>Ga0210017_1004301_pt1 | contig 11715 bp, 7 predicted proteins | sample CryGeyCG2014_020_FD_183966 | JGI IMG/M metagenome (GOLD analysis project Ga0210017, IMG submission 183966) | Groundwater microbial communities from aquifer - Crystal Geyser CG08_land_8/20/14_0.20 (SPAdes) (version 2) | ecosystem: Environmental > Aquatic > Deep subsurface > Groundwater | place... | reverse complement strand
AAGAAAGAATTTGCCGCCAAAGAAAAACTTGAAATTGTCATCGGCGCGGCGGAGCCGCGATTTGCTTGGCTGGCTCCTCGCCGCCTGCGGCGGCGAAATGCGTTCGAACTATTTTTAGAATACTGCATAGAAAATAAATGCCCTTTAATGTATATATTCTTTTCAGCACCAAATCTCCCAAAACTTATGTTGGTTATAGCAGTGACTTAGAGAAAAGAATTAAATCTCACAATGATGGTAAAGTTTTTGCGACAAAAAGTTTAAGGCCCTGGAAAATTATTTATCGAGAAATGACCAACTCTTTAGCGGAAGCTAAAAGACGCGAACTTTACTGGAAAAGTGCAGCAGGAAGGCGCAATATTAAAAAAATCCTAGATGGGTTCCCGCCTCGCCTTAGGAAGCGAGGCGAGGCTCCCGCTCTAAATGAGCGAGGCTTGCTCCTGTTGGAGCGGCGCCTCAATTAGTGAATTGAGGCGGCGAGTCCTTCTGGGGGCATCCATAATATCAAAAATTAAAAATCAAATATCAAAATTATTGGGAGGATGGGGATTATTTGGGATTGAAAAATCAATTGGCGGTTTTCGTGATAGGAAAATAAAATTTTTAATCCAATAAAAAACCAAGAAAAAGCCCAAAATACGGGTTTTTTTGTTGCCACGATTTGACAGCTCGCTTGTTTTTTGCTATGCTTATTGTGTTCCTAAGATAAACTTGGGAATCCGGCTACGAGGTTGTCGTGGCAAATTCGCACCCTAAAGGAGGATCTCATGGATCCCAAACGACAGGGCGAAATCGCCCTAATGTTGGTGAAGTACTTTATGCGCAAGCGCGGCATTACGCTCTCGCAGGACAAAATGCGAGATCTCGGGAATGTCGCCAAAGCCATCGGGGTATCTGTCGAGGAGCTAAGGCAGTTCGCCAAGCCCCTTGCGCAGGAACTCTTCGAGGAGTGCTTCGCCATCAAGTAGTCGGAAAACCAGGGTGAAGCTTGTAGCTCCCTAAAAGGGTAATTGTACCTCGCCGCCTAAAGCGGACAAGGGCAGAACAAGAACCTCTCCCCGTTTTCTGACAACATTGCCCCATTACTCTTCGGAGTAGTGGGGCATCTTTTTTTGTTTAATAATCCTTTAAATTTATAACATCCAATTTTAAATCCTTGACAGATTATATAATTAATTATAGAATATTAAGCACTGAACCTTAAAAAAGGAGAAAATAAAGAGGGAAGAGAAAAAAGAAAGCAACCTCAAGAACCTAAAAAACTGGAGGGAAAACATGAAGAACAGCCGGATCGCCGCAATGCTCATCGTCGTTATCGTCGCAATTCTCTTTTTGGGAGCAGTTGGAGCGGCTGCAGATGGCAGTATTGGTTCGCAGTGCGCGACGCCTACGAAACCTGTCTGCCCAACAAAAACCCCCACATCAACTCCAGCAGAAACGTCAACGGCTACACCTACAGCTACCTCAACCGAGACCTCAACCGCAACTCCAACGGAAACCGCAACATCTACTGCCACAGTCACGGAAATACCCACTGATACTGCAACTCCAACAGATACGCCTGCTCCGACGAACACGCCGACAACAATACCGACGGAGACAGCAACCGTTGTTCCGCCGACCGCGACTTCGGTTCCACCGATGAAGACAGCAACCTCAACTGCGACACCGACAACCCCGCCGCCGACAGACACGCCGGTGCCAACATTTACCGCGCCAATAGAAACTCCGATATTCCCAACGGCAACGTCTACGCCGACAGCACCAAGCGAAACCGTAACCCCGGTGCCGCCAACTGAAACACCAACAACTCCACCAACAGCAACGTCGATACCGCCAACGCCCACGGATACGCCAGTCCCGCCTACAACAATTCCACCCACTTTAACTCCGTTGCCGCCTACGGCAACGGCGACCGCAACTATGCCTGCAATACTAGGTGACGGGGGGTGAAATCCCCAAACCTATAGCCGGTTTCTTCGTGGTCGTTATACTGTTTCTCTTTGCCCTTGTGCTCGGCGTACTAGTCCTTGTGTACGGCATGGCGTTTCTCATATTCTTTAAGTTCATCCTAAGATAGATCTTGGGACCACACGAAAATCCCGCTTCTCCTAAAGGCGAACCTGCCAGACGTTATTGTCTGGCAGGTTCGCCTAACTTCTAAAATTCGCGGCAACGCGGATTTTTTTGTTTCTAAAAAATATGTGTGAATTAATTAGTTTGATTTAATTTCCTAAAACTGATTTAATTAACTAACAAAGCATCGCTTAATTAAAAATGATAATCAGAATGTTAAAAAGCAGGAAAGCTCAAGAGCAATTTTAGTTTTGCTCTTTTTTGTTTTCCTGGACTTCTAAGATAATAGAAATTTATGAATCAAAAAATAAAATTTTTATTTCTAATTCTCTTTTTTGGGAACTTGATGCTATTTCCTTTTTCTTCTTTAGCCGGAGAATACAAACTAAACGATGGCACGATAGTTCATTATGAAGGCTTAGTTCCTTGCGGTTATGACCTAAATAAAGACGGTGAAATGCAGTATTACGAAAACTGCCAGCTTTGTCATTTTTTTGTAATGGGTAAGGGTATTCTGGATTTTGTCTTGGAAATAATAATTATAATTGCCGTGTTGATGTTTGTATATGGCGGCATAACTTTTATAATCGCAACCGGAGATCCGGGTAAATTCAGCAAAGGAAAGGATATAATACAGGCGGCTGTGATTGGTGTTGTTATAATTCTCGCTGCCTGGATAGTTGTCAATACTATTTTTTTGTTAATCGGAGTGGCCGACTGGACGGGATTAAGAGAGGGTTGGTTTAAAATTGATTGTCCGATAACAATAGCATCCTTACCAACCCCTCCCCTAACAAGTGGTTCATGCGAAACTGGGTGCGATTTCTTAGCAATGGGACCCTGCACCGCTGACAAACCAAACATAACTTCTGTAAGCGGTGGAGTTTGCTGCTGTCCAGATGTTAGCGCTAGCAGTATTGATCTTACTTTAAATCTAAATTTCCAAGGTTTTTCTTCCGACGGAGATCCTGAATTTCGCGGTGCTGACATCTTGGGAACAACTGACGTTCCAGACGCTCCTTAATTTTAAAGGATATTATAGAACTATGCCCGGACAAAAAACAATCTCAAAATTAACCGCTCGAGTAAAATGGAAATGAACAAAAAATTACGTTTAGTTGGGGCAATTTTCTTTACTATTTTTCTCATAATTTTAGGATTGATTGCGAATGTTCGCCTCGTTAAGGGAGAACAAAAATTAGCAAAAGAAGCGACTGCCTCTATGGTCCTTTTTGAAGATGGTTTTGAAAAAGGACTTAATAACTGGCATTCCAACAATTCAAGCTATGTTTATTTGGCGCCAGGTAAAGGTAGGGGCAATACCGCCTTGGCAATTAAGAGCCCTGGTGGCGGTGGAAGCAGCTACGCCTACCGCTTCTTTGACAATTTAACCGCAAGAGTGTCTGTTTTCCTGTGGGATGACACCAATTTACTAAGAGATCCCAATGATGATACCTACGTCTATATAAGTCTCCATACCAATGGTTCTTATGGTGATTTATCAATAGGCATCAGACCGAAAACAAGCACGACGAACTATACTTACTGTCCAGGACCTCCGGATGGCTGTATGGACACCGGTATCCCAAGAAGTGCCGGTTGGCATCAATTCAAGCTTTTCGTTACCCCGAAAGGGAGTTACGGCAAAATTGACGCCACAAGCTTGTCTTGGCTTCCCGGAAATTCTATAAATTCTGCCGTCTGTATCGACTCTACAACTTTCAGCAGAGTTACTATCGGCATCCTAGGATCAACCTATCAAGGTCAAGAATTTTATTTCGATGATGTTTCTATAGATACCTGGCCTGGTCCTAGCGGTTCGGAGGCCAAAAAAGATTTATCACAAAAATTTTTGAATATTTATCTAAATAACTACGGCCAAATAAATGAAGAAACCGTAATTGACACCATAAATAACTACAACAAAGGCTTTATGAGAAATTGCCACGAAGGCGAGGGAGACGAGGGACTCGAGTGTCATGAAAGAAAAATTCATATCTATATGCTTCTTCTCCATACGGCCGTGGCCCATGGAATAAATTATAAACTGACAGGTTCGACAAGTAGCCTCAACAAAGCCATTAGCATCATTGAGAAAGTAAGTGCTAATAGAAGCACTGCCCCGTGGAGCGACCCGCTAGTAACGGACAATATGGCAGTAGCCTCACGTGCCAGAGTCGATCAGCTTTTGACCTGGGCTAGCTGGCTAGTAAGGGACAAAATGTCAGTAGCCTCACAGCAGACAATTGAAAATTTCCTCGTTGATGAAGCCAATTATTATTCAAGCCAGTTTCGGGGATATAGTTTCTATGAAGGTAATTCGTCTGGCGAAGAAAATTCATGGCCTGGCGAATTTCTTCATTGGCTCTATTTAGCGTATAACTGGAGACCTGAAAAGGAAACTTGGTTAAATATGGCCAAAACTTATTTATTTCACAGCCTGACAACCGGTGAATCCTACGGAGGTGTTTACACTCAAACCCTTTATTCCGAAGTACCTGAGAAATCTGAGAAATATCTCTTTGATAACCACGGATTCCATCCCCATTCCGGTTATGCAATGCTGCCAATAGAGGTCTTGGCAGTTACGGATAAGCTTGAAAGAAAATATTTTTCAGGAAGAATCATTCCAGAATTTGAGCATAACGTCAAAGAAGTATGGCTTAAAAATAGAAGCCCCTACATTAATTTTACTACCTTTCAGTATGATAAAATCTCTGCTCTGGGCCTATACAACACTAACGCAATAAGGCATCTTCATGTTAGACTTAACTTTTATCATCTTATGAATGACTTATATCCGGCCACCAATAACGTTGGCCCGACTGGAGATTTGGCCACCCATGCTTTTGAATACATTTATTTTATTAAGGATAGCTATCTTGGCATTCCAGTTGAGAATAACGTCCAATTCACACAACCCGAGATTAATGAAATTGATACCGCCAATTCTAAAGCGAGTATATGGCTTAGTAACTCTATACATGCTCTTGATTACTGCAATTATTTATTTTTATACGTCTTAAACCAGCCAATCGGTTTGCTTGACGACAGCAGGAGCGGTTTTGAAGGCAGCGAGTCTTTTGATTCTTGGAAACCTAGTGGTAACGCTAGTCAAACCGATACCCGTTCGGACTACCGAGCTCAGGCAGGAGACTATTCGCTTCGGGTTGATTACACCGCCTCCTCTACTACGCCTTACTATTCTGCTTACACGGTTTTGTCTTCGGCCCCATCCTCAGGCCAACAGATAGAATTTTCCGGCAAATATTTTGTCGCTTTGCGGGAACCAGCTAACACTACTCTTAATGCTTGTGTCCAACACTTTAGTACGTGGCCGAGTGGTTGGCTTAAAGAAGACTGTACTAGCCTTGACGCTTCTTTATCAAAAAATCCGGACGGCTCTGATGGTGCTTGGCGTGATTTTAAGGTTGTTTCTCCCTATATAGCTGGAGCAACGCAAATTGTACCAAAATTTGACGTTGCCGGCAGTCCCGGAAGGGTTGTCTACCATGTTGACTCTTTACGCTTAGAGTTTGTCCCTGCCCCCACGCCAACACCAATACCCCTTAAACACATTAAAGTCCTTTCTCTAAATGGAGGAGAGCAATTAAGTCAAAATAACAGTTATGAAATTAAATGGGAGACCTCGGGAGTTGAAAAAATTGGCCTTGTGCTCTACAAAAATAAAACTGCTGTCGGCGCGATTGCCAGAGATATTCCAACAAGCTATACTGAAATCCTTTGGACCCCCGGCCCAGATATAAGTTCTGGAGGAGAGTACAGAATAGGAATTTATCAATACCCTTGGGCAACCGGTAACCTCGTGGACTATAACGATAATCCTTTTATCATTGGGCCATAAATACTTTTCAAAAACAAACTTAGCAAAGAAGAAATACCCAATGCCCTCAACTCTTGAAGAAGATAGTAAATTGTTTTACAATATTGGGGTAAGATTGCCCTACACTTTTACGCCCCTGTAGCTCAACTGGAAGAGCACTTGCCTCTTAAGCAATTGGTTCCGCGTTCGAGCCGCGGCAGGGGCACAAAAGGTTTCGAGGCGCGTAACGCCGAAGACCCCGTAGTGAAGTGAAGCTTCTACTACCGGGGCGAGTCCTGCTGGGGGCACCGGAAAAAATCAAATATCAAAAAGCAAATACCAAATATCCCCGTAGAACCCCGCCCTTTTTCCGAAAAGAGCGGGGCCCACGGAGCAGGCAAAAACGAAAGAGAGGCTTTTTTTTATTTTCAGAAGTAGTATAATCAAAAAAGATATGCTAACACCAAAGCAAAAATCAAAAATTATTGAGGCGGCTAAGGTTCATGACACCGATACCGGCTCCTCGGAAGTTCAGATAGCCTTATTGACTGAAGAAATTAATAAGCTGGTTTTGCATTTGAAAAAACATCCAAAGGATCTTCATTCAAAAAGAGGACTGCTAAAAATGGTAGCTAAAAGAAGAAAACTGCTTGGATATGTGAAGAACGAAAGCGAAAGGAGATATAATGCCATTGTCAAAAAAATAGGATTAAAGAAATAACTGTTATATTGTTAAATTGTCACATTGTCATATTGATAGCGGCTTCGTAGCAATGTAGCAGTATAGCAATATATCAATGTAACAATGGTTATCAAGCATCCCGGACAAAGAGTAGGCGTATTGATTGATGTTCAAAATCTTTACCATTCGGCAAGGAATTTATATCAGGCCCGAGTTAACTTTCGGGAAATTTTAAAATTAGCTGTCAGCAATAGAAGTTTAATCAGAGTATTCGCTTACGTTGTTAGAACAAAAACCGGCGAAGAAAAACCATTCTTTGATGCTTTAATAAAATTAGGGATTGAAACAAGGGTCAAAGATCTGCAGGAATTTTACGGCGGTATGAAAAAAGCTGATTGGGACGTGGGACTAGTTATTGATGCTGTCAGAATAGCGCCAAGCGTCGATACATTGGTTATTGCTTCCGGTGATGGAGATTTTATTTCTCTGGTTGAGTACTTAAAAAATCAAGGAAAACGAGTAGAAGTGATTGCTTTTGGAAAATCATCTTCTTCTCGCTTAAAAGAAGTGGCAGACGAATTTATTGATCTGGAAAAAAATCCGGAAAAATATCTTTTGAAAGCTAAAACAATAATAAATGGATAGCAAAAAATATAAAATCGAGCTCTGTAATAAAGAATTAAATGTTGAAATTTCCGATCTGGCAGAACAGGCCAACGGAAATGTTTTTGTAAGGTACGGGGATACTGTAGTTCTGGCAACCTGCGTAATGTCAAAACAAGAAAGACAAGGCGCGGGTTTTTTTCCTTTGCTCGTTGATTACGAAGAAAGATATTATGCTGCGGGAAAAATCAGAGGCCCTCGCTATATCAAAAGAGAAAGCCGGCCTTCTGACGAAGCCATTTTAAACGCCAGATTAATTGATAGAGCGATCCGACCGCTTTTTCCCAAAGAGTTAACTCGGGAAGTTCAAGTAATATTAACTATTCTTTCCTGGGATGGCCAAAATGATCCCGACGTTCCCGGACTCCTGGCGGCTTCTTTGGTGTTAGCAATTTCCGATATACCCTGGCAAGGACCATTAGGCGCAATAAGAATAGGATTAAATGAAGGCAATTTTATTTTCAATCCAACTTATGAAGAAAGAGAGAAAAGCAAAATAGATTTTGTTTTAACAGGAATAGAGGGCAAAAAAGAACTGCTTATTAATATGATGGAGGGCGGCTTTGACGAAATTGACGAAAAAACAGCTTCAGAAGCAACGGCCTCCTGCAAAAAGTTTTTAAAAGACGTGCTTGATTTCCAGAAAAGGATTATAAAAGAGGTTGGCAAAGAGAAAATTTTAATCGAAAGGACAGAAAAAGACTTAGAATTAGAAAAAGAAATAAAAGAATTTTTGGGAAACAGATTGGAAAAAGCAATTTTCCAGCCAGAAAAGAACGAAAGAGTAGATCAAATGGCTTTATTGAAAGAAGAATTAGCCGATTTTACCGAGGCAAAACATCCTGGTGAAGGAAAAACAAGTTATGCTTTGAACTTTTTTGAAGAGGAAATTAACAGACTCGTCCATGAAAATGCCATATTACATGAAAAAAGACCGGACGGACGAAAAATAGATGAACTAAGGAAAATTTCTTGCCAAGTTGGAGTTCTGCCGAGAACTCATGGATCCGGACTTTTCTGCCGGGGACAAACAAAAGCCTTATCTATTCTTACATTAGGTGCGCCCGGAGACCAGCAAATTCTTGAAGGCATGGAAATTGTCGGCAAGAAAAGATTTATGCACCATTATAACTTTCCTCCCTATTCAACTGGCGAAATAAAGCCAATGAGAGGTCCGGCAAGAAGAGATATTGGGCACGGAATGCTAGTAGAAAAAGCTCTTCTGCCATTAATTCCTGCTTCTGAAAGTTTTCCCTATACCATAAGAATAGTTACAGAAATTCTTTCTTCTAACGGTTCAACTTCTATGGCTTCGGTTTCCGGCTCTTCTTTGGCTCTAATGGATGCGGGAGTACCGATAAAAGCTCCAGCCACTGGCATTGCTTTAGGATTGATGAGTGACAAAAAAGGAAACTACAAAATTTTAACAGATATTCAGGGACCGGAAGATCATCACGGCGATATGGACTTTAAGGTAGCTGGCACTAGAGAAGGAATAACAGCAATTCAAATGGATGTAAAAATCTCTGGCATCACTCAAGAAATTTTAGAAGAAGTTCTGTCCCGGGGAAAAAAAGCAAGACTCCAGATTTTGGAAACAATGGACGAAACTCTACAAAAACCAAGACCAGAGCTCTCTCCCTTTGCCCCAAGAATTCTAACTATTCAAATAAATCCCGACAAGATTAGAGAAGTGGTTGGGCCTGGCGGCAAAGTTATTAATGAAATTATTGGAAAGTGCGGCGTTGCCATTGATATTCAGCCAACAGGACTTATCTTCGTTACTTCTGAATCCGAAGAAGCCGCCAAAAAGGCAATTGATTGGATAAAAAATATTACCAGAGAAGTAAAAGTAGGCGAGGTTTTCCAAGGCAAAGTAACTAGAATTTTTAATTTCGGGGCGATGGTTGAGATTTTACCGAATCAGGAAGGCTTAATTCATATTTCCGAGCTTGCTCCCTTTCGAGTGAATAGAGTTGAAGACATAGTTAAAGTTGGCGACATTGTGCCAGTAAAGGTAGTAGGCATTGACGAACAGGGAAGAGTTAATCTTTCTTTAAAAGCGATGCAAGAAAACTCAAAGCGCAGGCACTAGACTACAATCTCTTGAAAGTTTTAGGTATTATGGAATAAACCCCGTTAGAAGTCTGCTGTTTGATATTTTGGCAAAAAAAGTTCAAGAACTTTTTTTGCTCCTGTTTACTAGAAGTATCTTGTATCATAATAAAGAATTGTTTTACAGCGGCAGACTTCTAACGGGGTAAACCAATCTTTTAAAATAAGTTTATTTTTGCGGCGGGAATACCCCTTAGCTTTTCAGTGGGGATGAAAGCCGCAAAAACCTGCCTGCCGGCAGGCAGGGAACTTGTCCCGCCCTCTATGCCCGTGACTAAGTTTATCTAACCCAAATTTGTTTTTCTAAACATCCTGGGTTTAATAACTTCGGTGATGAGCTTAGAGGACGGGATACCCCGTAATCAGCTCTCGGGGAGGGGTTCATAATTCACTTTTCTCATCTCATATGCCAGAAGAAACAGCCGAAAAAGTAGAAACCTTAAAAAGAGTAGAGGTCAGAACGATGCAAAAAGATATTGCTCGTATTAGAGAAGGGGAAGCGAGAAAAGAAAGAGAAAAAATAGTAACTTTAAAGACTGAGGAGGAAGCGAGAAAAGAAAAGGAAAGAATGGAAAGGCTGAAAAGAGAAACAGAAGCAAAACGAAAAACCGAGGAAGAATCGAAAAAGAAAGAAAAGGACATTCAATCCTCGCTCGAAGCGAGGAAAAAACTTATTGCTGAAATTGAACAGAAAAAAGCAAAAAAAATAGAGGAGACGGGCAAAGAACTGAAAGAAAAAATGGAGACTATTCAAAAAAAAGAAGAAAAACAAAGAACAAGTTTTCTAGAAAAGGTTTGGGGAGTAGAAAAACAAAAACCCGAAATCCTTACCAAAGAAGAAGTAAGAGAAAAAGAAGAAAGAGTGGTTCTTAGAAAAGGCGACGAAGAGATTACAAGGTTAGCTGAAGAAATAGAAACCAGAGCCCAGAGGAAAAAGAAAGAAACAGAAATTGAAAAGAGGCGCAATGAACAAATGAGAGAAGAAAGAAAGGCGCAACGGGAAAAAGAAAAATCCGAACTAGCCAAAGAAAAATTCGCAGTAGACGAAGTCCTTAGAATAATTCCGGATAGAAAACAGCCTTTAGAATTCAAAAGAAGCCAGCTTTTAGAAAGAAGAACAGAAGTAGAAGAACTTCTCAGGCCGATTTTAGAGAAAGAAAATGAAGTTGAAAAAGAAGAGGCGGCGATTGAGGAACAAGAAAGAATTGCAACCTCGCCAAAAGAGCAACAAAGAATAGCAAGAAAAAAATGGCAAATAGCTCAATCAAGGAGAGAGGCTGAAAAACAAAGATGGGAACAAGAAGAAAGAAAAAGTAATATTGAATCTCAACTAAGAGAAATAAGCTCGCAATATCAAAGAATTTTAGACGAAGAGGAAAGGTTTAAAGAAAAAAAAGAAGTGGTTCTAAGGAAACAAGAGGCTATAAGACTGGAGGAAGCAAGAGATATTTTTGAGAAAGAGCTTCAAAAATTTCCTGAAAGAAAAGCGCCGCTGGAAGCAAGGCGAATTAAACTTTCTGAATCAAAAACGCAAATTGAGACTACTTTATTGGCTATTTCCAAAAAAGAAAAGGGACTAGAAGAAGAAAAGAAAACCATTGAAAATGAAGAGAGAATGACGACGTCTCCTAAAGAAAAAAAAGAAGTAGAGCAAAAAAGATGGAAAACAGAAGATCAAATAAAGAACACTCAGGAAGAAAAATGGTCTCAACAGGAAGAAAAAGAAAAAATAGAGTCCCAAATTAGAGAGCTCGATTCAGAATATAGAAAAATCCTGGAAGAAGAAGACAAACTACTTGCAAAAATAGAAGAGATTGACCGAAGATTAGAATCGGCGCCTCATGCTTATAAAAAATGGATTCCTACTGCCGAGGAAAAGGAGGAAATAAAATTAAAAGAAACGGAAAGGCAAAGAGAGCCCCAAATGCCTGCTAGAGAAATCCCTCAAATTAGAGAAATTCCCGTGGTCGAAAGAGAAATTGAGCAAGCTCCAGAAAGAAGAAAAGAAAGAATAGATTTTGAAAAAGAAATAGAATATGAAGAAGAATTAACGCCAGAAGAGGCAACACCTGAAGAAGAAGTAGAAAAAAGCAGAGAGACTTTTGTTGAAAGAAAAGAAAAGCCTATTGAAAGACCGGCTGCGAGAATTCCCTTACAAGAAATGAAAGGAAGAGAAGAAAAAGAAAGAAAAGAATTTTTAGAAAGAGTTTGGGGAGAGAGGGTAGAAACAGCTGATGTTCCAAGACCTTATTCCGGTTTCCCATCAACAAAAAATAAACAAACTTCCAATCAGCAAGCCTTCAAGAGAGGAACTTCAAATAACAAAATTACTCCCTCAGAAGAAGAACTAATTCGC
>Ga0210017_1004300_pt1 | contig 11716 bp, 9 predicted proteins | sample CryGeyCG2014_020_FD_183966 | JGI IMG/M metagenome (GOLD analysis project Ga0210017, IMG submission 183966) | Groundwater microbial communities from aquifer - Crystal Geyser CG08_land_8/20/14_0.20 (SPAdes) (version 2) | ecosystem: Environmental > Aquatic > Deep subsurface > Groundwater | place... | reverse complement strand
CGCCGCTGTACACTATTTTTTTCCCGTCCTGCTTGTAGGTGATGTCCTCCAACCGCACAGTTTTGCCGCCTATCGCCAGCTTGCCCTTCTCCTGTATCTCCGTGAACATCGGGCCGCGCAGGCCCTTCGCCTTGGCTTTCGCCTCGTCGAAGCGGGTTTTCTCGCCCTCCTCCAGCGCGTAGCCGAGCGCCTTGCAGCCGTGCCTGACGGGAAAGGCGCGCACGGAGAACAGGCGCTCCTCGAGGACGACGCCGTCGCGCACGTCCTTGAAGACAAGCGGGAACGGAGGCGCAAGCTCTTTCAGCGAAAAAACCGCGTCCATCATTTTCTTCGTTCCTACGGGTCCGGTTATCAGCAGCTCGCTCCTGCGCCCTATCATGCCGAGCGTCTGCACCAAGCCGAAGACGCCGAGGAAATGGTCCGCGTGCAGGTGCGACAGGAACACCGCCTCGAGCTGCCCGTAGTTGGCGCCGTATTTCATCATCTGCCGCTGGCAGCCTTCGCAGCAGTCGAAGAGATACGTCGCCCCGTACTTCACCGCGAACGAGCTCGGGACGTGGCGCACGCTGGGAAGCGAACCGCAGCTGCCCAGCGCTACGAGGCGAATCATAACCCTTTTAACAACTGCGCGCTTTTAAATGCGTTATGGCGAAGCGCGTGCGCACGAAGACTACTGCGGACATAGTCGTGCCTCCGCGACTTGTCGACCAGGTAATCGGGCAGGAGAAAAGCGTCGACATCATCAAGAAGGCGGCGAGGCAGAAGCGCCACGTGATGCTGGTGGGAACGCCCGGCACGGGCAAGAGCATGCTCGCGCAGGCGATGAGCGAACTCCTGCCTTCGGAACAGCTCGAAGACATACTCATCGAAGAGAATCCCGAGAACGAGAACCTCCCGCGCGCCAAAACGGTGAAAGCGGGAGAAGGCAGGAAAATCGTCGACGAGATGCGCATGAAAACGCAGCTCGGCGGCAAGGACATGAACATCGTCTACGTGTTCTTCATATTCATCGCGTCCTTCTTTTTGCTGGCGTACGGGAGGCAGCAGCTCGGCGACGTCATCACCGCGGCGATGCTCATCGGCTTGTTCCTAGTCGGAGGCGTGATGATGCTCGGCTCGCAGCTCTCCCGCGGAAGAATGGGCGCGGGTTACGAGCCGGTGAAGTTGCTCGTTGACAATTCTGGGAAAAAAATCGCGCCGTTCATCGACGCAACCGGCGCGCGGGCGGGCGCGCTGCTCGGCGACGTGAAGCACGATCCCTTCCAATCGTGCTACGGCGGAACGAAAATTGACGGCGCTAATGAAACGATGGAAACCATCTGGAAGAAGATGGCAAGGAAGCACGCCTCGCTGATTGAGCGCAACGACGACGGCTACGAAGCGATTGTCCTGCCGAAGAGCGAGCGCATTTACGCATACGGGATGAAGGGCGGGCGGGTTGTGCGCTCGCGCATCCGCATCATCAACCGCCGCCCCTACCGCGGAAAAGTCGTGAGGATAAAGGCGGGAAAACGCGCGCTGATTACCACGCCCGAACACAACTTCTATTCGAAAAAGGGAAGGAAGGCGGCTGGCTCCCTGCGCAGGGGAGCGCGACTTGTTGTAGGGGGGTAATTCTATGGAGAAAACGTTCGTGATGCTGAAGCCCGACGCGGTTCAGCGCGGCTTGGTGGGCGAGATTACGGCGCGCTTCGAGCGCAAGGGACTCCGCCTCGCGGGCGCGAAGATGATTTGGCTGAAGGATTCGCAGCTCGACGAGCACTACTCGCAATACCTCGGCAAGGAATTCTTCCCGCGGCTGAAGGAGTTCATGGGCGCCTGCCCGGTTCTCGCGATGGTGTGGGAGGGAAAGGATGCCGTGAAAGTCGTGCGCACGCTGTGCGGACTCACGAACGGCCGCGAGGCGCTGCCCGGAACGATACGCGGCGACTACGGCATGAGCCTGCAGTGCAACCTCGTGCACGCTTCCGACTCGCTGCAGACCGCTGAAAGGGAAATCTCGCGCTTTTTTGCCAAGGAGGAACTGTTCGCGTACGGCGACGCGCTTTCCGAATACCGTTACGCGAAGGACGAACGCTAGGCGAACGTCTGGAACCCGAGGATGACGTACTGGATGCCGCGCGTCAGAAGGAGCAGCCCCATTATCTTTCCCACGACGCCTATCAGCCGCTGCCCCAGCGCCTTCGTCAGGTACGAGGAATAGCGCACGATTATCCAGCTCGCCGCTATGACCGCCAGAACCGCGAGGAAAAGCGGCAGAAGCGGCGTTTCCGCTGCGGCAAGTATTATCGTCGTTATCACCCCGGGACCGGTAAGCATGGGCGTGCCTATCAGCACCGCAATGGCGTCCTCGTCCGAGACCTCCACTTTTGTCAGCGAGACGCCCAGCGAGGTCTGGATTCCGAGTATGGAGAGGATGACGCCCCCTGCGATGCGGAAAGCGGAAATCTTCAGCCCCATGACATCCAGAAGCGGCTGCCCGATGAACAGGAACGCGAGCGCGAGCCCGCCTGCCACAAGTGCCGCCTTGTCTGCAGCGTGCCTCCGCTGTTTTTCGCTGAAGTCCTTCGTAAGCGTCAGGAACGGAATCACGCTCGACAGCGGATTCATGATGACGAACAGGATTGCGAACGCGGTGAGGAACTGCTCCAACATAGCGGAGAGAATAGCGCGGAAAGGCTTTTATTCCAATATCTCGACGGCGTCAACGATTCCGTCCCCGTCTTCGTCGAAGCCCTGAACAACGTGGGCAAGCGACTCGTTGTCGAAGAGGTTGCCTTCGTCCATCCGCGCCGATTTTTTGAGCAGGGCGAGAACAGCCACGCGCGTGGCATTATGGTCGGCACCCGCAAGGACGAGCATTTTCTTTCCGGCATGGAACTGGCTTTCGACAAGCTCCACAACGCCGACCCCTTCGCCGTAGGTTTTGCGGGAGAGGGACGACTTGACCGCGAACGTTTTTTCATCAAAGCGGATCGGAAGCGCGGCGTTTGCCTCGGAAACCAGCATGTTGACCTTTGGTCCTCCCACCAGCAGGAGATTCCCGCGCCTGTGGCTGTCGCGCACCTCGGTGTCGAGCAGATACAGCGGGGGCGCGAACGAAGCGAACGAACCGAGAAGCATCGCCAGCTCGATTGCTGCGTAGTCGGAGCCTCCTGCGCGGTATTTCCCATGCGCGTCCGGCGAACCGACGACGATTTTTCCATCCAAGAAGCCCGCGCCGATGAACGGCTTCAGCAGCGCCGGCGGCTTTTTCTTCTGAAGCGGCATCGGCTTCCAGTCCTCGTTCAGGAGAACCACCAATGCCTGCGCGGAAACCGAATACTTTTTCGCCAAGGCGCCTCCCTTCTCGGCGTATTCCGCCACCTTAATCAGCCCGGCGTCCTGGAGCACGCGGAAATGATAGTAGGCGGTCTGCGCCTGCATCCGCAACTCCTTCGCCACCTCTGCGGGATATTTCGGGGCATGCGCGAGAGTACGCAGTATGCGCAGCCGCTCGGGCGAAAGCACGGAAATCGACGCGTCGTCCACTATTTCCGCTTCCAAAGCGCGTTCGTTGTCGAATACCTGCGTCATGCCTACCGCCAATTTTTAACCTATTTAATAATAGTATGAATAAATTTATAATACCTACGCCATTTATATATGAAAAAAGCTGACTGCGCTCCTTCCTGTCGGCAGAATTTTGAACGGCGTTTATAATAGCGTCGAACGCTAGTCCCTTCCTCGCTCTAGGGTGAGATTTATGTGCGGAATCATCGGCTACATCGGAGTGAAAAGCGCGGGCCCGATTCTTCTGGACGGCTTGCGCAAGCTCGAATACCGCGGTTACGATTCAGTTGGCATGGCTACTTTCGAGGGAAGCGGCATCACGCTGAAAAAGGACGCGGGACGCATAGACGACGTCGCGAAGCGCGAGCGGCTTGGCGACATGCAGGGAAACGCGGGCATAGGGCACACGCGCTGGGCAACGCACGGCGGCGTCACGAAGGAAAACGCCCACCCGCACGCGTCCTGCGACGGGCAAATCGTCGTGGTGCACAACGGAATCATCGAGAACTACTCGGAACTGCGCGCGGCGCTTGCGGAACGCGGGCACTTCTTCCGCTCGCAGACGGATACGGAGGTCGTTCCGCACCTGCTCGAAGAGGAGCTGCGCCGGGGAAACGGAATCGAGCAGGCGGTCCGCAACGTCGTTAAGCAACTGCACGGCTCGTTCGCGCTGCTCGTGCTCTGTTCGCGCGAGCCGGACAAGATAGTCGCGGCGCGGCGCGAGAGCCCGCTCATCATCGGACTCAGCGACCACGGCACTTTTGCGGCAAGCGACGCCACACCCTTCCTCGGGCAGACGAAGCACGTCGCATACCTCAACGACAACGAGATGGCGGTTCTCACGCGGGGAGGCGCCGCGTATTTCGATTTCAACGGCAACCCCGTCCGCAAGGAAGTGGCGGAGATAACGTGGAAGGCGGAGCAGGCGACGAAAGGCGGACACGACTACTTCATGATAAAGGAAATCCTCGAGGAGCCGTCTGCGATGCGCAACGCGCTCCTTCAGGACAGGAAGGCGTTCACTGAGTTCGCGCACGAAATCGCGTCGGCGAAGAAGGCGATGGTTATTGCCTGCGGAACTGCGCGGCATTCCGCAATCATCGGCAAACACCTGCTCGACAGGGTTGCGGGAAAGCAGGTCGAAGTGATGATTGCCTCGGAATTCGCATACTTTGCGGACAACCTCACTCCGGACACGCTCGTCGTATGCGTTTCACAGAGCGGGGAAACGGCGGACGTGCTCGACGGCGTGCGCAAGGCGAAGGCGAAGGGCTGCCGCGTGCTTTCCATCGTCAACGTGGTAGGCTCCACGCTCAGCCGCCTCAGCGACAGGGCGGTATATCTCAACTGCGGACCCGAGGTGTGCGTGGCGGCGACGAAATCGTTCATCAATCAGGTGACCGTGTTCTACCTTCTTGCTTACGCCATGCGCGGCGCGTTCGACGAGGGCGTCACGGAACTTACGAAGGTGAGCGAACTCCTGCTGAAGGCGTTCGAACTCAACGACGCCAGGGCAAAGGCAATCGCAGAGCGCTTCGTGAAGAACGGCAACGCCTACTACATCGGGCGCGGGGTGAACTTCGCGATGGCGCTCGAGGGCGCGCTGAAGATGAAGGAGATTTCCTACGTGCACGCCGAGGGCATGCCTGCGGGCGAGCTGAAGCACGGCACGCTCGCGCTCATCGAAAACGGCACGCCCGTATTCCTGCTCAACCCCACGGACTACACGTACTACGACACGCTTTCCAACGGGCTGGAGACGAAGGCGCGCGGCGCGGTGCTCATAGGCGTCGGCAACAAAAACAACACGGCGTATGATGAGTTCATCGAACTGCCCGAAGTGCCGGAGATTTTCTATCCGCTTCTGGAAGCGGTGCCGCTGCAACTGGTGGCATATTACGCGGCGGTAGCGCGCGGGCGCGACCCCGACAGGCCGCGCAACCTCGCGAAATCGGTGACGGTGAAATGAAATACTTCCTGTTCGACCTCGACGGGACGATTCTGCATTCCGACGAGGCGCTCATCCGCCTCTATCGCGATTGTTTCGCGCGTTTCGGACTGCCCGAACCGAAAGCCGAGGACATCCTCAGGTACAACGGAAACACGGCCGAGGACTGGGTGCCTCTTCTCGATCCGAGCGTGCCGAAGAAGCGGATTCCGGAAATCGTGGAATGGATTCGCACCGCCTACGCGACGGAGTACATACCAAGATACGGAAAGCCCGAGAAAGGCGCGCTCGAAATGCTCGCCGCTCTTCGCGAAAAAAGCGCGAAACTGTGCGTCGTCACAAATCAGATGCGTTTCGAAACGGAGTCATCGCTGCGCGTCATGAATTTCGATTTCGACGCGACCGCATGCAGGAGCGACGTCGCGCTTCCGAAGCCCGCGCCCGATCTTGTGCTTGATGGCGTGAAAAGACTCGGCGCGAAAAAGGGGGAAACGCTCTTCGTCGGCGATTCCTTCGCGGACGCGGGAGCGGGAAAGGCGGCGGGGGTGAAAACCGTCCTGGTGCGCAGGGTTTGGAATTCGAACGTCGACGCCGAGAAGATTGACTCGCTGAAGGAGGTGCTAAAATTCCTATGAACACATACGTGATTCTCGCGGCAGGAAACGGCGTGCGGCTCTGGCCGATAACGGAGCACATTCCGAAGGTGATGGTGCGCGTGCTCGGGAAGCCGATGCTGGAATGGATAGCAGAGGGCATAGAGAAGGACGCGAATAAGATGATAGTCGTCGTCGGAGCCAAGAAGGAAAAAATCGAGGAATGGGCTGCCGCGTCGCCCCTCAGGAACAAGATCGTGCTCGTGGAGCAGAGCGAGCGCCTGGGCACAGGTCACGCCCTGCTTCAGGCGGAGGAGGAAATCGGCGGCGACTTCATCGTGCTCAACGGCGACAATTTTTTCGCTCCCGAAGCATTCAAGCGCATCGCTTCTGAAAAGGGATACTGGTGCTTCTCGAAGAAGGTGGAGGACACGCGCCACTACGGCGTGTTCGAAACCTACGGCGGCAGGCTGAAATGGTTCGTGGAAAAGCCCGCCGAAGGAAAGCCGGGGCTCGCGAACCTGAATCTCATGCGCCTGCCGAAACAATTCTTCGACTACCTGCGGAAGCTTGAAAAGTCGCCGCGCGGCGAATACGAGCTGCCGGACGCGCTCTTCGGCTTCGCGAAGAGGAACGACGTCGTTGTGCACGAGCTTGAAACGTACTGGAACGACGTCGGGTTCTTTTGGAACCTCCTTGACGCAAACGCCTACGCTGCCGAGAACCTCATGGACGAAAAGTGCGACGGCGAAATCGAGAAAGGCGCCATCGTGCGCGGGAAGGTGCATCTCGACGTCGGCTCCGTGATAAAGGCGGGCACTGTCGTGCAGGGGCCCTGCTTTATAGGCGACAACTGCGTCGTCGGACCGGGCGCGGTGCTCCGCCCGGTAACCGTGCTGGAGGGCGACAATCACGTCGGCGTGCACGCGGACCTGAAGAACTGTTTGTTCATGCGCGACGCCGACGCGCACTCCGCCTACGTCGGCGATTCCGTCGTCTGCGGAGGCGTGAATCTCGGCGCAGGCACCCGCACCGCGAACCTGCGCTTCGACGGCAAGCCGGTCGACGTGCATTTCCGGGACAAGAGGGTGAACTCGGGAAAGCGCAAACTCGGCTGCGTGGTCGGCGCGGGCACGAAAACTGGCGTCAATGTTTCCATCGACTGCGGCGTTCTCATCGGCGAGAACTGCCGTGTCCATCCCGGAACAGTAGTGAACCGCACGCTCGACAACAACACCGTATGGAACGGCGATTGAATGTTCCGCGCCTACGACGTACGGGGGATTTACGGCAAGGACATTACGCCCGGCTCGCTCTGCAGCCTCGGCAGGGCGATGAGCCGCTACGCGGAGGATATTGTCCTCGGCATGGACTATCGCCGGCATAATGAGGAGCTTGCTGCCGCCTTCCGTGCAGGTTTTGACGGCGAGGTGCGCTTTCTCGGCAGGGCACCGACTCCCGCGGTCGCGTTTCATTCGCGGAAACTGGGCGCGGCGCTTACTGCGTCGCACAACCCGGCTGAATACAACGGCTTGAAGCCGTTCCGCGAGCGCAGGTGCTTCTGGCCCGATGAACTGAAGGAACTAGAGGAAAAAACCAAGCCGTGCGGAACGCCGATGAAAACGAAGCCGCTGGACGCGGACGCCGAACTTCATGACGGTTACGTTTCCGCGCTTCCAGAGGCGGGCGACGCGCTTTTCGACTTGTGCGGGGGCGCGGCGTGCGCGCTTAGGGACGTTTTTCCGAACCGCATCTTCGACGAGCCCGACCCCGCGTACGAAAGGCATTCCGCCGAGCCGAAGGAGGAGACGTTGGGCGTGCTGAAGGAGAGGACAAAGGAACGGCTCGGCTTTGCATTCGACGGAGATGGGGATCGCGTCGCCGTCTGCGACCGCGGCAGGATAATCGACGGCGGCGTAATAATAGCATACATCGCCGAGCATTTTTTGAAGAAAAAGGATACGCTTGCCATTACTCTGGATGTGTCGGATGAAGTCGCACAATACCTTACCGACGCAGGGTTCGGCGTCGAGGTTTCCAAGGTGGGTGACGTCTTCGTCCTGCAGAAAGCGGTTGCGGAGGGCGCGGCTTTTGCGGGAGAACGTTCGGGGCACTACTCGATGATGAAACACATGCCGTATTCCGACGGCATCTACTTCGGCTTGCTCCTGTCGCAGGCGAAAGCCGGCGAGATTGCGGAGTATGCGGCGCGGTTTGCCGCAGTGACGGAAATCGGCGCGGTTTACGCGAAGGTGGACTTCGGCGCGCTGGAGGGGAAAATCCGCGCGAAGGAGCCCGAATGGATTTCCACCATAGACGGCATCAAGGCGCGTTTCGCGGATTACTGCCTGCTCGTGCGCGCCTCGAACACCGAACCCAAGGTGCGCGTCAACGTCGAGGCGAAAACCCGCGAACTCGCGCGGCGCGGCATGGCGGAAGCGAAGGAATTAATTAACGCCTGCGTCGTCAAGCAATCATGAGGGAACCTGCGGTTGCGGGCGCGTTTTATCCCGGCGACAGGGAAGAGATCGGGGAATTATTGGGCGCATTCAGGGATGGGGCGACGGCGCCCAAGAAAAAAACCGACGCAGTGGTTGCTCCCCACGCGGGCTGGATTTATTCGGGAGCCACCGCGATGCATTCCTTCCTCGCCTTGGAAAAGAAAAAAACATACGTCGTCCTCTCGCCGAACCATACGGGAATGGGCGCGCCCGTCGCGCTCAGCGCGGAGGACTGGGAAACGCCCCTCGGAACGGTGAGGAACGATGGCGCGCTCGTTAAGGAACTGGGACTGCCGATAAGCGAGGCTGCCCACCAACGCGAGCATTCCGTGGAAGTCCAACTTCCATTCCTCCAATACCTGTTCGGCGACTTTTCATTCGTTCCCATAACGATGATGGACCAGTCGCTGGAAGCGGCGAGGACGGTGGCTGAGCGGCTGGCGGCATCCAAAAGGGATTTCGCCGTAATTGCCTCGTCCGATTTCACGCATTATGAGCCGGCTCGGCAGGCGAAGGAGAAGGACATGAAGGTTATCGACGCGATTCTGAGGATGGATGCCGCCGCATTTTACGAAAAACTGCGCGCAACTCGCGCCACTGCCTGCGGTTTCGGCCCGATTGCCGCCGCCATGCTCTGGGCAAAGAAGAAGGGGAGGAAAAAAGGGGAGTTGCTCGCGTTCTCGAACTCAGGCGACGTGTCGGGCGACTACGCCGCCGTAGTGGATTACGCGAGCATCGCATTCTATTAGTCCGCCAAACCGTCGGGAGTCACGCGGAACACGCATTCCCCGTCAGGCAGGTTCGGGGAATCCACGAGCTTCGCGATTCTCCTGTCCTCCTTGCTTCTTCGCAGGTACAGGCGATAAGTCGACGTGTGCGCCAAAACGTGCCCTCCAATCGGCGTCGTCGGGTCCCCGAACATCATGCCGGGGTTGTCCATAACCTGGTTCGTGACGTATACGGCAAGATTGTTGTTGCGCGCGTATTTCAGGAGAAGATGGATGTGCTTGTTCAGCTTGTGCTGCCGCTCGTTGAGCATCTCCCTGCCAAGGTAGTCGCTCCTGAACGTGGCGGTGAGGGAATCCACGACTATCAGGCGTATCTTCTTCTCGCGAATCAGGTTCTCCGCTTTCTCCGTCAGGAACATCTGGTGGTCCGAGTTCATCGCCTGCGCGACGTGGATGTTCCCGAGAATCTTCGCCGGCTCGAGGTCCCTCGCCTCCGCCATCTGCGATATGCGCTCTGGGCGGAACGTTCCTTCCGTGTCTATGAAAAGAACCGCGCCTTCCAAGCCGCCTTGGTCGCGGGGCAGTTGGGCGGTGACGCAGAGTTGGAACCCGAGCTGCGAATTGTGGAGTATTGTTGGCGCGTTGCCGCCTACGAACGTGTGTCCTTCGGGAACCACGAAGTCGTAAACCGCGCCGTTGTGTTCTATTGTTTGGGCGCTCACCACCTTGTCCCAGCCGAGCAGCGCGATTATTTTTAATTGCTCTACGCGCCTATGAAGGGCGTCTTTTCTTTCGGTCAATTCATCGGACAGGACGCGCGCTACCTTTTCAACGCGTTGTTTCGGAATTCCGCGCTGCAAACAGTTCCGGGCGCCCCTTTTCGACAAACCCGATTTTTCCGCAGCTGAGCTGAAGGCGAACGGCAATGAGTTCAAGAATTCCACCTGCTGCGCCCGGTTCATTCCGCCCATGCATTGCGCTTCCTTTGCTTTTTCTCCCAAATACGCTTCCCCGTCCAGGAAGAAGCGAATGGCGTTCGCCATGGTCGAGTCGGTTATTCGTTGCTCCGGAGCTTGGCTCAGGATTGCCCAGAGCGTTTCGCTCTCAGCGCGTATTTTCTTTTTTCCAAGGGCTTTTTCGCGGCGTCCCCGGTTTCCCCCCAGCGTTTCGCGGTAAATGTTTCTTACCAGCGAGGTCAGCTCTTCGGGAAAGCCATGAACGCCCCCATGGAACGGGATTTCAAACTTCTTGAATTTGAACGGCAGGGACGCTATTTTTTCCCGGGCTTTGCCACCGACGTACACCCTCGCATATTCCTCGCCTGAAACGCGGTGTTTCCTATTGGTGCAATCGATTCCGAGCGTTGCGAGTAAATAACTCAGTTCTTTTGCCAGCCGCCTGCTTTTGGTATCAAGTTGAACGCTTGCGCCCAGGCAACCGTCCCCTTCAACATAACCTGCAAGAAAAGCCGCTCTGACCGCTTCGCCGGAAGTGAATATTTTGGCTGGAACGTATTTTTCGCCAGACTTGCATCCAGCTAGGTCGCCCAACAGCCCAAGGGTGTTTTTTCTCAGCAGCACTATGTAGGCGGGCAGCCTGTTTTCCAGCCGTCTTACTCTTATTGTGGGTTCGTAGCCAAACCGTTTCGGGATGTATTCCTTCAGCCACGAAACTATTTTTTCCTCGGTCGTGGTTATCGACAGGGGATTGGGCGTTCCCTCCGCAACGAAAAACCCCAGAAAGTAAGCGTCGTCTTCGGAAACGCCGCCGGTCGCGACGGACGGAAGCATCTTCGGCGTGGCGACGTAGTCCCCGGCAACGAGATGTCCAGCCTGTTTCCACGCGAGTCCCTGCTTCGTGAAAACGAGCAGCCTGTGCGGTTGCGTGGTCTTTATCCGCCGTCCCCTTTTCGTCTCGAAATCAACGAGTTTTTCGGCGAACCCCTTGTAAATTGTGCCTGTTTTTTCTATTGAAATTCCATTGTCGTTGAATGCGAAGACGCTTAACGGCGCGTCCCGCACCACGAAGCCGTCTTCATAAGGGGTTTCCCCGCGCTCTGCTCGGTACTTTTCGTAAACCTCGCTTATCGGCTCCAGGTGAAAAACCTCGTCGTTGAAGTAGGCAACCGGAGTATCCCCGCAAACGCACTTGCCTGAACCGAACTTCCCGAACGCCTCCGTGATTGCCTGGGTTTCGATTCCTCCGCCGATGAGCTTGTCCAGCTCTTCGGAACCGGTGGTGATTTTCTCTATCTTCAAGCGCTGCTCCATTATGGCATTCCCATTCTGGAAGCTCGCCTCCACCCGCTTGCGAGCGGCGGTTATCACCTTCAGCGCGGTGTCCTCGCTCATCTCTATGACAATCGCGAGCTCCTGCGGCATGCACGTCGCAAGC
>Ga0210017_1004293_pt1 | contig 11724 bp, 13 predicted proteins | sample CryGeyCG2014_020_FD_183966 | JGI IMG/M metagenome (GOLD analysis project Ga0210017, IMG submission 183966) | Groundwater microbial communities from aquifer - Crystal Geyser CG08_land_8/20/14_0.20 (SPAdes) (version 2) | ecosystem: Environmental > Aquatic > Deep subsurface > Groundwater | place... | reverse complement strand
AGATTTCGCGCGGCATGCAGTAGGTGCAGCGCAGGTTGCAGCGGTCGGTGACGGAGATGCGCAAGTCGCGCAACGGGCGCTGCAAGGTGTCGCGCACGGGAAGCGCGTGATCGCGCGCCACGTCCAGTTCACGGTCATCCCGCACCGTTCCCCCGCCGTGAATCTGAATGGGATGGATCTTCACTCGGCCAGCCCTGGTTTTTTGCCGGGCATCCTGTCCGCCACCAGCACCCCCGCCTCGTACAGCAACCACATCGGCAGCGCCAGCAGAAATTGGGAGATCACGTCCGGCGGAGTCAGAACCGCACCCGCCACGAAGGCGCCGACGATCACATATGGGCGCGCCTCGCGCAGTTTGGCAGGTGTCACCATGCCGAGATGCGCCAGCACGACGACGATGACCGGCACCTGGAACGAGACGCCGAAGGCGAGGAACATGCCGAGCGCGAAGCTCAAGTATTTGTCGATGTCGGTCATCACTGCCACTCCCGCGGGTGCACTGGCGATGACAAAGCCGAACACGGCGGGGAACACGACGAAATAGGCGAACGCCATGCCCGCGATGAACAGCACCAGGCTGGACAGGATTATGGGCAGCAGGAAACGCTTTTCGTTGGCATACAGGCCGGGCGCGACGAAACGCCAGATCTGCAGCAACACATATGGCAGCGCCAGTAAAAACGCCGCCATCATGGTGACCTTGATCGGCACGAAGAACGGCGTGGTCACGTCGGTCGCGATCATGTGCGTGCCCTGCGGCAGTTTCGCCAGCAAAGGCTGCGCCAGCAGGGCATACAGATCCGCCGCCCACGGAAACAGGCAGAGAAAGATGAGCAAAATCGCGAGCAGGCTATGCACCAGCCGATTGCGCAACTCGATCAGATGCGTGACGAGGGATTGGCCGGAACTCATGGGCGGTCAGGCGGAAGCGGGGAAGGCGCTGGCGGCGCGACATCCTTGTCCGGATTTTGGGCGGAATTCTCGAGTTCTTTTTCCAGCATGGACAGGCTGTGATTGATCTCGCTGCCGGCGCTGCTCAGGGAGCGCTCCATCTCGTCGGCTTCGGCTTGAAACTTGCGCTGGGTCTCGCGCAATTCTTCCAGTTCGATACTGCTGTTGACATCCTGTTTGATCTTGTTCAGATAGCGCTGGATGCGCCCCCACCATTGCCCCATCGAGCGCGCGACTTTGGGCAGGCGCTCGGGGCCGATGACGACCAGCGCCACGACCATAATGACCAGAATCTCGGAAAATCCGATATCAAACATCGACTGGCACCGCCATCGTTCGCGCCGCGCCGATCAGGATTTGTGCTGCGTCTTGTCTTTGGCTTCGCCCTCGATCACCTGATCGCCATCGCGCACTTTCTTCGCCGACTCATCATCGCTGCGCATGCCGTCCTTGAAACCCTTGACTGCGCCGCCCAAGTCGCTGCCGATGTTGCGCAGTTTCTTGGTACCGAAGATCAGAATCACCACCAGCAACACGATCAACCAATGCCAAATGCTGAATGAACCCATGTTTTGCTCCCAAAAAAGTCTGACTGCCACGCAGGGTCGGCGCTGCCCTGCCGACTGACCAGGACGCGATGATACCCGAAGTTGCCGTACGACAATCAAGCCCGCGCACCGGCGCGGGCTCACCCGCAGCAGGGTTTGCCACGGTGACAAGAAGAATGGGGGAAATTTGCGAAGTCCGACCGTAATTGGTCGGAGTGAGAGGATTCGAACCTCCGACCCCTGCGTCCCGAACGCAGTGCTCTACCAGGCTGAGCTACACTCCGAATGCTACCGAGATGAAACTAAAATTGCCGCGTGGCGGCAAAGTGCGCCAATTCTAACAGAGCGCGTTTGAATTGCGTATCACTAAATGCGGAAATTGCGGCACAGGCCGTCTCGGCCTCCTGCAATGCGCGCCGGCGCGTGAATTCCAGCGCACCGGTGGCGTGAATGATGGCTTGCACTTCAGCCAGCTTGTCGACAGCGCCCTGTTCGATGGCGCTGCGCACCACGACAGCCTGCTCGGGCGTGCCGTGCTGCATGGCATGGATCAGCGGCAAGGTCGGCTTGCCTTCGGCCAGATCGTCACCCAGATGTTTGCCGGTCTCGGTCTCGTCGGCAGAGTAATCCAGCACATCGTCGATCAACTGGAAGGCGGTGCCGAGGTGCATGCCGTATTGCGCCGCCGCCTCCTCGTCGGCGGGCGACGCCCGGCCCAGGATGGCGCCGAGGCGCATGGCGGCCTCGAACAGCTTGGCCGTCTTGCAGTGGATGACGCGCATATAGTTGGCGACATCGACATCCGCATCATGGCAGTTGAGCAGTTGCAGCACCTCGCCCTCGGCGATGACGTTGGTGGCGTCAGACAGCACCGCCATCACGCGCATCTCGCCCACCCCCACCATCATCTGGAACGCGCGCGAATAGAGGAAATCGCCAACCAGCACACTGGCCGCGTTGCCGAACAGCGCGTTCGCGGTTTCGCGCCCGCGGCGCAAGTCGGATTCATCCACCACATCGTCATGCAACAGCGTCGCGGTATGGATGAACTCCACCACCGCCGCCAGATCGTGATGATGCGTGCCCTTGTAGCCGAACGCCTGCGCCGCCAGCAGCACCAGCGCCGGACGCAGCCGCTTGCCGCCGCTGTTGACGATGTATTCGCCGACCTGATTGACCAGCACCACCTCGGAATGCAGGCGTGCACGGATCACCGCATCCACCGCCGCCATGTCCGGCGCGAGCAACTGCTTGAGTTTATCCAAAGGAGATTCCTATTCTGAAAGCATGGTTACCGATTGGCGCGTTCCTGCGCTCTTTTTAAGCGCGCGCATTGTCGCACAAAGCCCTGCTATCTGATAACCACCCGCGCGGAGGACATGGAATTCGCGGGAAACCTGTGCCAGCTACTTAATTCGAACCGGTGCCCTTATCCTCTTGTAAAATGTAAGCCAGTTAAATCCTTTATTGGAGTTACACCATGTCACCCACATTCGCCGAAGTCGAAAATCAAGCACGAGCCCTTTCTTCTGGCGAGCGTGCTCGCCTGGCAGAATTGCTGCTTGAATCTATCCATGAAGGACAGGGGCTGAAATTTGACACCGACTGGAGCCGCGAAATTGAAGCGCGTGTGGCTGAATTTGAACGCGGGGAGGCAGCCATTTTTTCAGCCGAAGATGTATTTGCGGAAGCGAAGCGCATCGCCCAATGAAACGAGTACGTTTTGTTGCGCAGGCACGGCACGAATTTCTTGCTGAAGTCTCCTACTACAGACAAATTCAGAATCAACTTTCAATCCGATTTATCGCAGCCATCGAAGAGGCAACCAGTCGCGCGATCGAGTTTTCAGAAGCAGGGTCGCCGTCAGTTGCAGGAACTCGGTGTGTGATGCCTGCTGGTTTTCCGTTCTCTGTCTTTTATCGCCCGCACGCCAATGGCATCGTAGTATTCGCAGTAGCACACCAATCTCGACAACCAGGATATTGGACGGACAGAATCAAGAGATGAATGATCCAATAGACTGGTGACCGTGGGTCAGTTGTAAAACTTAATTCAACCTGCCCCCTTATCCAATGGGAAAACTAATTCCGACTCTTCCAGCGCGCGGGACTGCGACTGCCATGCATCACCGCCACCACCATGACACCGGAAGAATCCACCTAAAAATACACGCCAAAGGGAAAACGACGCATCAAAGCACGTCTTGTACTTTTATGGACAACGGGAAAGATCAGCGGCGTTTCCGCAATCGCGGAAAGGATCGATTGGGCTTCATCCAGAAATTGGTGGCCCAAGCCAGTATTTTGTTCTTCATACCAAAACGCGGCATCTTCCAGATCAAGCTCGGCTTCCTGGCGAAGATGAAGCGCAAAAGTCATAGTTTGCGACGAATGTCCGCAATCACCTCGGTCGCCAGGCGCCCGCGCTTGCCATCAATCTCATAAACATTCAAGCGCCGGTCAAGCTCGGCTCTTTGTTCAGCAGTCAGCGCCAACACTTTCTTGTCGGCAGCAATGCTGTCCCAAATATCTTCCACCATTCTGATTCGTTCTTCGACAGGCAATTCATGCAGGGCGATATTCATGGCGCACCTCTCAAGTGATCGTTTGAATGCTAGTTTAACCCAGCAATCTGCTCGTCGATAGCGGAGCCTAACCGACCGAGCCAAGCCTCATGGTGCTACAGTAACCGCGCGCCCTCAAACTATTGAGACAATCATGAGCGGTGTTCGTGTTGTGGGTCGTTGCTTGGGTCATTGTTTGTTCAGTTCATCGTTCTTTGAAATTTAATTCGAGCCTGGCCCCTTTTGCTCCTTTTGCTCTTTTCTTACTACAGAATTATAGATAAGGTCAGTTGTTGTAGTATTCACTTAGGCCGTGGGTTGGCTACGTTCACTATAAACAATTGGCACATTCTGTCCGCTTACGCGACATACACTTGGAAGAGCAATGGCAGTCAAATTTCTCGATTTATACCAAAGTCTCGACGCCGACCCGCTCAAGCGCGGCAAGCAGTTCGAACACTTCGTTAAATGGTTTTTGCAGAACGATCCCGAATGGCAAACCCAAGTCGAACAAGTGTGGCTGTGGGATGAATGGCCGGGGCGCTGGGGTGCGGACTGTGGCATTGATCTCGTGTTTCAGCACAAGGATGGCAAAAACTGGGCGGTGCAGGCCAAGTGTTACTCGCCCGACTACTACATCACCAAACCCGATGTTGATACGTTTCTTGCTGAATCCCTCCGCAAGGAAATCATTGCACACCGGCTGTTGATCGCCACCACCGACCACATCGGACAAAATCCAAGAAAAGCTTGTGATGATCATGGTGTCGTCCGTTTTATGCTCTCTGATTTTGAACGTGCCGCGCTGGACTATCCCGCCAACTTCGCCGCACTCCCGCAAGCCAAACGCAAACCCCGCCCCGAACCACGCGACCACCAATTCGAAGCTCGAACCACCGTGGTGCTTGGCCTGCAAAGCGCCGACCGTGGCCAGCTCATCATGGCCTGCGGCACGGGCAAGACTTACGTCACGCTGTGGATCATGGAAGCACTGGGCGCACAACTTACTCTGGTGCTGGTTCCGTCCTTGGGACTGCTGTCCCAGTCCTTGCGCGAATGGACATTCGCCGCCGCCACCCCGTTTGAGGTGCTGTGCGTCTGCTCGGATCAAACCGTCGGCGCGAAGGGGCACGACGAAGCCATCCACAGCGTGGCCGACCTCGCTTTTCCCGTCACCTCGGATGCGGAAGAAGTAAAGCGCTTCCTCAGCGGCACAGGCAACCGCGTGGTGTTCTCCACCTACCAATCTTCCTCCGTCATCGCCGCCGCCCAAGCCGACCCGGCCATTCCCGCGTTCGATCTGGCCGTGGCGGACGAAGCCCACCGTTGCGCGGGCAAGGTTGGCAGCGACTTCACCGCCATCCTCGACAACACGCAGATACGCAGCAAAAAGCGGTTATTCGCCACCGCCACCCCGCGCACCTACTCCAGCACCGTCCATAAAGCCGCCGAAGATCGCGGCGTCGAAGTCGTCGGCATGGACAACGCCGCCCTGTTTGGCGAAGTGCTGTATGCCCTGCCGTTCGGCAAAGCCATCGAGCGCAAACTGCTCACCGATTACCGCGTCGTCATCATCGGCGTGGACGACCCCACCATCGCGCAGTGGATCGCCAACCGCGAACTGGTCACCCTGAACGCTTGCACTGAAACACAATCTCGCGCAGCGACCCATTCGCCCCTTCCCCCGCAGGCGGGGGAAGGCTGGGATGGGGGGAGTGGACACAACGCGCATCAACAACCGAAGGCGATAAACCCTGCCCGCCAAACCGACAGCGAATCGCTCGCCGCCCAGATCGGCCTGCTCAAAGCCATCAAGGACTACGACCTCAAGCGCATCATCAGCTTCCACAGCCGCGTCAACCGCGCCGAAACCTTCGCTACAGACATTCAGCAAACGATGGAGTGGATCAGCGACGAACATCGCCCCAGCGGAACCCTGCGCACCGACTTCGTCTCCGGCAACATGCCCGCCAACAAACGCAAGATCAAGCTCGACCAACTCAAAGGGCTGAGCGCAGACGAAAGAGGCGTGCTGAGTAATGCGCGCTGCCTGTCCGAAGGCGTGGACGTGCCCTCGCTCGATGGCGTGGCGTTTATCGACCCGCGCAGCAGCCAGGTGGACATCATCCAGGCCGTCGGTCGCGCCATTCGCCTCAGCCCGGACAAGAAGGCGGGCACGATTGTGTTGCCGGTGTTCATAGCCGCTGGCGAGGATGCGGCAAGCACAATCGAGGCGAGCAACTTCAAACCGATTTGGGATGTGCTGGATGCGTTGAAGGCGCACGACGATGTGCTGGCTTGCGAACTGGATCAGATCAGGACTGAGATGGGCAGGCAGAAAGGCAAAAGCGTCAGCGCCGAGAGCCTGCGCAAAATCAGCATTGACCTGCCTGCCACGGTGGATGCGAATTTTAGCGGTGCGTTGCGCACTCATCTGGTTGAGCAGGTCACGGCGTCTTGGAACTTCTGGTTTGGGTTGCTGGAGGCGTTTGTGGAGCGCGAGGGGCATGCCAAGGTACTTGGCGATTACAAAACAGAAAATGGATACCGACTCGGCACATGGGTAATTCGCCAACGGACAGCGAAAGACACCATGTCATCGGAGCGCAAAGCACGGCTGGAAGCATTGCCCAATTGGAGCTGGGATTTGCAAGCTGACAAGTGGGAGGAAGGATTTCGCTATCTTAAGGAATTTGCAGATCGGGAAGGACATGCCAAGGTTCCTCAAGGTTACAAAACGGCAGATGGATTTCGAGTTGGTGGCTGGGTAAGTTCCCAACGATTAGCAAGAGACAGCCTGTCAGCGGAGCGCAAAGCACGGTTGGAAGCATTGCCCGACTGGAGCTGGGGTTTGCAAGCTGACAAGTGGGAGGAAGGATTTCGCTATCTAAAGGAATTTGCAGAGCGGGAGGGGCATGCCAAGGTTTCTAATGATTTCAAAACAGATGATGGATACCGACTCGGCACATGGGTAATACGCCAACGAACGGTGGAAGATACCATGTCAGCGGAGCGCAAAGCACGGTTGGAAGCATTGCCCGTTTGGAGTTGGAATGCTCATGCAGAGTCTTGGGAAGAAGGCTTTCACTATCTTAAAGAATTTGCAGAGCATGAGGGGCATGCCAAGGTTCCTATAAGTTATAAAACAGCAGAGGGGTATCAAGTCGGAAGATGGGTAAGTACCCAACGATTAGCAAGAGACAGTCTGTCAGCGGAGCGCAAAGCACGGTTGGAAGCATTGCCCGGTTGGAGTTGGGGCGTTGGCGCAGAAATTTGGGAAGAAGGTTTTCGCTATCTTAAGGATTTTGCGGAGCGTGAGGGGCATGCCAAAGTCCCTGACGATTACAGAACAGCAGATGGATATCACCTTGGCGGATGGGTCTCAAACCAACGAGCAACAAGGGCCAACATAATGTTGGAGCGCAAAATACTGCTGGAAGCATTACCCGGTTGGGTTTGGGATCATTATTCAGGTAGGTGGAAAGAAGGATTCCACCACCTTAAGGAATTCGCAGAGCGGGAGGGGCATACCAGTGTTCCTTACGATTTAAAAATAGCAGATGGATATCGTCTTGGACAGTGGGCGCAAAACCAGCGAGCAAGAAAAGGCGGCATGTCACCAGATCGCAAAGCGCGACTGGAAGCATTATCAGGTTGGAGTTGGGACGTTTCGTCAGATATGTGGGAAGAGGGATTTCGCTACCTCAAGGAATTCGCAGTTCGAGAGGGTGTTGCCGAGGTTCCTAGAAAATACAAAGTAGCAGATGGATATCGCCTTGGTATGTGGGTGGCAAGTCAACGAACAACAAAAGACAGACTGACGCCGGAACGCAAAGCGTTGCTGGAAGCATTACCCGGTTGGAGTTGGAATGCTCGTGCAGAGTCTTGGGATGAAGGTTTTTGCTACCTTAAGGAATTTGCAGAGCGTGAGGGGCGTGCCAAGGTTCCTAATGATTACAAAACGGCAGATGAATTTCGTCTCGGTAAATGGGTGGTAACTCAACGAACAAAAAAAGACAGTATGCCGCCGGAGCGCAAAGCACGGCTGGAAGCATTGCCCGGCTGGGTTTGGTGGGTTAAGTGAAACCAGCCTTTGTTATGAAATAGGCCACAGTACCTTGAACAATACAGATATCTCACCCCAGTTCATTCTGATAGCGGCAACAGTGGCTGAGCTCGCACGTGATTCGAACACGCGAGAAGTTTGGTTGATTGGTTCACGTGCCAACGGAATAGGGCGCAGTGACTCGGATTGGGATTTGCTAGTGTTCTCTGATGCAGAGATTGTACCGATCTTAAAAGAGCGAACAGGTGTTGATGTCCTGCGAGTTGGGCCAACAGGCAAAGTGCTGCTCGATGGACAGCCCGAATGCAACACACTGAAATTCGCAGATTTTCAATGGGTGCAACTGAGCGAATGCGAGAGCTCTTACGTAGGAAAAAAACTTACCGAATTCCACGGTGAGGACATCCTAGACAATGAGACCCCACGAGTCATACGGTCGAAATTAAAGGCATTGCTGGTTTGGTCCAGAGGAAATAAATCTAGTGGCTGACTGCGCAGCCCGCCCGCGTGGGCGCAATGCGCTTCGCCTTTTCGACTGCGCTCAGGGCATGCTATTGGCATCCATTATGCCTTACGCGAGTTGTACGGAAATTGGATTTGACGACTGATTCGATCATACTGCGCACTTATATCATCAGGAGAAATTTATGGAATCCCTTGCTTTGTGGCTTAAACCTTACCTGACTCCTTTTTTCAAAGGATTTGAACTGACTCATTTCCAAGACAACGGGGATCGGGCTGTGAGTGGACGGCTCAAAAAGCATCCGGGTTTGGGTGGCCCCGAGGAGATCGCCATCGACGTTCGATTTGGGAGTGGTAACGCAAAAGAAATTCGACATGCCATTGCCCATGGCGATCAGAAAACTCTTGATATGTTCGGAAACCACGTTGCGGAGCAATTTAAAAAGCGGCTTAATGAACATCGCGACGGAAACCTAATTAGCGAATTGGAGTGGAGCTTATTTGTCGAAGATGAGTCCAGAAAATAAATGTACCATTGAATCAACACGACTCCGGTACATTGGGGGCCGCACTTCATTGTTGAAGTCGGCATACTTGTATTTTGTTGTGCCATCACTCTGCTCATAATTTTCGCGCTCACTTGGGCTCTATCATTCAGTGTCAGGGCATTCAAGTCAGCTTCAGGCTTACTCGTTAGAGGGTATCAGGTGCTCCGCTCCGCTTACGGAGCCCGCCAACTTGCCAAACGTCACATTGCAAATGCGGTCGCGGCGCTTCTTCCGCAGGAAAAAGCCTTCCTCGAATTGTTCCGCGCAGATGGTGTGGCACTTCAAAAAACGACATGCGAGATTCTTCCATATCATATCTATGTTGCTCATCAGCGTCTTGTCAAGAACGGCCTTGTCATCAAGACCGAAGATTCTCCTGTTAAACGTTTCGCCCTTGCAGCCGAGGCTATTCCCCGCTATGTAAGCTATTCTATGGTGGCAAGAGACCGCTCACCGAAATCGAGCTGACCTGATCACGTGGCTCACTCAAGCTCTTCAGGAAGCTCTCCGGTTGGGCGCGCGTAGCCAGCCAGCGTAGGGCGTCGTTATTGAATTACAAACGGCTTGATTAGGGCGCATCTGCTATGTTGGCGGAGAATCCTATTTTGCTTCTCTGATAGTCGGTGGAGTGTAGGTTAAACCATCTGTTAGACAAAACAAACCTACTTCTTATCACATTTTATCACGGTAAAATTACCCTGACTTGGCAACATTATCCAAAGCCGATGGATACAAGTTTTGCATATCATTTGTCATTACTAGCCCAGCTATTAAGTGTGTAAGCTACCCAATAGAATAAGAATATCGCTACGAATATGGCTACACCAATCCATAGCGGAATAGTTACTAACCACCACGACCAGTCAACTACACCAGTCAATTTCAACGTGATGAGTACGATGCTAATCAATCCTAAAATTCCGATATTCATTTTGATTTCCATTCATTCAACACGCAATGGGTGCCAACCGAATCAAAGGAGCTAGGGTTGGATTAAATTTGCGCCCCATAGTCAGCGTAGTTCATCACTTGGATAGCTTTGCTCTTATCCAGCTTGTATTTCGGCGGCATTCAAGAACGGCGAATACGATGACTGCACCGTCAGCGACATTATGCGCTACGCCGCTATCGGCATAACCTCTTGGTCGATTTTGTCATCCAGCTCGTTTCCCGCGATGTCTAGATCGTACTGTGTTTGCAGGTTCATCCATGTTTGCGCGGACATGCCGAACAAGCGGCCAAGGCGCATGGCGGTGTCGGCGGTGACGGCGCGTTTTCCGGTGCAGATTTCATCTATGCGGCGCTGGGGGACGCTGGTAAATTTTGCGACCTTGTAGCGGGTGAGCCCCATGGGTTCGATGAAGTCGTGCAGCAGGTTGTCGCCGGGATGCACAAGCCTCAGGGTCAGGTCTTGCATTACGACATTCCCCCTTGAAAAAAATCTACGCCGTTTCCACCACACGAACTTCAAGCTCAACCTTTAAGTTGGTACGCATCGCACCGAAGATGGCTGCGAGGTTATCCATACTTGGATTGCCTTTGGGCGACAGCATGCGGTGCAGGCTTTTGCTGGGCTTGTCGGTCAGGGCAGCCAGTTGCTCGAAGCCTAATGTCGCGTTCACGAGGTCGCGCAGAATGAGGCGCGCTGTTTCCGGTTCATCCTGAAGAAACAAGGTGGCGGCTTCGTCGAGCAGTGCTTTGGCAAATGCGGGATCGCGCTCTACGCGCTCGATCACTGTTTGTTTGAAATTTCGGGTTAGTGCCATGTGATCACCTCTTAGCTTTCTGCGTCTTGCTGGTTCCAGCTCGGGCTTTTTTTCGTGCCTTGTATTCGGTGTGCAATGCTTTTGCCTGCTCAATATCTTTTTGCTGCCCCCGCTTGGTTCCGCCGCCAAACAAGATGATGAGGGTGTCTCCGTCTTTGGCAAGGTAAACGCGGTATCCCGGCCCCCAATCGATGACGTATTCACCGATGCCATCAAAACATTTCACGCTGGATATGTTGCCAAGCTCCAATCGCAATTTCGCAGTGACTATCTTGGCAGCCGCTTGTGGATCAAGACCGTCGAACCATTTCTTGTATGGATTCGCTCCATCCTGGCAAAGGTATTCTTCGACTTTGATCTTCATTTTTGATGGTAACGTATGAGTTACTATTATTCAAGGAATTAAAGGCTGTCGGAATCGCAACACTTTTCCGTCAAGTGGTCTATGCACCGAAGCCTATCAGCAAAGACTCTCCCCGCCTATATGCCAAAATGTATAGACCTTTGGCCTTTGAAGTTCATCAGGAAATGCTAAGATTCACCGCACTGGATGACTGTTCGTTCAGTGTGTGCCGCGCATGTCCGTTGCCCGATTTTATTTCTGTTTCCGTTGAACGCTTCGATCACTCGATTCTTCTGTTCCGCTTTGCTGCTTCTGGCTTCCCTGTGATCAAAGGGGGGCTCGAATTGTTTTTCCACAGCATCCCTCCTCCTACCCGCCAACCCAGTTTTCAACCCGCAATCCCGGCACGCGTTCGAACTCTGCTACGTTGTTGGTGACCAGTATGAGTTTGTTGGCGAGTGCGTGGGAGGCGATCCA
>Ga0210017_1004290_pt1 | contig 11727 bp, 12 predicted proteins | sample CryGeyCG2014_020_FD_183966 | JGI IMG/M metagenome (GOLD analysis project Ga0210017, IMG submission 183966) | Groundwater microbial communities from aquifer - Crystal Geyser CG08_land_8/20/14_0.20 (SPAdes) (version 2) | ecosystem: Environmental > Aquatic > Deep subsurface > Groundwater | place... | reverse complement strand
AGAAGTTGATGAAAATATTCATCAACAGATCATTTTGAAATTACAGGAAATGCAACCCAAAACAGAGGAAAAGCGCTTCGAAAGCCTTGGTCCGGTTATCGGCAAAGAATTGCGGCAGAAAACGATAATCTTAATAGTTGTTTCTCTGACAGCCTTACTCATTTACATTACCATTGCTTTCAGAAAAATCTCCCGGCCTTTATCCAGCTGGCAATACGGGATAATCTCGATTATCGCCCTTTTCTTTGATGCTTTGATACCAGTCGGCGTTTTCGCCTCTTTGGGAAAATTCTATAATGTTCAATTCAGCATTCCGATTGTCATCGCCTTATTAACCCTTTTGGGTTATACGATTAACGACAAGGTAGTTGTTTTTGACAGGGTAAGGGAGAATCTCTTGAAAATCAGGGGAGGAGATTTTAATGCCTGCGTTAATCAGAGCTTGAACCAAATCCTGGTTCGGTCAATCAGCACGGGTTCGTGTACTCTTTTGGTCCTTTTGGCGATATTCTTCTTTGGCGGAGAAACATTAAAGTACTTTTCCCTGACCTTAATTATCGGAATTATCGTCGGCACCTACTCGTCTTTATTTTTAGCCAGTCCTTTATTGGTGAGCTGGCAGAAGATGAAGAAGCCTTAACGATTGACATACGTTTTTTCTAATGTTATAAATAACAATATGTCTGCGATCTTAAATTATCAAAAAAACTGTCAGTCTCTTTTCCAAAGATTAAGCTCAAAACAGAAAGAGATTATCTCTAGAAGATTCGGGCTTGAGAATGGAAAAAGAGAGACGCTTGAAGCCATTGGCAAAGACCTGGGTTTGACCAGAGAAAGAGTCCGCCAGATTATTGAGGCGACTCTGGCTAAGACGAGAAAGGGGGAAATTACTCCTGAAATGGCCAGGGCTTTTTTGACGTTTAAAAAGTATCTTTCAGACAACGGCGGCTTAAAAAGGGAAGATCTTTTGTTCTCAGAGCCGATTTTCAATCATCAGGAGAATTCTTCTAACTGGGTCAATTTTCTCCTGGTTCTCGAAGGAAATTTCTGCCGAAACAATGAAACCAAAGACAATTATTCTTTTTGGGCGCTTAATCCAAAAGTTTTTTCTTCAGCGGCAAAACTTCTGGCAGAGATTGAAAAAAGACTCTTAAAAGAGAAAAAGCCCTTGAGCGTCAAAGAACTGGCTTCTGTTTCCAAAAAGAGCAACCCTCAATTTTTAAAATCAACTTTTGAAATTTCCAAAAGAGTATTGAAAACCGCAGACGCCAAATACGGCCTGAAATCCTGGCCAGAAGTCAATCCCCGGGGCGTTGGGGATTTGGCCTTTTTGGTTTTTCGCAAAGTCAAAAAACCCCTGCATTTCACAGAAGTCGCCAATTTAATTGACGAGTTTTTGCTAAAGCAGCGGTTCTTGCCAGAATTCTCAGTTATTGCCGCTTCTTCTCAGCCGCAGAAAAAAACCAATTATCAGACAGTCCACAATCAATTGATCAAAGATTCCCAGTTTGTTCTGGTTGGCCGCGGCCTTTATGCCTTAAGAGAATGGGGATATAATCCGGGAACGGTCAAAGACGTCATTTCCAAAGTTTTAAAAGAAGCCAAACAGCCCTTATTAGAAGATGAGGTTTTAAAAAGGGTTCTTTCCCAGAGATTGGTCAAGGAAAGCACTATTCTTTTGAATCTGGGAAACAAAAAATGCTTTTTGAAGTCAAATAACAACAGATATTCCTTGCGCGAGGCTTAAAAACATGTCTATCGAACCTTCACTAACCTGGTTCTTGTCTCTTCTTAAATCTCAATTCTGGCCTATTCTCAATGACTGGTGGTGGCTTTTTTTAATCGTGGAGTGTTTTTGGCTCAGTAAAGCCGCGCTTTTCTTATGGTATGAATGGCGCAAGGAAGTTTTCGACGCTAAAGAAAACGAGCCGCGGGTGTTTTTAGAGATAAAGATTCCCGAAGAGGTTTTAGAGCCGATCAAGGCCATGGAAACCGTTATCACCGGCTTTTGGCAGACTTACCAGTTTCCAAACTGGTATGAAAAATGGTGGCGAGGGCAGGACGTGACCTCTTTCACTTTAGAGATTGCCGGCATTGACGGCGTGCCTCATTTTTACATCAGGGCGCCAAAAAAATTTCAGCCGGTCTTGGAAACCCATATTTATTCTCAGTATCCCTTGGCCGAGATTTTTGAAACGGAAGACTATACCAAAAACGTGCCTCAGGACATGCCCAATGCCGAATGGGACATGTGGGGGACTGAATACAAGAATCTTAAGCACTGGGCTTATCCGATTAAAACCTATATTGAGTTTGAAACCGGCAGAGAAGATGAGGAAAAAAGAATTGATCCGATTTCCTCTCTTTTGGAAGGCATGGCCAGATTAAAGCCTGGAGAGCAGATTTGGGTTCAGTTTAGGCTTTTGCCGGTTTTAGACGAATATGTTTCCTGGACGCCGGCCGGGAAACAACTGCGTGACAAGCTAGCCAGAAGGGACGTCAAGGAAGCAAAGCCAAAACCGATGTTCCAGGAAGCAGCCGAGATTTTGATTACCGGCAAGGTTCCCGAGCCGCCCAAAGAAGAAAAAAAAGACTTTATTCCCGTGGAAATGAAGTTAACTCCGGTGGAAAAAGAGATTATGAGCGGCGTGGAAAGAAAAATCGGCAAGCTCGGGTTTTTGACTAATTTCAGGTTTATCTACTTGGCAAAACGGGATGTCATGTTCAAGCCGAACAGTAGACTGGCAATGAGTTATTTTACCAACTTTATCACTGACAATATGCAGAGCCTGGTGCCAGCTGCAGACACGATTACCAAAGTTAAGAGGAACTGGTATGACTGGTTCTGGTTTCTAAAAAGGCGCCTTTATCTGAAGAAACGAAGGATGTTCAGAAGCTATGTCAAGAGGCTCTGGATTGGTTATCCTAATCCCTGCGTTAAAGCGCCAGACCAGAGCGGCGGCAGGCGGTTTGTCTTGACTCCTGACGAAATCGCCTCAATGTATCATTTCCCCGGCCGGATGCAGGCTCCAGCTCCAACCATGCCCAGGGTTGAAGCCAAGAAAGGCGAGCCGCCTTCATCTTTGCCAGTAGATTAATGCTTATGCCCCGTAGGAAAACAAAGGGTTTTCCGTCAGAGACGAGAAAGGTAAAATATTTCATTCAGAAAACCCATTGAAATCTTTAATCCTTGCTTAAACGAGATAACAAATGATTAAATTATTAACTACGGAAATATTTTAATTTCCTACGGGGTATGATAATCCATAATTTAAATCAAATAACTGCGGGAAATATTCCCGCCTGCCAAAGCCGACCAAAATTTTGATGTAAAACTAAAGAACATTTAATTATTCACATCGCGTATTATCAAATAACTTAAATTGCTTGCCCTAAAATTTTGGTTTGTTCGGCGGGCAGGTAATTTCCTACGGGGTATGGCGAATAACGATATAAACTTTTTTGCAGAAACAACTTTCCGTCGCGAGAAAAAGCGATTCGGCATTAAGTTGGACGACCGGAGAAAGCACATGTATCTTATCGGCAAGACCGGCATGGGCAAGACCAATATGATGGCCAATATGGCAATCCAGGACATTCAGGCAGGCCGGGGTATTGGTTTTGTCGATCCTCACGGAGAAACAGCTGAGGGTCTTCTTGATTTTATCCCCTCAGACAGAGTTAATGATGTCGTCTATTTCAACCCGGCTGATTTGGATTACCCAATTGCTTTTAATGTCATGGAAAAAATTGATGTTGAGCACCGGCACTTGGTGGCTTCTGGCCTGATGGGAGTTTTTAAGAAAATCTGGCCTGATGTCTGGTCAGCGAGGATGGAATATATTTTAAACAACGCCATTTTAGCCCTTTTGGAATATCCTGGCTCAACTCTCCTGGGCATTAACAGAATGATGGCAGATCCCGAGTATCGCCAGAAAGTGATTGAAAAAGTGTCAGACCCGGTGGTTAAGGCTTTTTGGCTTCAAGAATATGCCAGATATACCCAGAGATACGAGGTTGAAGCCACGGCCGCCATTCAGAACAAAGTCGGCCAGTTTATTTCCGCTTCTATTATCAGAAACATTATCGGTCAGGTTTCTTCAAAGATTGATATGAGAGAAATCATGGACAAGAACAAAATCCTGATCGTCAACCTTTCCAAAGGCAGGGTGGGCGAAGACAACTCAATGCTTTTAGGAGCTCTTTTGATCACCAAACTACAGCTGGCCGCCATGTCCAGGGTTGACGTTCCTGAAGAAGAAAGGCAGGACTTCTTTTTATACGTTGACGAGTTCCAGAACTTTGCCACTGAATCTTTTGCCACCATTCTCTCTGAGGCGAGGAAATACCGTCTCGACCTGATCATGGGGCACCAATACATTACGCAGATGACAGAAGAGGTCAGGGACGCTGTTTTTGGCAACGTCGGCACCCTCATTTCTTTCAGGGTCGGCGCCGAAGACGCTGAATTTTTGGAAAAGGAGTTTTCTCCGGAATTCATGGCAACTGATATTGTCAACCTGGGCAAATACAACATTTATCTGAAATTAATGATTGACGGCCTGACTGGTCGGTCTTTTTCTGCTCAGACTTTGCCTCCCATAGTTAGACTCGAGAGTTCCAATCGGGAAAAGATTATTAAAGTTTCCCGGGAAAGATACGGCACTCAAAGGCAGATTGTCGAGGATAAAATCAGCCGCTGGACAGGAGCGACAGAGGAAAGGGTAGCTTCTCTGCCTCAAAAAGAACCTCTTTTATACGATGCCCAGTGCGCCAGCTGCAAAAAGTGGACAAAAGTAGTTTTCAAGCCAGACGGCAGAAGACCGGTTTACTGCAAAACCTGTTTGAAAAATGTTCAAAGAGAAAAAGAGCAGCCGCAGTCTTTGCCTCCCCAATCCCAGTCCCCACTTTCTTTAGAGGAAGCGATGACCAAAGAACCGGTTCCTTTTTCTTCTAGAAGAGACAAGCCCAAGAAAGCTCCTGAAATCGAGAGAGTAAAAGAGGTGATAAAAGAGGCTTTAAAGCCCAAAAATGAAGACAGTTAAAGATTTTGTCTTTAAAGGGAAAAGAGTTTTGGTCAGATGCGATTTCAACGTCCCTGTTGCTAAAAACAGGGCTATTTTAGATGACTTTAAAATTAGGCGGTCTTTGCCGACGATAAAATACCTGCTTTCAAAAAAGGCCAGGATTGTTCTGATGTCTCATTTGGGAGATCCGAAAGGCAAGGTCGTTTCGAGGCTAAGTTTAGCCAAAGTCAGCGGAAAATTGGAAAAGTTTTTGAGAACCAGAGTTTTTTTAATAAAGAGTTATGAAAAAAAACAAATTATTAAGGCGCCAGCCGATTCAGTCATTTTGCTGGAAAATCTCAGGTTTTGTTCAGAAGAGGAAAGGGGAGGGCTTGGTTTTGCCAAAAAACTGGCCAGGCTGGGCGACATTTTCTTAAATGACGCTTTTGCCTGTTCTCACAGAAATCATGCTTCTTTCAAAGTGGCAAAATATCTTGCTTGCGGCGCCGGTCTTTTACTTGAAAAAGAGATAAAAGTTTTAGGTAAGTTTTTACACAATTCCAGGAGGCCTCTGGTCATTATTCTGGGCGGCCAGGCCAAGGGGATTGAGACAAAAATTAAGCTTTTAAAAAGCATTTCTCAAAAAGCTGATTTTATCCTTTTGGGCAATTTGGTGGCCGAAGAGCTGAAGAGAAAAGGATTCAAACCAAAGTTTTCAGAGAAAATGGTTTTTCCCGCAGATTCCAACCAGGGCCTTGATATTGGCCCCAAAACCATAAAAATGTTCAAGGAAAAGATTTTTAAAGCAAAAACTGTTTTCTGGTCAGGTCCGTTGGGAAAAATTGAAGAAAAACAATTTTCTTTTGGTTCAAAAGAAATAGCCCAATCCATTATCAAATCCAGGGCCTTTTCAATTGTGGGCGGCGGAGAAACCACCTGGTTTTTGAGAAAACAGGGCCTGGCCGAGAAATTTAATCATCTTTCTACCGGAGGAGACGCTCTCTTGATGTTTTTGTCAGGAGAAAAATTACCGGCAATAGAGATATTAAACCATGGCAGAGATAAAAAATCTTAAAAAACTGGCCCAAAGGATTTTAGAGGCGATTAATCCGCCAGCTGGCGGACAAAAGGAGAAGATTATTCTTTTCGGAGATTCTGACATGGACGGCGCCTGTGCCGTCATTATCCTAAAGGAGGCTATTTGCAGCCTTGGCGGGAATAGCCCGATTATTTACTTTTCCGACAGGAAAAGGGAAGAGCACGGCATTAACAGGCAGGCCCTTGAATTCTTGAAAGCCGAATCTCCCGCTCTGTTCATCGCTTTAGATTGCGGTATCAGCAATTTCAAGGAAGTGGACCTGGCGAAAAAATTTGGTTTTGAGGTGGTAATTATTGATCACCACGATATTTTGAGAAAAAAACCCAAAGCCAAAATCATTATCAATCCCAAACAAGGGAAAAAGGATTCACCTTTCTATTATCTGGCCGCTTCCGGCATTGTTTTTAAATTAGCAGAAGAAATGCTGGGAAAAAACGTTTCCAAAACTCTTAGGCAAGACATTTTGAGCCTGGCTGCTTTAGCAACTTTTACCGATTTTGTTCCCGAGATTGGCGAGAACCAAAAGATTTTGGAAGAAGGCCTGCCAATTTTGGAAAACAGCTGGCGGCCGGCAGTCAGGTTTTTCTTTATCTCGGACTTAACCAAGAAATGCATTTCCACCAGAGAAATCATCTGGAAAATCATTTCGATTATTAATATCACCGACAAAGAAGGAGTTCTCAACGAAATTTACCTCTTTTTGATTTCCCACAACCTTGAAGAGGCAGAATCGAGGTTTGCCGAGTTTCTCCGTAAAGCCTCGGAAAGACAGGCTAAGATTTCTCGGGCAGTAGAAGAATTGAAAGCCAGGATTTCCTTTCAGGACAAAAACCAATTGATTATTTTTGAAGGCCTGGATGACTATCCCTTTCCTTTTGTTTCTGCGGTTGCCGGCCGGGTCAGCAATTTTTTCAAGAAACCGACTTTTATCTTTACCAGAGAAAAAAAAGAGAATTGGGGAGCTTTTAACATGCCTTTTAAAGAAAACGGGGTTGAGGCTTTAACAAGCTGCGCCAGGTTTTTAAGAAGGTATGGCGGCCACCCGCCAGTCGGAGGCTTCTATTTTGAGGATAAAAACAGTGGCAAATTAAAACAGTGCCTGATAAAATATTTTACCCCGTAAGAAATCATAAGGGCTTTCGTGAATGACAGATAGCGGAAATATTTTTGTCAAAAGCCCCTTTAAATAATTTTAAACATAGTTTTAAACAATAGAAACATTAAACTTATTAACCACGGAAAATATTTCATTTCTTACGGGGTTTAATAATCAGCATAAATCAGTTTAAATTAGCATGAATCAGCGTCATTTAATAGTTTATACCGATGGTGGTTCTCGGGGAAATCCCGGGCCCTCGGCTTTAGGCGTGGTTTTAGCTGACGAGAAAGGAAAGATAATCAAGAAATACGGTCAGTTTCTGGGAGAGATGACCAATAACCAGGCAGAGTATCAGGCCGTTATTTTCGCTTTGAAAAAGATAAAAGCGCTTTTGGGCAAAGACAAAATTCAGAGTCTTGAGGTAGAAATCAGGTCCGATTCAGAACTCCTAGTCAGCCAGCTGCAGGGCAAATTCAAGATTTTGGATGAAAATATCCAGAAACTGTTTATTTCGGTTTGGAACTTGAAAATCGATTACAAAAAAGTGGAATTTGTTTTGATTCCCAGAGAAAAGAACAAAGAAGCCGACTTTCTAGCCAACGATGCTTTAGATCAAAAAGGCAGAATCCAAAAATTGATTTAGAAGAATTTAGCAGATTGGCATGGCTACTAGAATACTAATTACATGGTATAGCAAGGCTTTTGGAGGGGCAGAAGATTCTGTGATAGATTTGTGTAACTATCTGTCAAACCATAAGGATTTAAATATTATTTTTCTTTGCGTGACTTCCAAACAGGTCTTTTTGAGGCTAGAAACCAAATTGAGTTCGAAGGTAAAATTGTATCATTTTTCACTCTCTTTATTTATCTATAACCTCCTCGCTTTTTTTATAACCATTTTTATTATCGTAAGGGAAAAGATTAATATAGTTAATGTAAATTATAGGGCAGTTTTGGCAGAATCGCTAGCGGCAAAAATCTTGGGGAAAAAAGTTGTTTCTACAGTTAGGGCTATTTTCATTCATAGAACAAACATTAATTTATTTTGTTGCACCGATATGGTAGTGGCGATATCTGGAATAGTAGCCAAGGGAATGAAAGAACTAGGCTATCAAAAGCCGGTAAGAATCATACATAACGGCCTTGATTTAAAGGATTTCAAAATATGGACTTCATCCAAATTTAGAAACAGAGAAAGTTTTTATTTTATGGCTCGTATGGTAAAATGGAAAAGACCCGATTGGTTTGTGAGAGCGGCTATAGACATTCATAAAGAATACCCTTATTTAAAATTCATATTATTCGGCGAGGGTCCAGAACAAGAAAATATAAAGAGAATTATTGAAGAGAATAATGCCAAGGAATATTATAATTTATTTAAATCCCTTTAGATTAAGCAATGAGTGATTTTTTCAGCCCAATTAGTAAAAACTCGTATATTTTTGCCAAAAAAGGCAATCCTTTGTTTGGCACAGTGCAAATTAGTGGCGCCAAGAACATGGTCACGAAAATAATGACCGCTTCTCTTATTGCCACCAGGGGGAAGTTAATAATTAAAAACATCCCTCTTATAGATGAAGTTTTCATTACCCTGAAGCTTTTCGATCAGCTTGGAGTCAAATATAAGATTAATCCCGATAAAAGCTTAGAGATTGAGCCAGGCGAATTCAATTCTTCTAGGGTTAGGTTTGCCACCGAAAACGAGAGTAACCGAATTTCTTTACTTCTTATCGTTCCCATTATCTCTCGTTTTGGCGAGGCCATCGTGCCTAGGCCCGGAGGATGTAAAATAGGAAAGAGAAAAATAGACTATCATATAAAAGGGCTTGAGGCATTTGGCGTGAAAATAAGAGAAAAGCCGGGATTTCTCCATATGAAATTAGGCAAAAAGGGATTACGGGGGAGCCATTTTCACTTGCCTTTTCCTAGCGTCGGGGCAACCGAGAATTTTATAATGGCTGGAGTTTGCGCTAAAGGAGAGACAATTATAGATAATTGTGCCGTTGAGCCAGAAATTATCGAGTTAATAAAGTTTTTTCAAAATGCCGGAGTGGAGATTTTGATTCACGGCGACAGGTCTATTTATATAAAAGGAACCAATGATATTAGATTGTCAGAGGTGGTTGTAGTCCCAGATAGAGTAGAAACCATTTCCTTTGCCGTGGCAGCTCTTTCAACCAAAGGAGATGTATTTCTTAAGGGGGCGAGGCAGGATTTAATGATTACCCCTTTAGGGATTCTAAAAAAAATGGGGGCGGGGATAGAAGTTAAAGAGGAGGGGATTCGTTTTTTTTATAAAGGTTCGTTAAAGCCCGTTTCTGTTGCCACAGATGTCTATCCCGGTTTTCCTACCGATTTTCAGCAACCATTGGGTATACTCCTTTCCCAGGTTAAAGGAAGGTCTCTGATTCATGAGACAATTTTTGAAGATCGGTTTGGATATTTGAAAGTTCTTAATCCTCTTATCGTGAGCGGCAAGAGATTCGTCGTCGGTAAAATATGTCCTCAGGGAACAAGATGTAGATTTTGGGGCAAGAAACGTCCTCATTTATCTGAAATAGAGGGGCCAGTGCGATTTGGAGAAGGCCAAATTTATATTTCTGATCTTAGAGCCGGCTTCGCGTTATTAAATGCGGCCTGTCTTTCTAATGGAATCAAAGTTTATAACCTAGGATTGCTTTCCAGGGGATACGAGAATCCAGTGGGCAAATTAAAATCTCTAGGAGCAAATATAGAATTGATTAGATAAACAATCTATCTAAAACTTATGCGCTATCGTGCAAGAAAAATCTACGACATCCCGGACGAGTAACGTTTATAAATTGCGGGTGAAAGCTTGATTTTCAGGGAAAACCTTGTTTAGCGGGAAAGAGATTCGTGAGAATTTGGCCCAGCGGCGTTATTACTCGATGCGGTAAAAAACATATTTTGGGCAACCTTTTCGATTCTAAACTACATCTTTTTAAAAAGGAGAGAAAATGCGACGATTATTCCTGTCCGTATTTCTGTTTTAAATATTCCAGCAAGTCTTAATAATAATCGCAAAAATGACATAGAAACTAAGGAATAAAGAGGCGGATTCATTGGCAAATGAGGCCCTAGACCAGCAGGGGAGAGAACAAAGGCTATTGTGATGGATTTGACAGGCAGAGTTACCGGAGCTATGATTCAAACAGTATGAATAAAAATCTTTCAAAAAAGGATATAGAGAAGCTTTTGGACGGCCAGACAAAAACCATCTTGAACGCGGTTGACTTTAAGATAGGACAGGTTAACCAACGATTGGATAAGATGGATATTAAATTTGATCGAAAATTCGATAAGCTTATTACTACTCTTGATAGATTTTTGAAGCGCCTTACCGATTTAGAAGATGAGTTTACAATAATGAAAGCAGATATTAATCGTCTGAAAACAGTCATCAGGGAAAAGTTAGGAGTGGAGGTATAATAGATTTAACTCCGTAGGAGTGACTTCATTATAAGCCCTTGACAAAGGGTTTTGCTTTTGCTAAGCTCTCTTTAGTTGAATAAAGTGCTTTATTTAAATAAAGCAAAGAAGATGAACTGGAATAACCCCCAAACTAAAAGTTTATTTGAAGCGATTTTACAACTTAAAAGCATGGCTGAAGCCAAGCGGTTTTTTCGCGATCTTCTGACCGAAGAAGAAATTGTTGAGTTTGGCAAAAGGTGGCAGGCAGCGCGTCTTTTGGCAAGAAAAGCGCCTTATTCTGAAATTATAGAAAAAACCGGTTTAAGCTCCACCACCGTAGCGCGGGTTTCCAAGTGGCTAAATCAAGGCATGAACGGATACAAATTAATGCTCAAAAGGTTAAACTCTCATCATCACGCAGCTTTTCCTAACGGGAAAGGGTTGCGTTGATGTTTATTGTATATAAACCCAGCCCCTTCCCGTTAGGGAAGGGGCTTTTCGCTTTCGCGAAAGCTCAAATCAGCACTTTGTCAAAAAAGGAGAAAAAAATGTCTTACGATGGAGGATACCTTGAACGATACGAGGATGTGGGGGTAATTTGTGAGGGGTGCGGGCATGAGACCCGCTTCCGTATTTTTCTCGAACAATGTGAAAGATGTCGCGCTTTTCGGAGAATGGTGGAATTCAAAAAGTGCGAGGAATGTGGGGGGGAATTATATATTCCGTCCGGCGCATGTGCTTGCGCCGGCTATCCCGAAACGGGATAGTCACAAGGAGTTTTAGGAGATTCTCTGAATAAAAATCTCCTTTCAATGGTGGATGTGGTTCAATTGGCAGAACGCCGGCCTGTGAAGCCGGAAATGCGGGATCATAACCCGTCATTCACCCAGGGTAAATAAGTAATTATTAAAGATAAATCGTCAACAAATATTATGAAAAAATTTGTTTTAACAGGTGAAAACCTGAAAATTGAAGACGTGATTGCTATTTGTCGAAACAGCGCGGGAATAGTCGTTCCCAAAAACGTGATTAAAAAAATCCGGGATAATTGGAAAGCCATAGCCCAGATGCTTGAGCGTGGCGATATCATG
>Ga0210017_1004285_pt1 | contig 11737 bp, 8 predicted proteins | sample CryGeyCG2014_020_FD_183966 | JGI IMG/M metagenome (GOLD analysis project Ga0210017, IMG submission 183966) | Groundwater microbial communities from aquifer - Crystal Geyser CG08_land_8/20/14_0.20 (SPAdes) (version 2) | ecosystem: Environmental > Aquatic > Deep subsurface > Groundwater | place... | reverse complement strand
AATCCTGATTTTAATCATGTTAATCCTGTCAAAAGTTTTAATTCGTGAAATTCGAGAAATTCGTGGTTATTATTATTTCGTGTCTTCGTGCTTTCGTGGTAAGTGTTTTAAAAGGAAATTCCTATGTAATCAATCTTACTTTATCTTTTTCCTCAAGATATTTTAAACCACAGGCTTTGCAGATTGCAGTTTTCCCTTTAAAATTTAATTTTTCGCCGCACTGGCAGACCCAGCCCGCTAACTTTGCCGGAACTCCGACGCAGAGAGCATAATCCGGAATATCCCTGGTTACTACCGCCCCCGCCCCTACAAAAGCGTATTGGCCAATGGTATGACCGCAAACAAGAGTACAATTTGCCCCCAGAGACGCTCCCTTCTTCACTAAAATTTTCTGATATTGATTACGCCGATTAACATGCGAACGAGGATTAATCACATTGGTAAAAACCATACTTGGCCCGCAGAAAACATCATCCTCCAGAGTTGCCCCGGTATAAACCGAAACATTATTCTGAATCTTTACGTTATTGCCGATAATTACTCCCGGGGAAATCACCACATTGCCTCCGATATTGCAGTTTTTCCCGATTTTGCTATCTTTCATAATATGGGAAAAATGCCAAATTTTGGTTCCTTTTCCGATAGCGCAAGGTTCTTCAATAACTGCCGTGGGATGAGCAAAGTACTCCCCCCTTCCTCTTTCCCTCCCCGCCTGGGGGAGGGATGAATTGTCTTTTTCCCCTCCCTCGAGGGGAGGGGATAGAGGGGAGGGTGAAACAGGAATCCCGCCAGAAGCAAGGGAGTTCTCTGCCGCCTCCAAAACCCTCAACACCCTTAATCCCTCCGCTCCATCCGTTTGCGGAGTTTTCCGAGTTTTTATACATTCTGCAAAGTGCCTACATTCTAAATAAAGGGGTTCTTCGACGCGGAAGGAAATAGGCTTCCCTTCTCTCTTCTTCGGGGTAGGAATACGCCCTTTCCACTCTACCTGATGCCGGAAAAGAGTAAGTTTATTTTTCGCTAAATCATCAAAAAGAACCATACCTTGCTCCCCTACAACAATAAGTTTTTGTTCTTTGTAAGGGTGAAGCCAACTGACCAAGATATGAGCTCCTACCCCACTTTTGAAACGAAGATTAGTCACGGTGACATCAAAAATGTGCGGATTAAGATAAGCCGAACCAACCGCACCGACGCTTTCCGGTTCTTCTTCTAAAAGATGCAGAATCACCGAAATATCATGCGGGGCAAATGACCAGAGAATATTCTCCTCAGTTCTGAATTTACCTAAATTTAGCCGATTAGAATAGAGATAGTAAATTTTTCCGAGTTTCCCTTTTCGGATAATCTCTTTTAGTTTAACCATTGCGGGATGATAGACTAAAAGATGACCAATCATCAAAATGGCCTTTTTCTCTTTTGCCAGATTGACCAGTTCTTTTCCTTCCCTTACCGAAAGCGAAAGCGGTTTTTCAACAAAAAGGTCTTTTCCGCTATTGAGAACTTCCTTGCCTAAACGAAAGTGGGATGCCGCCGGCGTTGCCAGAACTACTCCTTTTACCGCTTTATTTTTTAGAACTTCTTCAAATATCCTAGTCGTCTTAATTTGAGGATATTTTTCTTTAAAGAGAGTAATTTTTTGAGAATCTTTTTCACAGATGAGCAATAGTACGCCGAGTTCAGCGAAATTTCTGACTAAGTTTTTGCCCCAGTAACCGGCTCCCACAACTGCAATATTCTTTTTCATTTTTCCTCTACAATTCCTTGTTGTAATGGCAGAGTTTACTCTGCTATTGTAGTTGCAAAGCTTGCTTTGCTATGTAGTTGTCAACCCTGGTTGGACGAGCAAGCTCGTCAACTATGTTACTTCATTGTTGCTATGACAGAGACAATTCGCTCTGCGGCCTTTCCATCCCAGAGGGCAGGATAAGAAAAATGGTCGCTGTCCCTATTTTTGTTCAGAATTTTCTCTGCCTCTTTGATAATTTTCTTTGTGTCATTACCTACCAGGATATTAGTGCCCTGAGTGATAGTCATCGGTCTTTCGGTGGTATCGCGCAAAGTAAGGCAGGGAATGTTCAAGACAGTTGTCTCCTCCTGCATCCCACCGGAATCGGTCATCACAAATTTGCTGTTCATCATCAATTGGAGAAAGTCAAGATAGCCAAGTGGTTCAAGGAGATGAATCCCCCCCTCCTTTATCCTCCCCATCTTGAACTTCTCCATATTCTTTCTTGTTCGCGGATGAGCCGGAAAGACAATGGGGATTCTTCTGGAAATTTCCTTTAGCGCGCTGATAATCTTAAGGAAATTTTCTTCATAATCTACATTGGAAGGTCGATGCAGGGTTAAGAGAGCATATTCCCCTCTCCTTAAATTTAGTTTCCTTAAAATTTTTGATTTTTGACTTTTGGTTTTTAATTTTAACAATGTGTCTACCATTACATCCCCGACCAAAAAAATCTTTTCCTTCGGAATTCCTTCCTTTTTTAGATTCTCATTGGCATCAATCGTCGGAGTGAAAAGATAATCCGCGAGAACGTCAACGACAACCCGGTTTATCTCCTCTGGCATCCTTCGGTCATAACTGCGCAGGCCTGCCTCTATATGAGCAATGGGGATGTTTAATTTTGCGGCAGAAAGAGCGGCGGCCAAGGTTGAATTTACATCTCCCACCACCATCACCAAATTCGGCTTCTCCCTAAAAAGCACCTTCTCAAACTCCATCATTACTCTTGCTGTCTGCTGGCTATGGGTTCCTGAGCCCACACCCAGATATATATCGGGTTGAGGAATCTCCAAATCCTTAAAGAATACCTTTGACATTATGTAATCATAATGCTGACCGGTGTGAACAAGTTGCCATCTTATACGGTTCTTGTGCTGCCGATTGTACTTTTTTATGGCTTGGATGATGGGAGCAATCTTCATAAAGTTTGGCCGCGCCCCAGCTACCAGAACAATCTTCATTTCTTTTTTTAACCACGAATTATACGAATTAATCGAATTTAACATTATTCTTTAATTCGCATAATTAGAGAAATTCGTGGTTGCATTTCCTTTAAGAAGGTTCTTTATGTATATTTTAAGGGGCTTACCAAATTCCTTATCGGAGAGTGCCAATTCAAGAAAGGTTTTGTAATAACTCTCAAAACTACCCACATCATACCTTTTTTCCCCGGGTTCTAACTTTACTCCATATACGGGGTAACCATTTTTAATCAGTAATCTTAAAGCGTCGGTTAACCATAATTCCTTTTGGCGCGGTTTTATCCGATGAATCATCTTGAAGATTATTGGTTCGAAGATAAACCTTGCCGCGGAAACGAGATTGCTCGGCGCCTTTCCGGATTTTGGTTTCTCAATGATATCCACAATCTGGAAAACTCCCTGTTTTGAATTTTGAATTTTAACCACCCCGTACTTTTTTATTTCCCTGGGAGACACCTCTTCAATGGCTAAAACTGCCGCCGCCTTTTTCTGCTGATAAACATCAGCCATCCTTTCAAGGAGAGAAGGAGAAGAAGAATCTTTGATTAAGGAATCACCATAGGCAACCACAAACGGCTCATTTTCTACAAATGGCTCTGCCGGCAGAAGGGCTCCTGCAGTTCCCTTTTTTTCTCCCTGTCGTATGTAAAACGGAGCCGGCTTATCCTTTTCAAAATAATCCTCAATCGCCCGTTTCATCTTTCCGGTGACCAGGAGAACTTTGGAGATGCCAACGCCTCTAATTTCTTCCAGAACATAGTGAATGATTGGCTTTCTTCCCACCGGGAGCATCTCCTTGGGTTGCGAGCGGGTAGCGGGAAGCAATCTTGTTCCCAAGCCCGCCGCCAGAACTACCGCCTTCTTTATCTTCATAGTTTCTCCCTACAATTACAGAAAATCTTTTTATCTTCTCAGTTCAAATTTCTCTCGATAACCAAGAAAAATCTCCAGTGGTACAATAATCGTATTTCCCTCTTCTATAAGAACATCTCTACTGATTAGCATTGCTCGATTGTCTTTAGAGATTTTCTCTCGCGCAGGAAAATCTTCGGCACTAACTTTCCTTTGGTACTTTACTTCAAAGAAAGAATATTTTTCTCTGGAACGAACAACAAAATCAATCTCTCTGCTTGCTGTCATTCCATAATAAAGTTGCGGATAATTCCTCTTTAATGCTGCTCCTACCAGCATCTCCGCAATCTTTGGCCTTAAATCCTGTTTCAAAAATGTCCGGCGTAAATAATTGTAAGCATCGTCTAAAAAATCTTCATCTTTTGCCAGAAATGTCTGCAAAATAAATGGGTCATAGAAATAGGCCTTATGATTTTTCTTAACATCCGTTCTCTTCTCATCTACAGAAAGGTAGGGAACTTCAAAAAGAACAAACATCTTTGAGAGGATTTCCAAATAGTCCCGGGTAGTCAAGTGAGATATTACTCCACTTTCCCGGGCAAGTTTATAGTAAGAAAACGGAGTGCCAAGATGCTGAAAAAGTCTACCAGAGATTCTTAAAGCAGTTTCCTCTGATTTGCCAACTTTATGTAAATCCCCTTCAATCCAGCTGATGAGCATTTCATAGAGGAAGGACGGGATAAAGCCCTCATCGTAAAAGTAATTAATATTGCGTAAGAATCCTCCGGTGAGGAGATAATCCTCAAAAAATTTTTGTAGCTCTGCGAAGTGCAAAGTAAAAACCTCCCGATAGTTCATCCTTTTCAACTCTGGATTAACCAGACTCAAGAATTCAGAGAAATCTAAAGGAAGCATCGTAATGTCTGGCTGAAAAATTTCTCCCCGACGGCCTGGAAGTCTCTCGGAAGAGAACTTTATATCTAAAATATTCGAACCGGTCAAAAGTAAAGTTACATTTTTAAGGCTGCCCTTATCAGCTAAATCCTTGATAGCTCTTTGCCACTCTTTAACAAAAGAAATTTCGTCGAGAAAGATGTAAATATGATTTTTCAACCGTGGCGTTACAAAATTAAGATATTCATTGAAAATCGCAAATAATTGGTTATAATCTCTAACTCGATCACAGGGGTAGAAAAATATTGTTTCTCGGGGAACATTTTCCTCAAGGAGTAAGCGACGAATGAGTAATTTCAAAAAAGTAGTTTTTCCCACCTGGCGTGGCCCTCTTAAGGTTAAAATAGCATCCTTCTGGAGGGGAAAATCAAAATAGACCTTGGGCAACCATTTAAATTTTTGACCTTCAAATTCAGTAATCTTTGTATCTTCCTGGATAAGTTCTTGCCTCAACCACCAAGGATTATGAGATTGTAATTGAGATTTATCCATTTCATCCTTTTTCTTGTTATTCACATTAACATACTTTTAGTCCTCTGTCAACAACAACCTCCATAATTCTTTCCGCAGTTTTTCTCCAACTGTATTTTTCCTCAATTAATTTTCTGCCATTGGTGCCTAATTGGGTCAGGTATTGCCTTTCCTGATAGGCCTGAATAATCTTTTCTGCTAAATCAGTAGCATTCTCCGGGTCAAAAAGATAACCACATCTTCCTTCCTCAACTACCTCGCTTACCCCTTCTATCCTGCTGGCAATTACCGGCTTTCCGCAGGCCAGGTATTCGTAGAGTTTTAAGGGAGAAAAGCTCTGGTAGGACAACCCCTTCTTACATAAGTAGCAAACATCAAAAGCATTGATGTAATAAACAATGTTTTTGTAGTCAATATGTCCCAAAAAGGAAATTTCTTGCTTTAAATTATATTTTTCAACCCTTGTCTGCAAACTCTTTTTTAAACCACCCCCATCCCCGACAATCAAATATTTAATATCCGGATAGCCCTGCTTTTTCACCAAATGAGCCGTATCAATTAAAACTTCCAAACCCTGCCAGGGAGCAAAATAGCCGACAAACCCGATATAGAAATTATTTTCATCTAAACCCAATTTTTTTTGGCATTCTATTTCATTGTCCGGAATTTCAAAGTTGTAGTGGCAGAGTTTACTCTGCTTATTGTAGGGGCTTGATTTATCAAGCCCGCGGGTCGGATGAATCCGACCCCTACAGTTCTCCAATGGTCTAAAAAGTTTAATATTCGCTCCATTGGAAATCATTGCCAAATTTTCTTCCCTTACCTTATACCTTTTTACAATTTCCCGTTTGATGCCAGGGGCAACACAGATAATTTTTTTAGCAAAAAGATAATTAATTTTTTCGCTGAGAACAACAAGCCACATAATCCAGGCAGGATAATGGCTATATCTTTTCAGTTCCTCGCTGATTAATCCATTTACTTCTACAATATACGGTATTTTAAAGATAAAACTTAAGAGAGGAGGGGAGAATCCCCATTTATCCTCTCTGCTATAGATTACCTCTGGCCGAAACTTCAGGATATAAAAGGTTAAGTAAAAGAACCTGAAAAATTCTGCGACAACATAGGAAACCGACCTTTTGGGAAAAGCGGGAATATAGATATATTTAATATTTAAATTACACCCCCACCCATTCCCTCCCCCCTTGAGGGGGAGGATTGAGGAGGGGGGGAACTCTATTGAAATTTTATTTCTCGGGCGATATCCGGAAACAAGCACCAATAAACTATTACCCAATTCCTTCAGGTTCTTTGCCACTTCTATAAAGTGCGTCTTCCCCCCCAAGCCCTTCTCCCTGATATCCACCGATGCCGAGGTATATAATATTCTCATTTTAAAATCGGGACATATTCCATTTTTTACGCCACTTCTTGAAGATAATCATGAACTACCCTGTCTAACTGGGAATATAAAAATAGTTCTTCTTTCTTAATTAAAAAAGGCTCTACTTCACCAATCAATTTTTCTGTGTCTACCTTTGTAAACAAATCTAATAACCGTTCCCCCATCTCTTGCTTGTTTCTAATTCCCAGTTCCTTTTCTAAGTATTTATAATTTGGTTCAATCCTCTTAGTGAGATACCAGCCCAAATCATAAAAATCCCTTCCCAGCCGATAACCTCTCTTGAAAACTGCGCAAATTTTGCCGGCCATCATTGAAGAAATATCTCTGCGCAGGATAGGAAAAACCAAGTTATATTTATTAATTACTGAACTACTGAATTTGCTCTCAGGATTGGGATGAGTATCTATTTCGAACTTTATTGATAGAACCTCATCTCTATCGGGAGATAACCGAAAATTAAATAATAGGCTATGAAATTTTATCATTGATTTGTAAACAGTACCTTTTGTATTTTTGGTAAAGGTGCAATGAAGGGTTTGTTTCTCAAAATAACTGGAGATACCATCTAAAAATTTGCCGAATTGAAATTCTTCAGGAGGAAGATTGACCAGGTCAAAATCCAGATTTTGGGAATAGCGATTGGTATTATGTAAAATCCTCAGAGCGGTCCCTCCCAAGAAAACCAGGTTCTTTGCATCTTTACTTTTACTGAGACAATAAAGGGTATGAATCTGTAGAAATTCTCTAATGATATGGATTGATAAAGATTTAGGCTGAGCCTGGATTAAATTTCTAATGATGTCATCCATAATAGTTCAGACAGAAATCTATAAATTGTTTTAATTTCTTGACCTTGAACCTTTCAAGATATTTCTTCAATTTAACTATTTTTAATTTTTCCATATTTTGCAACCTTAATTCTTTTAGATAGTTTTCCTCAAACTTAACCCGGGAAAGATTGAAATAGAAATAGTCCAAAAAGCATTTCTCTCTATCGGCAATCAGAATATTATTAAAATAATAAAATCCAAAATATAATTCCTTTTTAATCTTGCGATAAATAAAATTACCCAATCCATTTTCGCATTGTTTGGTCTTATTAGGCGTCACAGAAGTAATGCCAAAAACGGCTTCAGGAATCAGGTTATAGAAACTTAAACCATACTCCAAACTTATATAAGAGGGCTCATAAATCTTATTCGCGATTAGCCCTAAATCTACATTTTTATTCTTATTCACATAGAGATTCCTGCGCAGTTTTACTATCCTTTGTTTTCTTTGCCAATTAAACAGATTTTGCTGGATGGATTTCAGGTTAAGTTCAGGAAAAAATATATTTATCTGCCCTGGACTAAAAGGGATATTTTTAGGAACCTTTTGTTCAAATTCGACCCAATTCATATTTCCGATATACTAAATTTTTTTAGTATTGTGGAAATTATACCACAGAAACTTCTTTTATCAAAAAAACAGGTGTAGTTGCCTGATTCATCAGGCGTATTTTGTTGTATGGAATTTCAAAGTTCCCCCGCACCTAATTAATTTCCTCCCCGGCCTGCCTCACATCTCGGCAGGCATGCTAAAACGGTGCTCCTTATTCGTCGCACCAGCATCCCCAAGGGGAGAGGATGGAGGTGAGGGGGCTAAGTTATCATTGCGAAGGAGCGGTAGCGACTGTGGCAATCTGACACGAAGTGTCACCCTGAGTGCTAACGAAGGGTCTCTCACTTCAAAGATTCACTCAATGAATTTTCTCATCCATAGTTCTAAATTCACCCAGCGCCAGATGGTTTGGCTAATGTTTTTCTTATCTTTGCAATGTGTCGCAAATGCTTTCTTTATGAATTCAACATTAAAATATGGTCTTTTCTGAAAACTCTTAGAGTGGATAATCTCTTCTATCGGTTTCTTCAAGGAGGTGCGAAACCAATTCTCCTCTGGCGTAGCAAAACCAATCTTATCCCTTCTATTTCTTATCTTTTCCGGAAGAATACCTTCCATGCTATTGCGTAAAACTACCTTTGTTGTGCCATAATGAATCTTCTGGGAAATCGGTAAAGAAAAGAGGAATTCCACCAATCTATAATCAAGAAAAGGGACTCTTGCCTCTATGGAAAATGCCATAGAATTTCTATCTTCATAATGAAGTAAAGATGGCAGACCATTATAAAATAAAGCTTGATAGAGAATGTTTTCTAAATGTGTTTTGTACTTTATCGGTAAGGAAGGATACTGGTATCTCTGAGTAAAATCTTCATTGAGCCAGTTTAACCCTGCTGTTTCCTTCCTGGTAATCTTTTTTACCTTTAATTTAACAGAATCAGGAAAGGTAAAGCCAATGGCGTGAGCCAAAGCAGGAAGAAAAGAAAGGGAATGATTACGGCAGTGAGAGATGAGCGTCTGAAGAAATGAAATAGGTCTAAAACTTTTCAATAAATCAGCAAGATAGTAGAGGTAGTAGGAATGATACCCGGCTAAGGTCTCATCCCCTCCCTGACCATCAAGCATCACCTTGGCATTATTTTCTCTGGCAATTTTGAAGACCTGCCACTGAGCATATATACTGGTAGAGCAAAATGGTTCTTCCTGATGCCAGATAAGTTTATCCAAATCTTCTAACAAATCTTCCCCTTTGGGGAAGGTATAATGGGACTGAATGTTAGTTTTCTCAACAACCTCTTCAATAAACTTTCTTTCATCATATTTTTCTTCTTTATAGACAGCAGAAAAGCTCTGCTGTCTGTTTCCTAAAGACGGACCAAAACCTTGATGTAGAAGATTATTAGCCACACAGACAATAGAGGAGGAATCTAACCCCCCCGAAAGACAGGTGCCTACTGGCACATCTGCCCTCAACCTTAAGCGGACCGAATCGATAAAGAGTTCTCTGAATCTTTCAGCATATTCCTCGGTTTTTTTGTAGCTATCACGCCCGGCATTCTTATCCAACTCCCAATATTTTCTAATTTCTAAATTGTTGTCCTTGATTATTAAATAATGAGCAGAGGGTAATTGCTTTATTCCGGAGAAAAAGGTTTCCTCAGTATGGTCAAGGTAGCCAGCGGCAAGATAATTATAAATAATCTGCTCATTCGGTTCCTTAGGAATATTTTTATCCTCTAAAATACCTTTAATCTCTGAGGCAAAAACGAACTTTTTCCCATCAAAAAAATAATAAAAGGGCTTAATGCCAAACCTATCTCTGGCACAAAAAAGCTTCCTTTCTCTTTCGTCCCAGATAGCAAAAGCCCACATCCCATTAAATCTCTGCAAACATTTAACCCCATATTCCTGGTAAGAATATAAAATTACTTCGGTATCGGTATTACTTCTGAACCTATATCCCTTTTTACTTAAATCTTCTCTTATCTCCAAATAGTTATATACCTCTCCATTATGAATTATCCAGATGGTTTTTTCTTCATTACTCATTGGCTGATGCCCAACAGAGGATAAATCGATAATGGAAAGTCTTCTATGAGCAAAGCCAATATTTCTATTGAGATAATGACCTTCATCATCCGGTCCTCTATGTTTCATTATCTCAGCCATTCTCTGAAGCAACTTTTCTTCTACCGGTTTCCCATCTAAATTATATATTCCTGCTATCGCACACATCTTATCCTATTCCCTTAAATAAGGGCTCTGTAGTGGCAAAGCTTGCTTTGCCTGTGTAGTAGCAGAGTTTACTCTGCTATTGTAGTTGTAAAGCTTGCTTTGCCTGTAGTTGCCTGATTTATTGTCCGGAATTTCAAACTTACCCCCACCTATCTCCTCCCCCTCTTATAGGGGGAGGATTGGAGAGCTTTCTTTCCCTCTCCCCAAGGGGGAGAGGATGGAGGTAAGGGGGCTATTTTATCAGGCAGACTCAGACCTGCCTGATGTATTTCTTTAATTTTCTAAAAAATAGGGGGTCACGAAATATTTTTCTTATAAATTTTTTTGCAATTTTTAGGAAACATTTAGGCAAGGAAAAAGCATCATATCTTACTATTGTCCAGAACAGCGAGAAAATTGATAATAATGGATTATTAAATACAATATATTTAGGGTTGCCCAACTTTACATTTATCCTATGATAAGCCCTCAATTTTTCTTTGACGTTATATTCCGGTCTCTCAAAAGCTGTTTTTACCCGGCTTAACTTTGGATGCCAGATCATATCTATCTCTTTATAATTATCCAATCTTTTTACTGAAGGGTCATCATAAAGCATTCTCCACATTTTTGTGCCTGGCAGAGGTAACAGTAGCGTCCAGCTTTGTTCCTTAAGTCCTAATTCAAATGCTTTTTTAAAAGTGTAGATTGTTCTTGAATAAGTGTCTCCAGGCAATCCGATAATAAAGTTACTTTCCACCTCTATCCTATTCTTTTGCAATATTCTGATACCACTTAAGATATCATTAATCGACTCTTTTTTATTAAGGGTATCAAAAATCTCTGGCACCAGGGATTCAACTCCCACCGACACCCGATAACAACCGGTTTGGTTCATTTTCGCGGCCATTTCATCAGTAATTCTATCCCCCCGAATACCAGCACAGCTCCATTTAATCTTTATCCCCTTTTGTATCATCAGATTACAGATATCGATTACTCTTTGGGGATTGATATTAAAGGAGTCATCATGAAAACATACCTCGGGAAAACTATATTTTCCAATCGCCTCCTCAATCTCCCTGATGACATTCTCAGGCTTTCTTGCTCGCCAATCATTTTTAAACTGCCGGAAGCAATAGGTGCAATTGTAAGGGCATCCGCGACTGCTCATTATTGGGTAATATAGCAATTCCTTAACATCAAAGATAGAAAAATCAGGAAAGGGTAAATCATCAATCTCTTTAAAAAGAGGTCTCATTGGATTGGAAACAATGGTGCCATTGCCATCTCTATAGACAAGTCCTTTAATATCCTTAAAGAGGAAATTACCTTCAATCCCCTGGCATAACTCATCCATTGCCTCTTCCCCTTCGCCAACCACTAAATAGTCTACTTCGGGGATATCATTTAATACTGCCTCTTTCTCTGCCGTTATTTGTGGTCCTCCCAAGACAATCTTAC
>Ga0210017_1004283_pt1 | contig 11738 bp, 13 predicted proteins | sample CryGeyCG2014_020_FD_183966 | JGI IMG/M metagenome (GOLD analysis project Ga0210017, IMG submission 183966) | Groundwater microbial communities from aquifer - Crystal Geyser CG08_land_8/20/14_0.20 (SPAdes) (version 2) | ecosystem: Environmental > Aquatic > Deep subsurface > Groundwater | place... | reverse complement strand
GGTAAAAAGCCTTATAAAAAAAAATGGCTTAAAATCAAATAATGAAATAATTAATTTTATAAAAAAAAATAACCTTAACTTTTGTAATAATACCAGGGTTGCTGAAATAGCGAATGCTGAGAGACTTAAAAATGCGGCTTTTTACACAAGGCAGGATATTTGTTTTTCTTTAGTTAATTCTTTGCCAGATTTTAGTGAAAAAAATGAGATAAAAATTTTAGAACCATCTGTAGGTGTAGGAAATTTTTTACCAACTTTAATAAATAAATATAAGGACATAAAAAAAGTTTATCTCGACTTGATAGATATAGATGTAGTTTCTTTAAATATACTTAAAGTGATAATAAAAAAAATAGTAGTACCAAATAATTTTATTATTAGCTTTATAAATGATGATTTTTTGAAACATAAATTCAACTCAAATTATGATTTAATCGTTGGGAATCCTCCCTTTGATAAAATAGATAAAGAAAAAATATCTGAATATAGAAAAAATTCGTGGAATAAATCTAAAAAAACTAATAATATATTTGTTCTGTTTATAGAAAAAGCTTTATCTATTAGTGAAAATACTGCCTTATTTAGTCCTAAAAGTTTATTAAACGCACCAGAATTCAATGAAATTCGTAAGTTAATTGAAGAATACAGAATAGATAAAATAATTGATTATGGAGAAAAGGGTTTTAAGGGCGTAAAAATTGAGACTATAAGCTTAATAATCAAAAAAAGGGGAAGAATTAATAATTCCGTTATTGAATCTTATCCTTTACAAAAATATAAGATTTTAAATCAAAACTATATTATTAATAAAGAATTTCCCTATTGGTTAATTTATAGGAATAAATATTTTGATAACTTGCATGGAAAACTTAATCTATCTACGTTTAAAGCTTTAAGAGATCGAACAATAACAAAAAAAAATACAAATAAATCAGGAAAAATAAAAGTAATTAAATCTAGAAATATTGAGGATGGAAAAATTAATTATCTAGATAATGATAGATATATTGATAATTATTCTGTTTCTCCCGTGGCCGTAAAATATTTTAATAAAGAAAATGTTTTAATCGTTCCAAATTTATCATATTATCCTAGAGGTGCTTTTTTACCAAAAAATTCTATTGTTGATGGATCAGCGGTTGTATTAATTAATAATGAAAATATTAAAATCGATGTTAATTTTTTTGCTTCTAAAGAATTTTTTATTTTTTATAGAATTGCTAGAAATTATTCTACTCGGTCTTTAAACGTCGATAGTAATTCTGTATATTTTTGGGGTCTTCCAAAAGAATATATCAAATATACTCCTTTTAAAGACGAATCACGATCAAAATTTTTATTCGTAGAGAACATTAACCAGATGTAAGTTTGCTATTCAACATTGATCTTATCTGTTCAAAAGACCATTCTGGTTTTATTTCCATCCCTAAACCTTTTTTAACTACATTAATAAAACTTTCCTTAGAATAAAATCCATCTTTATTTATTAAAGACGATTCCACGCTATTACTTTTTGCTAATAGACAATTAATTTGATAGCCAGGATCAATTACGGTTGTTTTATTCATTGGATGAGCTCTTTCATTATGTTGTTGAGGTGTTATTAATATTAAATTTTCTAACGTACTTTTTAATTCCGAATAATTTACTTTATCAAAAATATGATGAACCTGGGTAGCTGCACCATGTGAGTATCTATCATTCACTTCGCTATTTGGAAAATGCCTTTTTTTTATTGCTGTTTTTGCTTTCTCCATTTCATAATCACTATATTGTTTTTTGCTTTTTTTAATTTGATTAGTTTCCTGACGGCTAACATTTTTCATTTTTCTTAAATCTCTAAAATTTATTGCGTTATACATTAAATCAGAATATGAATATGGAGATTCTGTCACTCTACCCCCTCTTGAACCAGGCACTCGATTTTTTACTGAAAAAATATTCAATACTTTAGGAAAAATTTTTCGTGCTTCTGTTTCTCCATTTATATTTGTTGAGCCAATAATAAACTTCTCAAAAGATTTTTTTAAATCATAAAAATTAGATTTTGTAAATTGACCGTCGTTATATGAGCCTATGTATGTTTCTATCCTATTTATAAATCCGCTATCTGATAAAACCTTTTCTAAATATATACTTAAAAAAATAAATGCATTTTTATCACTTAAAGCAATATATTGCAGGAAAGGTTTAGTATTTAATTTATAAAAATTTTTACCATTCTTTTGCGTTTCTATTAAAATTTTTGCATAAGACAATGTTTTAAGAGGTTGAGCTGTAAATTTATCATACTCATGAGTAGTTGTTTCATTACTTGGTGATGGCTTATTATAAATTAAAGGAATATTTTTCGTGAAATAAGATGATTCCCAAATATCATTTTTTGTAAATTCTATATTATCAACATCCGAAAAATTTAAAACAGTATCTGCTATAAAAGATAAAACGTCGGGAGTAACTTTTTGATCCATGAATCTATATTTGGTTTTTCGTATATCGAGATCCAAGCTACTTGTAAAATCTTTAATTTGCTGTTCCATAGTTAGTATTTTAACAAATATTATAAAAGTTTGTTTTTAATAAACTTTAACAGAATTGAAACTTTTATTTTTTTAAGAATCATTTTAAAAGATTTGTTCATAAATATTTATCTGTTAAATAACCACTGCCAAAAGTTTTTTTTCCACAGTTTGTTTTTTTTGATTATTTGTCTTTTTGATATCGGGTTTTTTTGTAATAGAAATTATTTTTGTTGGTTTTGGAGTAATTGTAAATGTTGGGATAGGAGTATTAGTCAAAGTAGGTGTTGGTATATTAGTAGGAACTGGCGTCCATGTTGGCCAAGGAATTGGTGTGTTAGTCGGCGAATTATAAACAGGTGCTGATTCTTGAATACCTTGAACAGTTCCTCCTCCATTGTGACAGTGCCTCTCGTTCCAGGGTACTCCCCAAGAATCACAGTTAGTTCTACAATAATGACAGCCATCAGCCGCGGTTCTTCCAGGATGGGCAATTACAGGTTCATTAAAAAAAAGCGGAATTGTAAGTATTAGGAAAAAAATAATTTCCTCATGAAGCGATTATACTACTCTTGTCGTTTATAGTCTACAAATCGTGGGTAAAATAGGTGATAATCTTTGTCGTTTATAAGCAACAAATTGAGGCTGGGTTTCGGAAGTAACTTCTTATTGACGTCAGTATTTTCTAATCCAATTATGAGCATGAAATCAAGTTTTAAAAATCAACAGGATTAACTTTTATTTTTCTAAATAACTTCTGTTTTTCTTTTTCCATAATTGTAGCAAATTCATTATCTGAATACTCTTCTGCTATTTTATCAAGTTTTTCAAAAGAAATCCCAGGCTTTAAAAATTGACCAGCTCCTATAATCTTTTTTAAACTTTCATAAGGAGTTTGATAGAGGTTATATACCTTTTTCTGTTTTCCTTTTTTATCTGTTTTGAGAGTTGCAAATCCACAAGGTCGATGGAAGTTTAGATAAGTGTTAAAATATTTTACGTAAAAATCATTAATGTCAGGAGCATATTTTTGGTTGATGTAAAAATATCCCATATGTTTTCTGATGACACTTCCGTTTTTACTTTCAACTAATGCATTATCATTACATTTTCTTGACCTTGATTTTGTAAGTTTTATCAACAATTTATTTAATAGAGCCACTACCACCTTATTAATATATTCGCTTCCGTTATCTGCATGAAATTCAACAATTACAAAAGGATATTGCTCAATAATTATTTTTAATATTGGCTCTAAAAATGCTTCACTAATTTTCTCAACTGCTGCCGCAATTTCCCATTGAGTTACTTCATCAACTGAGTTGATATGGTAAACTCCTTTTTTTTCCTCCGAATCGCCTTGGTGGACTGTATCAACACGAATGTATCCAGGAGCTCCGTTTGGAGTCGGCTTTCTTCGCTCTCCAATATTCCTCTGCACGGCTTGAGTTTTGGTGAGTGACAAAGCGTGGGATTGATACTGTCGAGTTCTCCTTAAATTGTAAATATGGGCAACTGAAATATCCTTAATAATTTCATAATCTTCTTTTTTAAACTCTTTGTATTCTCTCGTTAATATTTTCTTAGTTGCCCAGCCGTTAAGACATGAATGAGCATTGTCAGTTTTAACAAGAAGGGCAATATCTTCAGGCGTATATTTTGTTGGGAATATATTTTTATTGTATGTCCTCCAAATTAGTTTTCCTTTAAAATATCGTTTGATCAATCTTGTCATTTGAGAATCTGAATAACCGGAGATTTTTTTTATATATTTTCTTACAACTCCTCTTTCCTTTTTCTTTAAATTCCTAAAATCAAATCTTACAAGAATCTCTCGTATCCAATTATATTTTTCTCGTTTTGAATTTAATGATTCAAAAGAAATTTCTTTTGTCCCTCCAAGAAATGTTTCTAATTGATTAAAATTAGATAGGCGTGAGTCGATCATAGTAATATTCATATCCTATGATTTTAAAACTCACGCCCTATTTTTCATGCTCATCTTGCATTGGAAACAGGTTTCATTTCATGCTCATCTTGCATTGGACAAGACTAAATAAGGATTTTTTGCTATAAAAGTGCTAAAATTCTTATAGATTCTGTCACTTGTGACCACTATTCCACTGCGAGGCTCTGCGGAATATATCCGCAATCCGCTTCTTGTGGAACCTTTTCACTTCGTGACACCTATAAGAATTTTATTAATTAAATAATTTTATGAAAAAGATATTTAGAATGATAATTTTTTCAGGAGTCGCAATATTTATTACTGCCCTCTGGAATAAAGGGTTTGTAATTAAAGCTGACCTGCTTATTTATTTAAAAGCATCATTGATTATTGCCTTAGTTTATTATTTAATTACGCCAATCAGTAAAATCATTTTATTGCCTTTAAATATTTTTACATTTGGTTTTGTTTCAGTAGTTTTTTATGCAGTAATTTTTTATTTTCTTTTAAATCACTTTGGTCTGGTAGTTATAAAAGAGTGGGTTTTTTTAGGTAATAATATTTCAAGTTTAGTAAATATTTTCATCTCATCATTCTCGATTTCCGCCATTATCAATTTATTAGAAAAGGTAATATGAAAAATATACTTCTGATTCTTAATATCATTTTCAGTGTTCTGATAGTCGTATTTATTTTGATTCAAGGAAGAGGGGCCGGCTTAGGAAGTGCTTGGGGCGGGGGAGGGGAAATGTTTCAAACTCGACGGGGAATGGAAAAAATGATTCTTTGGTTGACGACAATTTCTATATTTATTTTTTTAGTGGTTTCTTTAGTCAACCTTTTTGTTAAATGAACAAAAAAACTTTTCGCTATTATTATTGGTTATTCTTAGAATTCGGTAAAAAATATTCACGCCTAATTTTAATGAGTTTTTTTATTGGATTTATTAGTTTAATCGGTTTTTTATCAATCTCTCCTTATTTAAAATTGATCTTTAATAAACAAGAAATAATTGGGTTGGTAGGTAACTATAATTTTTCTAATCTGCCTGAAGAAATAATGACAAAAGTTTCTAATGGCTTGATTAATATTAATGAAAAAGGGGGAATTGTTCCTGTTTTGGCTAATTCTTGGGAAGTAAAAGATCAAGGAAAGCAATATAGATTCTATTTGAAGAATAATCTTTTGTGGAATGATGATAAAAAGTTCACTGCTTCTGACATTAATTATCAATTTTCTGACGTTAAAATAAAAGTAATTGATAAAAATGTTTTAGATTTTTATTTAAATAAACCTTTAGGTATTTTTCCTACTTATTTGAGTAAGCCTTTAATACGAGCACCGTTAATTGGAATTGCCGGGTTTTATAAATTAGGCAAATATAAAATTATTAATGGTTCTTTGGTTGATCTAACCTTAATACCAAATACTAAAGATCTGATAACGATTAAATATAAATTTTATAGTAATGAATCCGACTTAGTTATAGCTTATAAAAAAGGGGAAATTAATAAAATGACCTTAACAAAAAAATCAGTCGCAGACACTTTTTTAAACTGGAAGAACAGTCAAATAACGAAATCGGTTGATTATACACGCTTACTAACTTTATTTTTTAATAATAAAGAAAAAATATTTTCAAATAAAGATTTAAAAAACTCTTTTTCAATGATGATGGATTATCAAAAACTTTCTGATTATGGTGAAATTGCCAGAGGCCCGGTTCCCCCTACATCCTGGGCATACAATCCGAATTTGAAATCAAATGTTTATGATATAGATACGGCTACCAAAATTATTAAAAATGAAACAGGCTCGACTGAATCAGCCCAATTAAATTTATTAACTTCTTACGATTATTATGATGTGGCCGATAGTCTTGCCGGAGAAATAAAAAAGACGGGATTAAAAGTCGATATTAATATGATTTCTTATGAACGGCCGGATAAATTTGATCTTTTATTAGTTTTTTGGAAAGTGCCCCAAGATCCAGATCAGTATTATTTCTGGGATTCAACTCAGCAAGAAGGGAATATAAGTAATTATAATAATGTCAAAATAGATAAATTGTTAGAAGAGGGCAGGTCGACGATCAATATTGAAGAAAGAAATAAGATTTATCAAGAATTCCAAAAGATAATCCAAGACGACCCACCAGCTTTGTTCTTGTACTATCCTTACGTTTACACGATTAAGAGAAAGTGATTGGAACGTAATAAATATTTGATTTAAACGTTCCAACAACGTTAAAATTTTTTACGTTGTGTCGGGGAGAGGACTTGCTCAACTGTCAGTCTCCGATTTATTCGGATTACTGACAGTTAGACCCAGAAGTGGGAAACCGAAAGTGGGCGAAGGGAGACTTGAACTCCCACGGGTTGCCCCATAGCCTCCTCAAGACTACGCGTATACCATTTCGCCATTCGCCCGAAAAATATATACTCCCGCCTCGTTTTACTCGGACGGGATTAACTGATTGTAATTCCTCACTTCTTTCAGAAACAATCAGTTGAACATTTCGCCACCCCGACAAAAATAGGAAAAAGTTTAAGAAATTATATCATTTAAATTCTCCAAAATTAATATTGAAAATGTTACACCGTAATATTAGGGTGTAACATATTTTTTTGAAGCCATTTTAATGCCTTATTATTAATCTTATCTACTTTTGTCATTACCAAATTATAAGTTTTATAACTGTGAAGTTTTTTAACTACTATGTCAATTTTTTCAAAATTTTCCTCAATTGAATCCATAATTAGTAAAATTTCTTGAGAGGATTTTATCTTATTTTTCCATAAATAGGAAGAATTAATAGGTATTTTTTTGGCACAAACAATTATTTTTTCACCTAATAATTCATAAGAAATTTTATCCGCTTCTTCGGTATTCTTGCAAGAAAGAAATAATAAACATTGTTTCATTTTGTTCTAGAGATTGCAATATATATCGATAAATTCTATCATAAACTATGTGTCTGGCGTGTATTCTAACTATTGGAGGGGGATTGTTAATTGCAAAAAAATTAGGAGTAAATGATATTCTGGTAATTGGTTTTTTGACAATTATTCTGTCCATAATACTAGATTTAATTTTAAGAAAGTATAATTGTGGTAAAGTTTTTTTCCCTTATCAACGATTAATCATATCGTTTGTATCATTGTTAATGATAATGACGATATTTAACTTTTTATAATTGTGGTGGAGACATATGAAATTAAACAAAATAATTCAAGATTTTGTAAAATATCTTCGAAACGATTTATTGAAACAGATCAATAAATCAATTGTTAAGATTTTTGAGTGTTGTAAAGATTAATGTTGACTGAACTTCCTCCGGTAGGTATGATGATTATATGTCCTTAACTGAACTGTCTTATTATTTTAGAAAATTTTTACCCTACTTCGTCTTATTTTGTCTTATTTTTTTAATATTCTTCTTTTCAATTAAATTAACCTTAACTATTTTGGAAGCAAATAAAACTGTACCAACTTTTACCAATCAAATTTTTGGAAAAGTTGGTCCGCCAGAAATTCCAGGTTCTTCATCAAGTGCTGGGCTAAAATTTACCTTAGATACGATTGAGGGTACTCCAATAACCGCTACCGATACTGCGAAGGTATTTTTTTTACCTGAATACAATCCCCGTTTCGGTTACGTTGAAAAGATATATTTGATGGCAAAAGGCTTTGGTTTTGATACAGAGGTAGTCAAACATCAGTTGACAGGGAAAATAGCAACCTTTTCCGATCAAGAAAAAACATTAACAATAGATATTTCCAATTTTAATTTTAAATTTGATAGAAAAGTTGATAATTCATTATTTACTTCACCTGATATAAGCATTCCTATGAAAACCGTAATAGAAAATAAGGCAATTGATTTTTTAAAAAAAATAGGAAGATATCCCGATGAACTGGCCAAGGGGAACGTTGACATAATTTATCTTAGGCAGAATCCGATTAATGAAAGTTTTGTCAACGTTGAGAAAAGTTTAGAAGCACAATTAGTAGAGGTTGATTTTAGGCGTCCAAATATTGATGATTTTGATATAGTGACGCCTAAATTTTTTACTAGTCAAAATTATGTTGTTATGATTTTCCAAGGAACAGACTTTCAAATTATAAAGAGTCAAATTGCTTTTTTTGAAAAATCTGAGGAACAAATTGGTACGTATTGGGTGAAAACCGGTGAGGAGGCCTGGTCGGAATTAAACAGTGGTTTAGGCTCGGTCGTTGCAGGAACATCCGGGCAAAAAAATATTTTAATAAAAAGTATGAAATTTGGATATTTAGACCCTGATATTTACCAAAATTATCTTCAACCCGTTTACATATTTTTAGGAGAAGAGGACTTCGTGGGGTATGTACCGGCAGTTAAAAATTAGCGTAGTCAACATTTGCTTCAATCCAGCTTATTATATTTCTTGTATCACTAAACCTATCTAAACTTTTTAAGATAACGATGACAAACTGATGGCCATTTTTTTTATAAAAAGAAACGAGGTTTTCGCCGGCATTTTCAGTGTATCCGGTTTTAAGTCCGCCAAGTCCTTGAATTTCTCCAAGTAATTTATTGACATTAGTTAGCTGGTGAAAATATTTAAAATCAACATCGGAAATAGTTATTTCTTTGGTTGATACTATTTTTGAAAGATATGGATTCTTAAGGAGCTCTCTGGCGGCTAAACTCAAATCAAAAGCCGTTGAATGCTGTGTCCCCGAATCAAGTCCATTTGGATTTGAAAAATGACTGTTTTTCATTCCTAAACTTTCTGCCTTTTTATTCATTAAATTAATAAACTTATCATAACCATAATTTTCAGCTAAAACGAAGGCAGCGTCATTCCCGGAATGGACAAGGGTTCCGTATAAGATATTTTCAACCGTAATTTTTTCACCGACCAAAAGTCCCATAACCTGACCCTCATCAATAGTTTTTTTTACAGTAATTATTTGATCAGGTTTGTAGATATCCATCGCGACTAAGGCGGTGATAATTTTGGTAGTTGAAGCCGGTAAAAGTTTCAAATTTTCGTTACGGAAAAAAATTGGTGTAAAAGACGGTAAATCAACTAAATAGATCGCCTGAGCTGTCACTTCAGGATAGAATGGAAGTTTTAAATATGGAATTGGTCTAATATTAATTTTTTTTACCGTTTCAGTTTTATTTATTAGCTCCCGATTGTAAGCAAAAATATGAAAATAGTACGAATCACCCGGGTAGAAGAGAAAAAGAAATGTAAAAAATGCGAAAAAGAAAATATGTTTGAGTCGCATTTTTTAAAATTTCTAATTTATAATTTTTATTATTGACCTATATAATTATCGATGTTAAACTGTGAAATTGGGATTTGTTTAGAATAATTAGATCAATTAGATTGATTATGTCAATTTAATACCAAGTTCTTTCAGCTTTTCATCTTTAACGACTGATGGTGCTTTCATAATCGCGGTTCGTCCACCCGAAGTCATCGGCATTGCAATCACTTCACGAATTGAGGTCTCTCCGGTTATACAGGTGAGTAACCGATCAATCCCGGGTGCCATACCTCCGTGAGGAGGCGCTCCGTAGCCCAAAGCTTCTATCATATGTCCGAATTTTAGATTGATTTCCGCCTCATCTAATCCCATTATTTCAAAGACCGCTTTCAATCCTTCAAGTGTGTGATTTCTAATGCTTCCTCCACCGACTTCATATCCGTTACAGACCAAATCATATTGAGTCGTCAAAATATTCCCGATATTTTTTTTTCCCAACAAATCTTTCATAAATTCAGGCTTTGGCGCGGAGAATGGATTATGAGTAAATGTCCAACCACCCTCTGGTGTTCGTTCAAAGAAAGGGAAATCGATTACCCAAGCGAATGCTTGAATGCCGTTTTTTTTATCTTCTTCCGTCCGTAAATCAAATTTATCAGCCCCATATTTTTTAATTGCTTCTTGATAGGTAAAAATCGGAAAGGGTTTTTGTTTGATTGGGATATTTAATTTTTCATATATTTCAATCATCATCCCTTCAACTAAATTCATAACATCTTCCCGTTCGACAAAACTCATTTCCAAATCAAGCTGGGTAAATTCTCCATAAGCCCGGTCAGCTCTCGGGTCTTCATCACGAAAACAACGGGCAATCTGAAAATATTTTTCTACGCCACCGACCATCAGTAATTGTTTATACTGTTGAGGCGATTGGGGAAGAGCATAGAATTTACCCGGTTGAAGACGGGAGGGGACAATGAAATCACGGGCACCTTCAGGAGTCGTTTCGGATAAAATCGGTGTCTCGATTTCCAAAAAATCTTTTTTGAAAAGGTGCTGTCGAATTAAGTCAATAAATTTACTGCGAAGAGCTAAGTTTTTATACATCCTTGGCCGTCGAATATCAAGATAGCGATATTTGAGTCGGACTTCTTCATCAATATTGTGTCCATCGCCGGTGACAGGTAATGGAAGAGGTTTTGTTTTATTTAAAACTTTGACTTTTTTAGCTTCAATTTCAATTGTTCCGGTTTTGATTTTAGGGTTGATAAGTTTTTCCGGTCTTGTCTTAACCAAACCTTTAATCCAGACAACATCTTCGGTATTCAAACTCTTAAAGTCTTCTCCACCGACGACCTGGACAATCCCGGTTCTATCTCTCAAATCAATAAAAACAATCTTTTTATGGTCTCGCTTGGTATCGACCCAGCCGTAAAGATTAACTTCTTTTCCAACCATTTCAACAGTTTGTTCAACAGATATTTTTTTCATACTCAGTTTTTTTATTATATATTATTTTATCTTCATCTTGACAACCATTCAATGAAAAGCTAAATTATATCTATGAATATTAGTCTTAATATAGTTCAAGCAAAATCTTTGTCTAATTTTTTTTCCAATATGTCCGTTGGTTGGTTTATTGGAGCATTTATCACATCAAAGCCTGAACTAAATGTATTTCGTTATGTTATTTTAGGGATATTTAGCCTGTATTTATCCTTGATCTTATTAAAGGGGGTGTTAGAATAATGATTAACCCAAGAGCAATGGATTTGGCAAGTATTTCATGGGGAATTTTAGTAATAATTTTTTTACTTCTAATAATAGCAGGTAGAGTAAAAATTAGAGAGAAATAAAATATTTTGTGTTATAATTAACTTCATGAAAAATAGGCACTGGTAACCAAATCCTGACCTGTAAATCTTCTTTAGCTCTTCATTAAGCTCTAATCAATCATTTAGACCTCGGTGTCCAACTGTTTTATACTTATTTCATGACTTATTATTGCC
>Ga0210017_1004281_pt1 | contig 11739 bp, 11 predicted proteins | sample CryGeyCG2014_020_FD_183966 | JGI IMG/M metagenome (GOLD analysis project Ga0210017, IMG submission 183966) | Groundwater microbial communities from aquifer - Crystal Geyser CG08_land_8/20/14_0.20 (SPAdes) (version 2) | ecosystem: Environmental > Aquatic > Deep subsurface > Groundwater | place... | reverse complement strand
TCTATTAAGGTATGATGTAGGTTTTCAGCTATCCTTCTTAGCTACTTTGGGTTTGATTTTAATATCTGAGAAAATTGACGTTTTCATTAAAGGATTTAAAGCTCCGCCTGTTTTGTCCGAAGCTTTGTCATCCACGCTTTCTGCCCAGATATTCATTCTGCCTCTTCTGATTTTTTATTTTGGAAGATTGTCTTTAATTGCTCCAATTGCCAATCTTCTGGTTCTGCCGACAGTTCCCTTTATAATGTTTAGCTCTTTTGCAGTTACTATGGTTGGATTTTTGAGTCTCGAGGTTGCTCGATTTTTGTCTCTTATTCCTTTCTTCCTGCTCTTTTACCTTGTTAGCGTTTCCGAGTTTTTGTCTAAGATTCCTTTTGCATCTTTATCTGTAGAAAAGTCCGGAGTTTTTGTAACTTTTTACTACTTTGTTCTTTCTGCCCCTTTCTTGATGGAAAAACCTCATGCTAAAAAGAGTTAAATTTAGCCACATTTTCCTTCTTTTGGTTTTTCTCTCATCGGCAATCTGGTTCTATTTTTTTACCAGCCAGCCGAAATTTTTCAGAGCTGATTTTTTTGATGTTGGTTCAGGCGATGCCATTCTTTTAAAAACCCCAGACAATTTTAAGGTGTTAATAGACGGCGGTCCTTCTTCAAAAATTCTAGACCACTTGGGTAAAAGTCTCGGCCCGGTTGACCGAAAAATTGACCTTTTAGTTATAACCCATCCTCACGAAGACCATATCTTTGGCGCCTTGGAGGTATTGAATCGCTATGAAGTAAAAATGATTTTAGGAACAGGTACGGTTCACACAAGCTCCATCTATTTAGAATTTTTGAATCAGGTAAAGAAGAAAAACATTGGTTTTAAAATTGCCGAACAGGGACAGATCTACAAATTTGGAGATTTGGAATTGGAAATTTTGTATCCTTTTGAATCATTAGCTGGAAAGAAGGTTCAGAATTTAAACAACAGCTCGATTGTTTTGAAAGCTACTTATAAAAAAGTAAACTTTTTGTTTTTAGGCGATGCTGAAAAGGAGGTTGGTGAGAAACTTTTAGAAAAAAACATAGATTTAAGCGCCAGTATTTTAAAAGTAGCTCATCAAGGAAGTAAGAATGGTGCCCAGAATTTTCCGGGCTTTTTGGAAATGGTAAAGCCTCAAATCGCGATTATTTTGGTAGGAGAGAACAGATTCGGTCATCCGCATAAAGAAACATTGGATAAACTGGAAGCTAAGAAATTTAAGATTTTAAGAACCGATGAAGACGGCTCAATTAAAATAGAGTCAGACGGCGAAAATTTTTGGGTTGATACTTCGATTTGACTCGGTATCAACCTGTCTTCGACTCCCCCGATGGTCATCGGGGTCGCTCAGACTCGAGGAGAGTATAGTCGAAGGGTTGACAAGTAATCTCTAAATATTTAATATTAAATTGTAATAAATTTCATCTTAACAAATGACTACTTATCTTTACCTCAAGCAATTAAATTTTTTAAAGCCAGCTTTCTACTTAGGAGTAATTTTACTTCTAGGTCTTCTTTTGGTTGTGCTTTTAAATATGCAGGAGGTTTTGTGGTAAGTTAGTTCATTTGAACATAAAAAGAAAAGAACCTACTGCAATGCCAGAAGGTTCTTTTCTTTTTACCCCGTTAGAAGTCCGATGCGAGAATGCATCGGCAGACGCCGAAGGCGTCTTACTTCTAACGGGGTTTAGGGGAAGATTTTGCCTCGTTTTAAGTTCCGGCGAAGCTTTTTTTATTGGTTCAAATGGTTATTTTTTGATAAAATAAACTGGTAAACTCTATTAGATATATTAAGTAAACCCCGTTGGATTATTCATAGAGCTATTTTGTGCCGTTTGTTATTTTTGCTGTGTATCATGTGTTATATGCTATTTATTATTAAAAAGGTATCTAACGGGGTAAATAATTTGTTATAATTTTACAAAGAATTATCTAACAGGGTAAAGAGAGGAGAAGTGAAAATAAATCAAAAAAGATTAGTCAGCGAGTTTATAAAACTTGTAAAAATTTCCAGCGAATCTGGAGAAGAGCAAGAAATTATTAAATATCTAAAAAAAGAGCTTCAAAAGCTCGGTTTTAAAACCTTTATAGACAAAACGGGCAATTTGATCGCCAGAAATTCCGAGAAACCCAAGTTAATTTTATCCGCCCATACCGATACTGTTAAACAAGGTAAAAACATCAAACCTATTATCACAAAAAGTGGCGTCATCAAAACCGACGGCTCAACAATTTTAGGCGCTGATAATAAAAGCGGTATTGCTGCCATATTAGAGGTTTTGAGAATGGTTAAAGATAATAAACAAAAAATTGGATTAGAAGTGGTTTTCACGGTTTCTGAGGAAATTGGATTAATAGGTTCGAGTAATTTGGATTTTAAAAAACTTAAAGCAAAAAAAGCCATAAATATAGATGGTCGACCAGGAAGAATTGATGCAGGAGAGCCAGCAACGATGCATTTTGATATTGAGATAACAGGGAAAGCCGCTCATGCAGGCCTTCGTCCAGAAGAAGGTATTAATGCTATTCGAATCGCTTCAGAATCCATCTCAAAGATAAAATAGGGAAGAATTGATGAAGAAACAACAGCAAATATAGGTATAATTAAAGGTGGTACAGCAAGAAATGTTATTCCAGAAAAAGTCCAAATTCAAGCAGAAGCAAGGAGTAGGGATGTTAAAAAATTCAAATCATATTCAAAAAAGATTGTTTCGGAGTTTCAGAAATCTACTAAGAAACATAAAGCAAAAATTAAAATAAAAGCAATACAAAGAAGCTCTGTTTACAATATAAACAAAAAAGATGATATAGCAAATCTTCTTATAAAAAGCTGTAAAGAAAACAAAATAACGGTTGATTTTTCACCGAGCAATGGCAATACCGATGCAAATGCATTTAATAGTCATGGCATAAAAAGTGTTTCGATGGGTGGAGGTGGTGATAATATTCATTCAACAAGAGAAATCCTTAAAATAAAAGATTTGGTAAATGGCACCAAAGTCATTTATGATGTAGTTTCTAAATTAGCAAAGGAAAATTAAAATGTCAGGGCATTCAAAGTGGGCACAAATTAAAAGAAAAAAAGGAGTCGCGGATGTAAGGCGCGGGATGGCTTTTTCAAAAACTGCCAGAATGATAACTTTAGCAGCCAAAACCGGGTCGGATCCAAATACTAATTTTCGTCTGCGTTTGGCATTAGAGTCAGCCAAAAAAATCAATATGCCTCAAGCCACAATTTTAAGAGCTATAAAAGGAGCCTCCAAAGAAGGCGCGGTTTTAGAAGAAGTAATGTACGAAGTTTACGGTCCCTTTGGTGTCGCTTTGCTAATTCAAGTTGTGACCGATAACAAAAACCGAGCCTCCTCTCAGGTGAAAAGTACTCTTACAAAATTCGGAGGTTCAATGGGAAGAGCTGGTTCTGTCTCCTGGATATTTGAACAAAAAGGATTAATAACTATAGAAAAAAAAGGGATGGATGAAGAAACAAAAGAAAATCTAGAGCTTAAAGCAATTGATTTAGGAGCAGAGGATATAAAAGAGGAAGATGAATTGTTGGAAATTTATACGGCACCTCAGAAAGCTCATAAAATTGCTGAAGAATTAAAAAAAGAGGGTTTTAAAATTGAGTCCGAGAGTTTAGAAATGCGTCCCAAAAATATTGTAAAAATAGAAGAATCAACCAAGGCGGATAAAATTTTAAAACTCATGAATGCCTTAGAAGACTTGGAAGATGTTGATCAGGTTTATGCAAACTTTGATATCCCTACCAAACTTCTAGAAGAAGTTACTCACTAATACAGTACTAATTAAACCAAATGTTCCCGAATAAATCATTAGAGAAAATTAGGTAAAAATTAGTATTTCATTAGAGAGTAATTTAGGATAAATTCTTATGGCAAAATTAATAGAACCAGAATTAAGCTATAAAATTGTAGGAATATGTTTTAAAGTGCATTCGGAATTAGGTTGTAGATATCAAGAAAAGTATTATCAGAAAGCGCTAGAGATTGAGTTTAAGAATCAGGGATTGAAGCATGAAAAAGAGTTAAAAGTTGATTTAAATTATAAAAATGAGAAAATTGGTAGGTATTTTTTAGATTTTTTGATTGATGGAAAAATAGTTCTGGAGATTAAAACAGCCAATTATTTTCATAAAGATGATATTAAGCAAGTGGTAAGTTATTTAAAATCAAAAAATCTGCCGCTAGGGATACTTGTTAATTTTAAAAAAGATCAATTACAGTTTAAGAGAATAATTAATCCAGAAATTAGTAACAATTAGGTAAAATTAGTATTTCATTAGGGAGTATAATCTATGATTATACTAGGTATTGATCCGGGTACTGCTACAACCGGCTATGGTATAATAAAAAAAGAACAGGATAAAATTGCCTGTTTAGATTTTGGCTGTATCTTAACTTCCAGCAGGGAGACTTCTGAAAAAAGGCTTCTGGAAATATATGACGAGGTGGTCAAACTTATTAAAAAATGGAAACCGGAGATTGTGGCAGTAGAAACCCTTTTCTTTTTTAAAAACGAAAAAACCGCTTTTTCGGTTGGTCAGGCAAGAGGTGTTATAATTTTGGCAGCTGTAAAAGAAAAGAAAAATATCTTTGAAGCAACTCCTCTCCAAGTAAAACAAGCAGTTTCCGGTTATGGGAAAGCCGACAAATCCCAAGTCCAAAAAATGGTTAAACTCCTACTTAATTTAAAAGAAATTCCCAAGCCCGACGATGCCGCCGATGCCTTGGCGGTTGCTATAACCTGCGTAAACACGAATAAGCACGAATTATAAACACAAATGTTCACTAATAAATATATTTAAGGAGTTATTCGCGATAATTAGTAATTAATTTGCGAAAATTAGCTATGAAAAAACTAAAAATTGCCTTTTTATCGCCGCTTTTTGAAAGCGTTCCACCAAAAACTTATGGAGGAACCGAGCTTATAGTTTACTATCTAGCAGAAGGGTTAAAAGAGAGGGGGTACGATGTGACAGTTTTTGCTTCTGGTGATTCAAAGTTGAAGACAAGATTAATCAAAATGTGTCCTAAGGCTCTTAGAACCGACCCAGCTGTTACCAATCCCCAAGCGTATATCAGCTTAATGATGGGGAAATTTTTTCAAAGATGGGCTAATAAATTTGATATTATTTCTAATCATACTGACTTTAATGCTTTAGTTTTTAGTCATTGGACAAAGAAGCCTATTATAACAACCTGCCACGGTGTTATTATTCCTGAAAGAAGAGTCTGCTATACTTATTACAATAGAAATACTTATTTTATTTCCATTTCCAAGAACCAAAGAAACAATGCGCCTTATCTTCGCTACATAGCCACAATTTATCACGGTATCGATTTAAAGCACTTTAAACCAAATAACAAACCAATGGATTACTTGTTTTGGCTTGGTAGGATATCACCCGACAAAGGTACAAGAGAAGCAATAGAGATAGCTCATAAGACTGGCAGAAGATTAATTTTAGCCGGGAAAATTGACGATATAGAGATGGAATATTTTGAAAAACAAATAAGCCCCTTCATTGACGGAAAGCATATTCAATTTGCTGACGAAGTTACTTTAAAAGAAAAAGCCGAGTATTTAAAGAATGCTTATGCGCTTCTTTCTCCTTTAAACTGGCAGGAGCCTTTTGGTTTGATAGTCATAGAGTCGCTTGCTTGCGGAACCCCTGTTTTAACAACCCGAAGGGGCTCAATGCCAGAAATAATAGACCATGGCAAGACTGGTTTTATTGCTAGAAATGATGTAGAGCTAGAGAAATATGTTGATAGGATTCCGGAGATAGACAGGACATATTGTAGGAAAGTTGCAGAAGAACGGTATAATAAAGAAAGAATGATAGATGAATATGAAAAAGTTTTCTTAAGAGTCCATAAAAACCACTGCAAAAAATGAAAAATTTTCAATTTCTAATTTCTAATTTTCAAAAAATTTTTAACTTTTCATTTTTAACTTTTAACTTTAAACTTATATGATCGGTAGATTAAAAGGGAAAATTTTAGAAAGAGGTCCGGACTGGGTTCTGCTGGACGTTTCTGGCGTAGGGTACAAAATTTTTGTTCAACCCTTAATATCGAGAAAACTTTCGGAAAAAGAGGCAATTTTTTATACTCATCTTTATGTTCGTGAAGATATGATGAACTTGTATGGATTTTTGAAGGAAGAAGAACTAGAGCTTTTTGAACTCTTGATTTCTATTTCCGGAGTCGGACCCAAAGCCGCTCTAGGAGTTTTAAGCGTCGGTGATGTTCCTTCAATTAAAAAAGCTATCGTTGAAGGAAGAAGCGATTTATTGATGGGGGTTTCTGGAGTCGGCAGAAAGATGGCCGACAGGATTGTTTTAGAGCTTAAAAACAAAATAGAAGCTTCAGGAGATATTATTCTATCCAAAGCCCTAGCGCCTGAAGACGAAGATGCCGTTCAAGCTCTGGTAAACTTAGGATACAAGAAATTAGAGGCTTCTGAAGCTATAAAAAAAGCTTCGCCAGAACTTGAGGCAGGGCAAAAAGTAAAAGAGGCTTTAAGATTTCTGGGGAAATAAGCAATATGAAAAAAGAGAACAAAAATGAAGACATAATAGAGAACAAAAAAGAAGAAGATTTTGAAAGGACTCTTCGTCCCAAAATTCTTAAAGATTATATCGGTCAGGAAAAAATCAAAGAGAGTCTTAGGGTTTTTCTGGAAGCTGCCAAAAAAAGAAAAAGGGTCCTAGAGCATCTCCTTCTCTATGGACCGCCTGGATTGGGCAAGACCACCCTGGCTCACATAATCGCCAGCGAGATGGGTGCCAGCATAAAAGCCACTTCTGGTCCGGCAATCGAAAGGGCGGGCGATTTAGCCAGTATAATCACTAATTTGGAAGATGGCGACATTCTTTTTATAGATGAGGTTCACCGCCTAAACCGAGCCATAGAAGAGATTTTGTATCCGGCGATGGAGGAGTATAAACTCGACATAATAATAGGAAAAGGACCCTCAGCTAAAACCTTACGACTTGATGTTCCTCATTTCACCTTAGTTGCTGCAACGACTCGAGTCGGACTTTTGTCTTCCCCTTTGCGTGATAGATTTGGAGCAGTTCATCGTCTTGATTTCTATAACGATGGGGAAATTGGGGAGATTATAGAACGGTCTTCAAAAATTCTTAAAATCAAGGCTGATAAAAAGAGTGTTGGAGAGATAGCTAGAAGAGCTAGAAAGACTCCAAGGACTGCCAATCGGCTCCTAAAAAGAGTTCGTGATTATGCGGAAGTCAAAGCCTCAGGAGTTGTAACTGAAGAGGTGGCAAGGCAGGCTATGGAGATGTTGGAGATAGATGATATGGGTTTGGACAGAACCGACAGAAAAATCTTGAATCTAATAGCCGAAAAATTCGGCGGCGGACCAGTCGGCATCGATACCATTGCCACTGCCATTGGCGAAGAGAGAGAAACAATAGAGGATATCCATGAGCCCTACCTTTTACAGATAGGATTTTTGGATAGAACCAGGCAGGGGAGAAAAGTGACGAAATCAGCTTTAAAACATCTGGGGAAAGACGGACAAGATACACTGCTTTAGGAATGTCAAAGTTCAAAGCTCAAATGCCAAATGAATGTCAAATGACTAAATGTCAAAAATTTAAAAATTTGGATTTAGGATTTGATTTGGCATTTGGATTTTGGCATTTGACATTATATCTATCAAGTATTTTAATTAACCTAAGTAAATGTAGTTAATATGTTAGTAGTTTGGCTAGTTTATACTCTGGCACTTGTAATTTTTTTCTTTTTCGGATGGACCGGTGTTTATCATGCCAGAAAATATGGCATCCCCGGCGATTTTACCAAAAAAGCAGCAGTGATATATGCAGCTTTAATGATTTTTATAGTTTTTATCACCGCTTCGCTGGCTTTAAAAAACGGCGCGGATGCTCCTATAAAATTTCCCAAAATAAATGTTAAAGAACTCCTTCTAATAAGAAAGTAGATTTATGCAGTTTCAACAAAATAAAGACGAAAAAATAGAAATGATTATAAGAAGACATTGGTTTTGCGTTATGGGCTTGGTGGCTCTAATTACTGCTATGTCAATCTTACCTGTAGTTGCCTATTTCATTTTGAAGTCGTATATAAATTTAACCCAAGGATTTTATAACATCTTTGTTTTGAGTCTGGGAATCTACTATATGTTTGTTGCCACCTTGTTTTTTATTGGCTGGCTTGATTACTATCTTGATGTTGCCATTATTACTAATGAGAGAATAGTTGATATAGACCAGGAGGGTCTTTTTAACCGCAAGGTTTCCGAACTTCACTTTTCCAAAGTTCAAGATGCCACTGCAGAAGTTAAAGGGATTATGCGCACCATGTTGAATTTTGGTGATGTACAGGTGCAGACTGCCGGCACCCAGGAAGAATTTATACTAGACGAGATACCCAATCCATATAAAGTAGCGAAAATCATTATAGATTTCCAGCAGCGCTGTATCGAGAATTTGGGACAAAAGACTAATACAGACGGAGTTTAGAATTCTGATGTCAAGAGGTTGCCAAGTGCCAAGGGTTGGACCCTTGGCAAAGGCTAAAAGAAAGAAAAAGATATTGACATACCAGCAAAAAGAAGTTATATTATAAATTGAAGTTGAAGGTGAGCGCGAAAAAGCTCACTTTTTTGGTCAGAAGTAATAAATTTAATGTAGCCCCGATAATAATCGGGGTCCCGACTACCTTAAAAAACTAATGGAGGTGTCGGGAAAAGGCAAAATATGGATCAATCAAAATTTACACAAGCAATAAATCAAATCGCTGATGAGAAGGGTTTGCCAAGAGAAAAAGTCTTGGAGACCGTCGAGGCAGCTTTGGCTGCAGCCTACCGTAAGGATTACGGCAAAAAAGAGCAAAACATCAAAGTCAATCTCAATCCCCAGACAGGAAAGATGGATATCTTTTTACTGAAAGAGGTTACAGAAGAGGTAGAAAATGAGGAAGCCCAAATGACAGAGAAGGAAGCCAAAAAACACAAAAAAACTGCCAAAGTCGGCGATGTAATCGAGATTCCCCAGCCTCAGCCAGAGGGGTTTGGACGAATCGCCGCTCAAACCGCCAAGCAGGTCATAATCCAGCGGATTAGGGAAGCCGAAAGAGAGGTGGTGATAAAGGAGTATTCCTCTAAAGAATTAGAATTAGTAAACGGCGTTGTCCAACGGACCGAGGGCAATAACATAATTGTTGATATTGGAAAAACAAATGGCATAATATTTTCTTCTGGTCAGGTTGAAGGTGAAAGATACCGAATCGGTCAAAGAATGAAAGCTTTGATTGAAAAAGTAGAAGAGACGCCTCGAGGACCTCAGATTACACTGTCTCGCTCACATCCCAAACTTATTGAGAGACTTTTTGAGCTGGAGGTTCCGGAGATTGCCTCAGGCACCGTCCAGATAAAATTCATAGCCAGAGAAGCCGGCTCAAGAACCAAAATCGCCATTGCTTCCAATAAAGAAGGAGTCGATCCAGTAGGTTCCTGCGTTGGGCAGAGAGGCACCAGGGTTCAGGCAGTTATCGCCGAATTGGCAGATGAGAAAATAGACTGCATTTTATGGGACGAGGACCCAATAAATTTCATAGTCAACGCTCTTTCGCCAGCAAAGGTTACCAAAGTTGGTATCGATGAGAAAAAGAAAGAAGCCCAGGTTTTCGTTCCTCAGGATCAGCTTTCTTTGGCTATTGGAAAGAATGGACAAAACGTACGATTAGCGGTAAAATTAACAGGCTGGAAGATTGATGTTCTTGCTGAAGAAGAAAAGAAAAGTGCAACCGCAAAGGGCGCAAAAGAAATCGCAAAAAGCGCAGAGAGTGCAACCGCAAAGGGCGCAAAAGAAATCGCAAAAAGCGCAGAGGAGTCCTTAAAGGTCGCAGAAAAAGAGGAAAAGAAAGAATCATCAAAACCAGAAGAAAGGAAAGCCGAAGAAAAAGGTAAAGAATCAAAGAAAGAAAACGTTCTAAAAAATAAAAATAAAAAATAAATTGTTACCCCGCACATAAAAATTTATGTACGGGGCTCCGGCCTCGCCAAAGAGATAATTATTGCGAGGCCTCAAGGAGAAAAAAATGAATCAAAATTTTCAAAGATTTACTGCCAACGCCAAGAAATCTTTGCTTCAAGCCCAAAAAATAGCTGAGGTTTATGGCACCGAAATTAAATCAGCTCACATTTTGTTGGGTTTTTTAAACACCAAAGAGGGATTGGCGTATGACATATTAAAAAGTTTTGGCTTAACTATAGAGAAAATCAATACAGTCATGGACTTCACCGAGTCAGTTGGACCCAAAAAAGTAGGTCTTTCGGTTGATGCCAAAAAAATCATAAATAAGGCTTTAGAGCTAGCTAAAAGATACAATCAGCTTTATGTAGGCACCGAGCATCTTCTTTTAGGTGTTCTGTCTGAAAGTGCTGAGATTAATAATATTTTGGAGCGCCTCGGAATTCCAAAAGAGGATATTAAAAATCAGGTAGAGACTCTTCTGGCGGGCGACTTTTCAGAGTCTTCTTTTCCCGACCTTTCAATTTTCGGCGGAAGAGACTTAGAAGGTCAAAGGAGAGAACCTGCTGGCAAGAAGACCCCGGTCTTGGATAAGTTTGGTACTGATTTAACTATCCAGGCGAAAGAAGGTAAGTTAGATCCTATTATCGGTCGCTCTCGTGAAATTGCCAGAATAATCTCCATTCTAAACAGAAGAATAAAAAACAATCCCATTATTATCGGCGAGCCAGGAGTCGGAAAGACAGCTATTGTTGAGGGGTTGGCTCAGAGAATCGTCAATGAGGAAATTCCAGAAATGCTTCTGGGAAAGAGGGTGGTAATTCTGGATTTAGCCGGGATGGTCGCCGGCACTAAATATCGAGGTGAATTCGAAGACCGCTTGAAAAAAGCCATAAACGAGGTTAAAAAGTCCGGTGATGTCATACTCTTTATTGATGAGTTCCATACCATAATCGGTGCCGGTGCTGCTGAAGGCGCTATCGACGCCGCTAATATCTTAAAACCCATGCTTTCCAAGGGCGAAATCCAAGTAATTGGTGCAACGACTTTAGGCGAATATCAGAAACACATCGAAAAAGACCCGGCTTTAGAGCGAAGATTTCAGCCCGTTCTTGTTAAAGAACTAACTGTCAGAGAAACAATAGAGGTTCTTAAGGGAATTAGAAAACTCTATGAAGAGTATCATAAAATAACCATTACTAACGAAGCCATAGAGGCAGCCGCTAAATTGTCTTACCGCTACATCACCGACAGGTTCCTGCCGGACAAAGCCATAGATTTGATTGATGAGGCGGCTTCAAAACTTCGAGTAGAGAATGGTGACGTTCCCCAAGATTTAAGAAACAAACAAAAGCAGTTGGAAAAATTGCTGGACGAAAAAGAAGAAGCGGTTGCAAGACAGGAGTATGAGAAAGCCGCCCAGCTTAAGATAAAAGAGATGCGCCTCAAAGAAGAGATTAAAGATTTAGGAAAAAGGACTCCAACCAAAGATATGAAAGAGCTCTCGATTGACGCCGAAGATATTGCCTCTGTTGTTTCTTCTATGACCGGTGTTCCCATAACCAGACTCGTCAAAAAAGAAACTGAGGCTTTGCTGGATTTGGAGAAACAGCTCAAAAAGAGAATTATCGGGCAGGACGAAGCAGTAGACGAAGTTGCTAAATACATA
>Ga0210017_1004280_pt1 | contig 11740 bp, 10 predicted proteins | sample CryGeyCG2014_020_FD_183966 | JGI IMG/M metagenome (GOLD analysis project Ga0210017, IMG submission 183966) | Groundwater microbial communities from aquifer - Crystal Geyser CG08_land_8/20/14_0.20 (SPAdes) (version 2) | ecosystem: Environmental > Aquatic > Deep subsurface > Groundwater | place... | reverse complement strand
TCGAATGTCTTGTTCGGGGTAGTTAAATTTGAACGGAGCTCCCGATAAAGAACCTCAACAAACTTTTGAACTTGTTTTGCCGAATTTAATCCACCAATCTAAAAATCACCTTCGCTAAAGCTACGGACGGGCGAGAAAAACTGGGAAATAGTAAAATTAAAAGAAGTATGTACAAAAAAAGAAAAAAATGGGGTCAACTCTATTTTTAAAACCAGTCAATTTTAGGCAAAGCATTTAAAGGAGAATTAGGAAATTAACATTCCGACATTCTTGAGAATGTTGGAATATCGTCAGAACAAGCTAACTAAAAAGTTGAACCCCGATAGTAGAACGCTTTGCGTCCACTACGGGGCAGGGAATTAATAGTATAAAATAATGCGTAATGGGATAAAAAGATAGTACTTTTACAATTTTAAGTATAGCAGATAGTGATTTTTATTGAAAATTGACTTAAAATAAAAGTAGATTCTCTAAAGGGTATAGGTTTCCCCAACTGTTTTTTATATAGCATTATGAAAAAGATAATGGTTCAGGCAACTGGTTTTGGAACGGGGGCTGGAAAAAGTTTTTTGGTTACCTTCTTAAATTTTTTTAATCTTGACCTTTTGAGTGATTCTTGATGAGTTACGCCAAAAGAGGGTTATCTTTTTAGAAAGAAAACTTTCTCGCGGTCACGCTTAAGCTTGAGGCTTTTACGTTTTACCACACTTTCTAACATCGTCCAGCTCGCCTCGCTGAAGCTTTGGCGAAGCGGGCCAGCGGAGCCTCGATTTTCGCCTATTTATTTGGGCGAGTTTTTGGTAGAATAGAAATATGAAAGGTGGTTATAACTTTTTAAAAAATATATCCAAAACAATTAATGTGTTTTTTAATATTTAAAATATGAAAAAGCTATTGGAAATAGGATTAGAAAAAGAAATATTTCTGGTGAAAAATGGAAAAATAATGGAACCAAAACTATATGGGTTTCCATTTGATGAAATGGGTTTTTTAGTGGAGATAAGAAGTTACCCATCAGACAACTTTTATCCAATTTTAAGTTCTATACAAGAAGCAGAAACGTTATTCAAACTTCGGGCTAAACAACTTGGAATGGAATTGATAAATGAGCCATTTCTTGAAACTACTGATAAATTCATTCAATATATATCAAAAAAATACAAACATGACGAATTGCCTTGTTTAACAAAAAATATTTATGGAACAAAATTAAGTCACCATACAGGCATAATGAATCATAGGGTAACATCGGGCATTCATGTTCATTTTAGTTCAAGAATAGGAGCAAAAGTTTTGAAATTACCAATAGAAAAAATTGTTAAGGAAATGGACCAAAAATTCAAATTAGAAATTGAGAAATATGATAGAATAAAAGGAGAATGGGAACCAAAAGCACATGGGTTTGAATATCGCTCACTTCCATGTAATACAGATATTCATAAGATTTTAAGGGAGTCATTTAAAATACTAAAAAAGTTTGAATAATATCACAAATAATCTTTGGTTTTACATTGTTCAGCCCGCGGTTAAGTTATTAACGTTTAAGCTATTGACAAGAGTCTATGCTCAGATTAATATATAAGTAATATAATCACTACCCCTGCCTCGGCAAGGGTAGTTTTTTTATTGGAAAACAATGGTATAATTGATATATTATGGCTTTTTTAAAGAGAAAAGAACGAGTTGCTGTATATATCGACGGCAGCAAACTTTTATAATTATTTAAAAGACAAAGAAATAAATTTCCCAAAAGGGAAGAAGTTTAATTTTAAGGCTTTTGTCGAATCATTAGTAGGGGATAGAGAATGCGTTTCTAAAAGATATTATACTGGATTTTTAGAAATATTGATAACACTTCTAAAAGCGAAACCTTAATTAAAGGACAGCAGAAGTTTTTAACCAATTTAGAAAAAGACGGGTTCAGTATAAAAAGAGGCCGCATCGTTTATGATTCTGGGAAAATTAGAGAAAAAGGCACTGATGTAAAAATAGCTACTGATTTAATAGTTGGAGCCGTAGATAACCTCTATGATACTGCTATCTTAATTAGTTCTGATACGGACTTAATACCAGCAATTAAATATATAAAGTATAAAGGTAAAAAATTAGAATATGTTGGTTTTTCGCATGCTCCATCTTTTGCCATGATAAAATATGCAGATTTCCGAAAACTACTCTCATTAGAAGATATTGAAAAATTTAAAGAAAAATAATATTTAGAGTTTAAGTTTGCTAAACAGCTTCTAACATCGTCCAGCTCGCCTCGCTGAAGCTTTGGCGAAGCGGGCCAGCGGAGAGGAAAAGCGGTTTTAGATGACGTTGAATATAAAATTTTTATCCAACGAAGTCCGACGCTATAGCAGAGCGCCTTTCACAAAAAACACTTTCCTGCAGGAAAGTGTTTTTTGTGTTTGAATTAGAAATGTTGTATAATTAAAAACCATGAAAAACAAAACTATAGTTATTATTCTAATTGTTTTGGGCGTTGCGCTGGCGGTGTTAATCGGTATTTACTTTATCAGACAAAACAAACAGATAGACACCGAGCAACCTCAAAATAAATTAGCAACAAATGATTTTGAAGTTGGCCTTCCCACGGGCTGGCGGCAAACCGCGCCCGCTATGGGAGTCTCGGCAATGGCCGTTAATGCCAATGAACATATTGACGATCCGGCGGCCCAAAAAATTAATTTTAAAAGTTATTTTGCCGTAAGTTACGATACGCTTCAAGGAAAAAACATAAGCGAGTATGCGCAAACCGTTAAAAGTGGACTGCAACAAGCCATTTCAAATAGTATCTTTACCAAGGAGCAGGATATGACGATAAACGGCCGTTCCGCTCGCGCAATGGAGGTAGAATTGACCCAACAAGGAGTAAATTTCAAAGTTTTAATGGTGATAGTTAAAGGACAAGGAGATGACTTCTGGGTGATGTCTTTCAACACGACTAAAAGCAGCTGGGAGGGATATAAAGAAACGTTCTATGATATCGCTAATAGTTTTAGTTTGAAAAAATAATTCATGAAAATACATTCTTCTATCAGGAAGCCAAAAGTAGGAATAATAGGCACCGGAAATATAGGATCGGAGTTGTATAAAAAATTAAGATTAAAAGATTGGAATATTAGTTGGGTTCTTGCCTGGCAATGCTGGCTTAATCTGGATTGATTTGACACAGACCCGGTCTGTGTCAATAGAAGAAATCAGAAACGATGCATTAGAATCAGTTTCTAAAATACATAATTAACACCTTTGGATTTTCCAATATGTTGTGGACTTATATAAACCTTTTTTTGAATAAACCAAAAAGCCCAGCGCTGGGCTTTTTTTATTTAAGAAAAACTTGCTATAATTAAAGCAGAATTTAAATTTATTCAACAAAAGGTTGAGGAGATTCAAAATCTCAATACTTTATTTAAAATTATGCCTAAAACTTGGCGAGAAAAGTTAGGAGAACAAAGTAAAAAATTACCCAAAGTAAAAGCTTTCGAAAAACATTTATTGTAATTGTAAAAATTGAATATTCAAGTTGCCTAAGTCCTATTAGGATATGGCATAAAAAACCTACCACAGGACAGAGAGCTCGTCGTCAGAGTACCTGTGGTAGGTCATATCCCGAAAGGGGTATGGGTGGGTGTTAAAACCATCACTGGCGGCGAGCTTTGTGGTTTTATCGCCAGAAGGCATAAATAATAAAAACCTACCACAGGTATGCCAAATCAAGATAAACTTTGGAAAGTCAATAGTTTAATTGCTTTCTTTGGTGGATTATTTGGAGTAAGCATTCTTTTTACCTTATCTTATTTAATTTTCAATGTGGGCCATTTTGAAAACCCTTTTTCGTCAACCCCTTTAGGCATTTTTCTACACTTTTTAATCTTAGTCAGTTTTATAGAAGAAGGCACGAAATTTTTACTTATTGAAAGAAACATCGGACAGTTTCCTTATGGTTTTCTATTGGGATTTGGTTTTGGGGTAGGGGAGACTATATTAAAGTATCCTTTTTCTGAATTTGGAGCTGTTCCTATAAGAAGAAGCGGCGCTATTTTACTTCACATTATTACTGCTGGAATCCTTTGCTATTTCATAAAGAAAAACAAACCCATTTTAGGGCTTTTAATAACGATAGTAATTCATACAGGATTTAATTTTATTGTTAATTGGGCTGTGTAACAAACCAAAAAGCCCAGCGCCGGGCAATTTTTTATTTTAAGGATTTCCAACACCCATTCTTTTATCCACAATCGATTGGTTGGAGAAGATGAGATAGTTGGGCTACCAGAAGAATTAGTTGAAGAAGAAACTCCTGAAGAGGCGGTGGAAGAGGCGATGGTTGAGGAAGAAATTGAAAAACCAGTTTTAGTTGAAAAGAGACCGCAGGGAGAGGTTTTAACTGGAAAAGGATTATTAGCAGCATCTTTCTTAACAATTTTTACCGTTGTCTTGCTGTTAGGTTTATTGTTCATTTTGTTAAAAAACCTCCGGTTTCGGTTTAAAAAAAGATAAAAAATAAATAATTTCGGTTATCAAAAAGCCTGTTTTCGCAGGCTTTTTGATTTCGCAAGAATTAGACTAGATCCGGATTAATATCCAGATCTCTGATCTCTTCGATTTCTCCAACAATCTCTGCAATAAATTGGTCTGTCTGGTGATGGTTCAAATGGAAGTTCAGTTATCTCTTTCCCGCAGTCAGCGCATTTCCAATTTCCTTTAACCATTTGCCGAGGAGCAAAATCTCTCCTTGGGCGGTCGTCAAATTTTTTGAATACCATAATTTAGATTTTAGATATTGGATATTAGATATTGGGTATTAGATGTTAGATAACCTGTCATCTATTATCTATCATCTAGTATCTAATTATAAAAGTGACCTTTATGACTCTTAAGCCGCCGTACTTATTTGGGACTTCTCTAATTTTTAATTACTAAAGACTTACTTTAAGATAACTCGACTTATCAGTCTAATGTTCATTATAGCGATTTTTTTTAATGAGTCAACTCCGTATATCAACTTCGACAAAGTTTCCTAAAGGAAACTTTAATTTTGCGAAGCCCCGTATAGCTCCCCCAAAAGAAAAATCTAAATAACAATTTTATCTCGTTAGAAAGCCCCGCCTTTTCTAACGGGGTTTACTTACAAGGTCGAATAAAATAATTTAATCTTTAATTTTTAAAAACTATGATTGAAAAAAAAGACCCAATTGAGGAATCAAGGACTAAGGTCCAACAGGCGATGCTTGATATGGCCAAAGATTATGAAAAAAATTCGGCTAAAATTCAACATGCAATCGAAGCCTATAAAGAAGTTATAGTTTCTGCTTCTGATTCAGAGGAAGCAAACGAAGCAAGAGAAGGTCTTTTGAGAATTGCTCAAAAGTTTGAGAAAGAAGGAAAAAAAGAATCAGCCTTTCATCTCTACCGGAAGTTAGCCCGAGAACTTCCCCGACAAGCTCCTACTCATCCTCTAAAATATTAAAGCCAGACGATTTGTGGGTAACTTTGCTTAATAACCCTTTTTGGTTTATAATGAGAATTAAGATTTTTAATTTCCTTTACATAGAGAGAGACAAATTTTGCGCGGGCTAAGGTAAGAAGAAAATTAAGGAAGAAGAGTAAAAAACAAAGGTCGATTTTTTAACATAAATAATTAATTGTAAGAGAAAACCAAAAATATGGATTCAGTAGAAATTGGCCGCTAGGCCTTAGTCATTGGAATAATATTGGCAGTTGTTGCTGGTTTTGCTGTCATTCCAGCTTTGTCTGCTGTTCTTTTTGTTCTCGGTTTGATTGTTGGGTTTCTTAACATAAAAGAAAAAGAAAGTACTTCCTTCCTGGTAGCGGTGATTGCTTTACTACTTATTGGAGTGGCTGGTCTTCAACTCGGAAGATTAACACCGGTAGTAGTTTCAATTCTGAATAATTTCATTGCCTTCTTAGCAGCTGCTGGACTGGTTGTGGCTTTAAAGCAAGTTCTGGCTATAGTTAAGCCAACTTCGTAAAAAGCAAACTTGAGCACATAAAAGAAATTTATGTGCTCGGTCGAGCACATAACGCATTATGTGCTCTGATAGTCCACTTCGGGATTGACCACTCGGTGGTTACTCCCGATCTGCCTAAACTTAGAATTAAGTAGATCGGGGCTAAACAACGTGTCTAATTCCTACAATTTATATTATTTCAATTCCTTTATAGAAGAAATCAGAAACGACGCATTAGAATCAGTCTCTAAAATACATAATTAGCACCTTTGGATTTTCCAATATGTTGTGGACTTATATAACGATTTGACAATAGTTTTTGAGAAGCTATAATTAAATTATATGGATAAAGATTTTTCAGAATTAGTTCAATATTTAGATGAGAAATTTATTAAGATTGATAAAAGATTTGACGAAATGAAAAATGATTTTTCAAATCTTCAGTCAGCGGTTGATGCTTATGCAAAACGAGCAGATGCTTACTTTCAAGAAATGGTTGCTTTATCTCATAAAGTTGACCGTCACGAAAAATGGATTCAGCAGATCGCCAAGAAAGTTGGAATTAAACTGGAAGAGTAATTTTTAACCTTTCCGTTTTTTTAATTAAATGAAAATCGCCAAGAAGGCGATTTTTTGGTAGAGTGAAAATAATCAAATTAGATAGGGTTGCCTTTTGGAAAATCATTTTATTTTCCAAATTGCGAAAACCTGCTATAATTATTGATAACATAATTGCAAGCGAGGAGGAAAGGTCGCTTCAAACTAAAATCAATCTATAAATATGAATATAAAACCTCTTTTACGTGATTTTATTTCAGAGGAAAAACGGGAGTTTAAATATAAATTTGGCCAATTAATTGCTTCGGGTTTATCAGGTTTTGTAGTAGGGATTATTGCTGCTACCATCTTTTGGAACGTTATTTTGTAAGGAGTTTTATCTGGTCTTGTAGAGAAAATTTTATTGCTTTTGACAAAGTAATCACTGATTACCGCTGATTAATAGCTGATTACCACGGATAACAATAATCAGCGTAAATCAGCTAAAATCAGCGTAAATCAGCGTTTTTCACGAAGTGAAAAAATGGAAGATTTAACCGATCAAAATTTTGAAAAAGAAATTTTAAATGCCGAAAAGATGATTTTGGTTGATTTTTATACTTTGTGGTGTAATCCTTGTTCTATACTTAGCCCAATTTTAGAAAAAATAGCCGAAGATTATAAAGAAAAAATAATTTTGACTAAAGTTAATTTGGATTATATTCCTTTAACTGCCCAGAAATACGGAATTGAAAAAATACCAACTGTGATACTCTTTAAAGATGGAAAACCGCTTAGTCGATTTGTTGGAGTTCGTCCTGAATCAGTAATAAGGGAATGGATAGAAAAAAACCAAGAACTTTTTAAGAAAAAGAAGGAAAAAATTGAAGAGATAATTAAAAATTATCAGAATTACGCTCAAAAATTAAAATTTAGGTTAAATTCAGATAAAAAAGTGGTGGAAATGTTAATTGAAAAATTGGTAAAAAATGAAGAGAAATACGGAGCTCGATATTGCCCCTGTAAAGTAATTGCTGGAAATCCAGGAAAAGATAAAGGAAAAATTTGTCCTTGTCAGGATTGCGAAGAAGAAGTTGAGAGAGACGGCTATTGTCATTGTAGATTATTTGTAAAATGAAATTAAATCTCAACCATCTTAATAAGGAACAAAAAAAGGCGGTAACTTTTGGAGAAGGTCCGGTTTTAATTGTGGCCGGAGCTGGCACCGGCAAAACAACAGTAATAACTTATCGGTTCGCTTATCTTATTAAACAAGGCAAAACCAAATCCGAAGAGGTTTTAGCAGTAACTTTTACGGATAAAGCGGCCGAAGAAATGGAAGAGCGGGTAGATAAACTTTTACCCTTTAGTTATATTGATCTTTGGGTTTCTACTTTTCACTCTTTTTGTAAAAGAGTTTTAGAGGAGCACGGTTTAGATATTGGATTAGCTTCTGATTTCAAATTATTAGACCCAACTGCCAGCTGGGTTTTGATTCGGCAAAACTTAGAAAAGTTTAAATTAGATTATTACAAACCCTTGGGCAACCCAACTAAATTTATTCATGCTTTAATTTCTCACTTTTCTCGCTGTAAAGACCAGGCAATTTATCCCGAGGATTATTTAAAATACAGTAAAAAGATAAAAGGTGAGAATGCCAAAAGGATTAAAGAAATCGCTGATGCCTATCAAAAATACCAAGACCTGCTTTTGGAAAACAATTTATTAGATTTTGGCGATTTGATTAATTATTGTTTAAGACTTTTTCAGAAAAGGCAGGGAATTTTAAAAGAGTATAGAAAAAAGTTTAAATATATTTTAGTTGATGAATTTCAAGATACTAATTGGGCGCAGTACGAATTAGTGAAACTATTAGCTGCCCCCAAAAATAATTTAACCGTTTCAGCGGAAGATGATCAATGTTTACCACCCAATACGATTGTTGATGTAAAAGGAGGCAAAAAGAAAATAAAGCAGATTAAGGTTAATGATTTAGTAGTAACAGCAGTGGGCAAAGGACATTTAAGTTATGCTAAAGTTAAACAGGTATTTCATAGACGAAAGAAGGCGAGACTACTTACTTTTAAAACCAGCAAAGGATATAAAATTCAAGTTACTGATAACCATAAAATGTTTTGTTTTACTCCTCGCCGCGTTTCTGACAAAAAATACTATTATGTTTATTTGATGAGACGAGATAATATAGGTTGGCGATTAGGAACAACGAATGATTTAGCAGTAAGATTAAAAATAGAACGGTCAGCTGATAGAATTTTAGCTATTAAATCCTGTCAAAGTGAAGAAGAAGCGCGTTTTTATGAGACATTATATTCTTTAAAGTACAGTATACCAACAACTTGTTTTAAAGAAAGAGAAAGTGTAATGGTGAAAGGGGATTGGATGATTAAACTGTATAAAGAAATTAATGTAGAAAAAGGGGTAGAAAAATTAGCTAAAGATTTAAGGATAGATTTAAATGCTCATCATTATTCTTTAGATGCAGTAACTCGTGGTAGTAGTCGGAGAGTTAAGATTAATTTGAATATGTGCAAGAGACGATATAAGAGTAAATATGCTAAAAATAATTTTTTAGTGAACCCATTAATTTATCATCAAGTAGTTGTTGTTACTTCTAATAAAGAAATAGTTGAAAAACTGAAGAGGGCGAGATTTAATTTAACCAAGGCAAAATTAACCAAATCAAAAAAGGGTTATCAGTTTAGAGTCGAAAGTAAAGATATTAAAAAAATAGGTAGAATAGCAGAGGAACTCCAAAGGATAACAGGAGGAATTTTAGAATGTGGTTTTGTAATTGGTAAAACAAATATAGTTTCTCAAAAAGCTTTAGTTATGCCAGCAAGTAATGTTTTACCAGGACTTTATTTGCCAGTTGTTACAGAGAAGGGAGTGATATACGATCAAGTTAAAGAAGTGAAAACTGAAACTAAAACTTTAACTGTTTACGACTTAGAAGTAGAACGAACGCATAATTTTGTGGCTAATGGTGTCATAGTGCATAATTCTATTTATAAGTTTAGGGGAGCTTCCTTTGGAAATATTATTCAGTTTCGTAAAGATTTTCCTCGGGCTAAAGAGATAGTTCTTACTAAAAATTATCGCTCTTGGCAAAATCTTTTGGACTTAGCTTATAAATTTATTCAATCAAATAATCCCAATAGATTAGAATATCTTGATAAGATTAATAAACATTTGTTAGCTGTCAAAAAAGAAAAAGGCATTATTGAACATTTGCGTTTTAAAACTTTAGAACAGGAAGTTTCAGGTGTGGTTAATAAAATTATTGCAATTTTAAATAAAAATAAAAAAACCAGTTTTGCTGATTTTGCTATTTTGGTCAGGGCTAATAAAGATGCTAATATTTTTTCTCGAGCTTTAGAGCGAGCTGATATTCCTTATCAGTTTATGGCTTTACGAGGTTTATATTCTAAAGCGGTTATTTTGGATGTTATTTCTTATTTTAAACTTTTGGATAATTATCATGAAAGTTCAGCAGTTTCTCGGATTTTAAATTTGCCTTTTCTTGAAGTTCCCTTTGCGGATATTGCTAAAATTAATCAATATAGCATTAAAAAAGCCCAGTCAACTTATCAGTCTTTGCAAGAATTATCTTTAATTCCGAATTTATCGAAGAGGGTGACAAATTCAATCAAACATCTCTTAACTCTTATTAAAAAGCATAGTTTTTTGACAGCCCAAAAGAATGTTTCTGAAATTTTCATTGCTTTTTTAAAAGATTCAGGTTATTTGGAATATTTGGCAAAAAAAGGAGATAGCGAGAGTTTTGACTATATAAATCAATTTTTCGACAAGATTAAGGCATTTGAGGAGTCTAATTTAGACCCCTCTTTAAGAAACTTTATAGAGGAATTGAATATGGAGTTGGAATCTGGGGAGCAGGGAAAATTAGGTTTTGATATAGAGTGGGGTCCCGATACCGTAAAAATAATGACAGTTCATGCCGCCAAAGGATTGGAATTTAAGTATGTATTTTTGGTTAATTTAGTAGATAAAAAATTTCCTACAATTGAACGTAAAGAACCAATTGAAATCCCCAAATCTTTGGTAAAAGATATCATTCCAGAAGGAGATATTCATTTAGAAGAAGAAAGAAGGTTATTTTATGTAGGTATGACAAGAGTCAAGAAAGGTTTATTCTTTAGTTCGGCTGAAGATTACGGGAGCAGCAAAAAAAGCCCACTGTTTACACACAGGAAATTGTCGCGCTTTTTGAGAGAGTTAGGTTATCCCGACTTTGTCGAGGATGCACGACTTTGTCGGCATGGTAAAGACGACAAAAAGATAGATTTGGGCAGCGCCATTTTTCAAAGAACAAACATTAGTAAGAGAAATAAACCTGCCCGCCGGCAGGCAGGGCAAAAAGTGTTGCTGGATTTACCAAATTATTTTTCTTTTACTCAAATTCGCGCATTTGAGAATTGTCCTTTACAATATAAATTTGCTCACATACTAAGAATTCCAGTGAGGGGTAGGGCAACTTTCAGTTATGGCAAGACGATGCACATTACTTTATTTAAATTTGTTAGGCAAGCTATTAAAAAACAAGTTGCTTTTAAAGAATTAATTGGAATTTATGAACAGCAATGGATTGATGATTGGTATAACAACAAAAAACAAAAGGAAGAATATTTTGAGTTGGGCAAAAAAGCATTAAAAATGTTTTACAATGGTTTTTTAAAAACAAAATCTTCAATTCTTTTTATTGAGAACACCCCGGCTTTAGAACAAAACTTTAATTTAAAAATAAACAATAATACTTTTATTGGAAAAATAGATAGGATAGATAAAACAGCAGATAAGGTGGAAATTATTGATTACAAGACAGGTAAGATGCCAGATAAACTAAAATCAGAAGACAGAGAACAACTGCTTATTTATCAAATAGCGGCCGGAGAAGTCTTTGGTCTAAAACCGGAGAAATTAACTTATTATTATTTGGATAGTGGCAAAAAATTATCTTTTTTAGGTTCAGAAAAAGACCAAGAAAAACAAAAACAAAAGATTATTTCTCAAATTGAACAAATCAAGAATAGTGATTTTTCAGCTACGCCTGGTTGGCAATGTAAGACTTGCGACTTTAAAGATATTTGCGAACATGCCCAGTAATACAACCTCGACTGGGCATATGCCCAACATTCGTCGCCTTCGGCGACGGTCGAGGTTGACCCCGTATAATCACCCCTTTT
>Ga0210017_1004279_pt1 | contig 11742 bp, 13 predicted proteins | sample CryGeyCG2014_020_FD_183966 | JGI IMG/M metagenome (GOLD analysis project Ga0210017, IMG submission 183966) | Groundwater microbial communities from aquifer - Crystal Geyser CG08_land_8/20/14_0.20 (SPAdes) (version 2) | ecosystem: Environmental > Aquatic > Deep subsurface > Groundwater | place... | reverse complement strand
TTTTTTATTCTCGGATATCCCGGAGAAACGGAAAAAGAAATCAAAAAAACAATTAATTTTTCACTAAATTTAGGACTTTTGCGGGCAAACTATTTTCTTTTCCTTCCTCTTCCAGGTACCGCTGTTTACAAACAACTGCAAAGAGAAGGAAAACTTAAAAAAATTGAATATGATGAATTTTCTTTTACGGCGCCTGTTTTTACCGACAATCTAAGCAAAAAGCAATTAAAAACCCTACAAAGACAAGCTTTCCTGAGGTTTTATTTTCTAAGACCAAAAATTCTTTTAAAAAATTTTCTTAAAATAAAGAAAGCTGCACAAGTTAAATTTCTTCTAAGAAGAGCTTTTCGCTGGCTTTTTTGAACAAGGGAATACTTTTGCTTTAATTACTATCTGGTATGCAAACAACCCGGGAAAAAATAGTGAAAAAAATCTGCTTATCTTTGGCAAGCCGCCGCCAACTGGATCAATGCCTTGACGCTCTATAAAGTAACCGCAATCTTTGAACATTTTTTTGAAAGAATCTAGGGTAAAAAAATGCAGATGACTTTCGTCAAAAATGCCGTACTCCTCGCGGGGAAATTTGCCCGAAAGAATTTTTAGACGGGCCGACCAATGCCCGATATTGGGAACCGTCGCCAATAAAACGCCTTCATCTTCCAAAAAGTCCCGCCATATCTTTAAAGCTTTAATTGGATCTCTTAGATGTTCAATTATTGATGAACATAAAATAACTTGAAATTTTCCTTTTGTTTTTAATTTGTCTAAAATCGTTTTCTCTTCAATATCGCCGACAATAATTGAAAGTCCTCTTTTTTGTGCCTGTTTTGCCGCTTCCTTGTCTGTTTCCACTCCAGTCACCTTACACCCTTTTTCTTTGATAAAATATTCCCCCATGAAGCCGTCGGCGCAGCCTATTTCCAAAACTCGGCTTTCTCTAGGAACAAGAGAAACTGTTTGGCGATCAATATTTAATTTCGGCAGTTTTTCCGGTGCAAATTTTCCGCGGTAAAAATACTTCATTTCGATTTAAATATTCTGGAGAGGTAATAAATTACCAAAGGCGTTACCAGGACCGAAGAAATAACAACAGAAATCCCCGCGCCGACAATTCCAAATTTAATCGTCAGAGGAATAACCGTCACTGCCAAAAAAAGAAAACTGAAAAAAGAAACTCTTGTTACATATTCCTGCTTTCTTAAAGAAAAAAACAAGGTCACAGCAGTGGAAGAAAACGCCCGCAACGGAACAAAAAGAGCCAAAACTTTAAGAGCGGGTGCCGAGAGTATCCATTTTTCGCCCAAAATAAAAGTTACAATTTCTTTGGGGAAAAAGAAAAATAAAAGCGAAGGAGGAATGACGAGTAAACATGTTCCTAAAAATGTTTTTCTAAAAGCTGTTTTGAGTCTTGCCAGATCCCCACAAATTTTTATGTAGACCGGAAGGGTAACTTTGGAAACAACATCAGTAACTTCTGTTATCGGTAAAATTGAGATTTTGTAGGCCATTTGATACAAACCTAAAAATTCGGTATTTAAGAGTCGGCCGACAGCAATAGTGTCTCCCTGGCTGAAAAAATAATTGAATATTCCGGCAAAAGTTACCCATTTACCGCGGCCGACTAAATTCCGGAAATATTTTTTGGAAAAAGAAAAAGAGGGAATTGGTTTACTCCAAAGAAAAGAGAGAATTACTTCAAAGCCCGCTCCGATAATCATTCCCCAAACTAGAGCAGCAACCGAGCGAGTTATTAAAACCAGAGAAAGAGATGCCGCCGTTTCTACAAAAAAGACCAAAAGGCGATACCTGAATTCTTTATCGAATCGCAGTTCCTTTTGAAACTTGATAATCGTTGGATTGATGAGCCCGCGTAGTATTGGAATTATACTTGCCAAGAGAATAAGATTGGCTACCTCCGGTGTACGGAAAAAAGAGGCGACCGCCCCTCGTGATAAAATCATCAAAAGAGAAATGAGTATCCCCCTGAAGATGGAAATTACCCAAGAGCTATTTATATAACTTTGAGAAAGATTCCCTTCCTGAATTAAAATTACATTTACCCCTGTCTCAGTTAATATTTCCAAAAAAGTGAGGATTAAGGAAACGATTCCGAAAACCCCAAATTGGAATGGAAGCAAAATTCTGGCGACAATAATCGTCTTTAAAAAAGTAAGCGCTCGGGAAAGAACTCTTAAGGTTCCCACCCAAGAAAGTCCTTTAATCGTATGTTTCAAATAACCCATTTATCTAATTTTAGCTAAAGCTTCTAAAATTCTAATTTTTCCTTCAACTATTGAGGCAATAAAAATCCCGTAATGTTTTTTAAAAAAATAATATCTGCTCTTTTTAAAAATACCGGAGGCTTTTTCGATATCGATTGTGCTTTTGCCGCCGAAATGGATGATCTCTGCTTCAGGAAAATAAACAATTCGCTCACCCATTTTTCTTATTCTTCGACACAAGTCGTTTTCTTCAAAATAAAGGAAAAAGTTTTCATCAAATCCGAGAGCTTCATTAAAAACATCTTTTCTTATTAAGATAGCTGCTCCGGCCACCACTTCGACATCGAGAATACCGTTGTCTATCTTATTCTCCGAATAAACATAATGGTTAAAAAGAGGACTGTCCGGCCAAAATGACCTTATTGGGCTAAAGACAAAGAGACTGGTTAACGGATCAGGAAATCGGCAAAAAGAAAGCTGTCTCTCTTTTTTAAAATTTTTGTAAATCTTCGGTCCCAAAACTCCTACATCCGGGTTCCCCTCCACAAACAGGACCATTTTCTCCAAAGAATCTCCAAGAACAATCGTATCGGGATTCAGAAAAAGAAGATATTTGCCTCGGGCCTTTCTGGCGCCTTTGTTGCATCCGGCTCCGTACCCAATATTTTCTTTATCATTATCAATAACAATAATTTCCCATTGTTTACTTTGTTTAATTGAATCTAAACATTTCTTTAAATATTCTTCCGCTTGGTATTTAACGATTACTATTGAAAGTGTTGGTTTACTCTTCATACTCTAGCCCTTCTGAAGCTTTAGCGTAGGAGGGTTCTTTTGGGACAATCCCGCAAACGTCCCCGCCATTACAGCTAAATCAGCAGTGACTTGCAAAATAGGAAGTAAGAAAATAGCGCGAACATCTTTTATGTACTGAAAGTTTTTACCTATAGCCCAAAGCAGATATATAAACCAGATGGCGAGATAAGAAAAAAGTAATTGAGTTGTCCAATTGGTAATAAGAATTCCCAAAAGTATCATAAATATTAAATATCTTCCGAAAACTGTGGCAACTTTTTTTCTCCTTAACCCTGCTTTGGAATCCCCTCTGGCAAAACGGTAAATCATAGTCCAAAAACTTTTCAAACTGGAGCGGGGGAGCCAATTAACGATTGCCTCCTTGGCAAAATAAGATTTTATGTGATTTTTTGCCAATAAATTAGCGAAGACATAATCTTCGTTATCGGAAAATTCTTCGGGAAAACCGCCAACTTGCCAAAAAGTCCCCTTTCGAATTGCCATTGAGCGGGAAGCAGGATAAAAATTATTTGGATCGACCTCATTCGGCATTACCAAAACGTAAGGTACAACACATTTCTCAAAAACCGTCTTTGCCATTCCGCGATAATAGCCGGCCACCACTTCCACCTTTGGATCGACAAAAGGTTTTGTTACTTGAGCAAGCCAGTCTTTATCGAGAATGCACCCCGCATCAGTAATGGCAATAATGTCATTTACCGACTTTTTTATTCCTGCGTTTCTTCCCTGCGAGCGGTTGGCTCCCAGCTCGGACATTATTTTCAAATTAATGTCACTTACTCCCCTTCTTTGTAATTTATCGACTGTCCAATCAACTGAACCTCCGTCAACTATAATCACCTCGTCGGGTTTCATTGTTTGGACCGCCACTGAATCCAAAAAAACATCAATGGTTTTTTCTTCATTTAAAACTGTCGTAACAATCGTCGTTTTCATCCTTTTTCTTCACACTTACGCTTCACACTCGTGGTGTGATACAGCCTTCACACCTCCGGAATCACCCATAATTCCAAGTAATTCTTGGTTAACTTTTCCCATGTTTGCTCTCTTGCCCAATTATAAGCTTCTTCTATCAATTTTTTCTCCTCCAGCGGATTCTCAAAGTAAAATTTAACCTTTTTTGCCAGTTCTTTCGGATCACTCTCAATTACAATCCATTTGCTAAAAGGAGACATTTTTAAATAATCTTCCTTTATAGGACTATCATAAACAGCAAAAACTAACTTTTTGTTAATCATCGCTTCTAAAATCCCCAAATATCGTGAGACAAAAACAAATTTTGACTGTTTTAGATATTTTTCCACATCTCTCACAAATCCCTCGAATTCCACATTTAAGCCATGTTTCTTAGAAAATTCGATGGCTTCATCCATTCGTGGACCTTCTCCGCAAACAACCAACCTGTAACTGATTCCTTTCTTTTTTAAAATTTTAAGCGCTTCAAGATAAATCATTATTCCCGTATCTTTCGCCAGTCTTCCTACAAAACAAAAGTGACATTTGTCATTCCGAGCGAAGCTATGCACCTTCTGATGCTGATGCGTGGCGGAGTCGAGGGATCCCTTTTCTGCAGCCCCATAACTTACAGCCTCCGATTTTACTCCGTACCATTTCCGATGGAAATCTCCAATAACAATACTCCCATTTGACAACCAACCGGCTAATTTATGCGACAAAATTTTCTTCCATGTTGGCGGTTCTGAACCTTCATAACCATGAAAAGTGGTAAAAACTTTTTTCTTAGGATAAAGAAAACGGAAAGGAAGATACCAAAAAAAGACATCGTGGCAATGAACAATATCCGCTTCTTGAATCAAGCACCTATTCTTCCACAACCATTCCCAAATCTGAAACTTTTTAGATTTCTCGTTTGCCCGTACTGAAATATAGTAAACCTTAAGACACCTCGGATGGTGGCGAGGCAACGACCTCGACTCCTCCGAGGTGGAGGATTCAGAGACCACCGTCACTTCATACCCCATCTTAACCAGTCTCTTCCCCACTTCCATCACATGTTTCTCCACTCCTCCAATACTCGGCCAAAACCTTCTTGTAAAAAATAAGATCTTCATTTCTTCCGAGCGACAATTATTATATTTGATTCACCAAACAAAGGAATACTTAAATTATCAAAAAAAGTTACTATATCTGACAAAAATCCTACTCTGTTCAACACTCTGACTATCATTCCTGCAGTTTTGTTTAAAAAAAGAAGGTTCCTTAGCAATCCCTCTGTCTTAATTACTTCTTTAGCGAAAAATCCTTCTCCTGTAATTAAACTTTCCAAATCTTCAAATGAATATCTGCGGAGGTGACCTACTTTTTTATCGAACTCGGTTGCCAAACCTATTTTATATAATGGGGCATTTTTAGAAGGAACAGATAATATTAAAACACCATTTCTAGCCAACAACTCGTAAATTTTTTTAATTACTAAATTATCTTCTTTTATGTGTTCAAGCACTTCAAAACAAATTATCATGTCAAATTCATTGTTAATTTCTAAACTTAAAAAATCTCCGCAAAAAAAATCTACATAAGTCGATAAATTTAACAAATTTGCATTGCTAACGCATTGTGCAATTGCGTTGCTTGATATATCTATACCAGTAACCTTTTTCCTTTTACTAGCAATAAAAAAGTCAATTGTTCCGACACCACAACCTATATCTAAAATATTTTCTCTTTCATATAAATATTTATTAATCAATGGAAGTAAACTCGTATAGGTAAAATTTCTTTCGCTTATAATTCTTTTTTGCAAATGACTATTTTTATGAAACTCTTCGTATATATTTTTCATTTATCTTTAAATAAAGACTTGACAACAATAAGGTTAAAAAATACTATTAATCTGTGAGAAAGTTTATAAAAGTCTGTGTTGGCCTATTCTTTCTTGCTATCTTCTATATTCATCCTTCTCCTGTTTATTCTACCATTCTCTTCCAAGACAATTTTGACAATGTGACCGAAAGTGCTACTAAATGGGAAGTAGTAGGACCACAAATGTACAATGGCGATGATACTCCTGCTAATTGGACATTTAAGAACGGCATGTATGGAATGACTATAAACGGTAGGGGTTCACAGTTTAACGAATCTGTTCCAACTGGTACAAATTGGAACGATTCTTGGAAAAACTACATTTTTGAAGTTGACTTCATTCTTGGAGAAGGACCAAATCCAAGTTATAAACCAGTAGACACAAACCTTGTTTTTAGATATATTGACCACGGAAAATGGTATGGGATTCATGGTATTAACGATGAAAATAAACTGGTCCTTCAGAAAGCTGCTGTCCAAGCATGGTCATCCACCCCTCCAGTAAGGGCATTCAGATATGAATACAACACCCCTTACAGAATTAAGGTCCGAGTTGAAAACGAACATATTAGTATTTGGATTAAAAATAAACTAACTGACACTGAAAACCTCATGTGGGATATCACAGACCTCGGAACAATACTCGACCATGGAAAACCTGGTCTACAAGCAAGTACCGGTGCAAACCCTTACAGTGATGTTTGGTTCGACAATGTGGTAGTTACAAGTTTGGATGAACCGACTCCAACTCCGACAGCAACTCCTACTCCCACCAATACACCTACCCCCACTCCAACCCCACCAACCCCCATTGTTTTCCTTCCCGGATTGGGAGGAAGTATCAATTTCGAAGAGATGTTTTTGGGAGATTCTAATCCTGGAGGTTGGAGAATGACACCCGGAGCGAAAGTTTATGACAATCTCCTCAAGGCTTTTGAAGGGAATCCTGATTTCCATGTTTTTTATTATGATTGGCGCAGACCAGTAACTGAAAATGCACAAAAGTTGCACGATTTTATCCAAAACACCGTCATTCCACCAGAAAATAAAGTTGATCTTGTAGGTCATTCCTTGGGAGGTTTGGTGGCAAGAGCCTGCATCCAGAAAAATACCGATCATTGTTTTACAGATAAATTAATTACCGTTGGTTCTCCAAATTTTGGTGCTATTGATGCTTACCCAGCTCTCGAAGGAGGGGAAATTTGGCGAACTGGCCCAACTAAACTTGGTTATGAACTACTAGTGCATTATTTCCAGCAACCAGGTGAAACAAGAAGAGAAACAATTGAAAGGATTGCTCCTGTCTTAAAAGATTTACTGCCAAACTTTGACTATCTAACCAAAAACAGTACCAATTTACCTCCTTCCTCTCTATCTTTCCAAAACTCTCTACTACCAAACTTAAGTGACCTAAGTTCCTTAATTAACTTAACCAAAACAATTACCGGTCGAGGCTTCAACACAGTTGAACAAATTATTTTAACAGAACCGAATTGGATAGATAAATTACTCGGTAACTGGCCGGACGGGAAACCGATTGATAAGTTGCTCACTCTCGAGGGTGATAATTCAGTGTTGACCAAAAGCTCTTCTTTCAGCGGTTCCCTAATCGAAAACTTTACCTATAATCTGGATCACGGAGGAATCATCTCTGAACAAGTTCCTCTGACGAAAATTATGGAAATATTGGGCCTAGAGCTTAATCCAGGAACTTATAACTCCCTAACTGATGAAGAAAATTTCTTGGTCTTTCTTGTCCACTCACCGGTTAAAATCTCTTCTCTAGATGTCACTCCCGATAGTTTCACCACCGACGAGTTAATTATTATTCCCAGCCCCGAAAACAAAAACTACACTTTGAATGTCGAAGGGATAGGGGATGGATATTATTCTCTTTCGGTTGGACAAATTTTTGGTGAGAAAGTCTTTTGGAATGATTATTTTGATGAAACATACAATGGAAAAAATCAAACTTTTAATCTTTCCGTTAATCCTCAGTCCCCGTCCGAAAATCCCCTCCTCGATCCCAGTGGAACTTCGACTACCAATCAACTAAACTCCAGAATCAATGAGTTTAAGAAAGAAGTTCAAGATCTAAAAATCAATTTAAAATATAAAAAGGCTCTTATTAATCAACTTAATAAAATTCAAAATCAAGCAAAAAATCCCCAAAAGGCTTTCTCTCTATTTACTGCTTTAAGGCAAATTATTGTCACTTATGAAAACCAGGGGATTATCGGTCACGAAATGGCTAATATTTTCAGGGAAAAATCTTCCGGCATCGCCGACTCGTTAGAGTTTTTGAGTTTCCTTAAACCTCAAAAGACTAATAAGTTTGAGGCCCAAGCCGCCATAAAAGCGGCCGAGAAAGTTAGAAACTCTGTCAAACAAGAAAAGTTAAACAGAAACGGCGCTTTGGTTTTTATCGATGCCCAAGAAAAACTTGATAAGGCGAATTTGGTCTTGGGGAAAGCGGAATATTACCGGGCCAAGATTTTTGCCCTCGAAGCCACTCAACTATTCCTAGAATCGAGGATGATTAAATAATCCCTCCTTTTTCTTATATAGGATGCTTGACTTTCAATTTATCTAGTGATAATCTTTGCACAATATGTCAGCAGAGCAAGTCGACAATAGATCAATATTTTATACTCCAGAAGAACTTATTGCAGCAGTACGTCGTCCAGATCTCCCAATTTTTATTTCGGGTTACGAAGCTGACTCAAATGGTAATGTCTTTTACACTGGTGGTCCAGAATATATAAATGGACGGATTGAAGATACACTAAAGGCAATTGGGCGTGCAGCGATTACTATACCAGAGTTCTCCTCCACAGAACCGGGTACGTTTAGTGTAACTATTACCCCCATCACCCTTCGTCGCTTCGTACAAACAGGCGTACACCATCGGATAATCCCAGAAGTACATTACATTGGACCTCAAGAAAATCCGTCGATGGACGAAAACGACCAACCCAAAGGGCCCAAAATTAAAAAAGCGAAAGTCAGGCTGTTTAATAATGAGGCTGACATTTTTTTAACCTTTTTAAATCCTGAAACAAAAAGAAAGAGAATTCCAGAGAGATACAAAGGCTCCGGAGAGATTGTCGAAGTAGAACTTTAGTTTTGACTTCTTCCTGGTTATCATTCCCTCAAATCCTAAACAAAATACTTAATATGATGTATAATTACATCTATGGCAAAAAGAACAACGGGGGTTGGAAAAAGGAAGAAGACCCACTCACACAAGACCAAGAAAAGACTTGAGATAAAGCGGCAAATGCTGGCCGAAAGGGCCAAAAAGCGGCATCACTAAAATATATATTCTTCTTTATTTATTTGGCTTCAAAATGAAATATTTTTGCTTTCGTGTTATCATTGCCTCGTACTCCAAAAAGGGGTTAGATCTAAACAAATCATTCTCTGCCTAAAAGGAGGTGAAAAAATGGTTAAAGGAGAAAGAGAAAAAACAGATTCACAAAAAAAAGAAAGACCGTTGTCTCCGGAAGAAAAAATAGCTTTACTAAGAAATGCGTTATTGAGAGTAGAATCCGTTCTAACTTATGTAAATGAAGATAACATCGACTTTATGTGCCCGTGGTGCGGGCGTGACGAACCCCGCCATGAAGACGATTGCCAACGTCAAGTAGCTTTGGAAAAAACGAAGCCTGCCACTCCCTAAACGGAGGTTCCTAATCAATAGTCCTATAGTTGTTTCTAGCCTCAAGGAAGAGACCATGCTTGCTTTCAAAAAAGAGTCTCTTTGGCTGCTCAGCTTGGTGGTGGAGTGAGTTCAACAACGGGATGTCTAACTCCGGAAGCTGATGAGGCAAGACAAGCTGCAGAACAACGATATTACCAAGAACAAAAAGAAAACTACCAAGTATTTTAAAAAATATTTAATAAATTTGCTGAATTTTCTTAAAAAAACCAAAAATATGCACGAAATACTAACCCCAACTCCCGGGCTCCCTCAATTTCTATGACAACAATTGTTAACTATGTGAACGTTTTCGAACAAATTCGAACGTATTTCAAGTCAGTCTGTTAGCTCGCCTCGCTCCGCTCGGCTCGCAATGTTGCGCGGCGCCCCCACCCGCCGCGCTTCCGTTATTTTTTGCGCGCGCGATTTTCTCGCCCTTTGGGCGAGTGAGGAATTTAACGACAAAATTATACATTATTCGCCTTTAGCTGGTTTTTTCTTAAATGCCTCAAGAATAATTTGGACTATTAAAGTGAGTAGAGAGACGATCGAAACGAGATTAACTATGGGTATAAGAGACTTTTGTGACATCATAACTCCAAATACAAAAGCTATAGAGAAAAGGTGTAATATCTTTTGATTTCGATTCCATTTGTAAAATCGAGATAGAACAAGAACGATTATTAGTGGGGAAATTAATTTACCAACTTGCTCTCCTACCGCTTCCAATATGGCATCTGTTGAAGTTGTTAATGGAATGGCCAGTATGAAATATAAAGCAATAACTGTAATTAGTCCAAGTTTTGACTGTAATAATTGGTACATTTTCTTTAGCAACATACTTATTTACTCCAACTTTTTAAGCTTCCAATTTGTATCGCCATTAGGTTGCCAAGAAATCCAAATTTCATTGAAATATCTATCAAAGTATCCATCGCTACGAAAAGGGGCATAATTTTTGATATATTGTTCCACTTCTTTGCTATCAATGAGCGGACTTAACAGATTACATAATAGGATTATTTTCCCAGAAAAACCATTGTAGTTTCCTAAATTTAATTTTTGTAATTTTTTTCCTATTTCTTCCCCTAAATTTTCAAGTGTAAGAAGTTGTAAATTAGGTTGTCGAGAAATGGTTTTATTGCGTGCCGTAGACCATATTTTTTCTGCTTGATACTTATTATCGTATATTCCCACTAGTTCAATTGCTAAATCATCACTACAAATACAATCTGGTTCGTTGTTTTGAGGATTACCTTGTCTTACTAAATTAAGATTTTGATTGTTATAAACGGAGCAAAAGCGCTTGCATGTTGAGATTTCGTGTCCGTCCTTAACATTTTTATTCTTCATTCTTGTTTCGTCTCAGCTCTATATTATAAGCACCATAAAGATATTTCATAAATAGAACCCACCAAAAGATAATCATTAACCAAAAAGCACCTTCCAAAGATGATGAACGAAAAAGGGAAAATCCACTATTGATAGTTTCTATAACCATCATGATAAGTAGTGCCCATTTTTTACCCTTAAAAACGAAAAGTGCCAAAAACAAATTAAAGAGCAGACCACCCAAGCCAAAATCTCTACGGAGAAAACTGATTATAAAGTTGTTATTGGGCACCCACTGTATTAAGAAAACTAGTTCTGATAATAATATTCTACTTGTAATAAGAAGTGTCGCTATCCCTCTGTAAGATTCATATATTTTGAGTGATTTATATTGCTGAATTTGTTTTTCTATAGTGCTAGGGTCAATTTTCCACCACAAAAACCAACTAAACCAAGAGTTATTTTTGCTTTTTATATCGTTACTCATTTCATTCAGTATAACAAAATGGAGTTTTTAATACCACACTGACTAGTGAGCTTGTTTTTTACAGTTTTATTTTGTATATTGTAAGTGGACTCAATCTTTTAGGAATTGCTTTTTTTAATGGCGCAATCGGACAGCTAGAAGCAATTCTTGGTTGAGTCCACCGGTTGCGCCATTTGAGTTGTATTAAGCTCTTTAAAATTTTTGCGTTTTCCTTTGTTCCTCCTTTGGCGGAATGTTCGAGACACTCTATGTCAAGTCCCAGTTTTCTATGGGACTAGAGAGTCAGACAGTGAATCATCCCCTGTACACCTCGCCTCCTTTCATCATTCCGTACACTATGCAGGCAACGCGTTTCATCA
>Ga0210017_1004274_pt1 | contig 11746 bp, 12 predicted proteins | sample CryGeyCG2014_020_FD_183966 | JGI IMG/M metagenome (GOLD analysis project Ga0210017, IMG submission 183966) | Groundwater microbial communities from aquifer - Crystal Geyser CG08_land_8/20/14_0.20 (SPAdes) (version 2) | ecosystem: Environmental > Aquatic > Deep subsurface > Groundwater | place... | reverse complement strand
TAATGCCAAAGAATGTCAGCGAAGTTCAGGATTTTATTAGTCGGCATAAAGGCCAAGAAATTATTTTGAAGATTATGCGTGGTAAAGAAATTTTAGAAATTCAAACTATGCCCCGTGAAAATCCACCAAATGATGAAGGTGCTATGGGCGTGGCGCTATCCGCGACTGTAATGGTGTCGTATCCGTGGTATACAGCTTTATTTTATGGCTTTAAAACCGCTTTTAATTTAACTATCGCGATTGTAATGGCAATTGCTGATTTATTGTGGCGGTTGTTGTCTGGCGCCGGCAGTCAGGCGGCGGCCGGCATTGCTGGCCCAGTCGGAGTTTATGTCTTAACCGGTCAAATGGTAAAATTAGGGTTTGTTTATCTTTTACAATTTACCGCTCTACTTTCCTTAAATTTAATGATTGTTAATATTTTACCTTTTCCAGCTTTGGATGGTGGTCGTTTGCTATTTTTGTTAGTTGAAAAGATTAATGGCAAGCCAATCAGCGCTAAAGTTGAGCGCCTGGTGCATAGTATCGGTTTTGTCTTATTGATTATTCTAATGTTAGCAATTACTGTTAGAGATATTATCAAATGGTTTTAATATGTTGCAGTCTCAACTTTTCGCTAAAACAAAAAAAGAGCATATTGCCGAAGCCGAAACTATTTCGCACCAATTATTATTGCGCGGGGATTTTATTAATCAAGAATTAAGCGGGGTCTATAGTTTTTTGCCTTTAGGTTGGCGCGTTCATCGCAAAATAGAAAATATTATTCGGCAAGAACTAAATAAAATAAATGCTCAAGAAATTTCTATGTCAGTACTTCAGCCAAGAAATTTGTGGCAGGAAACTGGACGCTGGGACACAATTGATCCTCCGTTATTCAAATTTAAAGACCGTCATCATAAAGAATTAGCGCTTGGACCAACTCACGAAGAAATGATTACCGACTTAGTACGCAAGCGCTTGCGATCTTATCAGGATTTTCCATTATATCTTTATCAAATTCAAGATAAATTTCGTAATGAAATGCGGGCTACCAACGGGCTCTTGCGCACTCGCGAGTTTTTTATGATGGATCTTTATAGTTTTCATACTACTAAAGCTGATTTAAATGATTATTACAAAAAAGTTATTGGCGCGTATCAAAATATTTGCCAGCGATGTGGCTTAGAGTTTGTAATGACTGAAGCATCGTCAGGCACCATTGGCGGTAGTGAGTCTTGCGAGTTTATGGCGATTGCCGATTCTGGCGAAGATCGGATTTTGGTTTGTGAGAAATGTCAGTTAGCAATGAATACAGAACTTGGCGAAGCTAAAACTTGCAAACATTGCGACGCTAAATTAACTGAAAAACGTTCTATTGAAATTGGCCATGTCTTTAAATTGGGGACAAAATATAGCACGGTGATGAATGCGGTCTTCGCTGACGAAAAAGGCGAGGCCCAACTTATTGAAATGGGCTGTTATGGCATTGGTTTAGGCCGTTTAATGGCAACAGTAGTGGAGGCAAGCCACGATGATAGAGGTATCATTTGGCCTAAAGAAATTGCGCCATTTGACGCGCATCTTTTGGCGTTATTTGGTAAAAATAGCGATAGTCTTGACATCAAGCAAAAGTGTGATACAGTTTATCAAGAATTACAAGAAGCAGGCATTGATGTTTTATACGACGATCGCCAAAACATTAGCGCTGGCGCCAAATTCGCTGAAGCTGATTTGATTGGCATTCCAGTACGTTTGGTAGTTAGCGAAAAAACCGGCGATAGAATTGAGTTTAAAAAACGGGATCAACAAAAAACAGAATTAATTACAATTAATGAATTAATGAAAAAATTTTAAAGGAGATTAGAGTGATGAATAACGAAAAAGCGGATGCTAAAAGAGTTTTTAGGCCGCCGGGGCCAAGTCAGAGCGGGCACGATTGGTGTAATACTCACCATAAGATTTATGGACCGGGCACAATAGCCTGCGAATGGTGCGGTCTGCCTTGGGAATTACAAGATACACTCAGGGGGTTGTGATATGTCGGCTTCTAGGCCTTGATATCATTTAAGAATGTTGTGGCGCGGTCATAGAGGATTTTGCTATTGTTAAGTTGCAAGAATTGGCCAAGAATCCTTTTGTTTCTGAATTCCATATTTCATGGGAAGAGATAAGGGATATGGCCAAGGCAGTGGCTCAAAAAATCGTAGAATTAGAAGATCGGCTACCAGAGGTTAAAAATTTAGTCGATCAGGCAACAATAGCCAAATATTTTGCCAATCTGGGCCATAAAAAAGTTTAGTGACGAATAGTGGATAGTCGCATTAAGCCCTGTCCACTTTTATTTTAGGTTAAATTGTGATAGAGTGCCTAAAAATAGAACTCTTGACGAGTAGAGCCATTGTCATTCCCGCGTATGCGGGAATCCACATGGTAATCGCCTATCAAAGCATAGATTCCCGCCTTCGCGGGAATGACAACTAATATGTTTAAATTATTTAATGCCTTTTCAAAAGACATTGGTATTGATCTGGGGACTGCTAATACATTAGTTTATGTCCGCGGTCGAGGAATTATGATTAACGAACCATCAGTGGTGGCTATAAATCAAAAAACCGGTCAGGTTTTAGCTGTAGGCACAGAAGCTAAAAAAATGATTGGTCGAACGCCTGATCATATTGTAGCTACACGTCCACTTCAAGGTGGTGTTGTTTCGGATTTTGAAATCACTCAACAAATGTTAAAATACTTTATAGATAAAGTTTACAAAGAAGCAGGTTTTAAATTTATGGCTAGGCCTCGGGTGATTGTCGGCGTGCCCATAGACGTGACCGAAGTGGAGCGTCGGGCAGTGGAAGATGCCACGCGAAATGCCGGCGCTCGAGAGGTATTTTTGATAGAAGAACCAATGGCCGCGGCAGTGGGCGCTCGTTTACCAATTTATGAAGCCAGTGGCAGTGTGATTATTGATATTGGCGGCGGTACATCGGAAGTCGCGGTTATATCATTGGGCGGAATCGTAATTTCTAAAAGTTTACGGATTGCTGGAGATCGTTTAAACCAGGATATTATTCGTTATACCAGAGATAATTTTAATATGCTTTTAGGCGAACGAACGGCTGAGGAAATTAAAATTAGCGTCGGGTCGGCTGTTGAATTGTCGGAACGGTTAGACGTTGTAATGCGTGGTCGAGATTTAGTTTCAGGGCTTCCGCGAGAAATCGTGGTTTATGACCATCATATTCGCGAGGCCTTAGCTCGTTCTTTACGTCTTTTAGCCGCGGCTGTCCGTGATACTTTAGAACAGACGCCGCCAGAGCTGGTGGCAGATATTATGCAACGCGGTATCACTTTATCCGGTGGTGGCAGTATGATTAGAGAATTAGCATCTTTAATTCATCAAGAAACTAAAATGCCGGTTAGGGTTGATGACGATCCATTAACCACAGTTATCCGCGGGATTGGCATAATTCTGGAAAATTTAGACAATTTACAAGAATTTTTGACCACGCCCGGCCGTCAGGATCCACCCAGGATTTAATTTAAAGAACATCGTCATTCTCGGATACTCGATCAAGTCGAGCACAAGCTTAATCCAAGAATCTAATTTAGATCCTCGGGTCGAGCCCGAGGATGATGTTAGACATGGCCTTATGCAATTAACGCCTAAACGACAAAAAAGAAAAAATATCTTTTTTTGGGGGTTTTTGTTATTTTTGGGTTTTGGCTTATTATTAGCTTCCCATTTTAATTTATTAAACAAACCAAAAAACATTTTCTTTTTAATTATTTCACCAGTTAGTCGCGCGTTTAGTTCGGCTGGCGCAAAAACGGCAAATTTATTCCATTTTTTCATCAATTTAAAAAAGATTACCCAGGATAACCAATGGCTTCGATCAGAAAATTTGCAATTAATTTCTCAAACAGCAAAATTGAATGATCTCATTAGAGAAAATGAATTTTTACGCCAAGCGCTTGATGCCGAGCAATCTTCAGGTCAAAAAATGATTTTTGCCAAAATTATCAGTCGATACGATTTACTAGGTCAACAAGCTTTTACTATTGATAAGGGGCTAAAAAATGGCGTCAATAAAGGGCAGGCAGTTGTTTTGGCGCCGAATATTTTAATTGGACAAGTAGTTGAGTCCTTAGATAATTTTGCGTCAGTTAGGCCGGTGACTAATAGCAATAGCCAGATTCAAGTTGTAGTTAATGGTAAACAAATACCCGGGATAATTAAAGGCCAGGAAAATAATATCTTAGTAATGGAAATGGTTCCTCAAGACAAGGAATTATCCGTGGGTGATTTATTGGTTAGCTCGCCAACCGATCAATTAGTCGGCGATTTGTTGGTGGGCAAAGTGGAACAAGTATTTAAAAATGACTTAGGCGTTTTTCAACAAGCATTGGTCAAGCCATTGGCCACTAGTTCGGGCATGAATAGCGTAATTGTAGTTGCCAGCGCCAACCCTTAATATGAATGTTGTTATTCATATTTTAATAATTATATTTTTGTTGATTCTTCAATTTAGTTTTTTGAATTTTGTTTTGCCATTTTATCTTGCGCCCAATATTATTTTAAGCGTATTAGTTTGCAATTTATTATTTACCGCTCAGATTAGAACGGTATTAATCTATAGTTTTTCTGTCGGTGTTTTGATGGATTTATATAACGGTAATGTTATCGTTTTTTCAGCTCTATATTTTTTGTTAATAATTTTTTTACTAGTATTTTTGCAACGGAAATTAGCAATTAAATCTGGGTTTGGCGCGTTTTTATTTTTTTTAATCATTGTTAGTTTGCTATATAATTTTTTAGTATTAATAGTTATAAAAATCGATTCAGCGATATTTCCTGTCTTTTGGTCAACGCGTTTAGCCGCAGCTATGTTCGGAGGGGTCTTGGCGAATTTAATTTTTGGTAGTCCGATCTATTTTTTGTGGCGGAAAATAGCGGTGAAAAATTAAAATTATGTTAAGCTTTTTTTATAAAAAAAAACAAAAGCAATTACTGGGCAGTCTTGATCAAGAAATTAATCCCGAAGATATTTTATTAGACGGACAAAGCCATAATTATGCTAAAATTGAACTGCCAGTTAAACAAGCTCATTTTTTAATATTTTATATACTAATTAGCGTAACTTTACTTTTCTTTATTTCGGTTCTATGCTATTATCAGGTTTGGGGAAAACAAGAATATCAATTAGCCGCTCAGAATAACTACTTACGCACCCTGACGCAACCTAGCGTCAGGGGCGTCATTTATGACAGCAAAGGGGAGCAATTGGTTTTTAATGTCTTAAAATCTAATTTGGTTTTATACCCGCAACAGCTAAAAAATCAGCCAGAAAAAATAAAACCAATTAGCCAGTTTTTGTCAAAAATTTCCAGCCGTCCTTTGGAAGATACAGAAAAAGAGCTGCGAAGTTTAATTAATGAACAACAATTATCGCCCATGCTTTGGAAAGAGGATTTATCTCATGAAGAAATCTTAGAATCTACCGAATTTTTTAGTCAGGAGTTAGCTGTTGGTGAAAATTTTTCTCCATTAATTTTAAACGAAGACTTAACAAGGTATTATCCTGACAGTCTAACTTTTAGTCATATTTTGGGCTATATCAGTCAGATTGGACCTGATGAATTAAAGCAATGTAATGACTGTTCGTATTTTGAAAAAGTAGGTCGCTCTAGTCTGGAATCTACTTACCAGGAAATTTTGCGGGGCCAACCTTCATCCCAGGATTTAAAGGTTGATGCTCGCGGTCAAATACTCAAGATATTTAATCAGCGGCAAAGCGCGCCCGGCCAAAGTTTAGTTTTAAGCGTAGACGCGTCATTGCAACGGTTTATTACTCAAACTTTACAACAAAAACTTAGCGATTTAAAAATAAAACACGGAGTAGTGATTGCTCAAGATCCACAAACAGGTCGGATTCTTGCCATGGTAAGTTTGCCAAGCTATGATAATAATTTATTTTCAGGTGGTATCGATAGCAATGATTATCAAAATTTGATTAACGATCCCCAGAAGCCCTTATTTAATCGTGCCATCGCTGGCTTGTACCCGCCCGGTTCGACGATTAAACCCTTTATTGGGTCGGGCGTTTTGCAGGAAAAAGTTGTTTCGCCTCAATGGAGTTATGAATGCACTGGCGGCATATCAGTGCCCAACCAATACGATCCTAATATTATTTATTATTTTAAGTATTTTAAGCCTCATGGCCATATAGATTTTTTTTCTGCTATCGCTAAATCCTGTAATTCGTATTTTTATATTACTGGCGGCGGTTATGGCAATATTAAAGGATTGGGCATTGACGGTTTGGATAAATATCTATCATTGTTTAACTTTGGGGCGAAAACCGGAATTGATTTAGCCCCGGAAGATACGGGACTTGTGCCAACGCCTCAATGGAAAAAAGAAAACAAAGGCGAAGACTGGTATACCGGAGATACATATCATTTAGCCATTGGTCAAGGGGATTTATTAGTTACACCTCTGCAATTAACCGTAGCTATGTCTGGCTTGGCTAATAAAAAAGGTATTTTATATCAGCCGAGTTTACTAAAAGAAATTGTTGACGCTAACAAAAACACAGTAGCTAAAATTGAACCCAAGATTATCCGACGAGATTTTTTGAGCCAAAATACGATTGACTTAGTTAATAAGGCAATGCGTCAATCCGTAACTGATGGCATTTTAGGTTCGTTAGCTGATTTAAAATATCCTGTGGCTGGCAAAACCGGAACCGCGCAATTCGGTAGCGATGATCAAACCCATGCATGGGTAATTGCCTATGGCCCTTATCAAAATCCCGAAATTGTAGTTACGGTTTTAGTAGAAGCTGGCGGTTTGGGGGGCGGGTCCGCTTTGCCTGTGGCTAAAGAAATTTTTAAATGGTATTTTGACAATAGATAATAAATTTGTCTACAGTCTACGGTCTACCGCACGTCAATTAGTGGTTTTGCTGTGGCCCGTAGACTGTAGTTTGTGGACGATTTTATGGAGTATCTAACAAAACAAGGTCTAGAAAAATTAAAACAAGAATTAGAAGAGCGCAAAAAAAAGCGTCAAGACATTGCTAAGCGCTTGGAAGAAGTAAAAGCGCTAGGAGATTTAAGTGAAAATGTAGAATACGCTCAAACAAAAGATGAGCAGTCTTTTAACGAAGGCCGAGTTGCCGAACTAGAAAATATTGTTAGTCGTGCTCGCGTATACGAAGGTGGTGGTGGTCAAATTGAGCAGGTGGGTATTGGTTCCACGGTAGCTGTCGCTTTAAAAATTGGCGGAAAAATCAATAAAAAATTAAAGCGTGAATTTAGTATTGTCGGCAGTCAAGAAGCCGAACCCATGAAAGGCAGAATTTCTTTGGAATCGCCGATTGGCAAAGCTTTAATGGGGCATAAATTAAATGATGAAGTAAACGTGGATACTCCCAAAGGCCGGCAAAAATATGTTATAATTAAAATCAGTTAACTAGTTATTTAGTTGCGGATTAACGAGTTAGTGAATTAGTAAAATTAACCCGTTAACCCGTTAACTCGTTAACTGATTAACTAATTCAACGTGTCGTCATTAAGTCAAATCCGACAAGCGCGGATAAAAAAATTAAAAAGTTTACGCGAGCAAGAAATTGAACCTTATCCTGCTAAGACCAAGCGGACAATGCCTATTGCCCAAGCATTAACTTTGACAGCTAAAGGTGAAAAAACCGAAATTAGTTTGGCCGGCCGAATGCGATCACAGCGCTTGCACGGCGGCTCTTGTTTTGTTGACTTAGAAGATAGCACTGCTAAGATTCAGCTTTATTTTAAAAAAGATACTGTCGGCGAAAAACTATATCAATTATTTACGGAAAATTTTGATTTGGGTGATTTTATCGGCGTTACCGGAGAATTATTCGCGACTAAAACTGGAGAGCCAACTTTGGAAGTGAAAGCATTCCAAATATTATCTAAGTCGTTGCGTTCATTGCCTGATAAGTGGTACGGCCTTACCGATAAAGAAGAACGATTTCGCAAGCGTTATTTGGATTTATTGATGAATGATGGAGTGCGCGATATTTTTGTCAGGCGTAATGCGATTATTAAGTCAATTCGCGGATTTTTAGATGAAAATAAATTTATAGAAGTAGAAACGCCAATCTTACAAGGCTTGGCCGGAGGCGCGTCAGCTCGGCCATTTAAGACCCATTTAAACGCGCTTGATTTAAATTTATATTTACGCGTGGCGCCTGAGCTTTATTTAAAACGTTTATTAGTTGGCGGATTTGAACGTGTTTATGAAATTGGTCGGTGTTTTCGCAATGAGGGTATGGATTTCGCGCACAATCCCGACTTTACGATGGTTGAATTTTACGCGGCATATTGGGACTATGAAAAATTAATGGAATTTACCGAAGAATTATTTACTCATTTATTGACGAGTGTTGTTGGCAGTACTAAAATAACATATCAAGGTCAAACTATTAATTTTAAAGCTCCTTGGCCGCGCGTAGAATTTTCCAAATTAGCTAAAACAGATGATGAATTTAAAATCGCGCGGCAAAAAATTACTCAGCCGACTTTTGTGATAAATCATCCGGTAGAAATTTTGCCTTTGGCTAAGCGTTTAGAATCTGATCCTAAAAAAGTTGCTAGTTTCCAATTAGTCGCCGCGGGCATGGAAATCGTTAAAGCGTTTTCGGAATTGAATGATTCAATTGACCAAAAAAAGCGTTTCGATGTCCAGGAAAAAATGCGCGCCAAAGGTGATGAAGAAGCGCAACGTCTGGACAGAGATTTTATTGAATCTATGGAATACGGTATGCCTCCCGCGGCTGGCTTTGGCATGGGCGTTGACCGTTTAGTAATGCTCTTAACTGATAGCCATTCTTTGCGTGAAGTGATTTTGTTCCCAACTATGAAACCAAAAATTAAATCAAAAATCAGAATGGCCTCCTCCGCCGAAGTAGCCGTTTAGGCTACGAAGGCCGGACAAAATGAAAATGTAAAACGTAAATACTTCGTGGAATGTCATTTTCGGGCTTGCCTCGAAGATCTATATCAAATTCTCGGATCAAGCCGTAGGTACTGCGTAAAGCGCATGTGTCCGAAAATGATAGTGCCATACTTGTTTTTGACATTTACATTATCATTTTGATTTTTGCACTTTGCATTTTGATTTTAGTATATGTTGGATATAAAATTCATTCGCGAAAATAAAAAATTGCTTGAAAAAGTGTGTCAAGCAAAAAATGTCAAGTTAGATCTTGATCGTCTTTTGGTTTTAGATGAAAAACGACGCACGTTAATTCAACAAGCGGAAAATATGCGGGCTGAACAAAAAAAATTAGGTAAAGATGATATAGAAAAGGCCAAAGAGTTAAAAGAAAAAGTGCGGCCATTAGCTGAAGAATTGGTTGACATTGAATCAGCGTATAATGATTTAATGTATTTAGTGCCTAATGTTTATGATCCGGCCACGCCCGAAGCTAAAGATGATTCGGGTAATAAAGAGATTGAAAAATGGGGCGAGCCAACTAAATTTGATTTTAAACCAAAAAGTCACGTGGAACTTGGCGAGACGTTAGATTTGATTGATTTTGAACGAGGGGTTAAAACTTCTGGTTTTCGCGGTTATTATTTAAAAAACGAAGCCGTGCTTTTGCATTTCGCGATGTTGTGGCACGCTTTGTTAAAAATGGTTGAAAAAGATTTTACACCAATGTTAACGCCGACGATTGTTCGTGAATTTGCTTTGGTCGGTTCGGGGCACTTCCCATTTGGCAAGGATGAAGTTTATCAAATTGCTAATCCGGGCAAATTGGCTGATGGTGAAATGATCAAAGATCCAGCGTATTTGGCGGGCACATCTGAACCATCTTTATTGGCTTATTTCGCGAATAGCGTTTGGGTAGAAAAAGATCTGCCAATTAAAGTTTGCGGTTTTTCGCCGTGCTATCGGTCTGAAGTTGGCTCTTATGGGAAAGATGCCAAAGGTCTATATCGTTTGCATGAATTTATGAAAGTGGAGCAAGTGGTTTTTTGTCGGGCAGATGTTGAAGAATCAAATAAATGGCTAGACCAAATGTGCCAATATTCACGGGAAATTTTAGAAGAGTTAAAATTGCCTTATCGTGTTTTACAGATTTGTACTGGAGATATGGGCGCGGGTAAATATAAAATGTATGACCTTGAGACGTGGATGCCATCGCGGGGTGCTTATGGCGAAACGCATTCTGATTCCAATCTAACTGATTGGCAAACACGGCGGCTTAACATTAAATATAAAACTAAAGACGGCGAAAAAAAATTTGTTTATGCTTTAAATAATACTGTTTTGGCTTCTCCGCGAATCTTAATCGCGGTTTTGGAAAACTATCAGCAAAAAGATGGCAGTATTTTAGTGCCAAAAGTTTTACAAAAATACTTGCCGTTTAAAGAGATTAGAGCGAAAAAATAAAATGACCCTATCGTTTAGGCAACAGGGTCAATATTGCAATGTTTGTTTACCCGTGCGTGTCATTGCAAGCGAGCGCAGCGAGCGTGGTAATCCCGAATTATGCGGTAGCACAGAAATTGGGATTGCTACGTTGTCGGGCTCCATCGCCCTCCTTTTCACAATGACAACAATTAGCTATTTGCCTTATGCCCAAGCGTAAAAGCATCAAATTTAAAATAGCGGTTTTTGGAACGCTGTTTTTTTGTTTATTGGTTGGCGTGGGGTATTTGTTATTATGGTCGCCGATTTTTAAAATAGGGGATATTATAATTTTCGGCAATCAAGAAATTTCAAGCCAGCAAATTCAAGACATTGCGCGACAAGAAATAAATAAAAAAATCTTAGGTTTTTTGCCAAAGAATAATATATTTTTAATTGATACCGATGCTCTAAAACAGACCATTTTACAAGAGATCAGCCAAATCAGCAGGGTAGTGATTAGCAATGAGCTCGCGGGCCTGCAGGGGGCTAAATTGGCCATTGTGATTGAAGAACGTCAACCGCGAGCAATAGTTTGTCGTATTGGAGTCCCGACCTTAGTCGGAGACTCTATGGAACAATCTACATCTACGAACTCGAGTCTCCGACTAAGGTCGGGACTCCAATCTGCTGACCAAGAAATTTTTAATCAGTGTTTTTATGTAGACAAACAGGGCATCGCGTTTAAGTCAGCACCCCAGACAAAAGGCAGTTTAATTTTACAATTAGCAGCACCTTACGATCTATCGTTGGGTGCCGAAGCGGTTAAGCCACCAGTCTTGCGAGCCGTCGAACAACTAAAAAAATCTTTAGCCGAAACTGTGTCTGGCTTATCCATAGATTATTTTATTATTATTTCAAGCCAAGAAATTTACGCGAAAACCCAAGCTGGCTGGCTAATTTATTTTGACATTAATACCGATTTGTCTCACCAAGCCCAAATTTTAAAAGAACTTTTAAAACAAAAAATAACCAATACCAAAAATTTAGAATATATTGATTTGCGTTTAGGCGAAAAAGTATTTTATAAAGAAACGCCGAAAAACTAAAAACTTGACAAAACTACTAATTTAGAGTATGCTAATACGTGACTGGGACTAAAAGTTTTTTTTACAAATAAATACGAACAACTTAACGTGGGGGTATGTGCTATGTCTACACAGGCAATATTAACAATATTCGTAGCTATATTGGTTGTCGGTTGTCTCTGGGGATTTATTATGAGAGGCACAAAAAAGAAAATTGTGATCGCCGACAACGCGTGTTATTTATCAGGGATAAATAATGCCCTTGAGCGCAACAGGAAAT
>Ga0210017_1004273_pt1 | contig 11746 bp, 12 predicted proteins | sample CryGeyCG2014_020_FD_183966 | JGI IMG/M metagenome (GOLD analysis project Ga0210017, IMG submission 183966) | Groundwater microbial communities from aquifer - Crystal Geyser CG08_land_8/20/14_0.20 (SPAdes) (version 2) | ecosystem: Environmental > Aquatic > Deep subsurface > Groundwater | place... | reverse complement strand
TAGAGTCACGGGAAAGGGAGGTGACTTTTAGTTTAAACGCAACTGAGTATATAATTCCGAAAGGATTTCATATTTTTCCTAAAATTAAAAAAGAGTATTGTACCGGATGTGGGCTTTGTGTTCAGGTTTGTCCGAGCGGGGCTTTAACTTTATTGGAAGAATGAAACAGTTGATACTGGCATCTTCTTCATCAAGGCGGATTGAACTGCTTAAAAAAGCAGGTTTTAGGTTTAGAGTTATTCCAAGCGGGATTAATGAGCGGTCATGGGAAAAAAGAGCAACGGACCCGGTGGAGTTGGTTAAAACTCTTGCCATCAAGAAAGTAAAGAAGGCGGCTTCAAAACTTGAAGAAGGGATTGTTGTTGGGGCAGATACTGTGGTGGAGATTGATGGCGAGATTTTTGGTAAGCCAATCTCAATTATTGAGGCAAGAAATATGCTAAAGAAACTAAATGGAAATTTTCACAATGTTTATACTGGACTTGCCTTGCTTGATGTGAAAAGTAAAAAATCTCTGGTTGATTACGAAAAAACAAAAGTAAAATTTAGAAAACTTAATTTAAGAAAGATTAAGTCAGTTTCAAAAAACAATTTAGATAAAGCAGGTTCTTACGCTATTCAGGATGAAAATACATCTTTGGTTGAGAAAATTCAGGGAAATTATGATAATGTGGTTGGTCTGCCAGTAAAGAAACTTAGAAAGATGCTTTCAAAATTGGAAAAATGGGTTGAGGAAAGGAAAAATGGCTGAAAAAATAGATGAAGGAGAACAGAGATTAGAAAGAGATGCGGAAATTGAAAGTGCAGGTATTTCTCTTGATAAACTTGTAATAGAGAGGAAAATCGGTCCAATATATGAAAGAAAAGAGATCGTGGATACATGCATTGAAAAACTCAAGTATAAAAATATAATCCTGGTTGGGGAGCATGGAGTGGGGAAAAATGCGATTGTGGAAAGCATAACCTACCGTATGGTTTCTTCGCGAATGATAAATTTCCCGTTTAGTCGCGTCATTATGACAAACTATATGTTGATATCACAGGGATGGATATATGCAGGAAATCTCCAAAGTATAATCCATCGATTTATAGGGAATTGCTATAACAAAAAAGCCATTCTCTTTTTTGACCAATTAAATCTTGCTATAGGATTTGGAACAAGTGAAAATAATCCTTTGCAAGACATCATTAGTGCCTTTGATTCATCTCTTTCCGGATTTCCGGATGTGCGTTTAATCGGGGCAATTACACCTATGGGTTATCAAGCATTACAGAGAATCCACTCAGGTTTCATAAATAGGTTTGAAAAAGTAGAAATTCCCCCTACCGGAATAGAAGAAACTAAGAGGATACTGCAAGAAACAGCGGGAAAGATACTAGAAAAACATGGAATAACAATAAAAATAGAAAAAGAAGTTTTAGATGGATTGGTAGAATATTATGACCGTTTCTGCCACTGGCAAAAATTTCCCGGTAAAGCATTTGAAGGTTTTTCTGCTTTTATTTCTTCTGAAGGAAATAAAAAATTCACCAATGAAAATTTAGTATCTCATATTCAGAATTTTACAAGTTTGCCGGAATTCATAGTAAAAAATATATATCAGCAGGATGAAAATAAAGTAAAGGAAGATTTTAAAAAATTTATCTTTGGGCAGGATAAAGCAATTGATGAGATAGTATCTGCAATTACAAGATTTAAGACGGAATTAAATATTCCCAATAAGCCTATCGCTTCTTTTCTCTTTGCTGGACCTTCCGGTGTTGGAAAAACTGAATTAGCAAAAGTTTTGGCAAGGTATTTGTTCGGTTCAGATGAGAAACTTCTGATTTATCCTATGTCCCAGTACCTTGGAGCAGAAGGATATATGAGATTGGCCGCAAGTCCTAGTTTGTATAGTAATAGAGAAGCAATGGAAGAAGGTAAACTTCTTAAAGATGTTGGGGCAAATCCTTTCTCAGTAATTCTCTTTGACGAGATAGATCAGGCGAGTTATCAAGTTAGAAATACACTTTATCAGATACTTGATGAGGGAAGAATTGTAGAAACAACCGGTAAGATAACATTTTTTAGGAACTGCATAATAATAATGACTACAAATGCGGGGATGGAAGAATTCTTTCAAACAACCATAGGATTTGGTTCTGAAGAGGGAAAAGTCAGTTCAGATGGCTTAAAGGAGAAAATAAAAGAAAAACTTGAGGGAATTTTTGGGGAACCCTTTTTGAATAGGTTAACTGATATAGTTATATTTAATCCACTTGAAAAGGATATCATAAAGAAAATCGCTCGTAAAACAATTGATGAATATTCCGAAAATATTGATGGTTTAAAAAAGAGAAAGTTAAAAATAGAGGTGGATGATAAACTTTTCCAACAACTTATGGAAAAAGGATACGATAGAAAATACGGTGCAAGAATTATGGAAAATGCAGTAAGGGAATACTGTATAGACCCGGTGGCTTTTTATATTTCAAAAAACCCATCTGTGAAGGATAAAGTTTTTAAGTTATCGCTTGATAGTGGGGGAAAAGTAACAATACAATGAGTATTCTGACAAGAGATAAAATTTTAGAAGAGATAAGAGCAGAGAAAATTAAAATTGAGCCGTTTGATGAGGAAATGGTTGGTCCTGCTTCCGTTGATTTGCATTTAGGAAACCAATTTCTAATTTTTAGAAAAGTCCATGAGATTGTAAATATTACAGACCGAGCAAATCACGAATTGGTGACAGAAAAAATAGAAGTCAAAGACGGGGATAAATTAGTTTTAATGCCCGGCGAAACAATATTAGGGATTACCAAAGAAAAGATAACACTTCCAGAAGATATCTGCGGCTGGCTTGAGGGAAGGAGTAGATTTTCCAGATTAGGATTGCTGGTGCATATTTCAGCGAGTTTTATGCAGCCGGGAATAAACAGCAAACAATGTTTAGAAATGAGCAATTTTAGTCCAATATCGTTAGCGCTGTATCCCGGGACCGCAATATGTTAGTTTATTTTCCAGAGAACCATCGGGAAAGCAAAATATGAAGGCAGGTTTCAAAATCAAGATGAAAAAAATTTTTAAGAGAAGATAATGTAAATAATTTCCACAAAATGATATAATATGTTAGCATAGTTTTTTAAAAGTCTCAAAAAAGGGAGGGAGGGAGGAATGGCATTAGGAAAAGCGGATATTATAAAATTTGTGAATGATGGTTCGTTAAGAATAGAACCTTTTGATGTAGAACATGTCCACGAGGATTCCATAGATTTGTGGCCAGATATAAAAGAATCTATTGAAATTCCGCCACATGGAGAAAAGCTATTGAAATTAAAAGAAAAAATTTCTCTTCCAAAAACAATAAGAGGAACGATCATAGGAAAAAAAACTATTCGCGATAAAGGTCTTATCGCAGCACAAGGAGAAGGGAATATAAATCCCGGCCATATAGGGCAAATAGAAACTCATATTTCAAATATTACTGATAAACCCATTTCAGTTGAACCCAATGACGCCACATGTCAAATTATATTGGATGAAATTACTTCCATTCCAAAGGAAGAAGAAATTAATCTCCTTACTTTAATAAAAGATTGGACTTCGGTATTAGAATATATGATTTCAAAGGAACCTGAAAAACCTACTGCATATCCTTATGTTCCCTGTATTCAGGGAAGACATTTTGAATATTCTAAACAAGGAAAGAAAAAGTCAATTGTCTGGAATGTTTTTGGAAGAATTTTAGACCTCATCTGGCGACTACCAATTTTATTAGTTCCCTGTTGGTATTTTAGATTTCATTTCCCTTCAATAATAAGAATATTTCTTTTTTTATGCGCCCTTGTTTCTCTTCGTGGGTTTTGGATTATTTTTACTTTGTTCACGAGGGACCTGGAAAAAAGAGCACGAAGTTTTTATATTTATCCAAAAGGTCGAGGAATGCTTCCTTCGGTTTCTAAAGTCAACTGGTTACCTGAAAGGTTCCGGTATTCTGGAAAAGATTATAATTTTCTTGCACTTTTTGGGTTTGTTTTTTTTATTGCTTATGTAGAATTATTTTTCTGGTACCTCGCAATTTTTACAATTACTGGAAGAAGTATAGTAAATGTATTTTCGTTTGTAAAAGCGCCAATTGATGTAATTCTTCTTCCTTTTTCTATGTGGGCTTATGGAGAAAGAGAGATTTTCGGATTTGCATTATCATTTGCTGTTGTTTTAGAAGTTGCTATTTTGGTTGGTCTTGGAATTGCTCACAGTCAAGTTGAGAAATATAAAAAAACTAAAGATGAAGAGGAGAAAAAATCTGCAATTCGTTTTACCCGGATAGGATTATTAATTACAGGATTGGTATTTATAGAATTTGCAGTAATGGCTTTGTTGGGTCGTGTAATAGGAAGTCGGGTTTATCCTTCAGTCTGGTTTATCTGGCTTTTAACAATTTTGTTTCCTGTTGGTGAAATTATAATGACTCGATCAATAGAAACAAATTTATGGTTAACAGGCAATTGTCAAAAACGAAAAGAATACTGGGAAAAAATAAAAGAAGCACTTGAAATTGCTTTCAGAAAGGAATGATTACACAATCTGATTTATCGGAGGGATGAGAGATGAGAAATATTTTGAGATATTTTATATTAGTTTTTCTATTTTTCATAAGTAGTTGTGTAAAAATTCCACGCCGGAGTTTAATTACAGTTATTGGAATAGATAAAACTGGTTCTTTTTTTCAAAGGGATGAAAAAAATAGAAAAGAATTAATCAGTAAAATTGTTTACCAGATAATAAAAGAAAAGGCGGAATTTCAAAAAAATGATAAACTTTGGGGACTTAAAAAATGGTTAGGGGGAATTAAAGAGGAAAAATTTGAAAAAGTGATTATTGCTCCTATTTCATTCAGAGGACCGGGAGGGATAGAAAATTTTTTGATTTTTAATGATGACCCCGTCTCTATTTCAGAAGATAGAAATTTTAGCCAGAAGGGTTTAAAAGGATTAATTTTTCCTCTAAATGAAAGACCTTCCGCCTACACAGATTTTTTGCAATTTTTTAGAGAGATAAATACGGTTATTGTTGATACCACAAGCGTAAAGGTTCATTACATTCTTATTACTGATGGTCTGCCTGACCCTACAGGGAGAGAAGGAGTTATGACACAGGAATTAACTTCCAGGCAAATTATTGATAATTATGGGGAAAGATATATTGAGGAATTAAACAAGATTCTGGTAGAAAATGTTAAAATTTCATTTATTGGCGTTGATTCTCATATTCTTGAATTTTGGAATTATATCGCAATGAATATAAATCAAAATCGTAAAATAAAAATTGAGTCCATAACAGCAAGGATTAATGATGGCACAGTGAAGAAAGTGGCAAGAATATCCAATCCTTATTATTGGTAAAGAGGGAGGACTAAAAATGGAAGAAAAATGTTATTTTCATCCTGAATGGCCCAGTAAGAGAGAGTGTCTCTCTTGTAAGAGGTCATTTTGTAAAGCGTGCATAGGTGCCACAGGCCAATGTTTTGCTTGCAGGGCTATAAAGTTGTCCAAAAAAGGAGAAAATAAAGAAGTATTAGAAATTGATACAATGAAAATAAAAAATTTTGAGTTTAGTGAAAAGGGATTTAAATATTCAATTCCTCAAGTTTGGATCGGTAATTGGAAAGATAAAAATTTTAAACTTTTTCCTTTTTTAATTACTCAATATTTCAGTTTACCTCTTTCAGGAGAAAAAGTAGAAATTTATTATACCGGACCTAACCAGGTGATTAGTATTTGGTCTCAAGGCGAAAGAAAAAATGAAAATGGTGTAGAGATTGAAGTTGAAAAACCCACATTATTGTTTTCTGCAGTAAGGGTAAGGTTTTTTACCGGGCTCATTGGAAAAATTTGGAATTTTTTTAAGTATTTTTTATTACCTCTATTTATTTTTGGTTGTTTGGGAAATTTATTATTGTATTTTTTCAGAAATTCTCCAGCAATAAATTGGTTAAGTATGGCAGGGACAATTTTGTTTCTGATAGCAATTTATTTATTTGGGAAACTTTTTATTAAATCAATCAGTCCAAGTTTATGGTCGCCAGAACCTTTAGAAATTACAGGAGAAGTGGAAACAAATTTACTTCCTCCTTTTGGTTTTCCCGACGGCTATTTAAATTGGAGTCGGAATAAGGAGGGAATGATTCCCCTTTTGGGCTGGCAAATATTTTTAAGGGTCATCACAAAAGATAATAAAAAAATAAGAGTTCTTATTGAGGGAAGTGATGAGAAACCTACCATACAAATTCCTGAAGAAGGGAAAAGGTATAAATTTATAGGAAGAGAACTTTATAATGTATTGATATGCAATTTAGATTTAAAAGATTCTGTTACACCAGAAGGAAGTTGAGAATATGTTTACCCGGCAAAATAGATGGAAAATAATTGTTATTTTGGGGATTATATTTTTAAGCGGGTGTGCATCTTTTACAGAATATGGAAAAAATTATTCATCAGCACAAAGATATTATGAAAAAGGAAATTATTACGAATCCGTTTATTTATTAATTCGCTCTTTAAGAATTAAACCTGATTATAAAAAGGCAAGTGAATTATTAAACCAATCTCTTCCTGTTTTTTATGACAGGCATCTTAAAAATGTCAGGGAATATGAAAGACAAAAAAATTGGGATGAGGTTGCTAATGAATATAATAAAATTTATGAGATTGCGACAGATGTTTCTCATTTAAAAGGGAATTATCAGGTTGTTGATGTTGGAAAAGAAAGGGAAACCGCCCTGAAAAATGCAGCGGAAGGGCATTATCAAAAAGGTTTATCTTTAATGAAACATAGCAAGAATAAAGAGGCGGCAAAGGAATTTTCAAAATGCAAAAATTTTATCCCTGACTATAAAGATAGTTTGTCGCTCTATGAGAAATGTAGAAAGGAAGCATTGCAAAGGATAACAATTATTCCTTTTGAAAATGTTACAGGGAAAATGTGGTTTGAAGATGTTGGCTCGCTTATTTCTGACCAGATTTTAGACAATTGCTTTAAAAGAAACCCTGAGTTTATTGAGTTTGTTACAAGGGAATATTTGAACCGTATTCTTGAAGAACAAAAAATTTCAGCTTCGGGGATAATTGAATCTGAAAAAGCAGTTGAATTTGGGAAGGTCTGTGGAATAAAATATTTTGTTTTAGGAAAAATAAATTCTATTGTGAGGGAGTATCCTCCGGTAAAAGCACGTACTGAAAAAGTAAGTAAGAAAATAGACAAACGGGAAGGAAATAAAATTATCGGTGAAATAGAAGTTTCTGCTACTGTTAATTATTATATCAAAGAAGGGCGGGTAGAGGTAAGGACAAGTTATCAAATTATTGATGTGGAAAAAGGGAGTATTGTAAAAACAGGTTCTTTTTCAAAAAAGAAAGAAGATATAGTAGAATGGGCGAGATATAGTGGTGATGAAAGGGCATTAAATTACAAGCAGGAAGAATTGGTTAAGAGAGATGAGGCTACACCAAAGGCACAAGAAGTTTTAATCCATCAGGCAATTGAAGATTTATCAGGAGATATTGCTAGAGAAATTGTTGGTTTTTTTGAGTAAGATATGACTGTTGAGAAATTAAAATGGGTTGTTTGCTGTATCTTGTTTCATTATTTCTGCCATTTCTGGGAATAATTATAGGCGCTGTTCTGTGGGGTAACCATGACCCTGAAAAACAAAAAATAGGTAAAAATTGTCTGTTAATTTCTATTCTTCCAACAGTTATTGCAATTATTCTTATCCTGGTTTTTGTATTTGGTATTTTTGGTACAGCAGTGTTGTCTAAATAAAATTTTGAAGAAGATTGGATAATCGGGGGAGGGTTACAATGTCTAATCAAAAGCAAAAAAATTTGGTAGAGTTGATTTAAATGTGATGGTAGATAAAACAGAAGGTAGGACTATATGGGAAAAATTAAATTAGTGTCGTGTCGTTGGCACCTCGTCGGAAATTTGATAAAAACATAATAAATGTTAAAATATTATTATGTGAGGAGGAACCATTATGAAACTACCAGTAATAATCAATATTGACAGCCAATACGACTGGAGAAACGGGTAGTGTCAAGCATTTTGTGTAAATTGCCGCAACACGGGAAGGTTTGATTTATTCCCAAAAGGCATACACTTCCAACCCAACTCCATCTTACAAGCAACAAAACATAACAATAAATATGCCGATTTCTCACCCGCGAGAATCTCCATCGGCTTGGTCCGTCTTTTAAATTCTTTATTCACCCTTTCAATTGCATTCGTTGTACGAAGGCTTATCCATTCATGCTCCGGAAACGCAAAAAATGTAAGACAGCTTTTTATACTACGGCTCAGACAATTTACCGCGCTCGGAATAATATCCTGATACTCTTCGGCAAATGTTCTGTAATTGGAAATAGCAACTTTTTTATTGGGAGCATAGAAAATGTCTCTCAATTTGTCGCTGGTTTCTTCTCTTAATGAGCGGGGAACCTTAGTAAGAACATTTCTTGTCACATGTACCGTGCAGCGTTGTGCCTTCGCGTTCGGAAATTCTTCCTGAAACACTGTTTCAAGTCCAGTAAGCCCATCCATGATTCCAAGTTGAATACCGTCTTTATTAAGCCCTCTTACATGCTTCATATCACGAAACATTTCCCTCCATGTTGAAGCCTTTTCCTTATCCCCCTGTTGAATATTTAGAAACAGTCGTTTGTTGTCGTACGTTACGCCGATAACTACAAGCATCGGCACTTTTTCAATTTGATGCGCAGTACGCATATTAAAATTAACCCCGTCTATAATCATATATTTTATGCGGACATCGCTAAGCGAACGGGTTCTCCATAATTCAATTGCGCTGGTTACTTCTTTGTTTACACTGGATACTTCCGCGGCAGACATTTTTCTGCCCAGCAACTGTGATGAAAATGAAAATGGGGTCAGGTCTTGAAACTTGCAAGAATAAAAAAAGGTTTTGCCGCATGGGGTTGATCCAGTGTCGCCAGGGCGGCGGCGGATGCTGAAAGTGCTTCACGGTGGAGAATATCCTCCAGAGCGCAAAAGCTGCTTTCAAAGTTTCAATGTTTACGGAGAGTTAAATTAAATAGATGAGGCAATTCTCAACTCAGGATTGATGATTCTTGACGCCGGCGCAGGAGCAAGTTTCTTTACCGTTACAAAAACCACAGGTTGGCTCTTTTCCTGCTGGGACCGGGCAAGCGAAGTATTCCGCTCGTTAAATTCCTTATCGTTTTCCAAAAGCAGAACCACTTGCGCTCCGTCAGGAATTTGTTCGTCTATTTCAGGATGCTCTAGTACATATTTACTGAATTCACTTGAAATAGCCGATAATTTTTCGAAAAAATCATTGTCGGTCATTTTATTTTACCTCCCCAAGAAATCGCTTCAAATACAAATGCCAGTTTATCTTAATGTCTGCATCGGCAAAATTAAGAGCGTCCTTATAACTATTCAAAAACAGCGGCGTCTTATCAATTTGTCCGCCAAAATGAATAATATCTCTATGAGCAAAGCCATGCGCTGTATCATAACGAACTACAGGATGCCATTTATTTTTAATAAGAACCTCAAGCTGTACTTTGAACTCCACAATCTTGCTTCCAATTCTAATGTGGTAATGTCTTTTGCGACAATTTTCCGGATAAGGAATTACAAAATCTTTTTTTCTAAGCACAAGGGCATTATAATACAAGAAGAAAAAAATATCAACACCCGAATTGCCTGAGATGAATGGTGAAAATATAGCGCCGGAATAGGTAAAGTAAAAATGGGGTCAGGCCTTGAAACTTGCAAGAATAAAAAAAGCTGAGGTTCCGGGACATGACATCTTGACATTTGGAAAAATTGTACATGAAGTTGAATTTCTTGGAGCTCCATACCATTCGATATAGGGCAAGAGCCCAAAATTTAGTAGAATGAAAAAATGAAAAATAATAAAAATCAAAGTTCACTGAAACGCGAAAATAAGTCACGAAATGTTGCATCCGCCGAAGCTTCAGCGCAGGGGGAGTCAACCCCTGGCACCAAATGTACAATAGATGAAAGCGCAAAAAAACCAATTTCAATAGACTCCAAATATCAAGAACAAATAATAGAATATAAGTTTGTTGCTGAATTAATGGAGTACCTTTTATTCAAAAACAAAAAACTTGAAATACTGCGTGTGCACACGGATTCATTCGGATATGATTTAATTTTAAAAGTTGACGATACAATTAGATATGTTCAACTGAAAAGCAGATTAAAGGCGGGCAAGGCGCAATACTGGGATGTTCATAAGCCTTTACTAAAAAATGAATTAGGAAGAGTCGTAATTATTTATTTTGATATTGAGAATAATAAACTGTCATTAGTCTATAATTATTTGGAATTAGGCAAGTACAAGTCCACAATGAGGAATGAGCCTAAATACAAGAAGGACCCCAGTAAATATTGTCGAGTGTGCGCTAAAGATTTGTCCAAAAATCGCTCTATAGCGGATGTGAGTAAATGGTTGCTCAATGTATAAACCAAATAAATGCACCGGCGGTACTAAAATGAAGGAATGGAGTGGGATGCTTATTGACTCGCCTACGCTGCAACCTCGGTGGGCAGACCTGTTGACCGACTCAGGGAGGTGTCAATAAAAAATGTCTTATTGCCTGCCTGCCAGCAGGCAGGTAAAGCACCGTTCTCCGGATGTTCTGATGAGAAGCGCTAATCCCGACCTTATCTTTGACGATGTCCTTCAGGCGCGCGCCAGGGCGGTAAGCAGGCAGTATTCCGAAGAAGGTTTCAGGGTGTTTAACCACCCTCTTGACCGTGTTACTCTGTTCGTTTCCCACAGGTGCAATCTTATGTGTGTTTACTGTAACGGCCCGCACTTGAACGACACCTTGTCCGCCGCTCAGAAGGAGGCGATGCTGAAAGCGGACTTTCCTCTTGAGAGCTTTAAATCTTTAATGCCTGTATGGGCTCAAAACGGGCTGAAACATATTCATTTCACAGGCGGGGAATGCACCCTGAATAAAAACCTGCCGGAGTTCGTCCGCATTTCAACTGATAACGGGGTCTTGAGTTCCATCACGACCAACGGCACCGCTGAATTTTCTTTTTATAAGAAGATGGTTGATAACGGCCTTTCCGAAATACGCATATCAATAGACACCATGAACGAAACTGAATTCAACCGGATCACTCGCAGTGAAGGGTATTTCCCTGTGATTAGCTCCAATATTGCCGGGCTGGTCCGTCTGAAAAAAGAGGAGAACAGGAAACTCTTCATTGTTTTAAATGCCTGTGTGGGGAAATTTAATCTTTACAAGATCAAACAAACTTTATCCGCTCTTAAAAAGTTCGGCGTCGATGATATAAAACTTCTCGCGGTAGCGGAACAGAACGCCGCCTGTACTTCCGTTTACACACGAAAGACGGTTGATGACCTTCTTTCCTTTTCAGAGGCCGATGAAGACGGGCGGGAACTTCTCAAGAAAAAGATAAGGTCGCTTTTCAGGAACAACACTTATGGGCTGAAAGACATACTTGATGAGCGCAGTAAATTTAAATGTTTTATTCCGGTTTCAGAGAGGACACTGGACGCAAGGGGTTATTATCCCTGTTCCACCACGCTAGGATACTACACATCGCCCATTGCGGATATTGATTCGTCATTTGAAGAACAGCGGCTCCTTTTAAACCGGTTCACGGAGGCCCACGACTGCCTTGAAGACGATGCCTGCGTCTCATACTGTAACGAAT
>Ga0210017_1004269_pt1 | contig 11748 bp, 7 predicted proteins | sample CryGeyCG2014_020_FD_183966 | JGI IMG/M metagenome (GOLD analysis project Ga0210017, IMG submission 183966) | Groundwater microbial communities from aquifer - Crystal Geyser CG08_land_8/20/14_0.20 (SPAdes) (version 2) | ecosystem: Environmental > Aquatic > Deep subsurface > Groundwater | place... | reverse complement strand
TTTGTGGGCTCTGCGAGAGATTCATTTCTTCCCGCAAGGGCGGGACGGTGAGCGTTGTGTGTTTATTTACTGTTTCTCGCGGTGACGCGGTGAGCGCTGAGAGATTTTTTTATTTATTTTTCTTCTCTCCTTCGGCGAGTCTTCGACTTTGCGTGCTTTGCGATCTCTGCGAGAAATATTCGTTGTGGTCTCTGCGGACTCTGCGAGAAACATCTTATTGTTCATCTCTGCGGACTTTGCGAGAAATATCTTATTGTTCATCTTTGCGGGCTCTGCGAGAAATATTCGTTGCGGTCTCTGCGAGAAATATTCGTTGCGGTCTCTGCGAGAAATTACTTCTTGCCCTTTTTAATCGTGTGTCTAAACTTTAAAACAGCGAAATTTAATTCTATTGATGTTTCCGTATCTGAGACGCTGAGATTGTTATCCAATAATTCAGCAATAATTTCACTACTTTTTTTCATTAATGATTTTTGTTTTTTTTCTTCTTTTATTACTGAAAGTTCTTTTACATTTTTGGATAGTTCTCTTATTCTTGAGAATGTCTCTATAATATTAATTGTTGTCTGAGTTGCCACTTGACTTTTTAATATTGTAGCAAGCATGTACAAACCTTTTTCTGTAAATGCTTTGGGCAATGAACGGGTTTTAGATAATTTTGTGGTCGAAAATTTCGTCCGCAAAATAGCCAAATCACTCTCATTCAATTCAATAAGATATCCTTCGGGAAATTTATCTGGATTATTCTTAACAGCTTCATTAATTCTTTTAGTCTGAATTCCATAGAGGGCAGATACATCGCTATCCAAAAGGACCTTTGTATTTCTAATTTCTAAGATAAGTCCTTTAATTTTTTCTATTGTTATTATTTCACTCATGTTATCTAGAATCTTTTTTTGACTCATATAAAGTTCTTGATCTCTCACCCACTTTATTGACGCAGTTAGGCAGGCTAAGAACGCTGTTTTTTCTCTCGGTAAGTTCGCACCAGTACGGTCGTTCCTCCCTACCCCGATACAGTCATTCTTCCTTACGGGACAGGCAGGGCAGGCAAAGGACGCTAAGTTCTTTTATTTTTTATTTCTCGTGGTGACGCGGTGAGCGCTGAGAGATTTTTTTATTTATTTTTCTTCTCTCCTTCGGCGAGTCTTCGACTTTGCGTGCTTTGCGATCTCTGCGAGAAATATTCTTTGCGGTCTCTGCGGACTTTGCGAGAAATATCTTATTGTTCATCTTTGCGGGCTCTGCGAGAAATATTCTTTGCGGTCTCTGCGGACTCTGCGAGAAACATCTTATTGTTCATCTCTGCGGTCTCTGCGGACTTTGCGAGAAATATCTTATTGTTCATCTTTGCGGGCTCTGCGAGAGATTCATTCCTTCCCGCAAGGGCGGGACGGTGAGCGTTGTGTGTTTATTTACTGTTTCTCGTGGTGACGCGGTGAGCGCTAAGTTTTTTTATTTTTTATTTCTCGCGGTGACGCGGTGAGCGCTGTGTTTCTTTTATTGTTTTATTTATAATCATTTTCTCTGCGGTCTCTGCGAGAAATATTCTTTGCGTGCTTTGCGATCTCTGCGAGAGATTATATCGTTCATTACGCCCCGGGGCGTTACGCCGGTAAGCGTAATACATACCACTTAAAGAACGGGTCACTGAATGAATAATCATCCTCTTGTTTCTCGATAATTCCATTATTCATCAGTCCGGCGATTGCTTTCTGCGTTGTTGAGGGGGCAGACAGACGGAATGTCTCGGCATATTCATTGGAGTAAATATTATGACCATTCGTTGCCAGCGCCTTCAGCAATTTTTTCTGGTATGCCGTATTACGGTCAAACAATTCAAAATAGTAATCCTGCTTCAGATCGAGGATTTTATCATAACATGTATCGATAATTTTGCTGGTGATCGTTGTGGTGGTACGAACAGAATACTGCCATACTTCGGAAGCCAGTAACTGAATATAGTAGGGAATATTGCCGGCTTTTTCAATCAAATATTCAGCGCCGGATTCATCCAGAATAATGTCGCTAATAGAAAAACGATTAATTAAAAATTCAACAGTTTCTTTATAGGGAAGAGGCCCTATGCTCATCGTCTGGGCTGAATTATAAAACGGTCTGTTTTTGTTGGTAAACATATCATTTAATAAATGTGTCCGACTTCCCATGAACAAATAATTTACATGTTCATGATGCTGGATTTTGCTGCGCAGGAGATTTTCAAAATTGTTACCGTTGAGTTTTTGAATCTCCTGAAATTCATCCATGACGATTATCGTTGGTTGTTTTTTATCCGCCAGTTTTTCCGGCAGGTCGATGACGGCTTCCAGGGTAGTATCTGAGACTTTAGATTCAATAATATCAATTGAGAACTCTGGGTTTCCATTTTCATTAAAAGTAAGAGATGGTTTTAGTCCTTTGACGAATGTTGAAAATGCTTGCAGCGCTTTTTTCCATTGACTTTTCCGAGCGAGAATCGTTTTCGAAAAGGACTCGATAAATGACTCCCGGGAATAAACCGTCATAAAATCAAAATAAATGCAGTAATACCCGGCGTTCTCCAATTCTTGTATCGCTTTTATGACAAGAGATGTTTTTCCGTAGCGTCTCGGGGCATAAAGAACCAGATTATTGCCGCCTTTTAAGGTCTCGACGATTCTTTTAAGTTCATCATGTCTGTTGAAGAAGTAGGGTTCTTTAACGACTGTGCCGTAACTGAAAGGATTCATCTATGATTATTGCTTGTGATGGTTTTTATTTTATTTCTCTCGCTTAGAGCGCTAAGTTTTTTTATTTTTTATTTCTCGCGGTGACGCGGTGAGCGCTGTGTTTCTTTTATTGTTTTATTTATAATCATTTTCTCTGCGGTCTCTGCGGACTCTGCGAGAGATTCATTTCTTCCCGCAAGGGTGACGCGGTGAGCGCTAAGTTTTTTTATTTTTTATTTCTCGCGGTGACGCGGTGAGCGCTGTGTTTCTTTTATTGTTTTATTTATAATCATTTTCTCTACGGTCTCTGCGGTCGTTGCGAGAAATATTCTCTTCGGGCTCTGCGAGAAGTAATTCTTTGCCACCGCTGTTGGCGGATATGTTATCCAAAGGTTGACAGGTTCTCCATTGGTGGGTTTTTGTGTTCTTTATGGTGAGTCTTTTTTTTTCGCCTTTGGCGGACAGTCCAGCCTTTGGCGAACAGTTCCTCAGGGCGCGGCTCCGCCCCGTCAGTTACATTTCCCGACGGAGCCAATTTTAAATATATCGAAAACTCCTGTTATTTTTTAACTATTTTGTTTGCGTTTTTTCTATTGACACCATTGGGACTTATAACGCCGACTCGGGCAAACTCACCGGGTCCAAACACTCTTCCTCACTCGGAATTTTAATGAACGAACAAAATCGGTCGCAAATTAATCATTTTATCAAAAAAAACAACCAAATAATTCATTGCCGATATTAAAAAAAATTTTCAATCGTGAAATTTGTGACGTGAATCAAGTAAATGACTTCCGCAATCGTTCCGCCTTAATGTTTATTTAAACAAATGTTTTCATCGTCGGAAAATTCGCGGTGCATATTTAATTCTCTTCCTGAAAAACGAATTACGCTCGTTTACTTGAGCAATATCATCTTGCCGGTTTTCCGAACGTTCCCGGCTGTGAGTCGGTAAAAATAGATTCCGCAAGGTTGATTTTCAGCATTCCACCGAAATGTATGTTTTCCGGAATTCAGTTTTCCATCGGCTACAAGCGTGACTTCTTTTCCCAACATATCATAAATGGCTAAACGAACTTTTTGTTCGGATGGAAGCAAAAATGAAATCGTCGTGGAAGGGTTGAACGGATTAGGATAATTCGGGTAAAGGCAGATTTCCTTCGGTAAAACACTTTTCCTGTTTTCCAAAGAAGATGGATTAGCGTTCGCTTCGCCTTTGGTTGGATTGGCAAAGAAATACCATCGGCTTGCGCCGTCCGGACAACGTCCTTGACTGTGATCGGCAGTTTGTTCACCATAATCGAAATAATCCAAACCGGTCGTACTGTCGGCTTTAGTTAATACGATAACCTCGTCACCGGTAGAAGAAAAACTAAAACCCAGCGCATCTTCATAAATCACGAGATGCTCACCCTTTTGAAGAATCGTATTCGCCGGAAAAGTCCATTTGGATAATTTATCGAGATCGTCGGAAAGAAAGGAACCGGACAGGTCGAAAGCGTTATTTCCCCGATTATAGATTTCCACCCAATCGTCCGTTCCGCCGAAATTGCTGGTGCTTTGAAATTCGTTGATGCAGACATCTGAAAAGAGTTCGCTGGTTTCATTGGATGCGCCCGGAGTAGGCGTCTGAAGATATTCGGGTGCGGTATGACTTAACGTAGAGGGAAAACCCATCGAAATATCCGGCGCCATCACACCATAAGACCAACCATGAATCAGGACATTTCCGTGATTGATCGTTTCAAAGATCGCGACGTCTTCTCCGCTGGCGGATAACTTAAAATCGGTGTGCAAATTGCCCTGATCGGTATCGTCGTCCGCCCAGACGAGCAGATATTTGCCCGGATCGAGATCGACGTCGGGCAGTTCAAATGCCTGAGAATTGCCCAGCGAACTGCTTACGAACATTCCAGCCAGATTGACCGTTCTGGAATCGTTATTGTAGATTTCCAACCAGTCGTCATATTCTCCGGCTCCGTCTTTTTTAGTGGATTGATTGGCCGCCATGGCTTCCGTGATCATCAAAGCAGGCGGCGCATAATCGACAGTATAAGCCATATATTCCGTAGGAGCATTGTTGGGCCACGTATCGGTTTGCCCGATTAAGTCAGTCGCAATCACATAGTATTTAACGAGTGCGCCGCTGTTCCGTGCGGGAATGACAGCCGTGAAAATGGAATCGCCGGAAACCGCGTCGCCGTTCAAGCCATCGTCCTTCATTAGGTTTGCCATATAACCGTATCCGGTATTGACCATCAGATGAATGCTGTTCAATCCTTCGTGATCGTAAGCGAACGCGCTGACCGCAACATTTTCCGAATGCGTCGGCAAATCGACTGAACAAAAGCCATCTTTGCAAACAGGAGCCGCATTAACTGTGTAAACGCTGTTCACCTTTCCGGGAGTTCCGGTGGCAATCGAGCTGGAACGCCAGGCAGTTGGTAAAGCATTTTCATAATTCGGATTTAAAAGTTCAAGAGAAGGACCACTGCCATCTGCGCCGCTGGGCCAGTCGCCGCCATCTTGATATTCGACTATGTCGCGCAGTTGTCCGGAACCGTCAAACAACCGAACGGCATCTCCGCTGTTACTCAAAGACCAGGCGTCTGCTCCCGCCCCGAATCCGATTGAAAAAACATTGGTAACAGTCGGATAAGTGGTGTGAAACTGATTAACGATTCTCGCCACGACCAAGTAACCACCCGATGCAAGCGTACCGGAAAGCGTACAATGCGTGTGATCGTTATTATCATCGATCAAATACCATTCGCTTAAATCTACGGCGGAGGCGCTGTTGTTGATAAGTTCAACCCATTCGATATCCGTATCGCCGGGACTGTTATACATGATTTCGTTGATCGTAACATCGCCGGCAAAAAGTACCTGCACTACCATTATCATGGCGAAGAAAGAGACCGATTTGAGAATTTTCATAAAACTTTCCTGATAACCTGAACTATTTAATCCGCTTAATTTATTTGCCACGGAGAAGGCAGGGGAAAAACCGCAGAGACCGCAGAGATTGCGGAGGATGCAGAGAAAAATATTAACCATAGAGGTCACAGAGTGCACAGATAACATTTTTGATTTCTTTTTTATAGTGTTAAGATTCATGTCATGTTGGATTTGGTAATTTTTATTCATTCTAAAATCCACACGTAAATTCTTCTACAAACATGTCACTCCGATGGAATTCAGGGTTTTCGGTCAACTTATCCTACGAATGAATCCGTGAGCTACTATGAATAAACATAGGCCATCAATATTAGCGCCGTAGGTGTGATTTGTGCGGTGGTGAGTCATTTGAATTTGGGATTTAGGATTTGTTTGGATTTTGGCGCTTGTTATTTGTCTATTTTGTGGCTCAGGATGACAATAGCGGACTGGGAGAAATGTAGAATTTAGAATGTTGAATGTTGAATGTTGAAAAAAGAAAAAGAATGAAGAAAAAAGAATGTGTCCACTAATCCCGATATTGTTCGGGATTCGTGGTTTCTCTCTTTCGTCCCTTTTCGTGGTCAAATTTTCTCTCTACTCTTCTCTGCGGTATCTGCATCCTCCGCGGTTAATTATTCAGGTCAGGTTAAAAACCGAATACCGCACGGGCGCATTTCTTTCGAGCATGTTGTCGATGCTGTAACAATATTTCGAGAACGGGCGTTGGACAAGACCAAACATCTTGATCATTTGAATCACCCAATAGGGAACCAGCGTTTCGGTTTTGATCTCAAGCAGAACGAGCGATTGCGGATTGTGTGTCGTCATCGGATCGTCGTAATAAAGCATATCCCTTTCGTCATAATCCAGATTGAGGGAACCGTCAATCTTGCGATAACAGAGTTCGCGGTCGAAAGTGATCCTGCCGTAATTATCCTGAACGCTGACGTAAGGTTCGCGAATGTATCGGACATGAGAAATCGGGCGGGCGTCAAACCAATAGACGACCTCTTCAAAAGTATTCACGCGCGGTCGGACATCGTTTAATAAATATCCAAAAATTTGCGGTGAAAACTGATCCGCCCATTCGCGAGTTGAGATTTTCTTCCGGACTTTCCAGATAACGTTCGCGTGCTTATATTTGATTTCCGGCCAAATGTCTTTATCAGATTTAAGACCGTAATAGCGTGCGCGCGCTTTGAATCGCGTCAATTTGTGGAATTTAGTATCGTAATAAAAACGCAGATCATTAGTGTCGAAGTAGAGATTATTGACTATATAGTGATTTTTCCCGGTCGCGGCATGCTTATCCAAAACACAAATATTTCGGATATAATCGCGAATTTCACCGGCAACCGATTCGGTGATCGTATACTTCAATTCGTAACGCCGGATTTTAGTCAGATCTTCGGTCATGTCAATTCTGTAAAATTGCGTAATCTTCGACGCCAACAGTGATACAAAGGTCTAAAAGCGCATCCGCGAGGTCTTTTTCCTTTTGCGCGAGTATTTCCTGCGTTTCTAAAATTGTCAATTCCATTTCCATGACTTCATCCGTCAACAGCGTCTGATGTTGCTTGGCCTGTTCGATGACCTGCGTGGCTTCGGCGATCAGCGTTTGGGATTCGCGGGAGAAGTTTTTCCAATCCAGCAACAAATCGCGATAAGCTGTATATGCGGCGTTGACCTCATAACTAATTGTCTCTTTGACGGCGTCGGATTCGATTTCTTTTTTACGGACGGAAAGCGTCGAGGCTTTGATATTTCCGCGATTCCAGTTGAAGAGCGGAACGTCGATTCCCATGATCAATTCGCCCCAATCGGCTGTTTTGTTAGTTTCAACGTGATAATTCAGTTCGACAAAATTGAACCACGGCAAAATCTTTAGATGTTCGCGCCGGTTTTGTTTCATCGCCAGTTCGATCCTTTGCGCGACGAGTTGCATTTCCGGGCGATTCTTACAGGCAATTTCGGTGAGGCGATCCAACCCGACTGTCACTTCAGGCAGATCGGTCTCTTCGACCGGGGAATTGATATTCATGTTGCTACGTTTGGAAAGTTTTCGCCGCGCGTCGATTTGGTTTTGAACCTCCCGCGAATAATCATTAACGGAGTCGGCGTGCCGCATTTTAGCTTTTGTATAATAGACAATCGAACGGCTTCCGATCGTCACCATCTCTTCGATTATTTTGATTCGGCGCTCCTCCAAAGCGACTCTTTTTTCAGAGAGTTCTTTGAGTTTGTCATGCAAGATGACGGAGAAGTAATCTCGGCGAACATCGGCTATCAACTCGTTTCGATAAAGCAGTTCGTCGCTTTTCTGATCCCAGAGTTTAACCATCGCGTCTTGTCTGTTCTCGCCCACTTCACCGAGCTCCGGCAACCGAAAACGCATACCGATGCGCAGTTCATCAAAATCATCTTTATAGTTACGCGTGGAGAGGTTGCTGACACGCAGTTCAGGATTCTGTATATTCCGGGCGGACTTCAATCGGTAATTAGCAATTTCCACATTGGTTAACATAGATTGAAGTTTACGGCTTTTTTGGAGAGTCATATCGATCAAAGCCGCTTCGGTCAGTGGTTTCTCTACGAGGCTGATTTCGATCTTTTCGCCAGAATTGAACGAGTTCACTGCGCCGGAAATAGGCTGAGCCGAAAAACCCAACCGAATCGCCGAAACGGAAAATATTCCCGCTAAAATATAGGATAAGTGTCTGAAATTTTTCTGAAACATGGTCTGATTCGATTTGCTTAGTGTTGTTCTGGATTGACGAAACAGTAGCCGGGCGTTTCGTTGTCTTTATCAAAAACGATCAATAGGCTGAATCTGCTTTGAAAACAGAGTCCTTCCGGTTTCAATCCGGGAAATTGAAGAATCGTTTTCGCTTCCAATCGTCCATCCGCAAATTGATCAATGCGATGCAGAGCACCAATCTGATCACTTTGACCGGCGTCCGGAATCGTGGAAAGCGCCCATAATTTGCCGTCCGGATCGAAACACATATCCGAAATGCCTGCTGGTTGCCCGTTCGGAGCTTTCAGGTTCACCGTGCCAAAAAGCGTCAACTGTCCCGGTTCGATTTTTTTATGGTCGAACATCTCTTGCGGGTTTTCCAATTTCCAGATGATGGCGCCGGTTTCGGTAATCGGCTGTTTTAAACCAAAATAAAGTGTTTGACCATCAAAAGCGATGCCTTCGATGTTGATTTCGGGACGCTGATCCGATTCATTCATCGTTAATCCGAGCGTTTTCAGTTCTTCAGGCGAATACGCTTGCAAGATCAACGTCAGCAAATTTACTTTGTCTTTCACGACGAAATCGTTGCCCTTACGAACTACTTTCAGCAAAAATTCACGGTTGACCGGTCGGCGTCCTTTTTTACTGATGTTTTGGGAAGAAATCAGGTAGAAAGTATCGTTACCGGCGGCGGTTATTCCTTCAAGATCATTGACCGTTGCGATTCCCGACAACTTCTGCGGTTGCGGATGAACGTTTCCCGATTCATTCATTCGAAAAATAAAAGGCTCATGTTCGCTGGTCGATTCGTTGATTCCGGTATCATCGCTGATCAATAAAAATTCCTTCAATTCCGGACTCCATGCGACGCCGGAAGGTTCAAAATTCGTTACCGACCACAGGTTTTTCGGAACGTTCATATCTTTTACCGTCGGGGGATTATTGAGATTTTGTTGAATCAACATCGCGGTCGATTCGGCGGCGGCGACATGGAAATTAAGAATATGAATAAAATTGCCATTGTTCACAAATCGGACGGTCACAACTTCGCCGGGGACGAGTTGATGATCGGTATTGAGATCGACCTGAACTTTTCGCGCCCAAAAAATCTGACCGCGAAATGAAATTCTGTCTTCTGCCCGGGTAAAGCCGGGATGAACGAATGAAACCATTCCGGTTGTGGCCAATTTTTTACTTCGCGACGAATAAATCCTGACTGGATTTCCGATTTGGGGTTGTAAAGTCGAATGTTCCGGAATGTAAACAATCAGGCGGCTTGGATGACTTTCTTCGACGGTCATAATCGAATCGAATGCTTTCACAATGTCGCCCTGTCCGGTGATTATTTGCGTTACATATCCATCACAAGGAGCCAACAAGGTTCGCAAATTGATACGATTTTCAGTTTCGATAATCTCGCGCCGCAATTCTTCCGTGTGTTTCAATCCTTCGATGAGTATGGCTTCGGTCATCTCATCTGTATCGACATTTTTTAGAGTATGTTTCGACTCCGATAGAATTTCCGCTTTGTTGTGTTGATTCGTTAATCCACGGCGCAATTCGTTGAGATATGCCACCAAAGCATCGCGCTGAATATGTAGGTCAGCCAAATCGCGATTATAACCTAAACCGGCATCCTGAGCGGATTGAAGGCGCTGGATCAAAGCATTGACACCGGCTAATTCGGCGCTTTTTGATTCGATCGTTGCCATGCGCTCAAGCAAATCAGATACTTCGTTATTCAGACGCAATCTTTCCTGCTCGATTTGCATGTTGTATGCATTCCGTCGCGCATTTTCCGTTTTTTGAAGACGGCTGAGTTCAGTACGAAGATTCTCCAGATTGCTCTTCAAATCCGACATGTAAAGCACCGCCAGCAACTGGTTTTTCGAGACTTTATCACCGGGTTCGACCAGCAATGTCTGAACGCGCCCGGATTCCTGCGCGCCGACAAAGTGCGTTCTTCGTTCGACGATCCCGAGTAAATTCTTATCGACCTGCCACGTGTGGAAGAGATAAACGGCAACTATAATGGATGCCGCCCATAGCAGAATGTACCAGTTTATTGGCATCTTTTTCCTGAAATTACTTTTTTTCATACGCATCATCTTAAACTGCTTGGTTCATAAACCACAGAAGACATATTTCAGTTTCTTTATTATTTTGTTAGGAATCATCTCATGATGGATTCGACTGTTTGTTATTCATTAATCTCAGCGATCTCAGCGGTTAATTTTTTATGCTTAAAGTTCAATCCCCGCCTCCTGATTCGTGTAAGTCAAACCGCGCATTCCCTCTACCTGCTCAAGAGCAGATAGAAGAGTCCTGTTATCATCGGGTGCGGCTAACTTCACCTGATAAGCATATTCGACGACCTGTCCCTGCGCGACATCCCGCATGGTGACTAAAACGAACCGTTTCGTATTTTGTTGAAGAATTTCCGTGATCTTGTTCGTCGTCGCAGGATCCGAAGGAATCTGAAACCGCAATAATCCGTCATGTTTTCTGCGCGTGCCGAACGGAGAACTTGCCAGCGCCAGCGCCGCCAAACAAAAAATAATAGCGCCGGTAATTCCGGTCACATAGCTTTGAACACCCGAAGCCACGCCGACGCCCAGCGATGCAAAAAGAAAGACAAGGTCGCGCGGATCGCGTAAATTTGTCCGAAAACGAATAATGGCTAATGAACCAACGATGCCGATTCCGCGGGCGATATTGTCTCCGATTGCGATCATCAGCATACAGGAGATCAAAGAGCCGAGGATCATGCTCTGCACCAATGTTCTGGAATATGAAAGTCCTTGAAACGTTTTTTCATAGACCCAAGCGATCAGGCTGGAGAGTGAGAGCGCCATGAGAAATGAAAGCAAAGCGATCTGCCATTCGATTTGTTCAAAACCGTAGTTTAATAACGTCTGCATGTTAGCCTTTCCGTTAATTTATTTCGATAACACGATGGCTCATCATGGGCATAACATCGTAAAAATCCCGATTGAAATCCTCGCCGAACCATGCGCAGAAAACGCAAAGTATATTTAAGAAAGGAAGCAGGAAAAAGGAACTTAATGTATTTTTTATTTTTCTTTGCCACCGCTGTTGGCGGGACTTCGCTCCACTTCGCGGACTCTACGAGAAATATCTTTTTCCTCTCGCAAAGGACGCTTTTATCAATTTAGAATTTAGAATTGAGAATTTAGAACAATTTAGAATTTAGAATTTAGAATTTAGAATTATGCTTTTTGATGTTTTCTTTTGTCGAGATGATAATAGAGGTCAGAATTTTGGATAGTTCTTCCGATTTCTCAATAAGATCGTTTTTCTGAATATATCCGCTTGCATTCAGTAATCTCAGCCAATATG
>Ga0210017_1004268_pt1 | contig 11751 bp, 9 predicted proteins | sample CryGeyCG2014_020_FD_183966 | JGI IMG/M metagenome (GOLD analysis project Ga0210017, IMG submission 183966) | Groundwater microbial communities from aquifer - Crystal Geyser CG08_land_8/20/14_0.20 (SPAdes) (version 2) | ecosystem: Environmental > Aquatic > Deep subsurface > Groundwater | place... | reverse complement strand
TAAACCGCGATTTCGAGACCGATGTTTTCCAGGTCTCCCAAACCGAGGTCAGCCACTTCAATCTTTTTCTTTTCCCGGTCGGTCAAAACAATCCCGGCTCGAGTTAAAATCTCAGCTGCCCTGGCTCGGGCTTTTAAAAATTCTGTTTTAGTAATCAGTAAATCCAATTTAGACATAAGTAATCACATTATTTTAACATCATTAACAAAAAAAGCAAGCTCGACCTTTTTTATAGCCAGAGCTGGCTGATGAATTTCTAACCCCGTTAGAAAGTTATTATTGTATCTTAATAATAAACCAAGAATTCTTTAAAGTCTGCGGAGCAAGCTTTCTAACGGGGCTAACGGAGTTTATCCACTCTGCTCTATTGTCAAGCAAGGGGGTTGACTTTTTTAAAATACATGTTATACTATAATTGTAATTAGTTTAACTCGTAAATTTTGAAATTTATGAAAAAAGAAAAATTTCCTGGAGCCCCAGGCTCTAAAAAAGAACTCTCTCCGCTAGAAGCGCGAAAAAAGGAATTAGCTGATTTTGTTTTTGGCGAGATTGTTCAGCTGGTTAAAGAGAAAAAGTTTTCCGCGAAAGAATTCAACGGACTGCTTGAATATCTAGCGGAAAAAAATGTAAATGAAAGGGTGGACAGTCCAGAAGATATTGAAGAGCTGGAAAAACAGCAGAAGCAAGGAGAAACTGTTCGGCTGGTTAAATCTATTAGCGAGAAGCCAATGGCTTATAGATTTCCCGAGGGGAAAGGCGCGCCAATTATTTACAAAAGTCTGGAGAGCCAAATTTTCGAATTCTTGCCGGAATTACGAGCCAGAGCCCTTAAGTACGAAGAAGCCCAAACTAAAGAGGCAGAAGTCCGAACCAAACGACAAAAAGAATTGATTGCTCTTTTTGACGAAACTCTTCAGGGACCGAGAAAATTGTTTGATGGGCTAAAAAAACAACTGCCGGAAGAAGAGCGGGGTCAACGAAACCCGGTTGTTGACTTTCTCTGGACACAGTCCCGGGAAATTTCCGAGGCGCTTAAAGAAGAAAAACTTGACCTTGACTCGGCCGAAACTATTATAGATAAAATACAAAAAGCCGGCTTCAAAGAATTCACTAAACAAGATTATGAACAAGGCATTTTGCCCGAAGCTGAAAAACACCGTCTGGTAAAAAAGGCTTGGTCAAAAACATTTAACTACCGAGAAAGGGAGCAGTCCAAAAAAGAAGCTCGTCAGCAGGCAGAAAAACTATCAGGATCTAAATTTCTTTACCGCCACCGGGAAATAGATCCAAAAACCAAAAAACCTATTTTACAAATTGACTTATATAGGTTCACTGGCCGGTCAGAGGCCGAAAGATTAATTTTTAATGAACTCGGGTCATACGCCCGATTAGTTGAGCCCCTGCAGATAATTGATTTTCTTAGAGAACGCGGCCGGAAACTCCGCGAAGCCGCAAATTTTCGCGAGAGCATCAGAAAAGAAGTTGGCGGAAAACAAACAGAAAAGCCGGGTAAAACCTGGAAGCAAAGGGTAGACGAAGCTGAAGCTAAACTCTTTGGCAAGAGAAAGGAAAAAGATGAAGATGAAGATAAAGAAAAAAGGGATAAGGGCAAAGGAAAAGACAGGAAAGGGAAGAAAAAAACAAAAGAAGAGAAACTAGCCACTAAGACCTATAAAGAGAAGCGCCAAGAATTAAAAGACAAAGCGCTGCGTGGAGAGTAATAATTTGAGAGTGTTGAATAATATGAAACACTCTCATCCCTCGCCCCTCACTTTTTTAACCAGAAGTGAGGGGTTTACGATTTAATTGTCGCGGTCTCGCCGCGACAATTCTCACCAAAAGTATAATCACCCCTATTAGGATCGCTAGGTCAGCAATATTAAGGGCTCCGAGATAAGGCAAGTTCAAATAATCTATAACCGCACCATGTTCGATTCTATCCAGAATATTGCTGAAAGCGCCTACCAAAATCATGCTAAAAGCTAAAATCTTCCCAGCGTCTCTGGATCCATATGCTTTAATTAATCCAAAAATTACAAAGTAAAGAACAATAGCTATTAAAATATAAAGAATCGGTCCGCGGAGAGAAATGCTAAGAGCAATAGAAGGATTTTGATACTCGGAAAATTCAATAAAAAAAACTTTGCCGGTCATACCTCTCAGGGCAAGTTTTTTAAAAAATCTATCTAAAATAAAAAAGGCTAAGGTCAAAATATTGGCCAGAACCAATTCTCTCTTAAAAATCATTTCCCTAATTGCTGCTTACAACTAAGACAATATTTAGCAGTAGGCAAGGCTTCCAATCTTTTTTCATCAATCTTCTTCTCACATTTCTCACAAATACCATATTTCCCTTGCCGAATTTTAGCCAGAGCAAGATCAACTTCTTTCAAAGAATTCTCTATTTCATCTTTTTGACAAAGGATATCGGTAAAAGCAGACACTTCATCTGCGTTCTCGTCTTCAGTCCGACCATATTGTGGAAACTTTGCTTCATAACCATTTCCACGGCCCGTAGTCTTTTTAGCAATCTCTTCAAGCCGGGCCAATAATTCTCTGCGCCTGTCCTGCAATCTTCTTTTAATTGAAGCTAAAAAATTTTTCCTTCCAAACATACCAAAATTGAGAGCGTTGAATAATTATGAAACGCTCTCATCCCGAGCGAAAGCGAGGGATCTCTTACGACTGTTATGAGACCCTTCACCCCCCACCCAACCTATGGTTTGGATCCGCGAGAATTCTCCGAACTAATCTTGTCTCCATTGGCCAAAGGTTGGGTGGGGGGTTCAGGGTGAGACTGTTGAATTAATCAACAGCCTCAAATTATTTAAAATAAAAATGATTTGATTGACAAAATCCACCTATAGTGTAGGGCTAAAAATATATTTGGCAAGGAAAGTTATCCACAGGACCTTACGAAATTACGAATTGATACTAATAATACTAATAAAATCCATTTGTACTATTAGTAAGGTATTAGTAATTTAGTAAGGTGCCAAACAGCCCTTTATTCTCCCTTCTTTCTCAACAGCTGTCAAGTCCTCAAGCCCGAATCTTTTAATCGGCCAATAAAGAGCGCCGGATATGCCATCTGAAAGATATTCATCCCAAAATCCAGCTGACATCGTTTTCTCTAATAAAGCTAAACTGTTAGAAATAAAAATATTGGTACCGTCTTTGCTTAAAGCAATCTCAAATCCTAAATCAGGCTCTATCAAATATCTGAAGGATTTACCTCGGGTTTCTTTTTTTTCAAAATAAAATTGGTCCGGATCGACTAAAAACTCTATGAATTTTGACCCATCAGGAAGCGTCACTTCTCTTTCAGTCGGCTTTTGGTAAGCTAAATTAATTTTAAATCTTCGCTCTAGAGTATTAAGATTAATCTCCTCTGAAGAAGTCACTACTAAAACCAACTTTTCTCGAACATACGGCATAAAATCTAACCAGCGAGTCTGGTTGGTTTGAGATATTCTTGCAAACGGCTCCATCTCAAATAACAAAAAATTTTTTTGGGTTCTGGCGCTGAATTTTAGAATGTTCTCTTTCTCTCCTGATAATTCAGCGAGGTTAACAAATCCTGTCGCGCCCCTCCTTGTAGATAGCTCGGGTTGGGACCAAAAACAATCTTTCCTGGGGTAAATCTCTTCTAAAATTTTATCTTGCGTTGCTAATACAAAAAAATTAGAATCTAATTTTTTCTTCACTAGGCACTCTTCTTCTCTTAAAACTAAATCTTTTTTCCAGATTTTAGGCTTTAAAACAAGAGCCAGATGAACCACATCTTCTTCTGCGAGACCTATCCAGCCGATTTCATCCACGAGGGGCACCATCTCTTTAGACAGCATCGGAATTTCTAACTCATCATTTCCAGACAAACATTCTCTTAACCAGTCTGCATTCTCTCGGCCTTCTCTGGTGAGATTATTTAAATTCAGATGTAAATAAAAAAGGGCTTTCTCAGGCACGAGTGGCGCAATACTGTCCGGTGTCCAATAAAAATAAGTAATAAAAACAAAAGCCAATAAAACAAAAAAGATGATAATTAAAATATATTTTCTCATGTTTACAGTTTATAGTTTATCTTTGGACTTGTCAAAAATTTAATTTATGGTATATTTATATCTAATGATAAAAAATAATCCTCTTAAAAAAGAATATCTCCAGCTAATTAGATCCCTGCCTAATGTTGGTGATCTGGTTGAGGCTACTGTACTGGAAATCGGCAGAAACGAGGTTTATCTGGATATAAAAGGTATAACTACCGGCATTGTCAGAGGCCCGGAGCTTTACGATGAATCTGGAGAATTTTCTAATCTGAAAAAAGGAAGTAAAGTTATAGCCACGGTAATCGAGGAAGAGAACGAGAGAGGACTGATGGAGCTCTCTTTCCAGCAAGCTTCGCATAAAAAAGCCTGGTCCAGACTGGAAGAGACGGCAAGGAAAGAAGAAATAATACCGGTAAAAGTGCTTCAAGCAAACAGAGGTGGCTTAATTATCCAATACGGAAAAATACAGGGCTTTTTGCCTGTTTCTCATCTGAATCCCAAACACTATCCAAGAGTTGAGAATGCTGATAAGAATAAGATATTAGAAAAATTAAAAACTTTTGTTGGTCAGGAACTCCAGGTGAAAATCATTAATGTTGATAAAACAAACGAACAATTAATTGTCTCTGAAAAAGAAGCTGCCGCGAAAGAGAAAGCTTTTGTCTTCGCAAAACAAGAAGTAGGTGATATCATAGAAGGAAAAATTACGGGTCTCGTTGATTTTGGTGCCTTTGTTACCTTCAATAAAAATCAAGAAGGGCTGGTCCATATATCGGAGCTGGCCTGGCAGAGAATAGACCACCCAGCTGATGTGGTAAAGGTTGGCGATAAAGTAAAAGCAAAAATTATCGGTATCACTGATGACGGCAAAATTTCACTCTCTACAAGAAGGCTCATGTCCGATCCCTGGAAACAAGTAACCAAAAAATATAAAATTGGCCAGGTAGTCGAAGGTAAAGTAATCAAAATTAATCCTTTCGGCTTGTTTGTGGAACTGGATAATGAAATCCATGGACTGGCTCACATCTCAGAACTATCAGAGGGGCCAGTGAAGAATATCTCTGATATCGCCAGAGTCGGAGACAAATTAAAGTTCAAAATTGTCTCCATCGAACCCGAAGACCACAGGTTAGGGCTGAGTATTAAAGCATTAGAAAATAAAAAATCTCCGCCGAAGGCGGATCCGCCTCTGGCGGAAAATATAAAAAATAAAAAACACAAATGAAAAACTTAAAAACTTTTTCTTTGAAAATTGTCTTTAGGAACCCGGTATTTTTCATATGTGTATTTTATATTTTATTTTTTATCTTTTATTTTTTAATTTTTACGTTTGTGTTTTTCCCCGACCGCAGTCGGGGTCTGCCTCTGGCATGATATCTTTAGTTTTTTGTTTTTTATTTTAGCGAAACGCTCATGAAGCACTTACTCAAAAATTTTCTCATCTTCTTAATTATTTTCCTGATAATTTCCGGGATTTTTAGCCTAATCAAATTACCAAAAGATGAAATTAAGGAAGTCGATCTAGCAACGCTCGTTCAGGAAATTCAAGAAGAAAAAGTAAAAAAAATCACTATTGAGGAAGACCGTCTGGATATACTCATGGTTGATAAGAAACGTCAGTTTGCTTTTAAAGAAGAAGGCGAATCTTTTTCTCAATTGCTGGCCAACTATGGAGTTTCCCCGGAAAAATTATCTCCTGAAAAAGTCTCCATAGTAGTAAAAAGTACCCGGGGCAGAAGCGTCTGGTTAACTGTCGTAGTGCCCTTTCTTATCCCTCTCCTCTTGCTTATCGGCCTTATTTATTTCTTCTCCCGTCAGATAAGAGGGGCAGGAACACAGGCTTTTCGATTTGGTGAGTCCAGAGCAAAAGAAGTTAAACCCAAAGACAAAAAAGTTAAGGTGACTTTTAAAGACGTAGCCGGAGTTAAAGAGGCGAAAGAAGGCCTTCGAGAAATCATTGAATTTCTGCGAAACCCCAAAAAATTTATTGCTCTGGGAGCTAAAATCCCTAAAGGAGTATTATTAGTAGGAGCTCCGGGAACCGGTAAAACCCTTCTTGCTCGGGCAGTGGCAGGAGAGGCAAGTGTTCCTTTTTTCCATATTTCTGGTTCAGAATTCGTGGAGATGTTCGTTGGGGTCGGGGCCTCAGTCACAGGTGATACGCCAATATTAATTCGGACAAAAGATGAAACAAAACTTTTACCAATAGGAGAATTTATTGATCAATTTTACAAAGAAGGTGGAGAGGGTTTGAAAAAAGTAGAAGATATCCAAACATTAGGAGCAGATTGGTCAAGAGGAACAAAATTTTTTAAATCAAGTAGTTGGAAAAAAGTAAGGTCAGTCTATCGTCATAAAGTAAATAAAATTTATGAAATCCAATTCGTCGGTGGAAAAATAAAAGTTACTGGCGATCATAGTGTTTTTATTAGAAATAAAAATCATATTATTTGTAAAAAAGTAAGCGATCTTAAAATGGGTGATGTCTTGATTAGCCTTCCTTATAGCGCGAGAGGAAAATATAGCTCGGAACTCTCTTTGGGAAGTCGTACACCTCATTATGCTAAAGCTCATAAATTCCCAGAAAGCTTGCCTTTTGAAGAAATTACTGTCTGGTCTTCTGAGAACGACAATAATAATAATCCTGAACGTTCTTCGTACCCTCTGATTCCTGGTTCAATCGCTAAAATCATGAATCTATCTAAAGGACAAGCCGTTGGATTAAGAACCTTAACCGCTGCCCAATTAGAAAATTTAGTTTATAAAGTAAAAATTACACCCGGTCTTATGAGACTAATGGGTTATTACACGGCTGAAGGGCTATATCATAAACAAAGCCATGATTTACGATTTTGTTTTGGAAGCCATGAAGAAAAATTTCACAAAGACTGTATAAAACTAATGGAAGCTGTATTCAGCTTAAAGGGGCCTAAATTTTTCAACAACAATACTACTGATAGAAGCGCATTGGTTATATATTACAACTCGACGCCTATAGCTCGGTTCTTTGCAAAACATTGCGGAAGTGGCGCCCATAATAAACATATCCCTGAGTTCCTATGGGATTCGCCAAAAGAATATTTTGTAAGTTATTTAGATGGGTTAGTCAAAGGAGACGGATATATTAATAAACGAGGGATGATTGAGTTCAGTTCTTGCTCAAAGCAACTTATTTCCGAGTTAAGATGGCTTTTAAATATGCATGGAATTCCTTGCAGCGTGACAAAGTATAAAAAACCCGCCGGTCACAGAATTAAAAATGGAAAGCCATTGCTTGAATCTACTTATTGGAGAATAACCGTGGCAACATTAGTGAATCCGCTCTTAGAAAACTCTTCTCCAAAATTTCTTAAAAGACCGATTATAAAAAAAATAGTCACAAAACTTTATAAGGGTTATGTTTATGATTTATGCGGCTGCGAAAACGAGGCGTTTTTTGGCGGAGAAAAACCAGTTTTGCTTCATAATAGCCGGGTACGGGATCTCTTCAAAAAGGCCAAAAAAAATCTGCCGGCAATTCTTTTTATTGATGAGCTTGACGCTGTAGGACGGCTGCGCGGTGCAGGACTTGGAGGAGGCCATGATGAAAGGGAACAAACTCTTAATCAAATTTTAGTTGAGCTTGACGGCTTTGAGCCAAATATCGGCCTGGCAGTTCTGGCAGCTACTAACCGCCCTGATGTCTTAGACCCTGCCCTTCTTCGTCCTGGACGATTTGATAGAAAAGTCATCTTAGACATGCCTGACATTAAAGACCGCCAGGATATTTTAGAAATCCATGCTAATGGTAAGCCTCTGGCAGCCAATGTTAGTTTAAAAAAGGTGGCTCAACGTACTCCCGGTTTTTCAGGAGCAGATCTGGCCAATTTGATGAATGAAGCAGCAATACTTGCTGCAAAACGGGACAAAAAGAACATTGGCCAGCAGGAAATATTAGAGAGTATAGAAAGAGTCATGCTTGGTCCGGAAAGAAAAAGTCATATCCTTGAGGAGCGGGAAAAGAAAATCGTTGCCTTTCATGAAGCAGGTCATGCACTAGTGTCTTATTTCTTACCTCATTGTGACCCGGTCCAGAAAGTGTCTATCATTGCTCGGGGGCAGGCAGCCGGGTATACTTTAAAAATGCCTGAAAAAGAAAAATATCTACGCTCTAAATCCGAATTTCTGGACAATCTTTCTGCCCTTCTTGGAGGATACGCCAGTGAAAAAATCTTTTTTGGAGAAGTTACTACTGGAGCCGCTAATGATCTTCAGGAGGCTACCAAAGTCGCCCTTCAGCTAGTTACTGAATATGGTATGAGTGAAACTCTCGGGCCGCGTACTTTTGGAGAACAAGAAGAAATGATATTCTTAGGACGAGAAATTTCCTCCCGGAAAGATTACTCTGAAAAAACAGCCCGAATTATAGATGAAGAGGTTTCCAAAATTATTGATTCCTGCTATAATAAAGCTAAAGAAATAATATCCGCTAATAAAAAGAACTTGAAAAAGGTTGCTACCCTCTTGCTTAAAAAAGAAACTCTTGAGAAAGAGGAATTTCAAAAAGCAGTAAATAGCTTTAACGAATAGGCCATGCGAATGATTATGGTTAAAAGTCTATTTAGAAAATCCTGGCATTTTACCTGGCAAAATCCTTTTCTCTGGCTTTTCGGTTTTTTTGCTATCCCCCTGATCAGCAACGAATTCGGCCTTATCTTAATCAATCTTGAGCGAATCGCGAGATGGACAAAAAATCTATTTATTTTCAGAGATTTCCAGCCTAAAGAGATTCTGGCCGGCTTTGGACTTACCTTTCCTTTAAATACTAGCTCTATTTTCAATCTCAGTTTAACTATTGTAATTGGATTGATATTTCTCTATCTCGCCTATCTGGCTCAGATTACTCTCTTTCTTAAGACAAAATCACCTGAGAGCAATCTCTCCTGGGAAAAGGTTGTCAGCCAGAGCAAAAATTTTTTTTTCAGAATAGTTGTCATTAATATTAGCGCCCTGGCCGCGAGTAGCTGCCTTCTCTTTTTTCTCAGCCTTGGGCTAGTTAAAGGTTTTGCCTCCTCTGGTAGGGTTTTTCATCTTTCTCCCCTTATCCTTCTTATTTTACTCTTTTTAATAATTGGAATTTTTATTTCATTCCTGGCTCGATTTGCAATTTGCGCTGTTATTCTGGAAGAAAAAGGGTTGGCAGCATCTATAAAAAGGGCTGTCTCTTTTTTCTTTAAAAACTGGAGAGGGGCCCTTAAAATCTCTCTCTTAATTTTTCTTCTGGGCGCCCTGGCAGGCATAAGTTTTCTGCTGATTTCTTTGGGAACCGCGCTTCCTTTTGTGCTCCTCGTCAATATTTTCCTCCGATTTAATTTGTCTTTCGCCTTCTGGCTGACCGTAGGCTTCTGGACCGTACTGCTGGCCGTTGTGTTTCTGGTCCTGGGCACCCTTTATTCTAGCTGGCAATTTTTAGTCTGGGGCTTTTTCTTTAAAGAGGATAATCTGTTAAAATCTTTAGGAGTTTTCTACACTTAATATCAATATCCTGTTATACCAATTAATTTTCCTCTTTTTTTCCACTTTTTATCTTCTGCTTCTACCATAATTTTCCACCTTAAATTTTTCAGATAATTGTATTCTATTATGATTGACGTTCCCAGAACTTATCCACTTCTCTACTATTGCTACTAAATAAATAATATATTAATATAATAATAGTAATAGACAATTATGAAACTATCCTGCCTTCAAGAAAATTTTTCTCGAGGGTTGAACATATGCTCTCGAATTACTAGTGGTGGCAAACCAGGACTACCAATTCTGGAAAATGTCATATTGATAGCAAAAAAGGGTCTTCTAGAGCTCAGTAGTACTAATTTAGAAGTAGCCATTACTACCCAGGTTCGTGCCAAAGTGGAAAAACAGGGAAAAATTACCATACCTGCCCAACTTTTAGCTAACTATGTGGACCTTCTACCAAACGAAGCTCTGACTCTTACGACCACTAACCATGAACTTACTATTAAAAGTAAGAATCAGAAAGCAAAAATAAAAGGTATCTCAGCTGAAGAATTTCCAATTATTCCCCAGATTGAGAAGAAAGATAAGTATATTATTGAATCTAAGAACCTTAAAGACGCCCTGGAAAAGACATCTTTTACCATATCTCCCGCAGAAACAAGAACTGAGATAAGCGGAGCCCTTTTTGCTTTCAACTGGCCGAAAAAAAATATACTGACCATTGTTAGCACAGACAGCTATCGGCTGGCAAGATGTGAGATTCCTTTTAAAAAACCAATAGGTGAAAAAAGAGAAGATATTATTGTCCCTTTAAAAACAATTAGAGAGATTTTGAGAATTATTACTAATAAAGGAGATGTAGAATTATATCTGGTTCCCAATCAAATTTTATTCGTTTATGAAGGAACAGAACTCATTTCTCGAATAATCAGCGGAGCCTATCCTGATTATGAACAGATTATCCCAGATAAAATTGTTACCAGGGCGCATCTCGAAAAAGAGAATTTCCTTAAAATAATAAAAGCAGCCAGCTTTTTTGCCGAGCCAGGCGTAAATGATATAAGTCTGGAATTCTTGCCAAAAAAAAACTCCTTGCTAGTTACCTCTGTTAATAATAAAATTGGCGAGCATGCAGCTGAAGTAAAAACTGAGATTTCTGGCCAGCCCTGTAAAATTACCTTTAACTATCGTTATCTAATTGATGGCCTTGCCAATATGGGCCATGGCGAGATTAGTCTAGAAATTGTGGATAGTAATACTCCAGGGCTCATTAAATCTGTCGATGATCCATCCTACCTATATTTAATCATGCCCATCCAACCAAGGTAAGCTAACTAAGCTAACTAAGCTAATTAAGCTAATTAAGCTAATTATAAGCTAATTAAGCTAATTATAAGCTAACTAAGCTAACTAAGCTAATTAAGCTAGTAAGCTAACTAGGCTAACTAAGTAACTTACCAACTTAGTAAGCTTACCAACTTACTAACTTTCTTAAGAGGTATGTTTATGAATAAAGCTGAACTCGTTGAAAAATTAATGGCAAAAGCAAGCGGTTGTTCTAAGGCAGAAACAGCGAGATACTTAAACGGTTTCTGCGACATTGTGGTTGAAGCCTTAAAGGCCGGTGATAATGTAGCCATTGCTGGTTTTGGAACTTTTAGCGCTAAGAGAAGGGCAGCCAGAGCTGGTGTTAATCCAAAGACAGGAGAAAGAATCCAGATTCCGGCCATGACAGTTCCAAAATTTAAAGCTGGTAGAGGATTAAAAGACGCTTTAAGATAAAAGGCTTTAGTCTCATGCAGGGTTATTGCGTAAAATGCAGAGATAAAAGAGAGATTAAGGATGCGAAGGAAGTTACCATGAAAGGTAAGGGCGGTGTTAAACGCAGAGCATTGACCGGCGTTTGCCCGAAATGCGGGACCAAGATGTTCAGAATCCTGGGCAAGGCTTAGTTGACAGCCAATCTCTCTAATGTTTTAGCCTCCTTAAGTAGGGGGAGGCTTTTATTTTTTAAACAAAAAGCCGAGAGACTAATCCACAGGCTTTTTAATTTTTAATATTTAATATTTAATATTTAATATTTGATATTTGATATTTCATTGGTACTCTATTCTGAAAATAGTTCGAATATTTTTTGCCGCCGAAGGCGGCGAAGGCAAACCCCCCGATTAGTCGGCAACTATTGGGTTGAACCAACAATAAA
>Ga0210017_1004265_pt1 | contig 11757 bp, 4 predicted proteins | sample CryGeyCG2014_020_FD_183966 | JGI IMG/M metagenome (GOLD analysis project Ga0210017, IMG submission 183966) | Groundwater microbial communities from aquifer - Crystal Geyser CG08_land_8/20/14_0.20 (SPAdes) (version 2) | ecosystem: Environmental > Aquatic > Deep subsurface > Groundwater | place... | reverse complement strand
TGGGAAGAAATAAGTTGTTGGGTTTGATAAGATATTTAGCAAAACGAGAGAGATGACGATAAGTTTACTATATCTTATTGTTGTGCTTTTGACATTAAGAGCTATGAGAATTAGAATCATATCAAAACAAGAGAGTTTTATTTAACAAAGAAGCAATATTTATAAACCTGTTTTCTCTATGTAGATTATGAAAAGAGGAGAATTTTTGTTAGTTGTAGGTTTAGTGTTATTTGTATTGGTTAGTTTAGTTAGTGTTAGGATAACGAGTGCACTGACAACTTTTCCTGCAGGAACTACTTGCGCAGATTTTCATGACACAATAAGGGATGACCTTTTTGTACATGGAATAAATAATGAACATTATGAGTTAGAGGGAGATATTGATTGTTCTGGCTATACTTTTACACCAATTGGTAGTGTGTCGGGGCTTAACTTTGGAGGAATTTTAGATGGGAGAAATTATATTATAAGAAATTTAAGAATAAACCGCCCCAGCGAAAATTATATTGGATTATTTAGGAAAATGAGTGGAGGAGAAATTAAAAATCTTGGTTTAGAAAATGTTGATATAGAAGGCAACCAGTTTGTTGGCGGATTTAGTGGATATACTGGTGGGATTGGAACAAAAATTACTAATTCTCATGCTACTGGAACAATTAAAGGGAGTGCATGGGTTGGTGGATTTTCAGGTACTGAAGTCGACATCTCTTGGTCTTACTCTAATGTTAATGTTGAAGGGGGACCCTGGACTGGAGGATTGATTGGGACCGGAGGCGCAGTTGAAAACTCATATGCAAGAGGGAGTGTAACAGGCAGTAGCCATTGTGGGGGATTAATTGGTGTTAGTGGAAACATAAAATATTCTTATTCTACTGGAAGTGTGAGTTGTGATTCTTATCCTGGTGGTTTGATTGGAAGTTTTGGTTCTCCAACTTGTTTAGCTTCTTTTTGGGATACTCAAACATCTGGACAAAGTGAAAGCGGATGCGGTGTTGCAAAAATAACAGCCCTAATGAAAACAGAATCTACATTTACAAATGCTGGCTGGGATTTTACAAATATCTGGGATATTGATTCAACAAATGATGGTTATCCTTATTTAAGGCCTTATTCAGAAACTCCATCTTTTTGCGGTGACGGAACTTGTAATGTTGGCGACGAAACATGCGGAGATACAGACACAGCTCCTGAATGCAATTCTGATTGCAGTGCTTGCCCTGTTGTTCCAACATGTTCTGATGGAATACAAAATCAAGGCGAAACAGGAGTTGATTGCGGAGGTAGCTGTCCTGCTTGTATTATACCTTCTACTGAATGTGGTGATGATGACATAATCATGAAACTATTCAAGCCAAGCAACTCACACGGAGCTTTATGGAATCAGAGTTATGACTATGATATTTGCTGTAGCAAGATTTTTGGTGCTGGAAATCCTGCTTGTTCTTTAACAAGCCCACATGATTGCAAAACAGATGGAAGCAATAAAGTTGTTGAATTATTCCAGCAGAACAATTCACATACACAAATTCCAAATGGGCCTCTTGCTTATAATTTTGATGTTTGTTATGGGAACTTAATATGCACACTAAGAGACAACGAATGTAGATATGACGAAGAGATGGTTGTAGCTTTATACCAAAATAATAATTCGCATATAACCGATCCTACTTATATTCCTGATGGAATGATTAGCTGGTGGAGAATGGACAAGGGAGCTGTTGGAACAGATATAAGCTATGATTTCTTAAACAAAAACAATCTTACATTTTATAATATGGAGCGCGAAGATAAAATTACTGGAAAAATCGGTGCGGCTTTGGTTTTCGATGGTGTTAATGAGCATGGGAAAGTTGATGCAGACAGCAGTCTAGACTTAGAGAAATTTACAACAGAAGCTTGGTTTAAATTAAATAGTTTGCCTGCCGAGGGTAGTGCTTTTAACATATTAGCAAAGGGGGAAAGTATAACAGATGGGCATAGCAATTATATGATTGAGGTATTTCAAAATTCTACTGGAGAATGGGGCAGTGGTGCTAAACTTGCATGCAGATTTGAAAACCATTCTGATAAGAATTATCGTTTAATTTATCCTATTGATAATTCATACATAGGAAAATTTGTTCATGTTGCATGCACTCTTGACGGAGATAATTGGAAAATGTATATTGATGGAGAAGAAGTTAGCACAACGATATACCTTAATTATAATCTAATAGCAAGTCTTAGTGGAGCAATACCAGCAACATCTTCTGCGCCGTTTTACATAGGAGCTATGTTTGGCACTTCTGTTGATGGACTAGGAAGGGATGAGGTATCTAATTTCTTCCCAGGCACAATCGACGATGTTGCAATTTACAACCGCGCGCTGACAGAAGAAGAAATCCAGCATCGCTATAATATGGGGATGTATGAGAAAAAAATATGCTGCAAGTCTGGAGTTGAAAATGTTTATTGGGCTGACAGAACTGGAAGACCAATAAGTAAAGCACAAGTAGGAGATACTGTTTTGATGATTTATCAAGGCACTTATTCAGAGCATAATTTTTCAATTTATGAAAAAGACTTGGTGGAGAATGATGATATAAGAACAGGAAATGATGCTGTGCCTACATTTATGTTGGCAGAGGGCAAAGCGATTGCTAAATGGAAAATAACCGACTCTGATTTAATAAAAGCCACAGAGAGTAGCGAGTTAGATGACAAGGGAGTAGAATTTTATTTTAGAGTGGACGGAAAACAATCTGCAGATTTGAATGTTTCAATTATTCCTAATAATTCTGAACCTCATGCAATTATAAATTATCCAAATCTCTCTCTTCCACTAGAAAACAGAAGATTTAGACTTGGAAGAGATATTTCATTCAATCAAACCAGTTGGGATGAGGATGATGATTTGCTTATAACTTGGCATCTTGACAATGAAACTAAAATAAATTGTACGATAGAGCAGAATTGCAACATAACTCATGCTTATACTATGTGGGGAACAAAAGATGTCATATTAGAAGCTGAAGAAACTAGCAGAGAAATCCCAAAAAAGGCAGATGATAGAACACAAATTTTCATTTATAATGAGAGCATAAATGTTTTTGCATTAATTACAGAGCCTCCTTTTAATAAAACTTTTAACTCGAGCGAGAGCACCAGAGGAATACATTTTAATGCAAGCAAAAGCTGGGTTGCTAATTGCACAACTAGTGCTACTTTGCCTTGCGGACCGCATGGAGAAAGTTGTTATAATGTAGATGGTTTACGCTGCTATGATTTAAATAAAACAGGAACATACGGTATAGGAAACTCCGCAGGGTATGATTTACGGTTTGATTGGGCTTTTGACGACGGCACGAGTTTATTTGGAAATTGGACAAGTCAATATAGCTCTGTTGTAGATTTTGAAAAATATTTTTACGAGCCAACTAAACACGAGTTAAATTTAAAAGTAGGTTATGATCCAAAATGAAAAATAAATATTTGATAGGTATTTTTGCGCTAATTTTGTTGGAGGGAATAGTCTATGCTACAATCTGGAGCGGACCCATATATACGGAATTTAAAACAACAGACACAAATCCAGTTTGTAATTATGAAGAGCATGTTTGGGAGGTTTGGAACATTACTCTAAATAGGATTGTAGAAGAGAATAGTTTAGTAGATTGCTATAGAGAAGATGGACAGCCTTCAACAACTTGCTGTCCGTCGAGACATACCTGCATAACAGATAGTAGTGATAGTAACTATGACAAGTGTATGGGTCCTCCTGCGCCGCTTTTTTGTGCAAATTATATGACAAGACAAGAATGCAGGGGATTTCATCAAGATGTTGCAAACAGGAGCGTAGATTTTAGAGTTGGGATAAATGATTTTTGCGGCTCTATCAGATTTAATTATACTCTTACAGCAGGAAGATGGGAGCCAACTTGCTGGTGGTGGATTGTTAATTGCTCATGTGCGTGGAATGCAAGTACTAGCATTTGCGAAGCACAATACACTGAAACAAATTTAGTTTGCAATACAACTACTCCGATTAGACCTGCAGGGAGGTGTACATTTTCAGATTTAGAAACCGTAGATGATTGCAACACAACTGGCTTTATAAAATATATATGGGACGCGAGGTGGGAAGGAGAACCAGAAAAATCTGGAACTTGCGATCCGGGAAGTAGAAGCTTTAAATGCGCAGCCAAACTCGTGTTTTTCACAATTGCAAGTCTGATAATCGCAATTGTTGCTATAATGGTAATTTATCTTTTAATTTTAAAAAAGAGGAAGGGAAGAAAGAAGGAGCAAAGAAAGAAAATAGGGAAAAAGAGATGAAGAAAAAATATTAAAAAATGAAAAAAATTTTGTGGGTTTTTGTTATTTTAGTTATGCTGGAAGCAGTTTCTGCGTCTTTTACAAAAGGAAATGGAACGACTATAGAAACTAGCTATGGCCCAGGAGAAAATTTAAGAGGATGGTTAAATATAAGCTTACAAAATGAGGAAACAAGTTCTTTGTTAAGTGCATTTGAAAGCCAAATACAAATTTTAGATTTTTTAATAAATAATGAGCTAGAATCTGACACTGATTTCACATGTTTTCCTTCTGATTGCAATACTGATTATGATTATTCTAATCGAGAATCGTCTAAAACTTTTTCTCTTGCTGATGGGGAAAGCAAGCTGATTGGTTTAAAACTCACTGGGTATATTGATAAAATTTCTAGTTTTTCTATTAATGTATCGAGTAATGCTCAAGAGTCAAGCAGGCCACAATTGCTGATAGATATTAGGGATGATGAACAGACAGAATGGAGCCATTATACTAGCTCGGGAAATTTTAGCGCTGAGGATTATGGATGTTTTGAGCCTGGAGAAATTGAGGAGGAGCCGGCAAAAATAACACAAACAGAATATTGCGAAAAAATTACTCTTTCCCAATCCCCAAACATAAAAGTAGGAGCAGAGGTTTCTCAAGTCGGCGGGAGTGCTAATTTTGAATTTAATATTTACACAGACGAGCAAGAGCATTTAGAATCTTGTAGTGCAACTGCAACAGCAAGCGGAAAAATTTCTTGTGTTGCTGATCTAAAAGTGGATGCAGAGAAAGATTTTTTTGTATGCATAAATGCAAAAACTTCTAGTGATGAGAATAAGTATGATCTAGCTTATGAACAAAATGAGCCATGTGGCTTTTCTGGCGAGTATGATGGATATGATTATGATTTTGCTATATTCGCCCAGGCTGGAAAATATGCTTCCCTTGGAAGTTTTATCTTAAACGACGATGAGCTTAACAATGCTGGAAGCTCTACAAGCAATTTAGCATCTTATATTGGAGAGCATATTGATGCAAGATACGAAAACAACTGCACAAATGGTTGCATAGTGCCGATAGAGTTTGCTTCTAATAAAGCTCAAGAGATAACGCTTTCAAGCGCTAGTCTTTCTTATCGCTCTGGAATATCAAAAACAACTAATGATTTGTATGATTTGGAAGAAAAACCTGCTTTAATTAATATGGGTTTTACAAAATTGGATTTAGAAAAAAGCAATTTAACTACTCCTGCAGGATATGGCAATAAAACTCTTGTTTTAGAATTAGGAGGCGAGAAGATTCTGACAAAAACAATTAATGTTGCTAGAGTGCCTATAATTAATTTTGTAGCGCCTTTAAATTTGCCTGCTGGAATCCCTGTAAAGTTTATTGTTTTTGCATCTGGAAACGCAACAGAGTATGTGTGGGATTTTGGCGATAGAAGCGAAGAGGCTACAACAACAGATAATGTGTATCATACTTATAATGATACAGGCACTTATGAACTGAAAATTACAGCTTCAAACAACGCCGGCAGTTCAGTTAAAACTTTTTCAATTAATGTTAGAACTCCAAAAGATGAAATAAATTTAACGCTCACTGAGAAAAAAAAGAAATTAAATGCGCTAAAAGGAAATCTAAGCAGCATGACTTATTGGTACAAAGGAGAATTAGAAAAGCAGATTAATTTAAGCTATTTGGAATCTGAATTAAGAAGTATTGAGAGAAGGTATGAAGTTGCTTCTTCTGACGAGTATGTTGGAATAATGCTTGATTTGCAAGAAATTAAAGTTCCTTCTTTATCAATAATCGAAGAAAGCGGGGGTTATTTGCCTGATGTTGAGGCTATAGCGCCTTCTTATTTAATAGATCTCAGCGGAGAGGAAGTGGATGATCCTGACAGCTATAAAGATGCGATAATAAGCTGGATTACTGAATATTTAGAGCTAAATGTAGAAAGCAAGACTTATTATGCGGATTACGAAGATAAAAAAGAGCCTATTTTAAGTGTTTTTGTATTAAAAGTAAAACCAAAAAAAGCATTTATCAGAGATTCTTATTTAATAATTGATAAGAGTTATGAGAGTTTAAAGTTCAAAGAAAACTACAATGAGAAAGCAGTTGGAGAAGTAACAGCAATAACTTTCTCAGAATTAACAGAAGGGCAAGAAAAAACAATAGAGTTTGCCTCAACAGAAAGAATAGAAATTATAAATCTGCCAGTTTATATCTCGCCTGAATTTTCTCAGTTGCCGTCTGTCACGCCTCCGGGACCTTGTGATAACGACATGATATGCGAGGGAGAAGAAGGAGAAACAGAAGAAAACTGCATTAACGACTGCGCATCTTGGTGGACAAAATGGAAAGGGAAAATAATTTTACTGATAATTTTGTTAATCTGCGCTTTTATCGCCTATATAGCTTTGCAAGAATGGTATAAAAGGTATTATGAAAAAAGATTATTTACAAACAAAAATGATTTGTTTAATTTAGTTTGTTTTATGAATAATGCTCTAAATCAATTGCTTGACAAATCAACAATTACCAAAAAATTAAAAGATTATGGATGGAACGGAGAGCAGATAATCTATGCTTTAAAGAAAGCTCAAGGAAAAAGAACAGGGATGTGGGAAATTCCAATTTTCAGGCCATTTGAAAAAAGAAAAATGAAAAAAGAAATAGAAAAAAGAAGGCAGTTTGGGTTAAAAATGCCCATACCCACGCGCTATCCTTCAGCCTTGTATACAAACAAGCCATTTTAAATAAAAACCATTTAAAGAAGAAAGAGAGGTAATATAATGAAAAGCCAAAAAACTAAGAAAAAACAAAAACCGCTTTTGAGATTTTTAGATATTTGCATAATTATTATAGAAATTTTTCTAGTTCTCGCGGTTATTGCAATATCTATACTTTTTGTGATTAATTTTTCAGACAAAAAAGAAAAAGAAAAGACGCTTGAAGAAAAATTAAAATTGTGTTTGGAGAAAGATTTTGATGCAGAATGCGAAAAATTATTTATTAATCCTGAAAGGTATAAAGACTGTAAAAAATTAGGAGAGCTAAAAGATAAATGTCTAGACAGAACTGATATGAGCATTAGCCTTGCAGAAGAATCTATATTTTTAAAAGGGGATATAAACTTTAGATTAAATGAAAATTATAGTGTGGGAGAAGTGATAAATCCTGTAATAGAGGTATTTAATCAAGAAAATTTCCCGATAGCTGAAGCGAATTTAGTTATAGATTTAGTCAAAGGGTGTTCTGAGCCGATTTATCCGAGCCAGCTTTCTGATTGTGATAATATTATTGATGAAATAATAATTTCAGACTTGAATTTAGCTCCAAAAACAAATAAACAAATAACATTTAACTACACTTTTCCAGCAGACTTGCAATCAGGAACATATAGAATTGATACTTATTTAGTTGCCGGAAAAGCGCCTATTGTCGGAATTCCTTCTATCCACCTTTCTAGCAGGTATAAATCTTTTTATATCAGCGGGATGAATGCTTCTGGAGAAGTTAAAATACTAAGGACAAAAACCAACATAAAAAATCAGACCGGGCCTATAGGTGTTGGAGTAGAAAAAAACGAAAGAGTAAACTTAGAGGTTTATATTAATTCAACCTCTGAAAAAAGTGCAGAACTCTATGTTAGAGTGTGCGACTGGGAAGACACAACATGCAAGAATTACCTTATAGAAAAAACACTTCCTATAAACTTAAAAACAGGAGAGCAAAAATTTGATGCAGATTTCAATGCTCCAGCTTCAACAAGCGCGTATGCTATTAGAATAGAAGCAAAAAAAGATGGAAAAACTCTTTCTTTGTACAGAAGCAGGATAGTCGTTTTTGGAGAGTCAGCAAAAATAAGAAAATTGTATTCCCTCAAAGTTTCATATAAAAATGAGGAAGCAAAAATCACTACATTAATAACTGCTTCGCCAGATCATTACAATAATCCTACAACAAAAAATGTTTCATTAAAAATAACACTAAAGAATAATGATGGCACAAACTATGAAAAAACAGAACTAATTGACAAGATAGAGCCCAAAGAGCTTATGGAAAAAGAAACTTATTTTTCTGTTGAAGAATTAAAAGATTTTGAAATTTGCGCGCAACTTGAAAATGAAATAACAAAAGAGCTCTATGATAAATATTGTTACCAGATTATTCTATCAAAATTCTCATCTTCAACTCATTTAGTTGAATTGGAAAAAAATTACGAAGGAGAGAGTTTCAGGGGAAGAATATGTGTTAAAGATGATTTAACAGAACTTCCAGTGAGCACAAAAGCATCGATACTTGTTCTTTATAATAAATCAGCAGTACTCTTGGAAGAAAGAGAAATTTCTGGCTGTTCTGAGCTAACTTTTAAAATTAAAGAAAATGAGATTTATGAGCTGAGAGTTTATGACCAAGGAACAAACCAAGAGTTTAATTTTGAGATATATAACAAACATAAAGAGGAAAAAACAGAAATGGAGAAAATAATAGAATTAGGAGAAAAGTTCTATTTTTTAGGAATAATTTTATTGATAATAATTATAATTATAATACTAATACTGAAAATATGGAGTAGAAAATGAGCGCTAAATTAAAAAATAATAGAGTATCTGCATTATTAATTTCATTTTCTTTTTTAATTATAATTCTGCTCGTTTTAGCAGCTGCTGACAAAACAATAACTATAGAGGGAGATGGAAATACAACTTTTGCAATTGAAAATTTTGCTGTTAAAGATATAACGAGTTCGAGTTTCTCTGCAGAGCCGTATGACAGCGAGGCGAATGTTACATTTAATGGTAATGCTCTTGGCAAGGCAAAAGATTTAACAAGCATTCCATTAGATTATTTTAATGACAGCAATGAAATAAACTTTTCTGAAGAGATAGATTCTTTTGAATTAACATATAACTATTATAGAACTGATGGGCTTTGCCCAGAGGGCAAGGACGAATGCCCTCCTGGGTATAATTCCTGCCGCGAGACTCGGGATTATGGAAGGAAGTGTTTTAGTTCAGCAACAGGCTGCACAAGGAGCGGAGAGTGTGCTTCTGGAGATGTTTGTGTATTTGGTTCTTGTTGTTTAGAAAGCAATATAATGAGTTTTGGAATTCTTGGAAGTGAATCATGTCTTGGCTCTTCTGTTGGAGTGCATCCAGAGCCTTTATGCCCTTCTGCTGATGATAGCAGAATTCCAATAAATTTTTATTTGGAAAAATCAGGCGTAAAAATAGGTTTAAGACAAGGCTTACCTGATTGCAGTGTAAATGGAGACCCTGGTTGGGATTTGCTTGGTATTGGACCTAGATGTGAAGCAAGCATTCCTACAGGTATTGCTACAGGAACTTATTCTCTTAAAGCAAATTATACAATTAATTCAGAAGTGTATGTTTATACTATTAATAATAACTTTAATGTTGAAGCGACTTGTGGGACTGATGTTCAATGCGGGCATTCAACTGGGCTTACAGGCGCGGTTGCACCTGTAAGATTTAGTGCAACTGAAAGTGTTCCTGGCAGTTCGGCAAGTGAGTATTACATTCCTAAAGGAGCGAGAGTAAACATAACAGGCATAGGAGCTTATAATGCTCAGTGTTCTAATGGTGTTACCTGGTTAGACCGGCCAGGAGTTGTTACGTGGACTGTTGATAAAGGCACACAAATAGCTACTGGAGATAATGGGTTATTTAATCAAGGAGCATGCAAAATCCCAGCCAACAAGCCAAGAGATGATTTAATAGGAAGGAGTGCTAGGCCAGAAGGATATCTTCCTCCAAACTGCGATATGCATATGGGCGCCAAATTAATGGGAAATAAAGATACTGCATCTGTCTATAATTTTCCTGATGGGGGAGAATATACAGTTTATGTTGATTATATAAATGCTCACTGCGATTCTCCTGATTATATTTGCCCTTATATACAGCCCGGGCAAATAACCTCCCCTCCTGCGCCGGGTTTATGCTGGATTGGGACTATGAAGGAAAGAGACAGAGCAACTGGATGGAATTATCTTTCTTACTATAGCGTAATTGTCGTGGATCCACAAATAAATGCAGAAGAGCTGTCAAAAACAAGCGGAGGCGATTTTGTAACTTTTATATTTAACATAACAAACACAGGATTAGGAGGAGTAAATGTAACTTCTTTTTCTCTTAGCTCAAGTGATTTTTCAAGCAGTTATCATCCTCCAAGAGGTTTTCCTATTAATGAAGCTGGAAGCCAGAAGCTTGTTGTTTCTATGGCGCCTAAAGTTGCATCAAAGCAAATAGTAAACTCTGTTGTTCCTTACGAATATGATAACATAACTTTGAATAATTATTCTTCATATTCTTTTAATGAAAATAAGTTAACAGTAAATTATGCTATTCCTCTTGATATAAATTATGACGATAATTATGGATTTTCATTGCAGCCTGTTCAAACAAAAATTCAAACTCTTGATTTTTCATTTGATTTTGAATGCAGAGACAGATTACAAGTAATAAATTTAAAAGACAGAGTTTTTTATTGCACATGCAAAGGAAAAAGGTTCTGTATTCGTAATAAAACAGGGATTAATGCGCCATGTGCATGTATAGATGAGCCTCAAAAAAATACAGCCATAATTGGAACAAATGTTAAATTTAATGCAACAAGGAGCTTTGATGATGCAACCCAGCCAGAAGCTCTTAGTTTTGGGTGGTATTATGACTTACAAAATGAAAAATTTTATAATGAAACTGGCATGGCTGGAGCGTTTTTTACAACACAATTTCCAGCACCAGAAGAGTATAACATAAGACTTGAAGTAAAAGATTTGGATAATCTTATAGGAATAGACAGAACAAGATTTATTTTGACTTTTGGAACAGGACCAAATTGCATGGAGATAGATGGAGAGTATTATTGGGTATCTAGTGATGGAACAAATGCTCTAAGCAAAGATGATTGTTATAAAGAAGGAGGATGGCCTTCAACAACTTGCTGCCCTAGAACTAATAGTTGTATTTTAAATCGCACTGATCCTAATTATTATAAATGTCTCGGGCCTCCCTCGCCTAACTTATGCCCAGATTATCAAACTAGAGAAGAATGTGAAGGTTTTAATAAAGATGTCGCAAAAAGAAGTGCAGACGAAATGACAGGTATAGCTAATTATTGCGGCTCTGCTCAATCAGATGTTATAGGCGGAAAAACATGCTGGTGGTGGATTATTGATTGCAGATGTGTATGGAATGAGACTAAAGATACATGCGAATCAAGGTACAGCGCAACAAATTTAACCTGCCCTGGCGAACCTGTAAATGTTGTTGGAAATTGCACATTCATAACTTTAGAAAGAAAAGATGAATGCAACATAACTGGTTTTATAAAATATTTATGGGGTGGTTATTGGGACGGTCCAGAAGAAGAAAAACCAGATACTTGCAAAGATGGAAATAGAAGCTTTAAATGTGCAGCCAAACTTAT
>Ga0210017_1004259_pt1 | contig 11764 bp, 21 predicted proteins | sample CryGeyCG2014_020_FD_183966 | JGI IMG/M metagenome (GOLD analysis project Ga0210017, IMG submission 183966) | Groundwater microbial communities from aquifer - Crystal Geyser CG08_land_8/20/14_0.20 (SPAdes) (version 2) | ecosystem: Environmental > Aquatic > Deep subsurface > Groundwater | place... | reverse complement strand
GAGAATTTTTGGCGGAGCGCAGATAGAAGGCCTTATGAACCGCTTCGGCATGGACGAAAATACTCCTCTTGAATCTGGAATTGTTTCCAAAGCCATTGAGAATGCGCAAAAAAAAGTGGAGGGTTTTAATTTTGACGCCAGAAAGCGCGTGGTTGAATACGACGATGTAATGAATGTACATAGAAGATCTATATATGGTATCAGAAGATCTGTCCTTAATCTTGATTTAAACATCCGATCTGATTCCAAAGTCAAAGATGGAAATGAAGATAGAAGTTTGAAAGTAGAAAAAGAAAATCCACTTTCTACATTCAAACATCTAAATCCATCTTCTAATTTCCATCATCTACCTTACGATTTCAAAGAGTGGTACATCGGAAGAATTTCTCCATATTTTGACAAATTCTCCTCAATCTGGGATAAGTACTATAAGCGTTTTGGTCCTATGTGGTTGGAGATAGTTAAACAAGAAACCCTGCGTGTAATAGATTATCTCTGGATGGAACATTTGGACACTATGGACGATTTACGAGAGGGTATTGGCCTTCGCGGTTACGCGCAAATTGATCCCATAATCGCATATAAAAAAGAAGGAAAAAAGGCATTTGAAAAATTAATGATGAATATCTGGGCTACATTAGGCAACCGCTTTTCTAAAATTAACATCGAAGCAGAAAATCCCCAATCGCCCCAACAATCCCAAGATCCCCAAAATCTTGTGTATAAGCACAACTCTCCAGAACTTGGTGTTACCGACGAGGCGCGTGAAATCGCGCAAGCGCAAAGTAAAAAGCCAAAAGACGACTCTGGCAACAAAATCGGACGCAATGATCTGTGTCCCTGCGGCAGCGGTAAGAAATACAAGCGTTGTCATGGAAAGTAAAATAAGATTAACTAGTGCTTTAACTTATGCGCTTAATAAAAGGAGAATGCCTTGGATAATAAACCTCCACCTTCAATATAGAAGGATTTCACCAGAACTAATCTATTTTTTCCCTTGACTTTTAATTTTTTTGGAGCACAATATAGTAACGATTATTGTTTAAAAGTTTATCCTATGAAAAAAATATATTTCCTTCCATTTATTTTCTTTGCTTTTTTAATTACCGCTTCCCCTTCGGCTTTTGCTCAGAGTGACAATACAAAAAACACAAATGCTAAACCCAAAACGACGGATATCAAGGATAATAATAAACAAGTAAAAACCGTGGCTTGCGAAAAAATGCAAGAAAAAATCCAACAGCGCATCCAATCTTATGATGCAAACAAAAAGGCAAAAGAGGATCTTTACGAAAAAATAAAGCAGAAAGTTAGCGATATCATTGTCAAGCTACAAGGAAAAGGCCTCGATACCACAAAACTTTCCGCTGATCTTTTGCTCCTTAATTCTAAAATTGAGAATTACTGGACTAACCGCCAAGCGGTAATATCTAAGTTGGAGGAATCCAGCCAATATTCTTGTGAGATTGGCGATAAACAAGCATTTAAAACAAAACTTAATGAAGCAAAAGAGTTGCACAAACTAGTGCTAGCCAACGCTAAGGATATTAGGAATTTCCTTATAAATACGATAAAAAACGATATTTCCGCATTACAGGAAACTCTTACGGAAAAGTAACGGCTTATGTTTAAAACAAAAATCCTTCCTATTGTTACTGTTTTGCTGACGGTTGCTGTTGCCGCCGCTTTTGTGTCTTTTAGAACAAGCCAAAGCATTGGGATTAGAAATCCGTTTATATCAAACCAAACCACCATAGACCAGGATTCCGCGGAAATTGACAATTTGTCGTTACAAATTGTTGAGGATTCGGATTTAAACTTGGATGAAATCTATCCGGAGGATACTGTTTCCCAAGTAGAACTTGCAGAAAATGACCTTTCCGGTTTGCAAAACGACATTGACTCTCTGGGAGAAGTCACATTGAATATTGACGATTTGTGATTTGTTATGTCTTTTTACCTCTTTGAGTATTGCGGGGCCTTGCGGGCTTTTCGTAGATAGACTTTCTTGCTCTCCACTTCCCTTGGATCACGGGTTAATAGACCGGCTTGTCTTAATTTTTGACGGAATTCTACATTGTAATTTAATAGTGCCCGTGAAATTCCCAGAATAGTAGCTTCAAGTTGTCCAGTTAACCCCCCACCCCGCACCTTTACCGTTCCGCTAAATTTTGCGGCAGGATGAGAAATCCCCACAATATGAAAGGGTTTTTGCCAATCTGTTTTTGCTTTCTCGGAAGCAAAGAAGTCTGTGACCAACTTATCGTTTATTACGATATCTCCTTTTTCCTCTTTTAGCCAAATGCGGGCTACGGAACGCTTTCTTCGTCCCAATCCATAAAAAATCTTGGCTTTTTTCTCTGCTGGTTTTTTTACCTTCGGTTCAGATTTCTCCAAAACCTTGGCCTCTTTAGGTTTTTTAACTTTGACTTTAGTTTTTCCGTCTTCCTTTTTAATTCTTAGCATATCTTATAACTAAATTTTAAATTCCCTTTTGAGAAACTTGTCCGTGATGCGGATGTTCCGCGCCTTGATAAATATAAAGATTCGCAATTAAATTTTTTCTTAAAGTATTTCTGGGGAGCATTCCCGCAACCGCCTTTCTTAAAACTTCCCCCGGTCTTCTTTTTTCCAAGTCTCCATATGTTTCTTTTTTAAGTCCACCCATATATCCACTATGCCTAACATAAACTTTATCTTCCACTTTATTTCCCGTAACTTTAATGCCCGAAGCATTTATTATCACAACTTTATCGCCACAAACCATATTTTTTGTATAGTACGATTTGTCTTTACCAAGAAGAATTACAACAATTTCGGCCGCTAACCGCCCCAATATTTTATCTTGGCCGTCAATTACCCGCCAGCCAATTGTGATATCAGATTTTTTTGTAACGTATGTCTTTTTCTGCATGGTTACTTTTTCTTCGTAACTTCTTTTTTGGATCTTCCTCTTGATTTCTTAGTCTCATTAGTCTTATTGGATGTATTTGATTTTTTCTGAACTGACTTTTCCACCTTTTCTTCTTTTTTCACTTGTTTTCCATCCTCTACCTTCTTAATGTTAACAACCCAACCAATCCTTGCCATTTGGGCCGCGTCTCCTGAGCGGACTCCCAATCTTTGAATTCTTACAAATCCTCCATTTCTGTCCATAAACTTTGGCGCAATCTCTCGGACAAGCTTTGCGGCGATCTTTGATGATCCTAAAATGGCAATCAAAATTCTATACGAGGACAAGCCTTGCTTTTTAGCAATACAAACTAGTCTTTCGATTTGCGGTTTAAGGCCTTTAGCCTTGGCAATCGTAGTTTCTATCTCTCCTTTATCAATAAGACTAATTAGAAGTCCTTTATACAAAGCTTTTCTAGCCCCAAGCGGCCTCCCTAACTTTTTAACCTTTTTAACACGATGTCTCATTTTCTATTGCTCTTTTAACCCTTCCTTCTTTAATAGTTTGGCGATCTCTTTAATGGATTTTTCTCCAAGATTTCTAACCTTTAGCAAATCTTCGTCGGTCATTTTTGCCAAGTCTTCTAAAGTTTTCATTTTTGCCTTCTTTAAAGCGTTGATCGTTCTTGTGGGGAGACGCAACTCGTCAACCAAAACTTCGCTGGGATTGTACGATGGAGTAACAACTTTAACCTCCGATTCGACAATTTCTTCTTTTAAGGATTCTTTGGGATTTACTATTCTGCCAAAAAACCCTCTTAAAATTACCGCAGAATCGGTAAGAGCTTTTTTTGGTGATGTCGTCCCATCAGTCTTAATTTCTAAAACCACTTTATCAAGCCCAGTCTTTTGCCCCATACGCGTAGGTAGTACAGAAAACGCGGCATTGATAATTGGAGAATAGATAGCATCCAAAGGAATAACACCAATTTTATTACTCTTGCGCTCCTCAGATGGCGCATAGCCATAACCCGGCTCTACTAAAAGTGACATCTTAAGTCTAGCGCTTTTGTCGGAGATTGTTGCAATTACTATATCATCATTAACAATGGATACACCGGAAGGAAGTTTTATATCTTTGGCTTTGACAACTTTTGGTCCAACCTCATCAATTTCACACACTACGGAGTCTTTATCAAAAACTTTAAAGCGGAGCTTTTTAATATTAAGTCCAAGTTGAATCACATCTTCTTTAACACCTTTTACAAAAGAGAATTGATGATTAACCCCCTCTAATTCCATCTGCGTTACCGCCCATCCTTTAAGAGAAGACAAAAGGACGCGCCTTAAAGAATTTCCCAAAGTATATCCATATCCCGCTGGAAGCGGCTCTATGGTGTATCTACCAAAATTCGCGGTTTCTTCTAAAGCTACTATCTTTACATCTTCGGGTTCTAATCTCATGGTATTTTTAGCCTTTTAACGGCTATAAAACTCAACTATTAATTGCTCCTGAATATCCTCCTTAATATCTTCTCTTACGGGAAGACCCAATATTTCAAAATCCTTTGCCTTGGCAGTAATCCAAACAGGAAGCTCCTTTTCCGATTGCACCTTGGCATAATCGGACGATATCTTGTCTCCTTTTTTAACCGAGAAAGAGGGAATGCTTACAGTTTTCCCATTAACCATAATCTTTTTCTCCGTAATATATTTTCTGGCTTGGGCCCGGGAAACCGCCAAATTTGAACGATAAACGGCGTTATCAAGTCTCCGCTCCAAAGTCACAAGTAGAAATTCTCCTGTAACCCCCGATTTTTTTGATGCGGCGTCAAAGTACTTCCTAAATTGCCTTTCCAAAACTCCATATATTCTTTTAACCTTTTGCTTTTCTCTAAGTTGAATACCAAAATCGCTGGCCTTTCTTCTGTGCGCAGTTCCGTGAACCCCCGGGGCGCTTTGTCTTCTTGTTAAACCGCATTTTTCCGATTCGCACCGCACACCTTTAAGAAACAATTTCGTTCCTTCTCTTCTACAAAGCCTACATTTTGGTCCTGTGTATCTAGCCATAATCTATTAAACTCTTCTTCTTTTTCGGGGCCTGCAACCATTATGTGGAATGGGTGTCATGTCCGCAATAGAACTCAAGTTAATTCCCGCTGTTCTAAGCGATTTTATGGCGGTAATTCTTCCTGATCCCGGTCCTTTTACTATAACCGAGGCGGTTCTTACACCCATATCGTATGCTTTTTTACCAACATCAAATCCAACAACACCTGCCGCGTACGGAGTGGATTTACGGGCGCCTTTAAATTTTGAACCACCGCTTGATCCCCAACAAATTACATCCCCGCTTGGATCAGAAACCGTGATAATAATGTTATTAAACCCCGCAAAAACATTAATTCTTGCTGTTTCTAAAATTTTCTTTTCTTTAGGCATATATTATGTCTTTGTTAAAACTTTCTTCATACCACCGATTGTTTGCCGTTTTCCTCTTTTTGTTCTAGCGTTTGTTTTTGTTCTTTGACCTCTCACCGGAAGCTTTTTTAAATGCCTTAATCCTCTATAGCATCTTATATCAATAAGCCTTTTAACATTTTGTGAAACAACTCTCCGTAACTCCCCTTCTACCATTATTTTTAGCTTCTCCAAAGATTCTCTAATCCGAGCAACCTCTTCATCGGTAAGATCTTTAACTCGGGTGTTACCGTTTACTCTTGCGGTCTCAAGAATTTTTTTGGCGCGGGGGAAGCCTACGCCATAAAGATACGGCAAAGCCGCTTCTATTCTTTTTGTATTTGGAAGTTCGATACCCGCAATTCTCGCCATATTTATCTACCCCTGACGCTGTTTGTGCTTAGGATTGGCACCGCAAATAACACGGAGAACCCCATCGCGTTTAATAATCTTGCATTTTTGACAAATTTTCTTAATGGACGACCGAACTTTCATGCTAGGCGTTACTTAACTCGAAAAACTATTCTTCCCTTGGAAGAATCATATTTAGTAAATTCCATTCTTACCCTATCCCCGGTAAGGATTCTAATATGATGCAACCGCATCTTTCCGGAAATTAAACCGATAACCTCCCTATCTTCGCCCGCCAGCTTTACCCTAAACATTGTGTTGGGCAAAGATTCCATTACAACACCTTCCTTAAGCTCTATTTCTTTATCTTCCATTTGTTATTAAACAAAAAAACACCACCCTATAAAGGGCTGGCGTTATTAAAACAAATAATCCCTATCTCGTCAAGACTTTTGGCCCATCTGGGGCTACTGCCACCATATCCTCAAACATAGCCGATATTTTCCCATCCATTGTGCTTACTGTCCAACCATCTTTGGCAGATTTTAATAAAGGCGATCCTGCAACATACATTACCTCAACACACAAAACCATTCCTTCTTGGAGTACATCTCCGGTTCCCCGTTTACCAAAACACGGTATCATTGGATCTTCGTGCAATTCCCGCCCTATCGCATGGCCGGTTAGATCGCGGATTACATTAAATCCTGCCGTTTCAACCGATTTTTGAATGCTGGATGATATGTCCCCCACCCGATTGCCAATAACCACTTGCGTAATTGCTTCATCAAGGGCCTTTATCCCAACTTCCAAAAACTTATCAACATAATCACTTTTCTTCTTACCGTCTGCCACTTTAGTTCTACACATATCAGAATTCCACCCATTAAGCTTTACCCCAAGGTCCAAAGAAACAATATCACCGCGCCTAATCTTTCTATTTGAAGGCATTCCGTGAACAACTTCGTTGTTTATGCTTATGCAGGTGGAAAACTTATAACCGTCAACGCCCAAAAAAGATGGCAACGAGTGAAAGGCTTTTATTTGAGAATTAACAAATTTATCAACTTGAAGAGTTGTTAGACCGGGGTGCATCCAACCCAAGGTCCGATCCATAACAATTTTAGCGATCTGTGCCGCTTTTTTTATTTCTTCAATTTCTTCCGATGATTTTAGTATTATCAAATTTCTAATTCTTAACTTTCTCTAAGATTTCCTCCGCAATCTCCCCAATCTTCGCCTCTCCATTAACCTCAATTAATTTATTCTGACTGCGGTAAAAACCCAGAACCGACTCCGTTTGCTTGTGATATTCAGCAAGACGAACATTAATAAGTTCTTCTGTATCGTCTTCCCGCCCCCTTAGTACAAGTCTTTTAACACATACCGGATCGGAAACCATGACATAGAACACCTTATGGATAACCGCCTTCATGGATTCCGCCTGAAAAATATCGCGCGGTGCGCCATCCAGAACAAATCCCCCTTTACAATCATCCTTTGAAAGCCTTTCATCAACCACACCTAGTGCATCAACATCCTCGACTAATAGGCCCTTCTCTAACCTGTCTTTGACTCGCCTAGAAAGTTCGGAACCCGCCGATTCTTCTTTTATCCTTCTAAAGATGTCGCCTGTGGAAATATGTGGCACTGCAAGATTACTCGCCAAAATCTCCGCCTGTGTGCTTTTTCCACTTCCTTGCGGCCCCATAATTACAATGTTCATGGAAGTAATTATATTATCTAAAAAACAAAAAGGCTATGGTCGCTCCTTTATCAATCATAACCCATCGGATACAAAAATCTCCCTAGCAAGGATGCCTAGCAACCCAATCCCTGAGATCCAAGGCGTGTTTGTTAAGGTCCATACCCAGCCACACACCAAGTCACAAATGGCCTGGTTATTGACATAACAAAGCAGATCCCTAACTGTTTCGCCCGATGGCGGTTCGGGAAAACATACCACAACACCGAAGTGATCACCGACAACTAATCGGACATCGTGTTCTTCGGCAAGATCCTTGTAGTCCTTGCCGTCGGTGCCAATAAAACCACAAATCAAAACATCTGGCTTCCTATTAACATCAGGAAAAAATTCGTGTTCGGCCAAGGCATATTCTGGAGGGGAAATAAGAATATGCGGAACTCCAACAAACGCATATGTTGTCACAGGACACCTCCTTTTTGTTAAGATATTGCCAACAGATAGGCTGATTATATCATTATCTCAGCCTATGCAAACCCAAAATCGCCCAATTGACCTTGCGTTTGTCGCAAATTTATTTTGTGCGAGAATCCAAATCTTTAAGTATTTTTTTTGAGATTAAAAGCAACCGAGGGATATCTTTTTTTACTGTATCCCAAACTATATCCAAATCCACATTTTTGTATTCGTGTATTACTTTATTCCTCATCGCTATAGCGTCTTTAATGGGAAATTTAGGATAGGTCTTAACAAATTTCCACGGTAATTTATTGGCGGCTTCGCCGATTACTTCAAAATTTCTTAAAACGGCATCTTGAGTAAGGGAATCTCCAATAAAATCATCCGCGTCGAAATCCTCGGTGTACTCAATAATTTTTTGACACGCCTTAACAATATCTTCTACATATATCGCATCATCTTTTTCCATATATTGTCACTAAATCCTTGTAAATATATGGCTTTAATCTTTCATTTACGGACTTTTCTGTTACTAAATCTACATCCCTATTAAGGGCGCTTTTAAATTGCTCCTCTATTTTTATATGATCGGAGATACTTAAGCGGAAGGCACCTTTATATCTTATAAGAAGATCAACATCGCTACCTTTTGTCTGCTCATTTCTTGTCATAGAACCAAAAAGACCCAAATACTCAATTGGCTCTTTGTGACAAATTTTTTTTATTTTCTCTAGTTTTTGCTTTGAAATCATTTCTAAATGTTATCACAATTCGCCTGTAGACACCAAAAAAAGTGAGAGTTTTATACAGGGGAAAACACATCGAGTGAAACCCTAAAGGGTTTCACTCGCATTAATTTTAACTTAAATATTAAAACAGCAAATTTAGAAGTGGAGTTTAGTACAGAGATTTAAAACCCAAAATCTCCCATTTGGCCTTGCATTTTTTTGGCAACCTTTTTTTGCGCCTCTTTGACCGCTTTATTAAAAGCTTCCTTTAGGCGCACATCCAAAACCCCATCAACCCAAACTTCCTGCACCGCGTTATCCCCTCGCAGTACAATTCTTACGCCCTTTTCTTCCACTTCCACAGTAATAGCTTCCATCTGGCGCTTCATATCATCCGCCCTCTTTTTTAGCTCGTACAATTTTTTTACATTTCCAAATGGCAGTTCCATATAATTAAAAATTGAAAATTATTAAATAATATTCGCCTCGTAATCTCTCATGATCAACTGTGATTGGATTGATTTTACCGTCTCCAAAACCACGGAAACAACAATCAAAATTCCCGCCCCACCTACAGTTAGAGTAGAAATTCCCGTAAAGCTTTGCGCAAGGTTAGGAAGAACTGCAACAAGACCCAAAAACAACGCCCCCACGGCAGTAATTCTTGTCACGATACCATTTAGATACTCCGAGGTCGCATGTCCGGGACGGATTCCGGGAATAAACCCTCCTTGTTTTTTAAGATTGTCTGCCACATCTTCTGGATTAAAAGCGACGGCGGTATAAAAATAAGTAAAAGCAAAAACCAAGATAAAATAAAAAGCGTTATAAGCCGTTCCGCCCACCAAAAAATAAGAGTTTATTACTCCGGCAACTTGCGCAAGCGCGGGATTTGGCGAACCCTGCAAGGCTCCGCCAACAAGAGAAGGCGCAAGTACCAAAGAAACGGCAAAGATAATGGGAATCATGCCAGCCATGTTAACCCGCAAGGGCAAAAAATTGCTTCCGCCACCGTAGATTCTTCCGCCACGGAGTCTTCTAGCATATTGAATTTGCACATTCCGCGTCGCCTCATTAATGTAAACCACAACAGAAATTACTCCTATTGCCAAAATTCCAAGCAAGAGAGTATTGGTTATTCCGGAAGAAGATACCGTTGCCAAAGTTTGCCCAAACGAAAGCGGGAGCTTTGCCACGATTCCGGCAAAAATCAAAAGAGAAACCCCATTACCTATACCGTATTCCGAAATTAATTCCCCAAACCACATCAAAATTATCGTACCCGCGGTCATTGTAATAACAAGGCGAATTGTATCAAAAATCTCCAGAGGCAAAATTATTCCCTGTTTTTGTAACAGAATATACATTCCATAAGATTGAAGAGCGCACAAAGGCACAGCCAGCATTCTAGTGTATTGATTTATCTTTACTCGGCCAAATTCCCCCTCCTTACTCATTTCTTCAAGCTTTGGAATAACCTTGGTAAAAAGTTGCATTATAATAGAAGCGTTAATATAGGGCCCAAGACCAAGGGTAATAAGAGAAAAGTTCTCCATTCCGCCGCCGGTAAAAACATTAAGAAATCCTAATATCTGACTTCCGGAAAAAAGCTCCTGCAAAGCCTTAATATTTGCTCCCGGTATAGGCACATGAGCCAAAAGTCTAAAGATAAAAAGAATTGCAAATGTAAAAATGATTTTTTTCTTAAGTTCTGGAGCCGAAAAAAGGACTTTTATGGAATCCAAGGCAGAATTCATGAAGCAGTTCCTCCAGCTTTTTCAATTTTTTCTTTTGCCTTTTTGGAATAGGTAAATCCAATAAGATTCAATTTTCTGGATAATTCCCCTCCCGATAATACCTTTGCTGACTTAAACCCAAGTGATCGCGGTGTAACCTTATCACCATCTTTAAATTCCGCAAGAGAATTAAGACTAATTATGGAAACTTGTTTTGAAACACGGGAATTTCCCTTACCCCGTTTTTGGGGGAGTCTCTTTATAATTGGCACCTGACCTCCTTCAAAAAACGAGGGGATATTGGTTCCGGTTCGTGACTTTTGACCTTTGTTACCCTTACCAGAAGTATGACCACCTTTACCAGACCCAATACCACGACCTACTCTTTTGGCGCTTCTTCTTTTAATTTTTTTAAGGCTAGAAAGATCCATTTTTTAATCGCTTAAACTTTTTAATGCTTTAACCGTTGCATAAACATTATTAATTTTATTATTTGATCCTAAAATTTTAGCGGAGATATCTTTTATTCCAGAAACATAAATTACCTTCCGTACCGATCCTCCAGCAATAATTCCCGCTCCTTTTGGAACAGGTTTTAATAAAACCACAGAGGCGCCAAATTTTTTTGTTACCTCGTAGGGAATCGTCAATCCTTTAAAAGGGATTTGAAACATTTTTTTTCTGGCTCTGCTTGTGGATTTAGCAATAGCCGATGCAGTATCCCCAGCCTTACCAACGGCAATACCAATTTTTCCATTTCTATTTCCCACAACAGTCAAAACTGCAAAAGCAATCTTGTTTCCCCCTTTAGTTTTTTTGGAAACTCTCTTTATATCAATTATCTTTTCTTCAAAAGAATCGTTTTTTTGTCCAAAATCTCGCATATCTAAAATTTAAACCTAAATTTGTAATCCAGCGCTTCTTGCCCCTTCGGCTACGGCTTTTACTCTCCCATGGTACTTAAAACCGTTACGGTCAAAAACCGCCCTTTTTACTCCTTTTTTAATAAGTTCCTCCGCAACCATTTTTCCAGCCAGTTGCGCTTTTCCTGTTTTTCCCTTTGCTTCAACCCCTTTTCTATCGTTAACCGAAGCTATGGTGACCCCTTTTTGATCGTCAATAGCTTGAATTAGCACATATCTATTAGATCTAAAGACCGATATTCTAGGGACATCGGAGGTACCAGAAATACGGCTTCTGATTTTTGTTTTTAGTTTATCCTTTTGTGATCTTTGTTTTACTTTCATATTTTAAGGATTTACTTAGCCGAAGCGCCAGCCTTTCCGGCTTTTCCTGCTTTTCTTCTTACAACTTCTCCTGAATATTTAATGCCTTTGCCCTTATAAGGCTCAGGTTTACGAACCTTGCGGACAAGCGCCGAAAATTGCCCAACCTTTTGTCTATCTGTTCCAGTAACTTGTATTTTTGTATCG
>Ga0210017_1004256_pt1 | contig 11767 bp, 13 predicted proteins | sample CryGeyCG2014_020_FD_183966 | JGI IMG/M metagenome (GOLD analysis project Ga0210017, IMG submission 183966) | Groundwater microbial communities from aquifer - Crystal Geyser CG08_land_8/20/14_0.20 (SPAdes) (version 2) | ecosystem: Environmental > Aquatic > Deep subsurface > Groundwater | place... | reverse complement strand
TGAGTTGGGTGATGACCATAGTCACTTACAAGCGTATAGGGTTTAGCGTTTAGGGACTCGTGAAAAATTTCAAAGCGGCGCCAAGCACCTTTATATTCTGAATAACTTTTAAAAGTTATTTGGTCAGGAATTTTTAGGACTCTGGTTACATTGAGAACACCGAGGGCGTTAGAAACATTAAAACTCCCGGGAATTTTTAAAATATTTTTGACCTTTGAGGATTCTTTTTGAGATAAAGAATAGGGAATAATTTTGAATTTAATTTTCTTTTGCTTTTTAATTCTCTCTATCATCTTTTTAATATTTTTATCATCTTTATCTGCTACAAGAGTCCCGCCTGCCGGTAAATGATTTATAAAGGTTCTAAAAGTTCTAAAAATATGTCTTAAATCTCGATAATAATCGAGGTGCTCTCTCTCAATTGAGGTTAAAACGATTATTCGAGGCCAATAATTCAAAAAAGCTGCTTTGTATTCGTCGGCTTCGATGACGAGGTATTCGCTCTTTCCTATTTTGCAATTGGAATCTTTAAATTCCTTAAGTTTTGTCCCGATAATTACCGTGGGGTCAAAACCTGCTTTTATTAAGACCAGGGATAAAAGTGCAACAGTTGTACTTTTACCATGCATTCCGCAAACAGCAATCGTAAAATGTTTTTTTGTTAAATTACCCAAAGCTTCCGGATATGATTTAATTCTGATTTTATATTTTTTAGTCTCTTTAATCTCGGGATTATCTTTTTTTATTGCCAAAGAATAAATCACTAAATCTATATCTTTCGCAAGGTTTTTTCCTTGATGCTTTCCAATAAAAATTTTTGCCCCTTTTTTTGAGAGGGCTTTCGTAATTTCTGACTCGCAAAGGTCAGAACCAGAAACAAGAGCTCCTCTTTTAAGATAGTATTGGGCTAGGGCGCTAATTCCAATCCCTCCAATACCAATAAAATGAACTTTCATAGGCTACGAATTATCCATCCTCCGTAGCAACGAGTTTCTACTGCGGAGGGCGGGCGAATCTTTTACGAATATACGAATATGATTAATATTGATTTATGATTTTAGGAGAAACCTTTCTAAAATTTGATATTCTGCTCCTCTCGGAGTCAAGTGACTTTCCACTATGGCAATTTCTTTTACTAAAAAATTTAAATCAATTTGTTGGTCAATTTTTTTACCAAAAAGCTCTCCACCCCTGGCTCGTGCCAAAGTCAGGTGCACTTTCAGAGGATGGCGTTCGTCAACAAAAATCTGAGACTCTTTTAACTTTTTCCTAATCTCTTGCCAAATCTTTTCCAACATCTCTTCTTTTTCTCCAATTGCCCAGAGCATTCGCGGATATTTTTCATTCGGACCAAGGATAATCTTGATTAATCTTAAGAGAAAAGGGGGATTTTTTTGAGCAATATTTTTTAGTATCTCTTTTATTGTTATAATTTTATCTTCTTCTGTCCAGCCAATGAAAGCCAAAGTGAAATGAAGATTTTCTGGCTTTATCCATCTTAAATTAAATTGGCCAAGGACTTCTTGAAACCCAGCTAGTTTTATTCTCAATTCTTCAGGAAGTAAAATCGCAATAAAAATCCGGCGCTTCATAGTATTTATAATTATATCATATTAATTGTCTTGCCTTCAAAGAAGTGTTAAAATAATTCAAGAAATTATGAAGGAGGCTTTACTTTATAAAAACCTAAGCGAGAAAAGGGCTCAATGCCGAGTTTGCCCTCACTATTGTCTTTTGCTACCAAACCAGCGAGGGAAATGCGGTGTTAGAGAAAATAAAGATGGTAAAATCTATAGTCTTGTCTACGGAAAGGCAGCTTCGATTAATATTGACCCAATAGAAAAAAAACCTTTCTTCCACTTTTTACCAGGAACTGAGTCATTATCTTTTGGAACGGTAGGATGTAATCTGGCCTGCCTTAACTGTCAAAATTGGCAAATCTCACAATCTCCCAAAATTAGAAAGAAAATCGAAGGTCGGGAAATACTACCAGAGCAAATCGTAGAAATGGCTATTCGCTATCGCTGTCCGAGCATCTCTTATACCTACACTGAGCCAACTGTCTTTTCTGAATTTGCCCTTGATACGATGAAAATAGCCAAGAAAAAACGGCTAAAGAACTGCTGGGTTTCCAATGGCTTTATTTCCAAAGAAACATTGGAGCTAGTTACTCCATATATCGATGCCATTAATGTTGATATTAAAGGAGCAAGCGAAGAATTTTATAAAGAATACTGCAAGGCCCGTCTTGCTCCCATTATTGACGTCCTTTTGTTTTTGAAAAAGAAAAAAGTCTGGATAGAAATAACCACTTTAGCTATTCCCGGTGCCATCACCGAAAAGGACTTCACTAAAATCGCCAAGTTTATAAAAAAGGAGCTGGGTCCTGAAACTCCTTGGCACATTTCCCGTTTTTTCCCGGAAATTTCCTGGAAATTGCGCCATCTTTATTCCACTCCGGTTGAATTAGTCCAAAAGGGGTGCGATATCGGAATGGCTGCCGGCTTAAAATATGTTTACGGAGGTAATGTACCTGGTCTTGCTTCTGAAGACACTTATTGCCCGAAGTGCCACAAAAAGATGATAGATAGAACCGGCTATTCAATTGAAAGACTGGACAAAAAAGGGGAATGCTCCAATTGTGGCGAAAATTTAAATATCATAGAATAGAAATTTATTGAAACTTACTTGCCCTGCTCATGAAATTTATAGAGATTCATTGTTTCTATAAGTTTCTATGAATTTCGCACCGGAGGTGCTAATTTTTATCAATTTCTATGTTCTCTTTTGCCGCCATCACTCCTCATCCCCCTATTATCATTCCCACCATCGGCGGGAAAGATGATTTAAAAAAAGTTAAAAAAACTATCGAGGCAATGGAAAAATTGAGAGAGAAACTGGAAAGAGCGAGGCCAGAAACTTTAATTTTGATTTCGCCTCATGGGCCAGTAGGGTTTAAAGAAATGGGACTTGTAAAAAGCGAAGTGCTCACTGGAGACCTTTCAATGTTTGGTGACTTCGCAAGTAAATTTTCTTTTCAGAATGATAAAGACATTTGCCAGAAAATTATAGTCGGATGCAAAAAAGCAAGAATTCCTTTAAAAACTTATAATAAACCAGATTTGGACCACGGCTCTTTAGTGCCTCTTTATTATCTAACAAAAATTTCCAAGCCGAAAATTGTTCCAATGGCTTATTCTTTACTTGACAACTCTTTTCACTTCTTGTTAGGAAAAGTTCTTGGTAAAATTGCCAAAGATGAAAAAAGAAGAATTGGCATAATAGCTTCGGGAGACCTCTCTCATCGTCTCTTGCCAGAAGCACCGGCTGGTTATTCTCCCCGAGGAAAAGAGTTTGATGAAACACTAATTAAGTTATTGAGGAAAAAAGACATTGACGGAATTTTAAATATGGACGGGGGGTTAATTGAGGAGGCAGGAGAGTGTGGCTATAAATCAATAATTATCTTGCTAGGAGCATTATCGCAGTTAGAAGTTGATAGTTGGAAGTTGGAAGTTTTCTCTTATGAAGGTCCTTTTGGAGTAGGTTATTTAGTGGCAAATATAAAAGGATTAATTGATTAATTTTTACGGGCCTGTAGTTTAACGGCAAAACACGGCATTCGTTAACCCGCCGAAATTTTCAGGGGCCGATAGCTCAATGGTAGAGCACCGCATTCGCATTGCGAAGATAAGGGTTCGATTCCCTTTCGGTCCAAAATTTAGGCAGGCAAGTTGCAGAAACTGAGGGTTCAATTTCCTCCAGGTTCACCATTGAAGCCGTTAAAAAAAATTGCGGATGCGCTGGGTGTCTCACTCGATGATCTAATGACTGATAGTGGGTTCTAACCTTTCCAGCAAATACCACCATAATTAATTTATTGCCTCAAATCGTAAAACAGAAAGATGCAACTCCTCATTAAAAATAAATCAAAAGAAAGTATTGCTATCTCGCTTAGGAGAGCTGGTTATCGCTTTTTAGGGAAAGGCGAAGAAGGAGATGAGATGACTTTTATTCGTATTTTAGGAGTTAGCGGTTATCCGCGTTTTCATATTTATTTAAGGGTAGATAAATTAAGTCAAAAAATATTTTTGAATTTACATCTTGACCAGAGAAAAACAATCTATAAGGGTGCTCCAGCCCATAGCGCTGACTACGAAGGTATAGCCGTAGAAGACGAGATTGAGAGAATTAAGCGAGCTCTTCAAGAATCAGAATAAACGCGAGGAGTATTATAAGAAAAGTTAAATAAAACCGCCTGAAATTGGCGGTTTTTGCAAATTGAAAGAAGAAAATATTTGGGTTATGATTTAATATATGAATCTTGTAGAATTAGCGAAATCAGCTGTTGAGAATTATATAAAAGAGGGGAAAATAATCTCTCCGCCTAAGAACCTGGCGGAAGAATTTTTAAACAGGAGAGCTGGTGCTTTTGTGACGATTAACAAACAACTGACAGCTGACAACCTGCCTCGCCGGCAGGCGGGCAAACAACAGTTGCGAGGTTGTATCGGAACTTATCTGCCAATCCGCAAAAATATTGCCGAAGAAATAATTTATAACGCTATTGCGGCAGCGACCGAAGATTACAGGTTTGGTCCTATTTTAAAAGAAGAACTTTCTTCTCTTTCTTACGTTGTTTATATCTTGAGCGAACCAGAATTAGTAAAGGATATTAAAGAGCTTAATCCCAAAAAATATGGAATAATTGTAAAAACAATTCCTATAACCTATCCTGGTGGAACCGATGTAATCTTTAATGGCCATTCAGTTTCGAAATCTGGACTACTACTCCCGGGTTTGGAAGGGATAGACACTATTCAAGAGCAAATTTCAATTGCTTGTCAAAAGGGAGGAATAAATCCTGAAAAAGAGAAAATAATCATTTATCGTTTTAGTGTAGAAAAATACCAATAAAATTTCATGTATGTTATCAAGGTAGCACCAATAGCAAAAATTCCTTTGCCTTCTCCACAGATTTTAACTTATTTCAGTTCTCAAAAACTCCAGGAAGGTTCTTTAATATTAGTCCCACTTCAAAAAAGAAAGGTCTTCGCCTTAGTGCTTTCCCAAAAGAAGGCAGAAGAAATTAAGGCAGAAATCAAAAGGGCAGATTTTAAATTAAAGCCGATTTTAAGAGTGATAGAGGAGAGAACTGTTCTTGCCTCTTATCAGATTAAATTGGCTCATTGGATTTCCAATTATTATTGGGCACCCTTAGGTAAAGCTATATCATTATTTTTACCAACCTTCTTCTTAGGAGAACTGGCAAAAGGAAAAATTAAAGAAAAATCATTATTTCCAAGCAACCAACAATTAAATAAAATTGCGAAGAAATATTCCTCAAAATTGTATATTACTCCTTTTGGATTTTTGCCAAAAGAAATAATAGAAAACACAGTCAAAAACGGAAAGCAAGTTCTATTTTTAATTCCGGAAAAAAGTCAAGGCAATTTTTGGATCACAAAAGTTAAAGATATCACTTTGAACTCGGAATCTTTAGCAAATAATATTTGCTTTTTTTCAACAGATTTACCTTTTAAAAAATATATAGAAAGCTTTAAGAAGATAAGAGATGGCAAAAGTAAGATCACTATAGGTACACGTTCTGCTCTTTTTGCGCCATTTTCAAATCTTGGTTTAATTTTAATTGTAGAGCCAGAAAACAAAAACTACAAATCGGAAATGGAACCAAGGTACAATGCTAAAAACATAGGAGAGAAGTTGGCTGAGATTTTAGGAATTAATTTAATTTTAGTATCTTCCTTGCCGTCGATTGAAAACTATGTAGAATCTGACAAGGTAGTCGCTAAAAGAGAAGAGGAAGTTCAAGAAATAAAAAAAGAAATAATTGACATGAAAAAAGGTTCAAAAATGCTTAATAAGGATATTTTTTACGAGTGGTCTTCTCTTTCTCAGCCATTGTTTGAGGAAATCAAAAAAAACCTTTTATTAAAAAGGAAAGTTATTCTCTTTATAAATCGGCGGGGCGAAGGATTGTCTGTAGTGTGCCAAGATTGCGGCTGGATAAAAAAATGCAAAAATTGTGATGCTCCTCTCATTCTCTATAAAAAGTCAGATAAGAACCTTTCAATGGTTTGCTACCATTGTGGCTCTATCAGCTTACCTCCAAAACAGTGCGAGAAATGCCAAAGCTGGAAATTAGTTACACTGGGAAGTGGGATAGAAAAAATAGAAAGAGAGTTAAAAGAAAAATTCAAAAATTCCAAAATTTTAAGATTAGATAGTAAAGTAGCGGCTAGGTCAACGACTCAAAAAATGGTCCTTAAAAGTTTTTTTGAAAAAAATGGTGATATTCTTCTTACTACGTCAATCCTCTTTCGATATTTACCAATCTTGGTGGGGAAAAAAGTTCCGCTGGTAGGCATCATTTCTATTGATTCCCTTTTATCATTACCTGACTTCAGAGCCGAAGAAGAAGGAGTAAAAATTGTTCACAACCTACTCTCTTTTACTTTGGACAAATTTATTTTCCAAACATTTTGGCCAAATTCACAAGTGGCAAATTTTATTAAAAACGGCTATAACTCTTTTTTAAAAGAATTACTTAAAGAAAGAGAGAGGTTTTTTTATCCTCCTTTCTCAAAAATTATAAAATTAACTTTTTCTCACAAAGATTCTCAAAAGGCAGAAAACGAATCTCTGAATTTAAAGAAAAAATTAGAAGGGGAGGTTAAAAATAAATCTTTACAAATTCAAATCTTAGGGCCTTCACCTTCTTTTATCCAAAAAATCCGAGGAAAATATATATGGACGACTGTGATAAAACTCAAGAAATTAAAAGCGAACGAGAAGAAACAAATATTAAGTATCGTCCCCTCTTATTGGAAGGTAGATGTGGATCCTTTAACCATTATTTAAAACAAAAAATAGTCTTGACATTCGCTTTCTAAAATATCAAACTGAAAAGGTAAAAGAGTATATGTGGTAGGTGAAAATTTTATGAATAGAGACTACTATTTAACACCGGCTGGTCTCCAAAAGTACAAAAAAGAATATGAAAGATTGAAAGAATTAAAGAGAGAAAAAAGAATAAAGATGAGAGAATCAAGAGATGAGCTTTGGAGACCGGAAGACCTAAACCCCGATTATGAAGCGGTAAGGGGAGAATTAGGTTTTATCGAAAGAAAGTTAAAAGAGCTAGAACATATCTTTAAAAATGTCAAATTAATAAGGAGAACGAAAGATATTCCTAAAAAAGTTATTCTAGGCTCAACAATGATAGTAGAAGCAGGGGGCAAAAAAGAAGAATTTACCCTAGTTGGAACATTAGAGGCTAATCCAAGTGAAGGGAAAATTTCTGTCGATTCTCCTGTAGGGAGAGCCCTTTCGGGCCATAAAGTAGGGGATGAAGTTGTTATAGAGTCTCAAATTAAAGTAAGTTATAAAATCTTAAAGATTAAATCTTCTCAATTGTAATCTACTGTTAAAAATTTTTAGAAACTCCTAGAGAGAATTGTTTTGCCTCTGATTAAAAAACCTCTTTTATAGAGGTTTTTCTTTTAAAATTTTAAAACCAAATCTCAGCAAGATGATCTCATTCTACTTTTTGGGACGCATTAGAGGAAATAAGATAACCTCTCTTAATGTTTTCGAATTAGTAAAAACTGCTACTGCCCTATCAATTCCTATGCCAAGACCGGCAGCTGGTGGCATTCCGCACTCAAGGGCCTTAAGATACTCTTCGTCAAAAGGATGAGTTTCTATATCTCCTTTCTCCCGTTCTTTTAGCTCTCTTTCAAAACGTTTTTTCTGCTCGATAGGATCATTTAACTCATTAAATCCATTAGCAATTTCCCATCCAGCAACTATTAATTGGAGTCTGGCCGCCTTTTTAGGATTTCCCTCTAGGGCCTTAGCCAAAGGTGTCAATTCGATAGGTTGGTGCAACACAAAAGTTGGTCTTATAATATCGTCTTTGCATTCTTTTTTAAAAATATCATCGAGAATTTTTGCTCGAGGCTTATTCTCAACAGGGATTTTCAAATTTTTTGCTATTTTTTTAAGCTCCTCATCGCTCAATTTTTTGGGATTAGCTCCTATTTTTTCGGTAAGAAATTCATAAAATTCTACCCTGTCAAAGGGAGGAGTAAAATCAACTTCTCTCTCTTGATATATAATCTTTCTTTTGCCAAAGATATTTTCTACTAATTTTCCAAACATCTTCTCGATTAAATTTATCAAGTCCTCGTAATTGGCATAAGCCCAATAAAATTCGAGCATAGTAAAATCGGGATTGTGGCTGGCATCTATCCCTTCGTTTCGAAAAATTCTTCCAATCTCAAAAACCTTTCCAAACCCTCCAATTAAGAGTTGTTTTAAATAAAGTTCGGGAGCGATTCTTAAATAAAAATCTATATCTAGTGCTTCGTGGTGTGTCTTAAAGGGATGAGCGGCGGCACCACCAGCCATTGTCTGCAAAATAGGAGTCTCTACCTCCAAAAAGCCTTCTTTTTCAAGAAACTTCCTAATTTCGGAAATAATCCTTGCTCTTAAAATAAATTTCTCTTTTATTTCGGGATTCATCAAAAGATCCAGGTATCTTTTTCGGTATCTCTCTTCAATCTCTTGGATCCCATGCCATTTTTCTGGTAAAGGCGAAAGGGATTTGGCTAGCATCTGGAATTTATCCACTTCTAATGTCTTTTCGCCTTTTTTGGTTAAAAATAACATTCCCTCAAATAAGACGAAATCACCAATGTCAAAGTTGTCTAAAAACGTTTGATAAAGTTCCTCACCAACTCTGTCTCTTTTAAGATAAGCCTGGAAACGACCGGTGGGGTCTTCAAAGTGCAAGAAAGTGGATCCTCCATGCTTCCGGATGTTCCGAATTCTACCAATCATAACAACTTTTTTGCTTTTAAGATTCTCAAAATTCAAAATAATCTCTTTAACTTTTTGATGAGGTTTTATCTTAGATGGATAGCAAGAAGCACCTTGCTCTTCCAGGCGTTCTAATTTCTCTAATCTCTCTTTAGCAATTCTTTCAATTTGCCTCATAAAAGAATATTTTATCAAAAGAAAAAAAATAAAAAAGGGAGGCTTTGGTATGAAAATAAACTAACTGATATTTCTATTCGAATTTAATGATTTTATATGTCTCTTCTCCTAAGGGCGTTTTTACTTCTACAATATCGTCTTGTTTTTTCCCCAAAAACCCTCTCCCCAAAGGAGATTTCACCGAAATCTTCCCTTTTGACAAATCTATTTCTTCGGGAGGGACGATAATGATGTCAAATATTTTGTTTTCATTTTTTACTTTTATCTTTGAGTAAAGACTAATTTTATTGCTATTGCTCGTAGTGTTTTCCCCCTTTGTGTTTTTCAATTTCTGCTCAAGTTCGAAAATTTTTCTTTCAAGAAACTCTTTTTCCTCTCGGGCTTGTTGATATTCTGAATTTTCAGCCAAATCACCAAACGCAGCACTTCTCCTCAAGTTCTCAGCAACCAATTTCCTTTTTTCTTTTAAGCTAGAAAGTTCTCTTTCAAATTTTTGAAAGACTTCTTTTGAAATAAAATGAGTCATAGATTTTTAATTAAATCTTTGTTATATTTTATAAGATAGCGCTCTTTTGGAGGAATACTAAATGCCGCAAATGAGCGGCAAATATTATTTAATTAACTTATAGCAAATCTTTGATAAAAAGTAAATATGCTCGAAGAAAAAAGAAATATATTCCAAAAAGTTTCTCAAAAACCCGGGCAATTTTTTTCCAGGATCCCTATAAGTCCCAATGGTTATACAATCCTTTCTGTTGTCTTTGTCTTTTTCTCCTTTTATTTTCTAATAAACTATAATTTCTTTTTAGCTACTATCTTTTTTGCATTTTCAGTAATTTTAGATTTCATAGACGGGGCTGTCGCCAGATTTTCTCGAAAGGTGACAAAAATCGGAGCCTATCTTGACACAATTTGTGATCGGTATGTCGAGGCGGTTATCTTAATTGGCTTTTTATTTCTATCTTTGCCTGAGATTCTTCTCCCTGCGCCTGTCTGGATTTCTCTTGCTCTCTTTGGTTCTTTAATCACTACTTATTCAAAAGCAGCAGCAAAAGAGAAAGAATTAGTGAAAGAGGAATTTAAAAAAGGTTTTTTGGGCCGGGGCGAGAGAGTAATTTTAATTTTAATTTCAATTTTTCTTGGAAATTTTGATAATTTTTTGGTAATTTATCCTCTGATAATTTTTGCGATAGTCTCAAATCTTACTGCTTTCCAGAGAATATATCTTATCCTCCGCTTAGGAAAAGGGGATAATTTCCGGTAATTTAATTAATTTTTTGTTAAAACAAGCGGCCCTCCTCTGACTATTGCTATCTCGTGCTCAAAATGACAAGAGAGAGAATTGTCTTTGGTTCTATAACCAAAACCATCTATTGTTTTTACGATTTTCCAATCACCCGCGGTTACCATAGGTTCAATACAAAAAACCATCCCCTCTTTAATCTTAATTCCTTTAGCCTTTTCGCCAAAATTTAGAATTTGGGGTTCCTCGTGAAGTTTTTTTCCTATACCGTGACCACAGAGTTCTCGGACTACATTAAATCCTTTACTCTCGACATATTGCTGGATATTATAGCCGATGTCTCCTATTGTATTACCAATTTTGGAATTTTTTATTCCTATTTTTAAAGCCTCTTTTGTAACAAAAATTAACTCCTGAGTTTTTTTAGAAATTTTTCCTATCGGAACAGTAACTGCCATATCACTATGATATCCCCTCCAGTAAATTCCGAGGTCCAATGATAAAATATCTCCTTCCTTAAGGATTTTTTTTGAAGGAACGGCGTGAACTATTTCTTCGTTAAGAGAAGTGCAAAGGACTGCCGGGTAATCCTCGAAATTTAAAAAGGAGGGTTGACCTCCTCTCTTTTGGATTAGTGTTTCGGCAATCTCATTTAATTCCTGGGTAGTAATTCCTACTTTGATTTTTCTTTCCACCTCTCCCACAATTTTGGCTAGAATCCTACCGCCCTCTCTCATTATCTTTATCTCCTTTGGAGATTTAAGGTTATTCATTTTAAAGCATTTAATATATCGTTGAAAACTTTTTCAACGGATTGTCCGCCATTTATTTTTTTAATCTTAATTTTTCCCTTTTTGAAATAATTAATTAAAGGAAGGGTTCTCTCTTGATATTCTTTAATCCTTACTTTAATCGCTTCTGGGGTGTCGTCTTTGCGGACTTCCAGTTTTGAGCCATCTATTGGGCATCTTTTTAATTTTATAGTTTCTTTACTGTGAAGGATTGGATGGCGCATAAGGATACATGTTCGTCTCCTTGTCCCGCGGAAAATAGTTTCTTTTTCGCTTAACTTTAGAATTAAAACCAAAATTTTATTTTTACCGTAGAGTTTTTTCAAAAAAGGGATAATTTTTTCTCCTTCGTACAAAGTCCGGGGAGAACCGGAGAAGACTATAGGTTTTTTCTCTTTGGCTAGCTCTTTGATTTTCTCTTTAACCCAGAAGGTAATTAGGGGAGGACTCATAAGCTCTCCTTTTTCTCGCATTCTTTTTTCCTCAAGAAAAAAATATTTTTTGCCATTTACCAAGACAAAATCATTCTTTCGAGCCCCTTCTAATTTTGACACTATAATTCTACTAGTCTCAAAATAATAGAAATTAAATTTCTCAGAGATAAGTTGAGATTGGGTTCCCTTCCCGGAGCTGGGGGGACCGAGGATAATAATAATTGGAGGAATTTTCATAAGAATCTTATCGCGAAGCTACGGGTTATGTCTTTTGCGCT
>Ga0210017_1004255_pt1 | contig 11767 bp, 10 predicted proteins | sample CryGeyCG2014_020_FD_183966 | JGI IMG/M metagenome (GOLD analysis project Ga0210017, IMG submission 183966) | Groundwater microbial communities from aquifer - Crystal Geyser CG08_land_8/20/14_0.20 (SPAdes) (version 2) | ecosystem: Environmental > Aquatic > Deep subsurface > Groundwater | place... | reverse complement strand
TATCATCTCGCTCTAATATTTGCATTAATTCTTTTTTTACATTCTCGACGTCATTGAGACTTACTTCTGCGCGCCCACTAAACTTTATTTCCGCCACAACTTCGTTCCACTCTTTCTTAATTTCTCCCTCGGCTAAGACTCCTTCTAAACGAGTCACCAATTCTTCAACTTTTGTCTGTAATTCCACACTTAAATCACGCTCTGTACGCGCAATTTCTACAGCGCGTTCATCAACATTTTTAGCTGAATCACCCAAAATAACAGAGCCCTCAGCAATCTTGCCAGCAACTACTGCGTTTGTCTTTCTTTTCTGTAATAGATCTAGTGTCTCTCCCGTCTTCACCACATCATCGTCCAATTCCTTCCAAATACCACTGGGTTTATTAACTTTTATCTTTTTCCCATGTTTAGTAACAATTTTTGCCAATTTCCCATACTCACCCTTGACTACTAATGTCTTCAGTCCTCCAACCTCTGGTATATCGTCCAGGTTTGCGCCTACTCCTTTTAATTGCTGAAAAATCTTTAAGGCCAAATCTTTTGCTTCCTTCTTTTTCCCCTGTTTCTCCATTTCTTGAGCTTGAACCAACAAAGCCACCGCATCGCGCAGATCCTTAACCTTTGTAATTGAATGTAAAATGCCCACCACCGCACCAGTCAATGTCTGGACTGGCTCTTTTTCTTTCTTCTCGCTCACCTCTTTATCTAGATTTAGCTTTTCCTTCTTTACCATACCCTCCAATTTTACCACACCAGGGCGCTTTCAACTGGTAGAATAACGCTATGGCTACTCAAACTATTCATTTTACTCAATCTTCATATTTCAAGGCAAATAAAGGTGTTGATCGTTATTGTATTGAACATTATCTCCTCCCAGGATTAGAGGTTCAAGCTGTCATTGCCGGCGGATCTCGTGGAATTGAGCTTCCTGTAGGGGAAAATCAAACTCCCGAATATCTCTCTCTTGAAGAAGCCAAAATGCTCGTTCTTGATTGGCTCGAGCAAAACCAAAATTTGCTCGCAGATGACAAGAAAAAATTAGCGAAACTCAAAAACTACGAACAGTTTGCGGATCTTGCCAGCAATATCTATCAATCTCAAATTCAAGACCCCAACAAGCTTTTGACCGCCACGCGTCTACAAAATATCGCTGATCTCAGGGCCAAAAAAACCGAATCCGCCACAAATTCTACCCCTCATTACGATCCCGGCAAAGCCATTGACGACTATAACCGTCTCTATCTTCGCCTTCTCTCGTATTCTCGTATTGATATTCCTCACAACTTGCTCCAATCCATTGTTTCCCCTGGCATTCCATCAGGAGCAGGCAACCTTCAGGAAGACGCTCTTGCCTCGGTTATTAGTGCAAACTTATCTCGCCTATACGCCGCCGGCAGTGTAGGGAGTAGTGAGTCGGCTCGAAATTACGCCGTAGCTCACGAATTAGGCAACATTATCGCCACTTCTTATCCCGAAATGACTGGGTTACTCAATCTACTAGGGGAACCACAAACTGCCGCCAATCTCCGCGAAGTTACCAACCGCTTAGCTAAAGAGCTGGAATCAACCAACGCCAGCTTGGCTCAATATGAAAAGACCCAAGTTTCCGCCATCACCGGTGTCGACGTTCATCTCTTAAACGAATCAGAGCTCAGAACGCAAATCAATAATATCTTTTCCTCTATGGGGATTAAAGATCGCGACAAACTAACCAACACACTACTTACAAGCATTGTCAGTTCCGCCAAACAACCCCTCACCACTTCTCAAATAATCGAACAGGTCGGGGAAAAAATGGGCATTCCCCCCGAACAACTAAACATAATTAACTCTACTTTACTGGCCTCTGGACTGGCCGTTTCTCTCGAATATCGCCAAAACAAGCTCTCTCTCATGCTTGGCTCTCGTCATCTCACGCTTGGCGAAAAAAACCTCCTTCGCAAAGGAATTAATCCATTTTTAGTCCACAACTCACCAGAGAAGCTCTCTCTTTTAGAATCCAAAATGCTTGCCGAGTACAATGCAATTCCTGGACACAATCAACAGTTTGTCACCCTACGGGATGCTTACCAAGCTGAACTACAATCCTCAAACTCCGATCATCACTTTCTCAATAGGTCTCGCTCTCATTTTAATCAACTTGGTGCTTATCACGACCTTTCTCTCTCCGACCGCGCACTCATCAACCGCACTCGTTTTGGTCGTTGGGTCACCGATACTCGTTCTCGGTTCTATGAAACCCAAGCTAAGTTTTTTGATAAATGGGTTGACCTCGAAGAAACCATCACGGGTAAAAAATGGCTCTTCAAACAACTCAACAAGTGGGACAAATTTGCCGAAAACTTTACAGTTACTCTCGGCAAAAACAAAATCCCCATCTTCCACATGGTTCCTTGGATTTTGGACCAGTGGGAGGGCTGGAAAAAAGCCAAAACTGCCAAGGCGCTGGTCCGCACCTCTGGGTGGACAAATCCTCTGGGCAAATTTATTCACAACCGTCTCAAAGATTACGAACTCGGCGGCTACACTATTGATGGCGCTTTCGCCCACTTCGCTTCCACCCAGTGGGGTAAGCTCGTCAAATTGTCTCTCGCCAAAACTGGGATGTCTGGAGTTTTCAAATATGTGGGATCATCCGTAAGTCGCACTGCCACTCGATTTCTTATTAAAATAGGTGGTAAGGCGTTGGTCAAACTTGGCGCCAAAGCCCTTGGTGCCCTCATCACTGCCACCACCGCAATCGGCACCGTCATTTTTGCCATCAGCATAGTTTTTGACCTCATTAGTCTCGGTTGGACTTTCCTCAAAGAATTTATTAACAATCTCGAATTCCGTAAAACCGTTATCAAATGGGGAGCCATCATTGAGGCGATTTTTACCTCTATCAATCTCGGTGGTATTTTGCTCGCCATTGGTGCCTTTTTCACTGGTACTATGGCTGGAGCCGTTTCTCTCCTCCTCGTCGCTTTTGCCATTGTCATTGCCACCCTAGTCATAGTTCCTCAAATCCAAAACAATATTAAAACCACCTTCCATCTCGACTCCGAGTATGTCGGACCCGCCAGCTCCGCTGACTTTGGTGCTTCCGTCTCTTGCGCGAGTGATGGCGCAGTTTCTGGTGCCACCACGCCCGGCATCCCAACTCGGGCCGAAGAAATCGTTTCCGACCTTCACACTGGATTTTGGAACTACTGCAATCGACCCACCAATCCAGAAATGTCAGAGCTACACTTGGGTGTCGCTGACACCATTCAATACCCGAGTGTCTACAAGCTCTCTAACCGTCCCAACATTTTTGACTATCCACTCTTTAAATCTTCTCCCGATCCCACCCGCGAAGAAATTCAAAGTAGTGGCAACGCCCTCTACTGGTGCACCTACCTCGTCCAGCACTCATACCGCGAATCTGGCAACAACAAGCTCGCCAACACTCTCTGGTCACCCACCATGGAGGACGATTTCCGTGCTCGCAAAAAATTTGTCGAAGCCAGTGCCGCCACCCCAGACAACGTTCAGCCCGGCGCCGTGATCTTCTTCAAAACAGATGGCGGACCAGACCGCACCAACCATGTCGGCGTAGTTAACTCTGTCCATGGAGCAATGTTAACTTTTTACCAAAGCAATGCTCCCACCATCAATGGTTTTGCCGAATTCCGAGGTGGCTTGCAAGGACCACCAGGAATGCCTATTGTCGGTATCGGCAATCCCTAGGCCAATCGCAACTCAATCGTCTTTCCCATTGATCCAGCAATAGTCATTAGAGTTTGCAGAGTTGCATTTCTCGAACCAGATTCTATTCGGGTAATAGTGGTTCTGGGCATGTTTGAAAGTTCAGCTAGTTTATTCTGAGTCAAGCCCATCGAATTTCTGGCTTTCTTAAGGGCCACAACTAAGTAGTAATACTTTTGCTCTGCCTCAATAAATTTCCACTCTTTGGGCGTGACATCTTTATTAAATTCGTCCAAAGTAATTGCTAGTTTTTTTAATTTTGTCTTATTCATGTATCTCCTTATTTATATTCAAATAATCGCTCTTTGGCTTTGTCCAATTCACATGTTGGAGTTTTCTGTGTTTTTTTGGCAAATGCAGACAAAATAATGATATTGTCGTCTTGCAAATATGCATAAATAGCTCGCCATTGTCCGCGGTGTTTGATTCTAATTTCAAACAATCCTATATTACCAATCAATTTCTTACCATCCAGTTCTTCAAGTTTCCCTTCATTTTCCAAAATAATGAATATCGCCTTAAATTTGAGCTGGACCTCACGAGGAAAATTATTTATTTCTTTTACAGATCTTCTGTCCACAATAATAATTTTCTTCATAGCTCCATTGTGTCATAAAAGACACATTTGTCAACACAAGTTGGTAATACTAGGGTAGAATAGATTTATGCAAGTGGTAAAAATAATCTACAAATACAGGCTTCTTTTCATCGCCGGGCTTATCTTGGCCAGCATATTATTATTTTTTCTCTCCCGTACCACCCCTCCTTCTGTCCAATCTACCTCACTTACCAACGATCAGGTTAATGTTTTATTAGACACCCCCATCAACGTTACGTTTACTACCCCAACTACCTCCAGTGAACGTCGACGCCTCACCTACAATTTTATCCCACCCATTGCCGATTCACCCACTTGGGACAGCTCAAATACTATCGTTCGCCTCAATTCCCACTCAACACTCACCAAAAACACCCACTATACTCTGGATATTCTCTACAACGACAAATCTATTTATACTCTCTCTTTCACAACCAATCCTTATGATAATGTCGACCTACGCGAGCAGGCCTCCAAACAAACTCAAGACGATCTCCTCTTTGCCACCAAAGAAAAAGAACTTATCACCAAGTATCCTTGGTATCCCAAACTCCCAATCATCACCCCCAATTACTATATTTTTTATAGCTTCATCGACAAAGAATTCAAAATTCACCTCACGTCCGAAACTGATCAGAGACAACTAGAGTTAGACGGGGTCGGAGCCATCAAAAAACTCGGTATCCCAGCCCAAGACATCAAATACTCCACTGTAGTCGACTAAACTTCGCTAATCACATCAAAGCCCTTAAAACTCCCCGTAATCGCTAGTCCTATTATTTTCCCACGGCAAATTCCCCTTTCTCTCATCTGCTTTGCTGTTTCATTTAGCGTCGCCCCACTCCCTACTGCGTCATCTATTAATAGAATGTTGTTATGTTCACTATTGTCAGAGACCACCAAAGAGTGCTGGGCGTTCTCAACTCGATCAATCAATTTCCCCAAGCTCTTCTGGGGCACAGCAACCTCCGATTTGATTTTACGAATCGTAATTACTCTAAGTTTGAGTTTGAGTTTTCTTTCAAGAACTGTCATAAACTGCACCTGTCGTCTGACTGTGGGGGGGATAAACCCAACACTTGTAATGTGTTTTAGTTTTATCAATTTTTGTATTTCAGGAGACAAAGTGTCAATTAGTTCCGACATCAATGACTGTTGTTGGCTTTGTTTGGCATACAACAACAGCTGTCCAAGCTTCGTTTTACCAAAACGATCAATACTATAAAAATCAAGATAGTATAAATCATCCAAAAACACGCGTTTATATGTTTTTTTAAGCTTACCCAGACCATTAATCAGTCCTTGTATTTTGTAAGCGGCAAACTTTTTGAACATGGCCACATACTCTCGTGCCGTCTTCTCAATCGGCAGGTTCTGTTTCTGACACCATGACTCAAATCCCACCATCCCCACAAGTTTCTCTCCAGTTGGGGTAATAAACAAATAGTTCTTATCAATCAACTGCCTAGTACTGTCGGGTAAATAAGTAGAATTTTTTTTAATTGACTGATCACTAATTTGATAGTAAACAACTGGAGGGTGACCCTTCTTTGTCAAAGCCCCTCGCTTAAATAAGGTCAACAGTTGTTTTCTTACTCCACGATCTGTAATTCCCAAAAAATATGTCAGTTCTTGCCCCGTAACTTGTCTATGCTTTTGAACATAATCAACTATCTTTTCGCTTGTCTTCATGTTTACATATTACCATTACAGTTCCTAATTTACTAGGAACTAGGAACTAATTACTAAATAACTAACCAACTGATATACTAAAAACTATGCAGCAACACCCAATTCCTCAAAATGTCACTCTCTTCAATTCGTTTAGGCTTAGTGGGTACAGCTGACAATACGCCACTCTCCCGACGAGTGATTGAGATATTTTCTCCGAAATGAGTAGATTCTGTGATCCACTAATTATAACCTTCCCCATTTTTCCCGTCTCATCCACATGGGCCTGGATACTACTCATCATTTCTGGGTATCTCTGTATCTCGTCAATTATTATTCCTTGGGGATTATTGGCCAATACTCCCGCCGGATCCTCCCTCACTAGATTCAGGGTCTCAATTTTTGTGTATAGTACAATATGGGAATTGGACTTCCAAATAGTACAAGATATAATAAATCACCCATTTAGAGAGCCCTCGACAACATTACAACTTGACAATGTCCCTCAAACTCTCTATTCTTATTTCAGATATTACATTAATTACTGTAAAAACTAAAATGAAAACCTCTCCTCTTATTATTCGCCAGACCATTCTCGACAACCATCTTCGAATTTTTAGTCCTCGTGATCTGGGCTCCCTTTTAGATCTCACTCCTCGCCTCACCCTATATTATCTTCAAAAAGGCATTATAGGTGGCCTTTTCCTCCGCCTCAAAAATGGTCTCTACACTCTTGCTACTGATCCTGCCAAACTAGAAGAAATTGCCAACCGACTTTACGCCCCTTCATATCTCTCTTTTGAATATGCTCTCTCTCATTATAATTTAATTCCCGAAACAATCTACTCTGTCACCTCCGCCACCCCAAAAACAACCAGGGAATATGAGGTAAATGGTCTGGCTTATTCCTACACCACCATTCCCCCCGTTGCCTATACGGGCTATATTCCCATCACACAAGATTATCGTTCATATCTCATTGCCGAACCAGAAAAAGCCGTAGCCGACTATCTCTATCTCCTCTCTCTCGGTCGCCGTGGTCACTATGAACGTCTCGATGTCTCCAAGCTCAATCAGAAGAAAATTGTCCAATATTTATCCCTTTATAAAAGACCCTCCCTCTACAAATTATTAAAAGAATTTAAGGAGTCAAATGTTCTCTCAATCATTTCTTGATGAACTTGCGACAAAATATCAAACAAGTCCCGAGAACGTTTATCGTGAATATCTGCAGCATTTAATTCTTTCTCATCTATATCAACAAAAAGAAAGTAATCAATTATATTTTAAGGGGGGGACTGCTCTGCGCCTTGTCCAAAGAAGCCCACGTTTCTCCGAAGATCTCGATTTCGACACCAACCTGCATCAGATTTCTACTTGGGAATCAGTGATTGAAAATACTCTAGTTTCTCTCACACATGAAATACCTCTTGATATTTCAGAGAGCAAATCCACAACTGGTGGATACTTGGGTATTTTTACCTCTTCTGTATATAACAAATCCATCGAGATTAAATTTGAAATTTCTTTTAGGCTCCAGAGTGCCTCGGGAATCATTCGGGTGGTTCAAAATGACTACCTTCCTCCTTATTCTATTTATTCAGTATCAGATTCTCAATTAGTTCAGGGAAAATTGTCGGCTCTGTTTGACAGAGCTAAGCCTCGGGATTTTTATGATTTATATTTCTTATTGCGAGCAAATCTCCTAACTCCAACCGACAAACAACAATTAGTCAAGGCCAAAGAGCTTCTAAAAAATAGTATCCATCTCAATTTTAACACCCAACTAAAACATCTCCTCCCGAGATCTCACTGGATGATCATCAAAGATTTCAAGTCAACGCTCTCACAAGAATTAGAACGCTTTACAAGGTAGAATAATGGTACTTATTTTTTCCCACATATGTATTAAAATGGGATCATGTTTACACGCACACTTGAGAAAAAACTCATTACCTGGCAAAAATCGTCACCCCGCAAACCACTAATCCTCCGCGGGGCTCGCCAAGTGGGCAAAACTTCTCTCATTGGTCACTTCCTGTGGGTAGAATTACTAATCTCTATCTCTATCCTCTCACTTTTTTTGAATATCTTCAGGCCATCAAACAACCCCTTCCTCCCAAAAATATTTCTCCCGCTAAACACCAGTTTTATTGTAAACTTTTTCGTGATTATCTTCTCGTTGGTGGTATGCCAAAATCAATCCAGTCATTTCTCACTACACAAAAATACTTAGATGTAAAAACCACTCTCGAAGATCTCCAAATCACCTTCTCAAACGACATTCGCAAATACGCCCGCCACATCAATCAACAAAAATATCTCGAGCTCATTCTTGGGGAGGGACCAAAATCAGCCGGCACTGTTTTTCGTTATGAAGGCTTTGGTGGTTCCACCTACAAAAGCCGAGAGATTAGTGCTGCTTTTACAACCATTTCAGGTACCCTCCTCCTCCACCAAATCCCCTCGCTCAACTCGACAGTATTACCCCTAACCCCCAAACTTAACCGTCCCAAAAAACTCATTTGGCTAGACCTGGGTATTGTTAATCATGTAGGTGGAGTCACCCCACAGTCTATTACCACTACTTATCAGGGGAAACTCATGGAGCAATATGTCGGCCAAACCCTAATTACTTTGGGAATTAAAAAATTGTATTTTTGGGCTCGGGACAGAGATGAGGGTAGTGCCGAAGTTGATTTTTGCTTTCAACTAGATAATAAAATCATCGCTATCGAAGTCAAATCTGGCAACTCACAACAAATGAAGTCGCTTTATAGTCTAGGAAACATAGATCCCTCAGTCACCTTGGTTCGTATTTCTTGGGATCCATTGGCCATTGAAGCTCATCGTCATGGGGATAAAAATTACACCATCATTTCTATTCCCTTTTATCTAGTTGATAATATATTTGAAATCCTAAGCAAGGTAGAAAGGAATTCAAAATTCACCTCACGTCCGAAACTGATCAGAGACAACTAGAGTTAGACGGGATCGGAGCCATCAAAAAACTCGGTATCCCAGCCCAAGACCTCAAATACTCCGTTGTGTCAGATCGCTAGGGTATACTAGTTATATGCAGCAACACCCAATTCCTCAAAATGTCACTCAGTACCAATTCCGCCTCGTAGGGGACATGACTCTCAAACAGTTTCTCGAACTGGCCCTCGGGCTTGTCTTGGCTTACTTATTTTTTACCAGTAACTTAGTTTTTATCTTCAAGTGGCCTCTCGTTATTCTCTCTATTCTCTTGGGGGCTGGACTGGCCTTCTTCCCCATAGAAGACCGCCCTCTCGACCAGTGGATTATTAATTTCGTCAAGGCTATCTATGCACCCACCAAATTTATCTGGCAAAAGACCAACAAAATTCCGCGCCTATTCCTCTTCGCTGCCCACGCTCCAGACATTATTACCACCATCACTAAAACTATCAAGGCACCCACTATAAGTCCCACTCAACAGGCCATTTCCGATCTATCTGAGGGAGAAACCGCCAAAATATCTTCTCTCGACTCTATTTTTAAAACCTTCCCCGTCCCCTCACCATCCACCATGAACCATGAGCCATCAACTATCTCCAAACCCACCATTTCTATCCGCAAACTAAAGCCTGCAACTGCGGTCTCAGATATGGTGATTCACCAGGCCGTCACTAAGGCTCCCCTCATACATGAGCCATTAACTAATCCCACCTTCACCGCCCCCTCAGCCATCGCCCGCCAAAGCCCTGGCGACGGCGGGACCATCCCAATGTCCACCCCAAAAAATATCACCCTCCCCGCCTCCCCCAAAAGTCCCAATTTAGTCACCGGTGTCGTCGTGGATCAGCACGACAAGCTCATCGAAAATGCCATTGTCCAAATAGTCTCTGGAGACGGTATTCCAGCCAGAGCTATGAAAACCAACTCTCTCGGGCAGTTTTATACCTCTACCCCTCTAAGCCCCGGGACCTACGTGGTCGAAGTTGATATAGACGGGCTAACCTACGCACCAAAACAAATAGTCGTCAACAACACCACTCTCTCCCCCATCGAGCTCAGAGCAAATAATTAGGTTATACTTGTCATATGTCCGACTCAATCATTGTAGCCACTACCCAAGATCATCTCGATATTGAAACTATTCAAGATGATATGGTCATCCTCAAAAATGGGATTTGTAGCTTGGTCATCCAAGTCTCAGCCATCAATTTTGGTCTTTTGTCCGAAGAAGAGCAAGACGCCACCATCTACTCCTACGCCGGCCTCCTCAATTCTCTCTCCTTCCCCATCCAAATTGTTATCAAGTCAGAAAAAAAGGATATTAGTGCCTACTTAGAACTTCTCGGTACCCAAGAAAAAAAGCTCAAAGACGAAATTCTCAAAGAGCGCATGAAGGCTTACCGAGAATTTATCCAAACTACCATTACCGAACAAAACGTTCTCGATAAAAAATTCTATATCATCGTCTCTTACCAAATAGTCACCTTGTCAGGCAAAGTTGAAATCTCAGAAAATCTACTTCTCAAAGCCAAGGCCGATCTTGAGCCTAAACGTGACCACATCATCAAACAACTAGTCAGAATTGGCCTAACTGCCAACCAACTCAACTCTCAAAGTCTTATGAAGCTCTTCCATAGCTTCTACAACTCGACGGTCAAGGGCCAAAAGTTTACCACCGCCTCTGACTACGAGCAGGCCATCGTTGCCCCCAACATCGCCAAATAATACGCTATACTATTCTCATATGAAGCTGCCCTTTTCTTTTGCCGGCAAAAAACCTACTCATGAAGATACTGGCCCCCAAGTCTCTCCCTCCGTCACAGCCTTGTCACAAGGCACTACCAACGTCAAAGATGTGATCGCCCCCGAAGCCATCGAGGTCGACTGGAGCGACATCAAAATCAACGACACCTACTATCGCACTCTGTTTGTAGCCGGCTATCCCCGCTTTGTCAACGCCAACTGGCTTAGTCCCCTCATCAACTTTCCTCACTCCTTATCCATTTCCATGTTTATCTACCCAGTTGATGGTAAGGGAGTCATCGAAGATTTGCGTCGTAAAATCGCCGAAATGGAAGCTGAGCTTCAGGGAGATATTCAACGTGGTCGCATCATCAACATTGACACTCAGGTCAAACTCGAAGATGCTAGATCGCTTCAAGAACAGCTCGCCAAAGGCGCCGAGCGCTTTTTCCAGTTTGGGCTCTACATCACAATACGCGACGATAAAAAAGATATCTTAGATCGCGTCACTAACCACATCAAGTCGGCTCTTGGTGCTCTTTTGATTGTTGCCAAAACTGCCAGCCTCCAAGTAGAGGATGGCTTCAAAACTACCCTCCCCACCGGCCTCGACAAACTCAAGATGAACCGCAACATGGATACCACCAGCCTTGCCACCACCTTCCCCTTCACCTCCTCCGAACTCACCGCCAACGAAGGACTTATGTATGGGATCAATGAGCACAACGACTCCCTAGTCGTCTTTGATCGTTTCACCCTCGAAAACGCCAACATGGTGGTCTTTGCCAAATCTGGCTCAGGCAAGTCGTATCTGGTCAAACTAGAAATTCTGCGCTCGCTCCTTTTTGACACCGAGGTCATCGTCATCGATCCAGAAGATGAGTATCGCAAACTATCCGACGCCATCGGTGGTACCTATATTGACTTCTCTTTTTCCTCACCAAGTCGCATCAATCCCTTTGAGCTCCCGGTGGTGAACGAACCAGACGAGAACGAACTCGCCATGAAAATCATCTCTCTCCATTCACTCCTCAAGATCATGGT
>Ga0210017_1004251_pt1 | contig 11771 bp, 12 predicted proteins | sample CryGeyCG2014_020_FD_183966 | JGI IMG/M metagenome (GOLD analysis project Ga0210017, IMG submission 183966) | Groundwater microbial communities from aquifer - Crystal Geyser CG08_land_8/20/14_0.20 (SPAdes) (version 2) | ecosystem: Environmental > Aquatic > Deep subsurface > Groundwater | place... | reverse complement strand
GTTGTTGCATAGCTTGTCATATTCTTTTTGCCAGCTCCCAAAATAACAGTAAAATTGGCCAGTTCTTCCTTCAGCCTGACTTCCTCTTCTAGTAGTTCCGTCTTTGTCTCTTGCATTAATCTTTTGTTCAATTTCATATTCAAACAATTTTATAATCATATCAATTATAGCAATAAACACGTAAAAGATCAAGCTTAAAAGTTTTTTGTATTAAAAAGGGGCGTTGTACGCCCCTTTAAAATTGTTTAATGACGACAAACGCCCCAATCCCTAATGGGACTTGGGACGTACCGTTATCTGGATTTTATCTTGATAAAATTCAAATGACGGTACGCAGCCAAGATTTACCTTCGTTAGGGACTAATGCTTTTTGGGCCGAATTTCAAAAAGCGGTTTTTAATCTTCTTACCATTCTCCTGGTGATAACTCCATAGAGCAATAATTGATCACATGAAGAAATACCTTTTTATTTTTATTTTATTTTTGGATTGGCTCTCGTGCTCCACGAGCCTTTATGAAGAACAGTTAAGAATGATTGTCAAAATTTTGTTTTTATTTTTGTTTATTTAGCCCTTTTCCATCACTTCTCTTGTCTTTCACAAGCTAATAACTGTTATTTATAGCCAGTTCAAGATATTCTATATAGAAGTATAGCATAGTTTTTAGCTTGTGTCAAAGAAAAAATAGCTATTTTTCTTGTAAATTATAGCTAATAAAATTTTTATCCACAAGCCGTATGTCTAAAAAATTTTTTCCAGTTTTTTTCTGTGGAAAAATCACATTAACGTTAACATATAAAAAACAACAGTTGCTAGATATTCAAACTCACCTCGCCATGTATATATAATTTATCTGACAACACGTTGTTGGTAAACAGTCCAATGCCAAGAGAATTCGTCCACTGACTGTCAATAATTCTAAAATCAAAAGACATATCATAACTTATTCCGTTCTTGGATTCTGTTGAGAAAAAAGACTGCAAAACCATTTCCAGAAGTTTGTGATTGTTTCCTGCGGAAATAATATTTTCATTATTCAAATAATTAAATTCAAAATCATTTTTTTTAATAGTCCTCAAATTTTTATAATCGCTATTTTCTTCAAAAACGAAATCTTTCACGTCGGCTACAAGCTCTTTGCCAATGGTTTTATCAGGAAGCACTATTTCTTTAGAGGACGGGTATTTAAAGGCTAGATAGTTCTGAATGAATGTTTCAATAGAGTAAAGTAATGCCTCGTCATTATTGCTTGCGCTTTTTTCCAATACCAACGTATAATAATAATTGCCTATCGCGAGAGCGTCAGCAAGACTTGTGATGATATTTTTAGGTTGTACAACTAAAATAGCCGGCTGATCAAAAAATGTATACAACTCGCTTAATCTGACTTTATATTTTGCTTCTAAATATTTTTCCAAATATTCCCAGCTATTATCGCTTTGATTGGCTAACCCTGCCTTAAGTATGTCAATGAGCGTGGACAAATTAAATTTATTGATGACTATCGCATTATTGAGCGGCGCCAGCTCTTGCACATTCGCGTCATCTTTGTTATCCAACTCGTCTGCCGAAGATAACGGGACTTCAATGTCAAAAAATATTTTATTGTGCATGAGATTAATTTTCCAATAGATATTTTCTTCACGAAAGACAGCTTTACTATTTTTCATCAGTTCATAATTGATTGATTCTTTACTTAAAAAATTTTTTACGTATTCATTCTTGAAATAACCATAAATAAAATTATTATTATCACGCGCAAAATCATGGCTTTCTATTTTTATGTCTTGCGCGTGCGTTTCGCTGAGAACGTTTAGCGCATAAAGCGACAGAGAAAATATGGCCGTATTTTTATCAATTATTGAAAAATATAAATTATGCAATGGCAGGGTTTCCAGTTCGCGGACATCATTTAATGATTTTACGAGCCATGCTTTTTCAGAACGATATCCATTTTTTTCTGACGGTATCTCAATGAGCGCGGCTTTTTCTATTTTTTCTTTGGCCTGCCAGAGCTCTCGAGGGAAATCGTTGTCTATCAAAAATTTTTCTAAAACAGTTTCCGTCGCGTTTCCTTTGTTTAAAAAATTCTTTAAATTCTTGCCGGACAAATTTATTTCCAGAAAAAAAATCGCATTTTTGGGGGAATAATCAATGAGCGTTTTGTGGTTGCTTTTTTTATTACACAAAACAAAAAAAGCAATTGCAACAATTGATACTGAAAATAACGCAAAGAAAAATAGAATTATTATTTTTTTCTTACGATCTTTGTCCACATATATTAGTTCAGCGGATCATATTAGTGGATATTAACAGATTTAAAATTAATGGTCAAAAATATCTTGAACAAAATCCAGATTATTGATAAGATAAAGGCAATTATCAATTGGAAAATCATTATGGAACTAAAAACGGAGATAAAACCCAAAGCTCTTGTTGAATTCAGTGTTTCCGTTTTGCCAGCGGAATATAATAAATATCTGAAAAAGGCCGCGGAAAAAATTTCACGCGATATTAAAATAGCAGGCTTTCGACCTGGCAAAGCCCCTTACAACATTATCAAGGCAAGGGTTGGCGAGGGCGAAATAATGAATGAAGCCCTGAAAGAAATCATTACGCATACATTTATTGAAGCAGTTGAGCAAGAGAAAATTGACACAATTGGCCAGCCTGAAATTAATGTTAGGAAAATGGCCCCGGGCGAGAATCTTGAGTATACTGCAACCGTTACAATTCTTCCATGTGTAACACTACCAGAATTAACCGACATCGAAATTGAAAAAAAAGACATCGGGATAGAATATAAAGAAATCAAGCATACTCTAGATTATTTGGCCCGTTCGCGCGCTAAAGAAATTTTAAAAAACAGAGCGGCCGATGACAAAGACTTAGTTAAGCTTGACTATAATATTTCAATTGCTGGCGTTCAACAGGATGGCGGCCAGCAAAAAAATTTTTCAGTATATCTTGGAGAAAAACATATGGTGCCAGGCTTTGAAGAAAATATTATTGGCCTCAAAGCTGGGGACAAAAAACGATTTAAAGCTATTTTCCCAAAAAATTATTTTCAAAAAAACTTTGCCGGCAAGGAGTGCCAGTTTGACATAAAAATAAAACAAGTCTTTCAACTTGACATACCTGATATTAACGACGAATTTGCCAAGGCCATTGGTGATTTTAAGAATTTAGATGAACTCAAAAAACAGATTGAGGATAATATAAAACAAGAAAAACTTGCCAAGCAAGAACGCAAGTTGGAAAATGATATGTTCGATAAGCTGATTGGAAAAACTGAATTTGGCGAAATTTCGGATAAACTTATAGAAAATGAAATTAATATGATGATCAATGAGATAAAATCAGACTTAGAGATTAAAGGGCTCCAATTTAACACATGGCTTGGTAATATGGAAAAGAAAGAAGAAGACTTAAAAAAGGATTTCCGGCCCAAGGCAATACGCCGGATTAAAAGTGCGCTTATTATAAGAGAAGTTGCCAAAAAAGAAAAAATAGAAGCTAACGATAATGATATTAAAGAGGAAATAAAAAAACTTGAAGATTTATATCACGATAACATAGAAACTTTAGATCGCTTAAAATCTCACGAATACTACGACTACATAGTCAATAGCCTTACCAATAAAAAAGTCGTTGACTATCTTAAAAGTAAAATTACTCAAAAATAACAATATGTATATTGGCTCTCATATTTCAGCTGCTGGCGGCGTTTGGAACGCTCCCAAAAATTCCGCTGACATTGGCGGTGAAATTTTTCAGTTTTTTTCACGCAGTCCTCGAGGCGGTAAAGCTCCTGAACTGATGCCGCAAATCATTACGGAATTTAAAACGAATATGGGGAAATATTGCCAGAAAGAGTGTTATATCCACGCGCCATACTATATTAACCTCGCTTCGTCTGATGGTAAAATTTATCACAGCTCAATTTCCGTCCTTCGTGAAGAATTAGAGCGCGGCTCAAAGCTCGGAGTTAAGTATTTGATTACTCATTTAGGTTCAGCAAAAGACATGGGCAAACAGGCGGCCTGCAAAAAAGCTGCTGAAGGAATTGATAAAGTGCTTTCCGACTACAATGGCACCACAAAATTTTTAATGGAGATGTCAGCTGGATCAGGTATGATTATCGGCGATACATTTGAGGATATTAAAGCAATCATCAGTAATTTAAAATCGCTAATCCGAAACTCCCTTGGAATTTGTTTTGACACAGCCCATGCTTTTGAATCTGGCTATGATTTGCGTGATAAGTTAGCCGTTAAAAAAACCCTTGGCCAATTTGATAAAATTATTGGACTCCGAAAGTTAAAGTTGATCCATCTCAATGACTCTAAAACAGATTTCGGTTCTAAGCGTGACCGCCATGAAGATATTGGCCAAGGGAAAATAGGCATAGCTGGTTTTCAAGCTCTTTTGTCCGACAAGCGCTTGAAAAATATCAATCTTATTCTTGAGACGCCATCGCAAGAACTTGATAGAAAAAATATAAATATAATTAAAAAATTAAGGCAAGAGATATATTATAGAAAATATGAAATTTAATCCATTAGAAAAGAGTCTTTTGTTTTGGCTTGATTTTTTTTAAAGCAACATCAATCTTCCCATACTCGCCGTCATACCCCGGACTTATAACCACCATTCCCTCACGTACCAATTGAATCGCTTTTATCATATCATCTTCAACCGCGCCTTTTAGTTTCTCCAAATCAAAATCTAAAAGCACATTGAATTCATTTTTCCCAATCTTAATTATTTTTTCGTAAATTTGATCAACGGCTTTTGCATTTTTGCCAACTTCTAAAACATTGCCAATAATTTCTCGTAGAGGAATTATTTTTTTAAATGGTATCCTCTGGGCAAAATCATCACTCTCTTTTCTTTGAGCCAGCTCAAATACCCGGTGATGCACGCCGATGGTTAATTCGCGTTTGCACTTGGGGCAGATATTCTTGTTTTTTATTGCCTCTTGGGGGTGCATAACTATTTTACAAGCTTGATGTCCATCAAAATGGTATTTGCCTTCTTCTGGAAAAAATTCAATTGTATATTTTAATGCTAGATTTTCTCCTTTACCCTGATGGCTTAGACAATCATAAATATCATCATAACTTATTTTATCTCCAGAAAACACATTGGCCTCGCGCCCCAAGTTATCAGGGGAATGGGCATCTGAATTTGAAATAATCGTTCTGGAATCTATTTCTGGTATCAGCCAGTTCATCGCTGGGTCGGACGACAGACCGGTTTCAACGGCAAAAATTTTATCCGCGACTTCGCCGAAGCATTCCTCAAAACTATCAAACCCGGATTTTGAGCCAAACAGCGCGAACCAGGGAGTCCAGCAATGCGCCGGCACTACTATTATTTTGGGATCTATTTTTAAAAGCAATTTAACCAAATCCTCCGCGTCAATCCCGAGTATGGGCCGGCCATCTGATTTTAAATTAAACTTTTTACCAAGTTGGTTATTAATTTCCGCCACTGCCTCAAGATTGGGGGCGAAAATCACCAAATGTATCCGTCTGGTTTTATTATGTCTTTTATAAATACACGCTAATTCTGTAGTTAGAATGAATTTGGTTAATTTTGAATTTTGGATTTTGAATTTTGGATTTATTTTGGATTTAGAATTTTGAATTTTGGATTTTAAGAAATATAATCCCCCATCTTTTGTTTCAATCAGTTTCTCTTTCAATTCTTTAAACCAAGCCGGATGCGTAAAATCTGCTGTGGTCACCAGATCAATGCCCTTTTTTTGGCACCATAAATCAATATGTTCTAAGTCCATATTTTTGGACGTAGCCCGGGAATATTTGGAATGAATATGAAAGTCAGCGATGTAGAGTGACATGCTATCTATAAATATTATGATCACCAATGTGAATTAAATGGATTGCTTTTAAATAATTTCAATCTAAAATTAAATCCCTCCTTGATATAAGGAGGTAATTTTTTGAAAGAACGTAGGAAGCCTTTGGTATAAGTGATTTTCATATATCACATTAAATTTTTTCAGCTTCGCGCATTAAATCATCAAATTTTTTATCTCCTAATTCCATGATAGCCTCTTTGTCAATAGCATTATCAAAGGCTCGGATTGCGTTTAAAACACGATTTTCAGTTGCTTTATTATATTTGACGGTTGGGGATAGGTCTGACAATAATCATGTCATCAAGAATAGTAGCCACTATTCTCTGTAAATTAACATTTTTAATTAGTTCTTCGTCATTAGACATAATTTTTAAGTTTATTTTTTGATGATTTAAGTATACCATGCTTTAAAATTTACTCCAAACTCACGACTTCAATTTTATTCAAATCCGCGTTAGTTATTCCCAAAGCCAGTTTTTGAAACAGCCCCATCAGATTCGCCCAAGTAACCTCCCATTTTTTGCCGTTAAAATCCACGTACCAAATCCGTCCTTTATCTTCCACTTGCAACAGTAATTTTCCTTTTAATCTATTGCCGATTGAGGATGTCCAAGCTTCATTATTTTGTGGAATACCGCTTAAATCTTTATTGGTAATGCCCAGAGCGAACTTCTGAAATAGCGGCAAAGCATTGGCAAAAGTTACTTCAAATTTTTGGCTGTCATCCGGATTCACATACCAAATCCGACCCCTGTCCTCAACTTGAAGAAGCAATTTGCCTTTGAGACGGCTGGATAATTTGGTATCAATATTTGCCGCCGGTTTTTGTTCTTTTACAGTATCGTCGCGAATCTCATCTCCGGGAATAAACAAACCCAAGGAATCAAGAGCGCTTAAATCAATTTCATCTAATAAATAAGCAACCCTTGAGTAATTATTATTTACGCCAGAATTATATGCATAACTGGAACCATTCATCCAACTTTTAATTTTGTCTATTGATAATATGTAACCTATAGTATTTAATTTTGCGACTTTGGCTGCAGATGGTATCCCAATAAAATTACCATTTTCTAAGTAAGCTCCTCCACCAGAGTTTCCATGTTCTACTATTGCGTTCGTTTTCAAATAATTACCCTCAATACCGCTAAAGCTTCCATCTGTAAAAGTTATATTATCTCCAAAATCAGGCGGATAACCATATAAGGTTAATTTATCACCTAACCTTAAACTACTACTATTGCCTTTTGTAATGTCAATATATGTAAAAATTTTATTATTTGGATTTCTTAATTTCAAAATAGCTATATCTTCATCATTTGATACATTATAAATATCCGCCACCTAACTGGCATTAAAGTATGGTTTGCTACCATAATTATCAATAAAACCAACATAACAACCAGCGGTGTCGCTAATAACATGTTTATTCGTTAATATTAAACCAGACGAATTAATAACCGTGCCAGAACCTATCTTTTTTGAATATTTTGTTACAGGACACTCTAATTTGACGGAGGACTTTATAATTGAATCTTGATTTGTTATTTTTGAATTTTGTGTCGGAATTTGATAATCTGGTTTGTATGCCGATTCACAATATTGCGATGTGGCTGGCGATGCAGTTTCAACAGAAGAGCAATCAAAAGTTTTATTGCAACTTCTGGCTTGGATTCCTTGCGGTGAGCAAGTTCCCCAACTGCCGCATTGCCATGTGTCGGCCGAGCAAGCTGGGGCATAGGAACAGGATTGAGTAGTGGCCGGTGATGGTGTTCCGCCTTCACAGTTGGAATTTTTACTACAAATTCGTGTTTGATTACCGTTTGAAGAGCAACTTGTCCAATTTCCACATGACCAACTGTATGAAGTGCATTGTGGAACATAACTGCAAGATTGCGAAGTCGCTGGTGATGAAACTCCGCCTTGGCAGTTTGAGGTTTTGTTACAAGTTCTGGTTTGATTACTACTTGAAGAACATGGCGACCAATCACTACATGACCACGACTCTGATGCGCATAGTGGTGTGCATGGTTGCGAAGTAGATGGTGAAGGATTATCAACATATTCGCAATTATAAGTCATTGAACATGCTCTCGTCTGAGAACCGTCAATAGAACACCCTCCCCAACTTCCGCATTCCCAAGTATCACTCTTGCATAATAATTTATTATAATTATACTCCTCTGATATTTGCTCAGCGGTTAAAGCTATATCATATATTTTTATCTCATCAAGTTGTATTGGTGTTGCAATACGTTCTTCGCTACCACCATAACCAAAAGAAAATTTGCCAGATTGAACATAACTGTATCCAGTTGCATATCCACTTAATACCCCGTCTTTATAAAAATAATATCCATCTTTTCCAAATACAAAAGCAAAATGATACCAATTGTCACTACTACTTATTGGTTTATAACCAATATATTCTATATCAATTCCATTTATATCATTAGGACTACCAGGACTTTCTGGTATGCTTCCATAAAGTTTAACGCCGCAAGAATGTGATCCCGGCGTGCTGTGTATGTGGCGATCACTGCTGGCATTAGTCATATCACCAATTTTTATTCTATATAACAAAGTAAAATTATTATTTTGAGGAAAATTTGGTGTTTCCATGCCATATTTATCACCAACACTGGGCTTACCATATTCATCAAAAATTAAAGCTCCTCCGCTATATCCATTATTTATCCAATGAGGACGGTAAATTTGGGCATTGTAATTACCCATTAGATCAGATACCATTCCAGCATTTATATCACTTTCATTATTAAAATCCCAATATGCGATTGGTTTAGGTATATTCGCGGCCTTAACATTTTTAGTAAAATTTATTGGAACTAACCCAAAAATAAAAATCAAGATTAATAGAATTGTAAGTTGTTTTTTCATAAATTTTATTATTAATAATTTTAAATTATTTATAGCTCATTATCTTTTACTATTTCAACAGTATTTTTGCTTCTTACATTATAACAATGGATATTTTTTCCCCTCGCAATATTTGCCATTCTCTTTTTAAATTCATTGTATTCAGCCAATTTTTTATTTTTTTGAATATCCACCGTATTACTCAAATTACCGTATGGATTACCAAAATAAACTGCCGTTATTTCTCCTATTTTATGATAATTATTATTTTCAGAGTCTTCCAAAAATCTATATTCATTTTCATGCTCCCACATTTCTAATTTTCTAGTAAAAATTTCTTTGACTATACTAACTGTATCATAATTATCGCCAGAAAAAATATCGGCAATATTTTTTTTATACCTGACTTTTTTAACCTCATCTTCTCTTACCTCAACTTCAACCGCCACACCTTTAAATCCGCCAGCATAATATCCCCACATAATCGGATTTTCAAAACCCTTCACACCAGAAAATGAACAAATTTTGTATTTATTCTTTAAACTATAAATGGCGTCTATTCCACTTTTTATAATCTCATCATTTTCTCCATAATAACTAAAAACACCTTCCATGGGGTCATTCAACTCCCAAAAACTTGAACACCAAAATTTTCCAGTTTCCAAGATTTCTCGTAATCGGCAATGGTCTATTTCGCTAGTTAATTTTCTAAACCTATAAATTTTCATTGAAATAGAATTCATAATTTATCTTATACCTTCATCCTACCACAAATCACCCTAAAAAAGCAATCAAAAAACGGCCTTCCGCCGGCTGGCAACCCATGGCGGCACGGCTGATTTTTAGCTTATTAAAACTCTTGTGGATAATTTAAACTTGACAAGTTTTAATAAAGCATGCTATTCTTTGTTTAGAAGCACGCAATAATAACTTTTGAGACGCTATGGTGTTCCCTTGGAGTATCCGAGACTTAAGCCATGGATAAACGCCTCATAAGACGTTGCTTCCAAATAAATTCCTCAATTTTTGTAAAATTGGGGTTTTTATTTTTGATATTTATTAACCCAATAATCTTTAAAAAGTTCTTTGCCATCATTTAAAATATTATTCTTTAAAATTTGACCGCATTCTTCACCCAATGTTTTCTTTTCTAACCACCAAGCCAAAGCGCCGACAATCCAATCGGCAATTTGAATATTAGCATTCTTTTTAGAATCAAGCATTTCAATTTGGATAATAGCGCCTTTAGGTAATTGCGGCAATAAATTAGAAACGATAATTTCTTTAAATTTTGATCGTTTAATGCCTTTCAAGTGGCGTTCGTCGCAAAATACTCTAAACTCCAAATCATTGATCGGTAAATACATTTCTAATGTTTCGGCAATAATGTTTGTGTACAACAAACCGCTTTGCAATTTGTCTTTTTTAACATAATCGGCTGGTATATTTTTACGCGAGAGGTAAGAATAATTAATTCTGACATCCAAATCGGCGATGAATTTTAATGTCCTTAAACGCAGATTTTCCTTAATTTTCACTTCAGAAAATTTTATCTCTGGCTGATGTCTTAATTTTTTGGGAAATTTTTCTCTTTGCCAACCGCGAAATTGTTTTTCTGTGCGGCGTGGATCACCCACAATAAAAGATCCGATTACAAAAAATTCTTCATCGTTGTGTTTGGTAAATTGTCCGCTTTCGTCTAAAAATATGTAAGCCATAAATTAATTTTTATTTATTTCAATTCCTTCACTCTCTTTAACGTTTTTCTCCTCTCTGCCACAACTTTTATTTGTTGTTTACTTTACAAACTCCACCTTTAACTGACATTTAAAAACATCCGCTACTTTTTGCAAAGTATCGGTGGTAAAATTTTGCTGTCCAGTTTCCATGCGCGCCACATTGCTTTGTTTGGTTTTTAAACGGCGCGCCAATTCTGTTTGCGACATTTTCTGTTGTTGGCGCAATTGCAATATTTGATAAGCAATTTCCAATTGCTTGCCATATTCGTCGTAATATTTTTTCACCGCTTGATTTTTCAACTGCCGATTCAAATATTCCTGAAAATCAACGGCTTTCTTGTTTTTTTTAATTATTCTTGTTCTATTCATATAATTTTTGGTTATTGATGGCATCAAAATAATTATTCTCTGCTTTTTTAATTTCCGCTATCGGTGTTTTGTCTGTCTTTTTTAAAAAAGCGTAGAGCAAAATAATCGTCTTTTTTATAAACATCACATAGAAAATTCTATGCCTTTGACGACCAAAATCCACCCACAACTCCCTAATTTTACCTTTTATATGTCTGCTGTATGGTTCGTCCAAATAACCCTGATGCTGGCGTAAAAATTCAATGTATTTCAAAACTTTGGCTTTTGCTTTTAGATCTAAATTTTCCACATAATCAAATACCGCTGATTTGCTACTTTGGCTATTTTGGTAAAATTTAACCTGATATTCTTTCTCATTTTCATTATATATCATATAAGATATGATGTCAAATATTATTTAATTTTTATCCCCTCTGCCTCAACTTCGCATTCATTTCAATCCAAAAAAGGCCTTTTGCCAGCTGGCAACCCCTTGCGGCGCTGCTGATTTTTAGCTTATTAAAATCCTTGAGGATAATTTAATTTGACAACAAATATCAACCTGCTATAATATAATCAATTCACCATGAAAGAGACCCTTATGGGGTATTGTCCCCATCGGGGGCTTTTTCTTTTTGGCCGTAATTTAATTTATTGCGTTGGTTATCCAAATAAACCAAAGAAATATTAAGCTTCCTTAAAAGAAAAGAACATTTATTATTGGGTGAAATAAGCGCCAGCAGGACACCTTTTTCTTTAAAAAAATTCACCAATCCGGCATAATCGCCGTCGCTCGCCACAATAGACCTGTCCCTAAATAATATTCTCAAACAAACAATTTAACCTGACATCCTGTCGGATTAAATTGTTTGTCCAAGATGAAGATTCCACAGACCGGCACAGATAATATTCATTAGATCA
>Ga0210017_1004248_pt1 | contig 11776 bp, 7 predicted proteins | sample CryGeyCG2014_020_FD_183966 | JGI IMG/M metagenome (GOLD analysis project Ga0210017, IMG submission 183966) | Groundwater microbial communities from aquifer - Crystal Geyser CG08_land_8/20/14_0.20 (SPAdes) (version 2) | ecosystem: Environmental > Aquatic > Deep subsurface > Groundwater | place... | reverse complement strand
GAACGCGAAAAATGAGAGGGCCAAGAGAATTTTCCCGATCATAGTATCCATCATAATATATATAGTCTAACAGATAAATGTTAAAAATCAATTGAAAATATGTTACAAAGAGGGCAGGCAGAAGGCTTAAGGCATAAGGCATAAGGCATAAGGCATAAGGCATAAGGCTTAAGGCTTAAGGCAAGAGGCTAAGGGGAAGAAAAAAAAGGCGGTCCGGGAGTTATCGCTCGCGTGACCGCCCTTAAAAGTCTATGAGCCGGTTCAGTTCCAGTCCACTTTGGGAACACTGTCCAGCTGCCGGTGGGCGGGAAGCCCGTCGTTGAGCCCCTTGAGCACCTTGGTCAGGTCCTTAAAATCGCCTTTTCCATCTATCGCGTAGGTCCAGACCCCCCTGGTCTTTCTGACGGGGTTTGAAAGAGACCACATAAGATCGGTCTGCAGATATGCCAAGGGGTCTGCCACCGTGCCTATATTTACGGGATTTGATATAGCGACATCCAGGTCGAACTTGAAACCCCATTTTATGTCTACTGCCAGGGGCTTTACCCTTAAATTAGCGATATAGTTGCCTTTGCCTTTCGCGGCTTCAGCGCACGTCGCCGCTATGGCGGGGCAGGTGGCGGCGCCTCCGACGCAGCCGGCGGCGATGAGACAGCCGGCGGTGGAATCGTTATTGACGCTGGTGCCGCCATAAAAATAGCTCAGCATATACGTAACATCCACCACGGTTACGCCCATAAGGTTTTTTACTTTAACCCCGTATATCACTTCCTTGGGGCCTTTCCAGCCCGCGATGGTGTTCCAGTCAACCCAGTTGGGCATGGCGTTGGCGTAATTGGATGAGTAGGCGCCGTTTGGCTGGGCGCTGTTAATAACGCCCCAGGCCGTGAGGCCCGCGTTCACTATCGCACCGGCCGCGATTGGAGCGACCTTTGCGGTTTCGTCTTGCGCCGGTTTCAGTTCCGCGGGCGAACGATTGTCGGTTTCCGTCATTGTGATGGAAATGTCTCCGATAGTGGAGTAGGCGGGATCATTGACATCCGGCGCGGGGGCAGCGGATAAAAAGCCGTGCGGCAGCAGAACTATGGAAAGCGCGGCCAATAATATTTTTCTGTTTGACATGAAAACCTCCGTTTAGCGTATCTCTGAGTATAGTTTATCGCGCGGCGGTAATTATCACAAGGGATAAAGGCCTAGAGTTACCGGGTCTTAGGCCTAATTCCACTCTACTGCCCCGTCTTTTTTGTCTTCCTGCTTAAGAGGAGTTATTTTTTCTGTAAGTTCCCTGGATTTCTCGCTTATATCCTGGAAATCTCCGTCCCCGCGGACGGCGTAGGTGCTGAATTCCTTGTATTTTTTAAGGGGGCTTGAAAAATCCCAGCCCAGGTCGGCTTGCAGTTGGGCCATGGGATCTTCCGCTGTGCCCACGTTCATAGGATTGGCTATCTGCAAAGCCATATTGAATTTGAATCCCCACTTGATCTTTAGTTTTCTCGGTTTTATGGTGAAATTCGCTATATAATGCCCCTTGCCGTTGTAATTGCCGCCGTAGTAGTAGGAGACGACATATTCCATATCAAGAATTTTCATTCCGCATAAATTTTCACACTGAATGGAATAGACTATTTTTTTCGGTCCTTTCCAGTTGACCACTTCCGACCAGGTAAAGGAGCTGGGCATGGCGCTCGCGTAATAATGGCCGAGGTTCCCTACCGCCGAGCCGTTGTTTATAATGTTCCAGGCGTGGGCGCCGGCATTTATTATGGCTCCGGCGGCGACTACGGGCGCGACTTTGGCGTCGCTCGGAGTTGCAAGAGGAAGGGGAAGTTCGGCTTCCCTTATTTCCGAGACCCCGGTTTTTATGCCGGCTATTTTAAAGTAGTTCTCGTCGTATTCCTGGCCGTAAGAAAAAGCGCACGTGGTCATGAAAACAGCCGTCATTATAAATTTTTTCATTATTCCTCCCTGGCATCTTACCGAAATTATACGGTATTCCGGGAATCTTTCTCAGGGCCATATTGACCCAAACGTCTTTTTTTTTGGCCCTTGCGTTTATAGGCCCCAGGTCCCTTGACAAAGCGTTTTTTTGATTTTATTATATAAGGGTCGGGTATATATTATGAAAAATAGAATTAATATTACCTTAGCACTCGTCTTTTTTCTGTATTCGGGCGGCTATTCCGCGGAACCGCCGGCGGAGGATTCCGGAGCCGAACAGCCGGTCACGGAAGTGACGGTTCCGCAGACTCAGCCGCTTTTGGACCCGGCCGTCACACAGAGCGGACCGGCTCAGCAGGGCGCGGTACAGACGGGCCGCGACCGCGAGACTGTTTTCAGGCTGAACATCCATTCCAACCCCGTTTTATCCGGGACCGCCTTCCTGGAAATAATTTCGAAAGAAGAACCCGCAAAAGTCCGGATGTTTCTTAGCAGGAACCAATACAGGATATTCTCTCTGCTCATAGAACTTCAGAGAACCGATCCCGGAACCACTTACCCGCAGGTGGTTCGGGGGCTGGAGAGGTATAACATAGGGATAGGGCCCTGGCCCGGGCTGGACGGAGGAGAAGGCCATCGCGACCGGCATGATCCGAACAGCCGCCGCGGCGAGGGGCGCGACCGCCGGGACGAGCCGGGGAACGGCGGCCAGGAAGAAGAGCGGGTGATGCCCCCTCCCAGGCCCATTGACGAGAATCCCATCAACAAGATGCTGGAAATAAGATCGGATATGAACGCCGGCGGGGATCAGAAAAAACTGGAGGAAAAGATAACCTCTCTCGGCTCGGAGTATCCGGAGGATTCCTCGGTTCAGACCGGCGTGGCCGAGTTCCTGAACGAGATGAAAAATTACGAGGAATCGGAAAAATACTCCACGAAGGCGGTGGACCTCGATGAAACCAATTCCGACGCCTACAAGATGAGGGCCGTTTCCAAATACTCCATGAACGACATCAAGGGCGCCGTGGAGGATATAAAGAAAGCCACGGAGCTCGATCCGCAGGATGAAACCTCGAGGCTGCTTACGGCCATAATAAACAGCAAGAGAACGGTTTCCATAAACAACCTTTCTTCCGTCCAGGACCTTAAGAACGCTCTTAAGGACCTGAAAAACGATGAGCCCCCCGCGATCTATCTGGGTAAGTCCGATTCCTGGGAAAAGGTGAACGGGGCAGCCGCGTCTAAAGGAGTGGATTATAACAAATCCAAGTTTTATCTTAAGACTGCGGCGACTAAAAATCAGATGCAGGACTACGAGGGCGGCCTGAAATACGCGACCCTGGCCATAGAAAAAAACCCCGGCAATCTGGACGCTTATCTCGAAAGGGCCAATTCCCGTAATTTCCTCGGCCATTATGACGAGGCCATAAGGGACGCTTCAGCGGTGATAGAAAAAGAGCCGTCCAATATAAGCGCCCTTAACATGAGAGCCTGGTCTCTCTACAAGAAGGGGCAGTTCGACGAAGCCGGCGAAGATTCCACCAGGGCGCTGGAGATAAAGCCCGATTTCGCGGACGCCATGTTCAGCAGGTCTTTGGTATACGAGAAACAGGGGAAATACGAGGAAATGCTGAAGGACCTTGAAAGAGCCGCCGCTTTGAGCCCGCTTTACAGGGCCAGGTTCCGGGACGCGGTGGCCCAATACGCCAATAAGGCCCCGAATTTTTCCAGGAATTTCCAGAGCGTGCGCCAGGAACGCAAAAGGAGAGCGGCCGCCGAAAATCAGAAAACGGATTATAAGAGGTTCCTGACCATCCTGTTGTTCACGGTTACCGGAGGTCTGCTGATAGGCCTGGGCCTCCTTCATATTTTTTCGGACAAAAAAACGCGGACGGAATCCAAAATAACTCATCCCGACATCCTTTCCCCCTCGGTTTTTTACGAGGGCGTGGCCACGGGCAAGTACAAGGTGCTAAAAAAAATAGGCCAGGGCGGCATGGGCATAGTTTATCAGGCGGTGGACCAGACCTTGAACCGTGAAGTGGCCATAAAGAAAATGAACGACGAGATAAAACTGAACGAAAGGGAGAAGCAGAGGTTCATAGAGGAGGCCAGGACGGTCGCCATGCTGCGTCATCCGAACATAATAGAGATCTATACTATTTTCGAGGAAGGCGAGGATATTTATCTGGTTTTCGAGTATATAGACGGAATTACTCTCGACAGGAAACTTAACAAAGAAATCAGGATGCCTTTTTATGAAGCCAAGGAATTGGTCAATGAAATAGGCAAAGCCCTCGCCTACGCCCACGGCAAGAACATCATACACAGGGATATGAAGCTTTCGAACGTCATGATCTCCAAAGAAGGTTTCGTTAAGGTAATGGATTTCGGCCTGGCCAAGATAGCCAGGGAGACCATGGCCAGGGTTTCCAGCGCCGAGGTCGTGGGCAGCCCCGCATATATGGCTCCCGAACAGGACACGGGGGTTTCGCTCAAGGAGTCGGATCTCTATTCCCTGGGCGTCTGCCTGTACGAGATGCTTACCGGAGCGCTTCCTTTTAACGGCCCCGACTACCATTATCAGAAGGAAAAAAAGGCTTTCCAGCCGCTCAGCGGTTCCGTGCCGGGCGTTCCGCGCGAGATAGACGCCGTAATGTCCAGAATTCTGGACCCGGACCCGCAGAACAGGTACCCGTCCCCGGAGGACTTCCTGGCGGACCTTAACAAATTGTCCTGAGAGCCATTGACAAGAGATATGTTTTGTGGTAGACTCAGAGTAATATACAGCTCCTGGCAGTACGTATTCCCAATGAATAAATCGCGGGAATGCCGATCCCAGGAGTTTCTCTTTGGGGGGATTGTGCCAACAGCAATACTTATAGATGGGGGGTTTTTCCAGAAAAGATATAATTCAGTTTATCCTCACAAAAGGTTTGATCCAAGAGCAATGTCTAAGGATTTATTCACTTTAGCTTTGGGCCATATAGATAAAGAGGCTGGGGAAAGGCTTTACCGAATTTTTTATTATGATTGTCCTCCTTTGAATAAAAAAGCTCATCATCCTCTGACAAAAAAATGTATTGATTACTCAAAAACAAGTCGTTCTGAGTTTCAATTGGCTTTTTTCGAAGAGCTTAAAAAACTTAGAAAAGTCGCTTTGCGTTTGGGTGAAGTCCGGAGTCATGGGGGGTGGCAAGTTAATTCAACTAAATTACAGTTTCGCAGTTGGTGGCTAGTGATGTTTACTATGACATGGTTCAAAAAGGGGTTGACATGAGAATTGGTTTAGATATCGCTTCCTTGGCATATAAAAAACTTGTAGATAAAATCGTTTTAATTTCTGGAGACAGTGATTTCGTTCCAGCAGCGAAACTGGCAAGACGTGAAGGAATAGATTTTGTTTTAGATCCAATGTGGAATCATATAAACCCGGATTTACATGAACATATAGACGGGTTACATTCCACTTGCCCCAAGCCGCCAATTGCCCCATCTGTTTCATGATTAGCAGGGCATAGTTAACCCGCAACCAATTGTTTAACTGGCATAATGATTTTGTCATTGTGAAAAAGTTTAGAAACATGTCGGACGGCATAGTGTCCAAAGCGCGCCCCTTCGTCAGCGAAGTCCACCCGCCTCAATATGCGCTCGGGCATTCCGGGCGTTTGCCGGGCAGAGCTGTGTCGCAGGCGACTTGCGCCTTCGGGAGCCGAGACTCAGAGGGCGAGCTACGCTACGAGACCCGTCTCTGACGGTAAATGCCCGGAATGCCAAAACGAGCGTAAAAAAACTTGCGGCCGGAATCGCTCAAAATCAGATTGTCCGCTAAAAGTTCCCACCTACGGCAGTCAGGCAATATGTTATGGTCCCTTACATGCGGTTGAAAAAGCGGTATAAATAAGGCAGAATATAAAAGTGGAAAGAACGGAGAAACTATTATGAAAGCTCTCGTTAAAAAATTCCCCGAGAAGGGCATCTGGATGGAAGATATTCCGGAGCCGGCCTGCGGCGACAACGAGGTAAAGATAAAAATAAAGCGCACGGCGATCTGCGGCACCGACATACACATATACAACTGGGACGAATGGTCCCGGAAAACGGTGCCGGTCCCGATGAACACCGGGCATGAATTCGTGGGGGAAATAAGCGAGCTGGGGAAGAATGTGAAGGGGCTCTTCAAGGGGGAAAGGGTTTCCGGAGAAGGGCACGTGGTATGCGGGCATTGCAGGAACTGCCGCGCCGGGAAAAGGCATCTTTGCATAAATACGAAGGGAATAGGGGTTAATCTCCCGGGTTGTTTCGCGGAGTATCTGGTGATCCCGGCGGAAAACGTTTTCCCGGTGCCTGACGCCGTTTCCGACGACGAGGCGGCGATCCTGGACCCGCTTGGGAACGCGGTTCATACGGCCCTTTCCTTCGATTCCGTGGGGGAGGACGTGCTTATAACCGGGGCCGGCCCGATAGGCATAATGGCCGGGGCTATCTGCCGGCATGCGGGGGCGCGCCACGTGGTGATAACCGACCTTAACGAGTACAGACTGGAGCTGGCCCGGAAAATGGGCATAAAAAACGTTATAGACGTAAGAAAAGAAACCATCCCCGACGTGCTTAAAAGACTGAAAATGACGGAAGGCTTCGACATAGGCCTGGAGATGAGCGGCAATCCCAAGGCTTTTAACGATATGATCTCCTCGGTCCGGATGGGGGGAAGGATCGCCCTGCTGGGCATTCTGCCCGACAGCGCCACCGTGCCCTGGGGAAAGATGATATTCAAGGCTTTCCGGATAAAGTGCATATACGGCAGGGAAATGTTCGAAACCTGGTATAAGATGTGCGCCATGATAGAAAGCGGGTTGGATATAAAACCTGTCATAACCCACAGGTTCGACATAAAAGATTATCAGAAGGGTTTTGAAACCATGGCGGGCGGGAACTCCGGTAAAATAGTGCTTAAGTGGGATTAAAATGAACAAGAAAATCGTCTGTTTGTTTTCTCTGTCCGCTTTTCTGTTTTCGGGCTGCTCTTTTTATAAGGATAAGATGGCCGGTTACTATCTCTCCAAAGCGGAGAAAATAGCGGCCGAAGAAGAGGCTTCCGAGGAGGAGATAGACAGCGTTTACGAGTGCCTTTCCCGGGCGGTGGAATACAAGCCCAATCTGCCTAAAAGCGTGGAGGTTTCGGAAAAAATAACCGAGGCCAGCATCAAGAGCGGGTATAAAAAAGCTTATGAGCTGCAGATAGAATTCATAAAGAAGTATCTCAAGCTCAACCCGTATTCCTGGGACGTGCATCTTAACCTGATTTCGGCCTATTCCCTGAAAGGAGACCTGAGAAATCTCGATTTCCTGATAGGGGAGTTCGAAAATATGGAGAGATATGAACAAGACGAAAAAAACAAATTTTCCTTCCTGGTCCTCCGCGAGATAGCGCACTCTAATATCCTTCCCTGGATAGAGTCCCAGGGATACCTGAGCGCCAACGTGAATTCAGACCACATAGTGACTTATCTCAGCCAGTACAGGAATTATATGGATAAGGCTGAGGAAATAAGGAAAAGCCTGGAAGACCCGAAACGCGCGGACCTTAAAAAATCGATGGACAGGCTGCTGGCCGACGCCTACGAGGTTTCGGTGGCCGAAGCTTTTAAGAACAAGAACGAAATAAGGAGGAATCGCTGGATCTCCGAAAAGATAAACTCCGACCAGAAATTTCTCAAGGCCCTCAAGCATACGGTGGAGGGCAACGTCTACCTCTTGAAAAAGGATTATTCCAGCGCGAGGATCCTGTATAAGTCCGCCTTAAGCAATCACGAGGGCTTTATCAACGCCAAAAAACAGATGGTAGAGGTCGATTTCCAGGAGGCCATGAGCCTGGCTCTTATGAAAAGGGATAATACCGAGCTGAAAGACTCGCTTTATTCCTGCTACGACGAGATAAACGACATGATCGAGGATTCTCCCTCTTATTTCAGTCGCGTCCCCTTCGTAAGTAACGAAAAATTCCTTTCGGACCTCTATTCCCTGAAGGCTGCCCTCATTTCGGCCCTGATGACCGTGGAAAATTTTTCGCCCAAAAAGAAGCGGAAAATCCAGGCGGAATTTAAAACGGCGCTGGATAAGGCCATAGAGATAAATCCCCAGAACAAGCTGGCTAAGGAAATTTTCGAAAGATACAGAAAAGATGGTATATAACCCGAATTCCCCGGTCGGGGAATTCGGGGGTGGCAATGTGGCAGGTTGCAAGTCGCAAGTAACAACTCAGAAAATGTAATTTTTCGCCGTTTTCCCCGATATTCAGTTATGGAAAAAAATCCTATTTTTCCGCGTTTACGCCTTATGCCTTTTGCCTTATGCCTTTTGCCTGGCGTTTTTATCCTTTTCTTTTCCCATCCCTCTTTTTCCCAGGAACCCTCCGTTTCTTCCGGAACAGCCCCTCTGAGGCCCCAAGTGCCGGCTTGCCCGCTGGGCGCAGCCAGGGAAGCTATGCCGACGGCCGGAACAGCGCCTTCGACCGCGCCCTTCGGTTCCTCTTCGCTTAATTTCATAATAGACAGGAGATCCGACGAGAGCTCGGTTCACATGAATTATTCGCTCAGATGGGATTTTAAGGACCTTAAAAGGGCTTATTTGCTCCCCGGGCTTTTTTACAGAGACGCCAGCCGCCTGGATCTGAGAAAAAACGTAAAACTCAGGTATTACGGTTATAAAATAAGCCCCTTCAAATTCTTTATAAGCGAGAGGAAAATGGATGTTCCCGGCGCCGGCGGGGAGCAGGTGAAAGACCCCGCGCCCGGGGAGAAGCCCGGGAAAAGGCTGCGTTTCAGCCTTTCCCCTCTTTATGACGACTTGATGGAAAATGCGGACGATTTTCTTCTGGATAATTCTTTTAAGAGTCTTTCCCCCGAATGGGAAAAGTTGAGCAGGACGGAGAAAAAATCTTTTTTCAGGGACGTTTTAAGGCTGGAAATGTGGGATTATCCTTTGTTTCGGGGTACGTCCGAAGGTCTGGAAAAGATTTCCGATTAATTCGCTCGCGGTTCTTCAGTAAAAAATCACGGCTTTTGAAATGTTCCCGTCTATCCTTATATCCAGGGCCTTCTCCAATCTTATGTGAGCCACGTGCTCCGTCTCGAAATAAACTTTCTGTTTTTTCAGCCACTCCCAGTTGATGAAATCGTTCCGTCCCAGCATGGTGAGGTACCCTATGCCCAGCGAGGTGACGTTGTGAAAAAAATGAGTCCCGTAGGAGGGGTCGACCCAGAAATTATCGTACTTGGCTTCTATTATTATTTTTGAAAAGGAGATGTTGTTCCACTTTACCGGTATTCCGAGGTGTATGTCGCTGGAACCCCACCTGCCGGGACCGAGAAGCGCGTAATTCCATTTAAGGTTCCTGAGCTTTTCATTCACCGCGTTTATTTCGTCCGAGATGGCTTCGGTTTTCAGATTCGAGAAATTTTCAGGCTTCACGCAGACGATGTCCCGTATGTCGTTTATGTAGCCGTTTCCCAGCGCCGAATCCGAGGAGAAGATCTTAGTTTTGTTTTCCGTATTGTGGAAGTTCACTTTTTTCATCGCGCTTTTGGAACTCATCGGCCTTATCTGGAGGATATTGAATTCAGTCTCTCCGTCCTGAGGATTGTAGTCCAAGGCAAATTCCATTTCTATGTTTGAGCCCATGGCGTCGCTCGTTATCCTTGAAAGCTCCCGCAGGATCTTATTCAGCGGCAGGAATTCGTTTTTCAGGACCGGCGCGAAAGTAAGCAGTTTTATCCCTTCGGCGTGAACGGTATCGTAAAGCTTTTCCTCCTCGCGGGAATAAGTCGAGGCCAGGAATTCAAAGCCGGGCGAGTTTTTCAGCTCGTCGAAATCTATCTGCATTATATCCGGTTCCTTGTCATATTCTATTCCGCTTCCTTCCTTGGGGGAAAGGTCCACGCAGATGATCTTTTTCTGGGAATTCAAAAGAGTGTTCTCTACGGTGGAAAACTGGTGCAGATTTTCGGGGAAATTAGGGGAATACCTCAGGGCGTTGAATCCGGAAACTATGGATTCCCCCAGGCCCGCGCAGATATGCGCCACCGGGTCGGAACTCTTCAGCGGAAGAACGGGGTAGTAATTATAGGACTGCATCACTCCCGAGATCAGGGGATAATAGCGGTCTTTCAGGTATTCTCTGCCCACTATTTTCTGTACCACTACCGCCATCTTTTCTTCGTCCGGGATGTTCGGGGTCATTTTCCTGAAAGCTCTGGCTTCCTTGGAAAAAACCGAGGCGTAGATGAATTTTACGGCCTTTTCCAGCTCGCCGAATCTGGCCGACAAGTCTTCCCCGGTATTTTTGAGCATATAAGTTTTGTAAATCCCGGCGAAGGGATGGGTTTTGGAGTCTTCCAGTATGGACGAGGACCTGACGGCTATCGGCCCTCCGAATTTATCGAGCATCACCATCAGGTCGTTCACGGCGTAATCGGGGAGGCGTATCCTGGAGAAGATGTCCGCTATCCTTTCGTCCTCGTAGTTATCGTTTATGATGCTTTCCAGGTCGTTCTGCTCCATAAAAAAATCGAAAACATCGGTCGAAAGGACCACGCTGTTGGGAGTGGTGATCTTTACGCCGTCTATTTTCTCCGGTATCACGTCCTTGCTTATAAGGAAATCCATAAAAGCCAGGCCCCTGGCCTTTCCGCCTATGGAACCGGAGCCTATCTTGACGAAAGGGGTCGAAGAGTCGTAAAGCCTTCTGTCGAATTTCAGGACGCTGCCGAGCTGGGTCCTGTAAATGAACTGGTGCAGGGTTTCTATGAGATATTTCCTGATCTCTTCTCCGTCCTTGAATTCGGATATTTTTTTCGGCCGGATGTGGTAGGCTATTTCGAATTCCGTCCTGGCGAAAAGCCATTTGGAAAAGTGGTTCCTTGAGGCGTGATAAATTATGGATTTCGCCGGGATGGTTTTGAGGATCTTGAGCATCGTCTGCAGGTCGCTGGCCCGCGCTATTTCATGGCCGTAGTCGTCGCTGAAGATGAAATCTCCAAAGCCGAAATATCTCTGGATGAATCCGCGCAGCTGCCTCGATAAGTCGCCGGAGTTTTTATTCAGAAAAGAAGCGCCTATGTTCTGGGTTTTCCCCGCGTAACCCGGGTTTGAGGACTGGAGCAGCACCGGCATGTCGGGGGTTTCCTTTTTTACCCTTTCGGCCAGTATTATTCCCGCCTCGGTCCGGCATTGTCCTTCCCTGGGGTATTCTATGTCCGTTATTATGCCGAGAAGATTGTTCTTGCAGGCGCTGTAAACCGCCCAGGCTTCCTCGTAATTCTTGCTGAGGAGTATTTTCGGCCTGGCTTTAAGACGCAGGCTTTTTTTGAGGGGATTAAGTTCGTCCGCCATGACTATCTGGGTCTGTTTCATCAGTTCCGAATAGATTATGGGGAGGTAAACGGAGTAAAATTTTATATTGTCTTCCACCAGGAGCACGGCCTGCACCCCTTCCGCGAAGTCCGGGGCGAAATTCTTTTTGTCCTCTATCAGATTTATGATGGCGGAGAATATCCTGGTGTCTCCCTGCCAGAGGAAGATGCCGTCGGTGGACTTTTTCACGTATTCGCTTATGTTGAGTATGTCCTGCATATTGAACGAAAGGAGAACCACCGGCGTTTCCGGAGAAAGTTGTTTTATCTGGGAGATGAAGCTGTCCATGTCCATCTCGCCCACCTGTATCATGGTTATTATTATGTCGAACTTCTTTTTTTTGAGCTTTTCGAAGGTCTCTTCGGTGTTTTTCGCCCGGACTATCTTGGTTTCTTCCTTATGTCTGGGATCCGTCATCTGGTTC
>Ga0210017_1004244_pt1 | contig 11780 bp, 20 predicted proteins | sample CryGeyCG2014_020_FD_183966 | JGI IMG/M metagenome (GOLD analysis project Ga0210017, IMG submission 183966) | Groundwater microbial communities from aquifer - Crystal Geyser CG08_land_8/20/14_0.20 (SPAdes) (version 2) | ecosystem: Environmental > Aquatic > Deep subsurface > Groundwater | place... | reverse complement strand
GGTATGCCAGGATATTTTAGTTCTTTAAAGACGGTAAAGCTCTTTACAATTTACAAATAAATAAGTAGATAAGGGAGGGTAAAAAATGGTAAACAAAGATTTTTCCGAGATGAATTCGCAACTCAGACAGGAGGTTGAGGAAATTCTCAGCCAAGACAGAGCAAGTCAGTTAACCTTTGAGACGCTGGAGATTTATGAAAGAGTAGTTGCTGGTTTGCAAAAAGCAAGAATAAAGGACATTGAAAGCAAGATGGGTAGGCCGCTTAAAGATACGCTTCTTGCCTGGGAGGCTGTCTTAAAGGAATGTGGCGCTGAAGTAAACAAGGATGTTCTCTTGGGAATCATCTTGGCTACTATCTACGAAAGGACAAAATCGAACCAGAAAGGAGAGAGGGGATGAAAAGAACAAGAGCTGCCTATTGGAATGAGTTTCAGGAAGCAATTAAGAAAGGAATGGCCAGAGAAATTCCCGAATACGAAGTGCTCGAAGTTCTGGCCCCAATTCGAATCTCAGTTCGCTGGAAAGAAAAAGTAACCAGGAGGGAAGGCAAAGTTTGGCGGGAATACCAGGATTTAGCTGAATATCAACCCGGAGAGGTTCTTCATCGAGAATGGAGACCAGCTAGTCAGTGGGAAACTGAAGAATGGAAGGATTTATCCCAGGAAAAACTTAAAGAGCTGGGAGTTTTCCGTAAAGATGGAGAATTTTCCATCCAGATTGTGGAAAAGATAAAGGATCTCAGAGCAGCCGTAAGGCAGCGTTGCCGGCATATCCTGACAAGTGTGCTGGGAGATGCTCAATTACTGGAAAATTATGTGAGCAGACTAACAGCCTTGGTCCAGAAAATTCTTCAGATGAGAGTGCCAGATAACGTCTTTGCCGAGAGTTTTCAGGATCTTAGGCAATTGGCCTTATTGTTGGAAAAGGCTGAATCCAAACTTAAGCGCCATGCTCTTTCCGAGATTCAGCGCGCTCGAGAACAACAAAAACCTTGGGAATTGCCAGTCCAGACAAGTCAGGCAACCACTGATTTGCTCCGGGAGCGAGCAAAAGATTTTGAGATTGCCATTAGTTCTCTGCAATTAGCTGAAAAATGGTTCCGATTAATGACAGATATCGAACAAAGGTTTCGGAGCTGCCATAAGCGACTCGGTCAATTAAGAAAAAAACTGCAAGAAGAGATACTTAAAGGAGAGGAGGTTTCTCCTAGTGTTCTTCTTCCCATTGCCCATGAGGCTTATGGAATATGGAAGTATCTTTTTAAGGAAATACCTAATTTTGAGCCCTACTACAGCAGATTGCAAGAACCAAAATTCCAGAGGCTTGGCAGAGTGTTAAAGCATGCTCGAAGAGCAAAGACAGTCTACAATGATATAGAGGGGGCTATTGCTAAACTTGAAGCCATTGCCATTGGCGAGAAGCCTACTCGGGCTGAAATCAGTCGCCAAAAAGAAAGATTTTTTATAGGGCCTTCTAAAGAATGAAGGCCCCTTTTGTTAATGGAAGGAACCAGCTTGTGGATAATCCATCTATTTATAATGCTTTACTTCTAATGCCCAAAATATCGCCCAAATTACAGGCGATGATTGAGGAAGCTAGATCGGCTTTATAGAATAAACCTCCAGGCGTTGTTTCAACCAGTGTGGCAGAAACAACGCCCTTTTCTTTTTGGTTAAAATCGCTGACTGATTGATTTCGTAAATCAATCGATAGAAGAGGGTCGCCAATGGAGCGATTTTTTGGTAGAATGAAATATATGTCCCGAGAAGAAGCGTTAAAAATATTGAAAGAAAATCTTTCAAACCAAAATTTAATTAAGCATTGTTTTGCGGTTGAGGCGATAATGCGTGCTTTGGCTCGCTATTTTAGAGACTACAACCCGCCCACCACGTCCTCCCACTCGCTTCACGAGCGGACCCCTGATGAAGGAAAATGGGGATTAGTCGGACTTTTGCATGATATTGATTATGAAAAAGTGAAAGATGATTTATCTCAGCATTCTCTACTTGGAGCTAAAATGTTAAAAGATTTAGGAGTAGATGAAGATATTTGTCAGGCAGTGAAAGTTCATAATGAAGCCCATGGTCTATCCCCGCAGACCTTATTGGAAAAATCTCTTTTTGTGACCGATCCTTTAACTGGTTTAATTGTGGCAGCTACTTTAGTTTTGCCATCAAGAAAAATAGCCGATTTAACAAGCGATAACGTTTTGAATCGCTTCAAAGAAAAATCTTTTGCCAGAGGAGTAAATCGAGAGATAATTAGAAAATGCGAAGAGCATCTCGATTTGAAGTTGGAAGAGTTTGTTAAAATTGGTCTCCAATCTATGCAGGGAATCTCCCAAGATTTGGGCCTCTGATATTATATTGTTAATCAAAATTTAGATCATGAAAATTTTTGTTAGAGTTAAGCCCAAGGCGAAAAAAGAAAAAGTGGAAAGGGTTGATGATATTAATTTTAAAGTGTCAGTCAAAGAAGTACCGGAGAGGGGGAGGGCGAACTTGGCCACAATGAGGGTCTTGGCCGATTATTTTGGCGTTGCTCAATCAAATATACAAATCATATCAGGTTCTACTTCTAAACTAAAAATCATCGAGATTGTAAAGTGATAATATGAAAAATATTGAAATTGAAATACAAGCCATAATCAAAAATCCAAAAGAAGTTGAGAAAAAAATTATGAAACCTTTGTTGAAAAACCAGAGATTGTTGAAGAAATATTTAGAAAGATTGGATTAATTCCCAAGGTTACCGTAGTTAAAACCAGGAAATATTTTGATTGCGGCAGCTTTGAAGTAACCTTAGATCAATTAAAGGGGCTGGGGGATTTTATGGAGGTTGAAGCAAAGAAAAATTTTGGCGGCATAGATAAAACCAGAAAGGCCTGTTCTGATTTTTTGGACAGACTGAATATTAAGTATAAAGTTAAAAAGGATATGGGATATCCCAGAATGTTGTATCAAAAATTACATAAAAAATAATTAAATTTATCCCGCATGTTGACCCGTCCGCGGTTGAGGCGTTTGTCGAGGTTGCCTTTGAAGCTCACCATCACAAAAAAGGAAAAATTTATTATGCCGAAATAAATATCAAGGTACCAGGCAAGATTATTAGGGCCGAAGCGAAGGAAGAAAACATCTACAAGGCGGTAAACCAGGTCAAAGACGAACTGCAGCTGATTTTAAAAAAGTACAATAAAACTTAGAATTTAAAATAGCATTGATAGACGAAGCTTGTATTCTGTGATAATTTGAAAATGGCTCTTAATTTTCTAAGAAGAGTGATGATTTCAAGGGAGGCATAAGGTGGTAGTAAGTATTCAATCTTCAAACAGGAAAATGAAGCATTGGATTCGTTCTCACGTCTATCGAGTGTATTATTTCCGGCTATTTTTCGCTAAGGAACAGCAAAAAGACCTTGACCCTGAAGAAAGGAAAAGAATAGCCCGTAAAAAAGAGCGTCTCCATAAAAAGATAGAGGAACACATGAATTATGGAGAAAGTCTTCAGCTGAGCGAAAACGCAATGAGAAGTCTTACCTCCGCTATTGTGGAGAAAGTGCGAAAGGGGAAAAGACCAAAGGAGATTATTGAAGAGCTTGAAGAAAAGAGCCAAATCTAATGGATCATCACTCTTCACTCCTTCTTTTTGATTAAACAAAGATCGCCAAAAGGGCGATTTTTTGGTCCTCCTTTGCTTGCGAGCTTCAGACGGACACAGTAGAATAAGGTATGAGATTAAAAATATGGAGGAAAAATATCAGAAAATAAAAAAGATTGCTGAGGGAAATTTGAAAGGATGCGACGCGGGACACGATATTAATCATGCCCTGCGGGTTTATGATTTATGCCTTAAATTAGCTCGAGGTATAAAGGATGTTGATTTAGAAATTCTTCAGCTTGCCGTTTTACTTCACGATATAGGCGGCCTCAAAGAATTAAAAGATAAAACCGGAAAAGTTTGTCATGCCAGAAAATCAGCCAAAATGGCTCAGAAGATTCTTAAAAATCTTAAATATCCCCAGGAAAAGATAGACAAAGTAATTCACTGTATTCTGGCCCACCGGCACCGAACGGGAGTAAAGCCAGAGACAAAAGAGGCTAAAATTCTTTTTGATGCCGATAAGTTAGACGCTCTCGGCGCCCTCGGTGTTGCCAGGGCCTATATCTGGATAGGTAAAAATAATGCCAAAATCTACAGCAATATGCCCCTGGAAAAATATATCAGAGAAAATATAGTGGGTGGAAAGCTAAACGGCAGGATTAAAGATAAATCAAAACACAATCCGTTTTTTGAATTTGAATTGAAATTAAAACGACTTCCCCAAAGATTATACACTCAGAGAGCAAAAAAGATGGCTAGAGAAAGGTTATCTTTCATGGCGTCGTTTTTTAACAGATTGAAAAAAGAAGTTGCGGGTAAAATTTAGCGTTAATGCTCAAATTATGAAAAAGTCCATAATTTTAGGATTACTAATATTAATTTTAGTAGGGATCGTTTTGGTCTGGAATTACCGGGAAGGAGAGAGACAGATTGGCAATGAGCTTGAGAAAATGGATTTAATTAGTGTTGAAAATCCGCGGCCAAATCAAATAATAATCAGCCCTTTATTTATCAAAGGAGAGGCAAGAGGAAGCTGGTTTTTTGAAGCCAGTTTTCCAATCCGGCTTTATGACGAAAGCGGCGAAGAGATTGCCTTGACCGTTGCTCAAGCTAAAAGTGATTGGATGACCGAAGATTTTGTTCCTTTTGAAGCAGTTTTGGAATTTACGACCCCCGATACCAAAAGCGGAATTTTGATTTTTGAAAAAGACAATCCCTCCGGTCTTCTTGAATTAGGCGATGAGTTAAGAATCCCAATTAAGTTCTCCAAAGCTACTCGAAAAATCCAGCTTTATTATTATAATCAAAAACGCGATAAAGAAATTGCCGAGAATATCCCCTGTAGTCCGGAAGCCGTTTTGCCAGTTTATAGAGAAATCTTTCTAAGCCAGACACCGATCCAAGACACAATTAACTTATTGCTTCAGGGGAATGTAACACACGAAGAGAAAGAAGAGGGTTTTTCTCCAATGTTTCCGCTGGAGGGAGTGAAATTAGTTGGTGCCAATCCAAAAAACGGGGTACTCACTCTGGAATTTGAAGATCCTTTCAATCAAACCAGTGGCGGATCTTGCAGGGTTCGTTTGCTGTGGGCCCAAGTCGAAAAAACAGCAAAACAATTCCCTGGGATAGATGAGGTAAAATTTACGCCAGAATGGTTTTTCCAGCCATAAACAAAATGCGGAAAGAAAAATCTAAAAACAAGAAATGGGCTACATACGTTACTAAACATAGTTTTGCTCTGGATTTGGAAGAAGGCGTTTTTACCTGGGAGGATCCGCGAAAGATTGCGGAATCGCTCAAAAAATCAGCCGAGGCGAGTGTGCGCAAGAAAGCAGAACCCTTTCAATCGGCCATGTCCATGCTTAATTTTTATATTAATCGCGCCGGTAAAAATTTAAAACCCAAAAGAAAGAGAATTCTGGAACAGGCAAAAACAGAATTGCGAAAATTATTTAAAACTTAGATTTTTAAAACTGATTGATTTCGTAAATCAATCAACAGAAGAGGGTCGCCAGAGAGGCGATTTTTTGGTAAGATAAAATAGTCGGAGAAGATTCCTTTTTCTCCACTTCGGTATATGAAAAAGATTGTTTTTGTCGTGTTGGCTATAATTTTGGGAATTATTTTGAGTTTTCTTATTCGTGCGATTATTGAAATTTTGTATTTAACCTGGGCGATTAAAACCGGTGTCGTCATTGAGTGGATAAGCGTTTTTGGGGGAGAAGACAAATGCGCTTTACCGACTTGGTTAATTTATCTGCTTCCTGTTTTAGGTATTATCTTTGGTATTTGGCTGGGTCTTTACTTGTGGCAAGAAGATGAAAAAAATAAATATTATGGAATGTAAAAAAATATGGTAAAATATTTAACCAGGGAGGGCTTGGAAAAATTTAAAAAAGAGCTTGATTATTTAGAAAAAGTCAAGAGAAAAGAAGTTTCAGAAAGAATAAGACATACTGCTTCGCAGGGCGATTTGAAAGAAAATGCGGGTTACCATGCCGCCAAGGAAGAGCAGGGTTTTATTGAGGGAAGAATAAAAGAATTAAAAGAAATTCTTTCCCAGGCCAAAATTATTGAAAAAGGAGAAGGCAATAAAGTCCAAATAGGTTCTTTTGTCTGCTTGGAATTGCTCGAAGAAGATAAATCTTCTTCTCACACCGAGCTTCCGCAGGAAGCGAAGGTAAAAAAGAAGACGGAGTCTTCTTTGCCTCCTTCACCCTGTAAACGAGGATTGGAAGATGAAGGAGAAAAAAGTTTTCAAGTTGTCGGACCGGAAGAAGCAGATATTTTGCAAGGAAAAATATCATTTAAATCTCCTTTGGGCAGCGCAATTTTAGACAAGAAGAAAGGAGATATCGTGGAGATTAACACGCCGGAAGGCAAAAAAGAATACGAAATCATTGAGATTAAATACTCGAATTGCAAATGAAGAGGCGGAGAAGAGATTTTATCTCTTCGACTAAAGGTCAAATTGTTAATCATTAAACTTTTTTACTTTTAATAAAAACTATGGAAGAATTTTCCTCAAATGTTTCATTATTTACTTTATTGGTGGTTTTGTGGACGATTCCCTGGAAAGGAGTAGCTTTATGGAAGGCAGCAAAGAACAGCCACAAAAGATGGTTTATTGTTCTTTTGGTGCTAAACACCTTAGCACTTTTAGAAATTATTTATATTTTTGTCTTCAGCAACCGAGTGTCGCGACAGCGGCACGAAGGTAAAGAAGAGGATTTATCTTCTTCGCCAGAAAGATTTGGTAAAATAAATTAATGGTAGATAATAACAAGCCAATTCAATTATCTCCCAATTCCTTGAATTTATTTTTGGAGTGTCCTCGCTGTTTTTGGCTGGAAAAGAAAATGGGGGTCAGAAGACCCCAGCCCTATCCTTACGCTTTAAATGCCGCCGTTGACCTTCTTTTAAAGGAGGAATTTGACGAATATAGGAAAAAAGGAGAACAGCATCCTTTGCTTTTGGCCCACAATATTCCGGCAAAGCTTTTTCAAAACCAAGAATTGTTGAATCAATGGAGAAGCAATTTTAGCGGAATACGTTATTATGATAAAGAGCTGGGCGCCACTATTTTTGGCGCGGTTGACGATATTTTAGAGTTTCCCGACGGCAAATTGGCCCCTTTGGATTATAAATCTACCGGCAGCGCAACGGCTAATATTTACGATCGTTTTCAACTGCAAATGGATGTTTATAGTTATCTTTTAGAGAAAAATGGCTTTTCAACTCCCAGAAAAGGATATTTAGCTTTTTATATTGTTAATAAGAAGAATGGTTTTGGCGACAGGTTGCCTTTTAGAAAAGAACTTCAGGAGATAGAGACGAATCCTTCTGATATTCCTCAATTGTTTAAAGAAGCGGTGGCAGTCTTGAAAAGAGTTGTGCCGCCTCCGCACAGCCAGGAATGCCAATACGGCCAATGGTTTAAAAAAGCTTCCAGTTTTGAATAATGCAAAAGAAATATAAAAAAGTTGTTATTGGTGGGACTTTTGATGTTTTACACAAGGGGCATGAAGCATTGTTGAGAAGGGCTTTTAAGTTGGGAGAAACAACTATCGGATTAACCTCAAACAAAATGGCAGAGATTATGAAAAAAAGAAAGGTTAGAGATTTTCAATTAAGAAAAAAAAGGTTGGAAAATTTTATAAAAAAAGAGTTAACGGGCAAATATAAAATAATAAAAATCGAAGACAAATTCGGCCCTACCTTAAAAGAAGATTTTGATTATATTGTGGTTTCTCCGGCCACTTATAAAACAGCAATGTTAATCAATAGAAAACGTTCAAAAACCGAGCCCCGCAGTAGCGGGACGAAGGTGAAGAAGAGGACGAAGACCTCTTCGCCAAGAAAGAAAAAACCAATAAAGATTGTTAAAATAAAGTTTGTTTTGGGAGAAAACGAAAAACCTGTCAATGCCACCCAGATAATAAAAGGTCGGATAACGAAACAAGGGAAATTAATTAAAAAACAGAAGACATTTTGCAGTCCTAACCCTTGACTTTAAGATTAATTTAATATATACTTATCTAATTTAAGAATATCCTTGTTTAAATAACAAGGAAATTTTATTAAGAAAGGGGGTGATAGTAAAGTCCTTTTACAATTTATAATTTGTAGAACTTCGTGGGGGTGGATGATGAGTTAAAAAATATCTATTAAGGAGAAGCACTGTGATAAGCGAAAAAACATTATCTTCCAACCGAAAGCATCTTGAGGACAATATTGCCAGATTAGAGCGAGAATTAGATAAACATCCTTCGGTTAAGGTAAATAAAGATAACGACTTCAACCAAAACCAGTTAGCTATCTATAATCACGAGGCCAGCAAGGCAATGTTAGCAGATTGCAAGGTCGCCCTGGAAAGAATGAATATGGGAATTTATGAAAGGTGTGCTAAGTGTGGTAAGGACATAAGCGAAGACAGACTTATCGCCCAACCACAAGCCAGCCACTGCCGGCCGTGCCAAGAGGAAATAGGTCTTCACGTTCGTTAGGCAATTCAATATGACCCCCTCAAAGGAGTTGATGTTGATATGGAAGCATCAGCTCCTTTTTCTTTTTTAATTAGTTTTATTATAATGAGAATATGAATGTATTTGAGGCGATTAAAAATAGATATAGCTGCCGAAGTTATAAAACAGAGCCAGTGCCAGAAGAAAAATTAAAGAAAGTGTTGGAAGCAGCCAGATTAGCTCCTTCAGCTCATAATGAACAAGAGTGGAAGTTTGTCGTGGTAAAAAATCTAGAAAAAAGAAGAGAGGTTTCAGAAGCCGCTGGACAGAGTTTTATTGCGGAAGCGCCGGTAATCATTGCGGCCGTTGCCACCGATCCCGAACATATTATGAGTTCTGGTGTTCCGGCTTACGCTGTTGATTTAGCCATTGCAGTAGAACATATGGCTTTGCAAGCAGTCGAAGAAGAATTAGGCACTTGCTGGATTGGCGCTTTTGGACAGGAAGAAGTAAAGAAAGTTTTAAATATTCCCGATGAGTATAAAGTGGTGGCTTTGATGCCCTTGGGTTTCTCCGCAGACAAGCCAAAAGAAAAAATTAGAAAAAAACTTGATGAGATAGTTTCTGAAGATACTTTCTAAACTTGACTTTTCCAAAATAATTGATATAATTTAAGCAGCATAAAGGAAGGAGGTGACCGGTAGTTGAAAAAGAGATGGGTACGACCACTTAGTTTCGAAAGAGGCCCCTTCAAATTTTTCTATACTGCGTTTTATGAAGCTGAACATGGCGACGAATTCTGGACTCTTGTGTCATTTAGAACAGATGGGTTTAAACCTATCAAAGACTATCCTTTGAGCCAGAAAATTGAGCTTGTCCAGAAGTATGGACGACAAGCAGCCAGAGCAGCTCATGAAGAGGCTGAAAAACTAATGAGGGTTCCAAAAGAACCAGAAAGAGTAGAAGCTCTCCCCTAAAGCACGGCCAAAAAGACACTTAATCTAAAGCCGTGCTTTTTCTTTTAAAAAATGGTAAAATAAAAAGTAGAGGGTCGATAATAAATTTTAATTTTTAAATATATGTGCAATTTAAAAGAAGAAATTAAAAATATATTTGCCGTAATATTGGGACTGCTTTTAATTGTTCTGACTGTTTCTACGGCAATTGATATTAAAAATAAATTAGAAGAAACGGAAAACACAATTACGGTTACAGATACGGGGACAATCTATGCCAAAGCTGATTTGGCCGTAGCGAATTTTTCCGTTGTGGTAGAAGACAAAACGGTAGGAAAAGCAATGAGTGAAAACACCCAAAAAATGAATGCCGTAATTTCTTTTATGAAAGAACAAGGAATAGAGGATAAAGATTTAAAAACCACAAACTTCAATATTTATCCTCGCTATGAATGGTATGATAGTACCCAATATTATCCTTCCGGAACAAGAGTGTTGGTGGGATATGAAGTGACACAAACCCTTCAGGTTAAAATCAGGAATATTGAAAAAATAGGTGAAATTCTTGAGGGCGGAACGTCTGCCGGAGCCAATGAAGTCGGCGATTTGGAGTTTACCATTGACAATCAAGACGAACTGAAAAAACAAGCCAGACAAGAAGCAATTACCAAAGCCAAAGCTAAGGCAGAAGAATTAGCCAAAGAATTGGGAATAAATTTGGTAAGAATCAGCAATTTTAGCGAAAGCAGCGTCTTGCCTTATTTTTATAGTATGAAAGAAGCGGCTGTGGGAATGGGCGGCGGCGAAGCACTTGCACCTTCAATTCAAACCGGAGAAAACAAGATAGAGGTGACGGTAAGCATCACTTATGAAATTAATTGAATACGAGGAAAGAAAGATTGTCTGGACTCAGCATTCAAAGATGAAATTGAAGCAATACCGATTTTCAGAAAAAAGGGTTTTAAGAATTTTTCGCAAACCGGACAGAACTGAAGAGGGAATAGCCGAAGGAACGATTGCAGTAATGCAGATTACGGGTACCAAAAAACATCCGACCGAAGCCTGGATGATGTATCAGATATTGAAAAAACCAAAAGTAATTAAAATTATTAGCGCCTGGAGATACCCCGGCAGAACGCCGGCAGGAGAAAGACCGGTTATTCCCGAAGACACCCTCGAAGAATTAAATAGAATAATTAAAGAATAAAAAGAGGTCGTCAAAGCGTAAAGCGCGATGACGACCTTTTATTATTTTTCCCAGGACGATTCCATTATCCTTTCTTTGCCTCGGTAAAGACGTCGCCAGTTTTCTCGATGGTTCCAAAGAACCAATCCTATAGTGAAAGTAATTTCGAGAAACAAATAGGGAGAAAAAGAAGAACGGGTAAAAATAACCACTAGTCCAAAGAAAACCAGGAGCGAAGAAACCAAGAAAATGCTGGCGGCACTCATTCGTTTAAACCATTTCATTATCGCAATCCAAGATAATAAAATTCCAATGACCATGCCATAAATCCAGGGATAAGGGTATTTAAACAGGACTAATAATAGTACTGGGGCAATGAATCCGGCAGTTGTAGCCACGCCTTTTCCACCTTTGAATCTCGGGGGCGGAATAAAAACAGGATAGTTGTGGCCGATTACTGCCGCAACTCCTACTAAACCTGTAATTAAATCCATTCCTAGAATTGAAATAGCAGTAGCGGTTGGTACAAATCCTTTAAGAAAGTCGGCGATTGCGGTAATTATTCCCCAGCGTCTTCCGCAGATTCGAGATACATTCGTCGAGCCGGTAACTCCGCTTCCAAAGGTTCTGATGTCTTTTCCTGTTTTCTTTCGTACAATTATGTATCCGACGGGAATAGAGCCTATTAAATAGGAAAGAAATATCATTATTATTCCATAGATATTCATTCGATTACCTCCTTAAAATTGTTAGTGAACTGGGAAATTGTCTTTTTTTATGTTATTGTATTTATAAAGAAAGGTCAATGACGGTAAAAAATTCATTTTAATATGGATTACTCAAAAACCGAGCTTCCGCTCGTGGAAGCGAAGGTGAAGAAGAGGACGGAGTCCTCTTCGCAGATTGTGGGCTGGGTAGTATTTTTAGCTGGCCTCATCTTAATAGGTTTGACGCTATTTTCGTCTTATAATATTTTTACTGCCAAGGCCGAATTACCGGAATTTTTCGAAACGCCGGAAGAAGAGGTTACAGTTCAAAAACAAGGAACGCAGGACATTCAAGCTCAAA
>Ga0210017_1004242_pt1 | contig 11787 bp, 8 predicted proteins | sample CryGeyCG2014_020_FD_183966 | JGI IMG/M metagenome (GOLD analysis project Ga0210017, IMG submission 183966) | Groundwater microbial communities from aquifer - Crystal Geyser CG08_land_8/20/14_0.20 (SPAdes) (version 2) | ecosystem: Environmental > Aquatic > Deep subsurface > Groundwater | place... | reverse complement strand
GAGAACGAATCGAAGGAGCAATAATATTTTCTAAAATTTGAATAGTAATAAAGATTATTAAACTCAATACTCCTAAAAGCAGACTCTGACCAAGACCAAAAACTGTAGCTATAAAACCAGCAATAAAGGGCCCAAGATAAGGAATAAAATCCAAAAGGGCTGCTAAAATGGCCAAGAATTCTGGGTTAGGCAGAGCTAAAATTTTAAAAGCAATAAAGACTAAAACACCAACAAACAAACTTAAAATCAATTGGCTATAAAACCAACCGCCAACTTTTTTTCTGGCTTTTCCCCAAAGATAAACTGCATATTCCTCATAATTTTTAGGAGTAATTAATCTTAATCCCTTTTCGACGCCATTTCTTTCGGTATTTAAAAAGAAAGCTAAAAGAAAAATGAAAAAAATAGAAAAAACTCCACCGGCTATTTTAACCAGAAAACTAATGGACTTAGCAAAAAAATCAAGAAATTGGTTGCTTAAGGGACCAAGGACTGAGAGGAAATTTTTAAAAGGGACCCCTGTTATTTCCCACTCTTGAATAAAATTACGAATAATTTCAGGATTAATATTCAAATTAAATTTTGGGATAAGGTCGATAATCGTTTCTGAAATAAGAGGAATGGCTAAATAAATTAATAAACCCATTAAAAACAAAGAAATCAAATAGATAATCAAAGTAGCTAACCAACGACTTTTAATTTTTGATGACAGATAATTAACTGGCTCCTCTAACAAAGAAGCTATAATAAAAGCTACGAGAATAAAAAGAATAATTTGGCGGAAAAACCAAATAGCTATTAAAAGAAGGAGAACAAGAAAGAACCGCCAAATACTTTGCCAGGAAATATCCAATTGATTTTTTGAATTCTCAAACATATTAAAAATTTTTATTATTTTAAAAAATTATTTTAAAAATTCTTTTTTAAGATTTTAATTAACTTTTCCTTATCTTTGTAAGGACTAATAAGACTAAGATTAAGATGTTGAGGAATTAGTAAATCTTGAGCTACTTTTCGCAAGTCAGACACAGTAATCTTTTTTATTTTCTGTAAATATTCTTGGGGGGTTTCTATTTTTTTCTTTAAAAGTTCTTGATAGGAGAGATCATTAGCTACTTCGTGAACATTTTCCATGCTTAAGGCAATTTTTCCGTAAAGATAATTTTTCGCTTTTGTTATTTCCTTTGGGGCAAGAAGACTGATTTTTAATCTTTTCCACTCTTTTAAAATAGCTTCTAAAATTGTCTCTAAACGATTATTATCAATTCCTGCTTTAACAGCCCAAAAACCATAATCAGTATTATAAGAAACAATGCTACTGATATAATAAGCTGCTCCTAATTTTTCTCTTACGGTTTGAAATAAAATTCCTGACATCCCACCATCAAAAACTGCATCCAAAATATCTAAGGCGTATCTTCTTTTATCAAAAAGGTTAATTCCTCTTACCCCTAGAAGTAAATGAGCTTGATCTGTCTTTTTTTCTTCTAAAAGAACTTGCGGACTATTTTGTTTTTCTTTGGTTCCTATTTTATTTTGTCTTTCTCCTTGAGACATATTCTCAAATCCGTTTTTTATTTTCTCAATAATTTCTTTTTTGTGAAAATTACCGCTGATGACCACTAAGGTAGATTTCGAGCGATATTGGTTTAGATGATATTTCAAAAAATCCTCTCTGCGAAATTTTTTGATATTCTGTTTTACTCCTAAGGTAGACCAGCCAGCTGGTTGATTACCATAAAGCAATTTATGCCATAAATCCCAAATGTAATATTGAGGGATATCTCGGTACATATTAATTTCTTCTATGATTACTCCTTTTTCTTTTTCTATTTCTTTTTCAGGAAATTGAGAATTTAAATAAATATCAGAAACAATATCCAAAGCTAAGTTTTTATCTTTAGAAGCAACTTTTGCCCAATAACCAGTTATCTCGTCACTCGTAAAAGCATTGTAAGAGCCTCCAACATTATCTAAGACTTGAGTAATTTCTAAGTTAGAGGATCGTTTCTTTGTGCCTTTAAAACAGAGATGTTCTAAAAAATGAGAAATCCCATTGGTATTTTTCGATTCAAAGTCCGTACCAGTGTTAACCAAAACCATCACTTGAAAAGAAAGCGATTCCTTTGAAGGAACCATTAATATTCTCAAACCGTTAGGAAAAGTTTTGAGCTGGAATTTATACACCGGATGAGTAATTAAAAGTTGGCTAGTTTTTCTCTGAGAAAATTTTCTATTTCTTCAATTTTGATTCTTTCTTGTTTCATCGTATCCCTCTCTCTTATGGTCACGGTTTTATCTTCTAAGCTTTGATGATCAACAGTCACTCCCCAAGGCGTACCGATCTCATCTTGCCGACGATAACGTCTGCCAATAGAACCCACTTCATCATAATCAATAGGAAAATTCAGTTTTAATTTTAATTTTTGGTAGATTTCTTGGGCTAAGTTCTTCAAATCTTTATTATTTTTTAAAAGCGGGAAGATAGCCAATTTTATCGGAGCTAACTGAGAATGGAGTTTTAAAACGATTCTCTTTTCCCCTTTTTCGTCTTGTTCTTCCTGATAAGCATTCAAAAGAAAAGCTAATAATGATCTCTCTACTCCAGCTGAAGGTTCTATGACATAAGGCAAGTAATTTTCTTTTGTTTCTTCGTCAAAGTATTTTAAATCTTTTCCCGAATGCTCAAGATGATTTTTTAAATCGTAATCAGTGCGATTAGCTATTCCTTCTAACTCTCCCCAACCATCTTCATTACTAAAAGGAAATTGATATTCAATATCGACACAATTCTTAGCATAATGAGCTAATTCTTTTTTAGCATGTTCTCGTAGTCGAAGGTTTATTTTTTTAAGACCTAAATCTTCGTACCATTTTGTTCTCTCCTTTTGCCAATATTCATACCATTTTTTATCTTCTTTAGGTTTAACAAAATATTCTAATTCCATCTGTTCAAATTCTCTAGTGCGAAAGATAAAATTACCAGGAGTAATTTCGTTACGAAAAACTTTACCTATCTGGGCAATGCCAAAAGGAATCTTTTGGCGACTAGTAGTGGCGATTTGTTTAAAATTAATAAAAATTCCTTGAGCGGTCTCCGGTCTTAAATAAACGAGATGGGTCTTATCCTCCACTGGACCAAAAAAAGTCTTAAACATCAAATTAAATTTCTTTTCTTCGGTTAGTTCCCCGCCACATAAAGGACAATGAGGATAGCCATCTTTCATTGTAACTTCACCGTATTTCCCTTTCATTAAATCGTCAACTCGAAAACGAGTATGGCAAGATTTACATTCAACAAGAGGATCAGCAAAACCCGTTACATGGCCAGAGGCTTCCCAAACTTTCGAGTTCATAATAATTGCTGAGTCCAAACCAATAATATTTTTTCTTTCCAAAACTATTTTTTTCCACCAGGCTTTTTTGACATTATTCTTCATTTCTACGCCTAAAGGACCAAAATCCCAAGTATTAGCTAAACCCCCATAAATCTCAGAACTGGGAAAAATAAAACCTCGACGTTTGCAAAGAGAAACTATTTTCTCCATTAAATCTTCCACGATAATAAATTTAAAATTTAAAATTAAAAATTATTAACTATGGCCTTACGAGACCGCCATTATAAGGCATGGCTGGATCAGTTAATTTATTAGAATTAACAGCAGAATAGGTAAAATTAATATTTTTTAGGGTAAAGACGTCAGTAGCTGTCAAAGTAATTTCATTAGTCAAATCAATCCCTTGATTAACTTGCGATGACAAAGGGGTCACTTTCACTTGAAAAATCGCTTCGTAAGGTTTCAACACCGTACCAGAACCAACAGGAACACTAGCTAAAGTCCAAGTTATTTGACGACTTTTAGTATCGTAAACAGGGGGATAATCACCATAATTACCAGCAATCTGATTTGTCCATTCAATCCAAAGAGGAAGAGTAGTTTGAACTGCGATGTTATTAAGGGAGTTATAGGTATTAATAATTTTCCAATGGAGAGTAAAATCTGTAGGTTCTCCAGCTTTAAGGGGTAATTTCCCAGTATTCACTATTTGGCTAGGCGCATCCCAAAAATAACTTTCGATATTTAAAGCGCAATTGCTGTTAAGTTTAATGGTATCTAAAGCTTGAGCCCGAGGTAATCCTTGATAACCTAATTCTTCTGGCACGCTGGCGCTTTCGATGGTAGTTTTGACTTCAAGAACAATATTTTTTTGTGCCAAACTTTGCATTGGCCAATCTTTCTTTAATCTGACTGAAATATTCAAAGTACCTTTTTCGCCAGGATTGAGCACATATAATTCTTTTACCCTTGCTCCTGTCCAAGTAATAGTTTGAAACCTGGTAGAAAACACTCCATTTGGCGCTTTGAGGGTAGAAAAATCAAAAACATCGCCATTAAATTGGGTGGTAATTTTTAAATCACGAAGGCTGGAAGAGTAATTATTTTCGTAATTAATAGTAAAATCTAATTTCTCTCCTAAATCAGCGTTATAATTACTATCTCCATTAACAAAGCTAGAAATTTTTAAAGGATTAGCCATCAGGCTTAAAAGCCCCTCGGTTTTAGCTAAAGGAAGAAAGTTGTTATTTTGAACTAAGCCCAAAGTCAACATTATTCTTTTAGTTTCTCCATCCTGGCCGGAAATAGAACCATTGATATTAATTTTCCCCTGGCCAGAAGCGTTAATAACTCCCAGCACCCATTTATTATTACTTCCTTCTTCTCTGGTAATGTCTGGGTTAGCACTATCAAAAGAAAAACCAGTTGGCCATTCTGCTCTTAGCTCTATGTTTTCAAATGTCTGTTGAGTTAAATTTAGCCAATTAATTTCAAAAGGAAAAGTTTGGTCTATAAAAACTTGTTTAGGAACATTGATTTCTAAGTTAAAACTTGAGCCGCTAAGAAGAACTGTCCTGATGTCTTTCTTGGAAAAGCTAGAAGAAAGTCCCTTAGGTCGATAATTGAAAGTCGCTTCAATATTTTTTGCTGTTTTGGATTCTCCGGTAATCAGCAAATCAATTATCTTCTCGCCTGATACTTTAGACGGGACTTCTCCTATCTCGAAAACTATGGTTTTTTTAGCAGGATTTTCTCTCAAAATAATTCCTTCTGGTAATTCTATTTCAATTGAGCAATCCTCTATCGTTACTCTTGAATTATTGACATATTCCAAATGAAAATTTCCGATTTCTCCAGACTTTATATTATCAGGTCCCGAAACCGAGAAAACAATCCCTCCGCTTGTTAACATCCCCCAAAGAAAATAACCTAAAATTATGATGAGAATAACGATGATTGCTCCGCCCCAAAAACTATGAAGAAAATTTTTTATTCTCATATCTTTTATTCGTCTATTTGTAATATATCAGATTTTACTATTAAAGTAAATTGATTTAAAAGTGCTTCTAAAAACTTTTTTTCTTCCAAAATCTGAGTAATTAAAGGTAGTGATGAAAACTTGGTTAATGGTAAATCAAAAAGAAATTTTAAATATTTTTTTTGAATCGCAGACGCGGATAAATCTCCTTTTGAAAAATGCTTTAAACAAACCAACCCTCTTTTAGGAAAGCTAAAATAATGAGTATCCCTATTGCCGCATTCTACACAGCCATCTAAAAATGGTTGATAGCCCAGAAGTTTCAGAAATTGAGCCCCAAAATATAACCGACTAAAATCAACAATTTTTGAGGATTGGCGAAAGTTATTCTCCAGAAAATATAAAACATCAAACAAGAGTTTGAAAAGTTCTAAATCTTTTTGGTTAATAATAGTCAGTTCATCAACTAAGGCCATCATTTGAAAAGCAGCCCTTAAGGCTTTTTCGTTCTTTTTGACCTCTAAATAAGGTTCTTTCTCTAAAGCAGTAATGAGCCGTGGTCGATAGCCTAAAGAAAAATTAAGTTCTACTAAAGCCGGAATTTCTAAATGTCCAGCTAATTTGGCTAAAATATCTCTGGTGCCTTTGGCTAAAAGATTAAGACGACCAAAATCTTTGGTAAAAAAATGGTAAATGTTATCTTTTTCTTCAGAAATTTCTTTCTTTAAGATAAAGGCCTCAGTTGAATAATATTTCATAATAAAAATCCATATCTGTATTATTTATTCAGTATACAATTTTTTGCTTTCATTACAAAATTTCGATATAATTTAAAAAGAAGCTTGCCCATCGAAGCTCCGATGTTAATCGGAGCGTAGTTGGGCCCTCGTAGTTTCCTCCTTCGCTCAAATTTGCATTTGAGCTTCGGAAGGACAAGCAGTGCCTCAAGATAAGTATGCTTGCCCATCGAAGCTCCGATGTTAATCGGAGCGTAGTTGGGCCCTCGTAGTTTCCTCCTTCGCTCAAATTTGCATTTGAGCTTCGGAAGGACAAGCAGTGCCTCAAGATAAGTATGCTTGCCCATCGAAGCTCCGATGTTAATCGGAGCGTAGTTGGGCCCTCGTAGTTCAACGGATAGAATACGGGCTTGCGGAGCCTGTGATGGAAGTTCGATTCTTCCCGGGGGCACCCCCTCACTTGGAAAGCACTGGGCTTTGCCCCTCACTTGGAAAAGATTAATTTTATTATTTTTCTGGCGATAGCCGATCTTTTTCAAGTGAGGGGCTTTGCCCAAAAAGATAAAATCTTGTGCTTTCCAAGTGAGGGGGGCACCCTTCCAAAATTATGGAACTTCGACTTTCTGACCCTGTTTCTGAAGTACGCGGTGTGGGACCGCGTTATTTAAAATACTTAAATAGGTTAGGAATAAAAACAGTTAAAGATTTATTGTGGCATTTTCCTTTTCGCTATGAGGATTTTTCTAAAATAAAAAAAATTAAAGACCTTCAACCTAACGAAACTTGTTCCATCATTGCTACGATTGATAAAATAAATGTTTATCGAAGTTTAAGAAAAAGAATGCCTATTATTAATGCTAAAGCTTTTGATGATACCGGTACCATTAATATTATTTGGTTTAATCAATTATATTTAATGAAAAATATTCCTCCGGGCACCACTTTATCTTTATCTGGCAAAATAAAAGCTCAAGGAAAAAAATTAATTCTTTCTAGCCCTGCTTATGAAATAATTTCCCGTCAAAAATTAGATGAAGATTTCTTCGAGGATTTGAAACATACCGGCCGTTTAGTGCCTATTTATCCTGAGACCGAAGGCCTCAGTTCTAGAGCTTTTCGTTATCTTATCAAACCATTGCTTGATTCTTCTTTAAATTTATCTGAATATCTACCTGATTTTCTTTTAAAAAAATACCAACTTTCATCTTTGGAGACAGCCCTTAAGCAAATTCATTTCCCTAGTTCTTTAGCTTTATCTCAAAAAGCTAAAACAAGATTCATTTTCGAATCTCTTTTGTTTTCCCAACTTTATCTTTTAAAAATAAAAAGAAAGGTGAGTCTCTTAGCCTACCCAAAAATCAAATTAGATATTGAGTTTTTAAAATCATTCGTTAAATCCTTGCCTTTTTCTTTGACCGAAGCTCAAAGAAAGAGTTTATGGGAAATAACTAAAAATCTGACGGAGCGACTGATGAATAGATTATTGGAAGGCGAAGTTGGCTCAGGTAAAACTGTCATTGCTCTTGCCGCTTCCCTTCTCGCCTTGAATTCTCAATATCAGGTAGCTTTTCTGGCCCCGACGGAAATTTTAGCTCGTCAACATTTTGAAAAATTCAAATCTTTTACCAAAAACTACAGGGTGAAAATTGCTCTTTTAACTTCTTCTGAGGCCAGAATATACGACCAGGGACTGGAGGGTAAAATTTCTAAAAGAGCTTTAAACACAATTATCAATTCTTATCTCCCTATTATTGTTATTGGCACCCATGCTCTAATCCAAAAAAATATCCACTTCAATAGATTGGGTTTAGTGATTGTTGATGAACAGCATCGCTTTGGCGTAGAACAAAGAAAAAAATTGCTTTCTCCTAACGCTGTAACTAAAGAAGTACCTCATCTCTTATCTTTAACTGCTACTCCTATTCCCCGTACTTTAGCTTTGGTATTTTATGGAGATATGGATTTATCAATTTTAGATGAGTTGCCTCAAGAAAGAAAAAAAGTCATTACCAAAGTAGTGCCGCCAAAAGATAAAGAAAAAGTTTACCAATTTATCCGAGCAGAAGTTAAAAAAGGAAGACAGGTTTTTGTGATTTGTCCTAGAATAGAAGAAAATGAAATTTCTCCTCTGACTTTTTCAGCTAAAAACCTTATTTCTCTGGCAGAAAAAATTAATTACGAAGTCAAGGCCGTAAAAAAGGAATACAAAAAATTAAGCGAAGATATTTTTCCTGATTTAAAAGTTAATATGCTCCATGGCAAAATGAAATCTCCAGAAAAAGAAAAAATCATGAGAGAGTTTCAGGAAAATAAAATTAATATTTTGGTTTCTACTTCAGTAGTAGAGGTCGGCATAGATATTCCTAATGCCACCGTGATGGTGATTGAAGGTGCAGAACATTTTGGTTTAGCCCAACTTCATCAATTTAGGGGTAGAGTAGGCCGCTTTAAATATCAATCCTATTGTTTCCTTTTTGCAGAATCTTCATCTAAAACAATTTATTCTCGCTTAGAATCTTTAGTGAAATACAATGATGGTTTCAAATTAGCAGAAATAGATTTATCTTTAAGAGGGCCTGGAGAATTTTTAGGAACTAAACAATCTGGTATTCCTGACTTGTTAATGAACTCTCTCTTAAATAAAGAAATGATTGAAAAAGTACACCAAGTGGCAAAAGACCTTCTTGTTGAAGATTACTATTTAAAAAAATGGCCTTTGTTTTCAGCCACTTTTAAAGATTTTATTAAAGAAAATAGAAAGGGATAACTATTCTAATTTAATTTCTCCTTGCTTGGTTTCGCCTGCCTGCGCAGACAGGCCTTGATGCCAAAAGGTAATTTTTATTTTTTCACCTACCTGGTGTTCCTTTAAGACATCGGTTAAATTATAATCTTTGTTTATTTTTTTGCCATCAATTTCTAAAATAATATCACCTTCTTTTAAACCAATTTTTTCAGCTGCTCCCCCAGAAAGAACGCCTTTTTGACCAGGAAGAGTTTCATAAATGACAAAAGCGCCGTAGTTAAAGGGTAATTGATGTTCTTTTTGTAAGTCATTATCAATTAATAAATATCTCACTCCTAAATTAGGATGATAAATTTTGCCGTATTGTTTTATGTCTTTTAAAATCACTCTGGCTTGATTAATGGGAATGGTGAAACCGATATTTTCTACCCCTAAAACTACAGCTGTATTCACCCCAATAGCTTCACCAAAAAGATTAATTAAAGGTCCGCCAGAATTACCAGGATTAATAGCTGCATCAGTTTGAATTAATCCAGAAAATTCTCGATTCATATTTTCTAAATCAGTTTGTACATGTCGAGAGAGGCCAGAAATAATACCTCGAGAAACAGTATTTTCAAATTCAGATAAAGCATTGCCAATAGCAATCACTGTTTGACCTAATTTTAATTTGGAAGAATCACCTAATGATAAATAGGGGAAATCTTTGCCATCAATTTTTAAGAAAGCTAAATCGGTCATTTCATCTCTGGCTAAAATTTGGCAGGGATAATGACGGTGTTTCCAAACGACTTCATAAAAAGCTTCTTCATCTTCAACGACATGGCGATTAGTTAAAACATAACCATCAGCAGAAACAAAAAAACCTGAGCAACTGCCTAAACGAACTAGACCATTTTTATCTCGGGGCAACTGCTCAAAAATAGTTTTATCAATTTTTTGTTTTACCTGCTCAGGAGATTTAAACATTAAAATAGCCACAACAGCTGGAATAGCTTTTTCTACTGCTTTTATAGTCTGCTGATATTCATTAGAAATAAAAATCATAAATTAAATAGTAGTGTAGTATTCTTGAATTAGTCCGAACGCATTTTGCCGCCATAGGCGGCGACGAGAAGCCCCCAAAATTTGAGTAGCTTCGCCGCGTTCTTTGACAATTTCAAGTTTTAATATGTTGAAATCATTGCTTCCAATATATCGCCGTATTCTAATGATTCCTCTGTGATGTATATTTCGATACCGTAAAATGTGTCTCTGCCAACACTCGAATATTTCGTATAACCAATAGAACTATCATAACTTCTTCTTACTGTTTTATTAGGGTTAGAAGGGTCTGCGAGATCAACAATTGCGAAGCTTTCACGAAACCCCGGATGCTTGAAAGAGTGCTGATCGCGGAATATCCATCTATTACCATTAAAGTCGGTGTGCTGATTTGGTTGTTCAGGAGTTGTTGGAGTGTATTCCACTCGAACGCCCTCCTTGCCCCACAAAGTGATATGCGGAGTTTCCTCAGAAAAACCATCTGCTCCGTCTTCTGGATAGAAATAAACTTTAAACTCACTTAAATCGGAAGCTATTGATTCTTTGTAGGTCCAGTTTTCAGGGTAAGATATGGTTATACCAAATATTTCGTTATGATATTGCGACCAATCCTCTGTGTTTAATTTAACTTCGGGAAGTGTAGTAGGTTCGATTTTTTCATTAATTTTATTAAAAGCTGGTTTTGCGAACACCGCGAAGTAATGATATAGATAAACACTTTGTGCTGCTATCATTGCAAAAACGCTAACGAATAAGAAAATCAAGACGATATTGTAATTAAATTCCGATTTTATCTCAACCTTTTTATTTAATTGATACCCGATTAATACCGCAAGAAAAACAAAGGCCCCAAAGAACTGTATCAGAAACTCCTTAAGACCAACGTAAGATCGCATCACTACTTGTTGGAAACTTGTTGGCAGTAAAAATGTAGAGCCGGTTAGGTCAATCGGTGATATCCATCCTGGAAAAATGGTTAACACTAAAATTATTCTACTTAAAAAACCGGCGACAAGCCAAAGAACAATAGTAATAAAAGCAACAATTACGCTTAATATCCCGACTCTTTTTTCAATAATAGAGAGAGCTTCTGGTGATAGTTTCTTGACGCCGTCTTTTACAGCTTGGAAGATTACGAACCACATCAAAAGAAAACTCATGGGGTAGCCAAGTATGCCCCACCAGAATGGATTAGGGATAAAAATTGTGTAGATAAACCCAATTAATAAAAAAATACCTAAGTACCTGATTGTAATTGAAAAGGTGAGGTTTCTTATAATTCGAAAATAAGACATATTTTTACTATAGAAATTAGACTTATAGTATTAATTATTTTTATTGCTAAATGTGGCTCAAGCCGATATTTTTATTAGATTCTTTGACAGTTTTTATCGACCCGACGGAACGATCCATTAGTGCGCGGGAGAGGACTCGAACCTCCACGTCCTTACGGACACATCCACCTCAAAGATGCCTGGCTACCAAGTTACAGCACCCGCGCATAATTCAATGATTACTTATTATTAACTTTCTTTAATGGTTTCACTTTCACTTTTTTCTGTCTCTTTTGCGGCCTTAGTATCAATCACCTTTTCTCCCTTAGCAGCTATTTTTAATTTCTTTCTGATTTGTTTAGAAGATTTATTTCGCAGATAATATAATTTTGCCCTTCTTACCCGTGAGGCTTTCATTAACTCCACTTTTTGAATTAAGGGTGAAGAAAGAGGAATAATCCACTCCACTCCTACGCCATCCATTATCCTTCTTAGGGTAATAGTCGCTCCTGGCTCATTATGATGTTTTCGACTCAAAATTAATCCTTCTATTTGCTGGGTTCTTTCTTTATCATCTTCTTTCTTGCCCGCCGTAGCTTTAGCGGAGGTAGGTATTTTTTGAAGGATTTTGACATACATCCCTGGTTTGACATCTTGAATGTTAATTTTT
>Ga0210017_1004235_pt1 | contig 11798 bp, 6 predicted proteins | sample CryGeyCG2014_020_FD_183966 | JGI IMG/M metagenome (GOLD analysis project Ga0210017, IMG submission 183966) | Groundwater microbial communities from aquifer - Crystal Geyser CG08_land_8/20/14_0.20 (SPAdes) (version 2) | ecosystem: Environmental > Aquatic > Deep subsurface > Groundwater | place... | reverse complement strand
GCAAATCTATGGGTTTATGGTATTATAAGCCAGGTTATGCAAGAAGAACAACCAGAGGTTATGCCTAAACATATAACAATTTTCAGAGAGCCTCAATACGAAAGCGTACAATTATCTTGACACTACTGAATAAAAATAACCATTGACAACATTAGAGCATTGTTGTAGAATTCTACCCATCCTTTCTTAATTGCTCCTCACACAATAAGATGCATATCCTTAACATATTGATAAACAATAAGTTAGTGAGGACATAAGTTATGGAGTATACATTAAAGATTAATCTAAACGACATAACTTATATGTCCGAACTATCCCGATAGCAAAACGCTTCGAAAATTTGTTCCAAATTTTCTTGCAGCTGTCGGGGTTAATTCGCGCAAATAACTTACGTTCACTATCGTTCCGTAAGTTATACGCTCATTAAATATGGCTGAGTGGATAGGCATAGGCAAACGCGCTCGTAGATGTTATGGTTTTGATGAAATTGCGCTGGTGCCCGGAACGCAAACGGTAAATCCCAATGAAGTGGACACCACTTTTGAGATTGCGGGTAAAAAATTTAAGATCCCCATATTAGCCGCTGCGATGGATGGAGTGGTGGATGTCAGGTTTGCTGTTGAAATGTCAAAGTTAGGCGGCATTGCGGTATTAAATCTTGACGGAGTACAAACACGTTATGAAAATCCTGATATCGTTTTAGAGAAAATTGCTAAAGCCTCTCCAGAAAAAGCTACAGGACTCATCCAGTCAGTCTACAATACTCCCATTAAAGAAAAGCTTATTTCTAAGAGAGTAGAAGAGATTAAAAGGAAAAAGGCTATAGCAGTAGTAAGCTGTATACCTGCTTATGCGGAAAAGTTTGCTAAAATTGCCATTACTGCAGGTGCGGATATATTTGTAGTGCAATCTACAGTTACTACCACAAAACATATTTCACGGGAATACAAGAGTTTGGATTTATTTAAGTTCTGTAAATCTACCAGAATTCCCGTGATTATCGGTAATTGTGTGACTTATGAGACAACATTGGCGCTTATGGAAACCGGCGTAACAGCATTGTTAATCGGCATTGGCCCGGGCACTGCCTGTACAACCCGCGGCGTATTAGGTATTGGCGTGCCTCAGGTGACCGCCACTGTAGACGCTGCTGCTGCTAGAGATTTTTATTATAAAAGCAAAGGTAAATATGTTCCTATAATTACTGATGGCGGGATGAGCCGCGGCGGCGATATCTGCAAGGCTTTCGCCTGCGGTGCGGATGCAGTAATGATCGGTTCAAATTTTGCCCGTGCAAAAGAAGCGCCGGGTAAGGGTTACCATTGGGGTATGGCTACCTCGCATGTGAACTTACCGCGCGGCACGCGTATATACGTAGGGACGACCGGCAGCTTAAAAGAAATTCTTGTTGGCCCGGCCAAGGTTGATGATGGTTCACAGAATTTAATGGGCGCATTAAAAACATCAATGGGTTCATTGGGCGCTGTTAATTTAAAACAGATGCACGATGTAGAGATTATCATTGCCCCTTCCATACAGACCGAAGGGAAAATCTTTCAGGTTGACCAGAGAGTGGGGATGGGAAAATAAGTGAGGACATAAGTTATGGAGTATAATTTTAAAAAAGTATTCGACATAACTTATATGTCCGAACTATCCCGACAGCAAAACGCTTCGAAAATTTGCGGCACTTCGTGCCAGAAATTTTCTTGCAGCTGTCGGGGTTAATTCGCACTTATAACTTACTCACACTATCGTGTTCGTAAGTTATGTGCTCATCAAAAATGACCAAACACACCATACTTATCTTAGATTTTGGCTCACAGTATACTCAATTAATTGCGCGGCGCGTCAGGGAAAACAAGGTATTCTCTAAGATTATACCTTATAATACACCTGCAAAAGAAATAGCCGCACTTACGCCTCGGGGATTAATACTTTCCGGTAGCCCCTTATCGGTAGTGAGTAAGAAAGGTTTTTATCCGGATAAGGGGATCTTTAAATTAAGAGTTCCTATCTTAGGTATTTGCTATGGTATGCAGGTTATTGCGGAAATGTTAGGCGGCAGAGTCAAGCATACAAAAGGCCGTGAATACGGAAAGACAGAATTGTTTATTGATGGAACCAGAGATTTATTTAGCAATCTTCCGGGTAATTTGACCTGTTGGGCCAGCCACGGCGATTACGTGACAAAATTGCCACCCGGATTTCAGAACATTGCCCATACCTCTAATGCTCCTATCGCTGCTATGGCACATAAGAAAATGAAGATATTCGGCGTGCAATTCCATCCTGAAGTAACCCATACTGAGAAAGGTAATCAAATTCTCGGCAATTTTTTATTTAAAATTTGTGGTTGCCTTGGCCGCTGGACAATGCAATCGTTTATTCATGAGTCCATTGATATCATAAAAAAGACAGTGGGTAAGGATAAAATGGTTTTGGGTTTAAGCGGCGGAGTGGATTCGTCCGTAGCAGCGCTGTTAATCCATAAAGCCATAGGCAGAAGATTAAGGTGTATTTTTATTGACAATGGCCTGTTAAGAAAAGATGAGCCGGAACAGATAAAAAAAGTATTCCGTAACATTTATCATTTAAATTTAGATTATGTAGATAGAACCAAGCGATTTTTAGCGCGCTTAAAAGGCATTACCGACCCGGAAGAAAAAAGAAAGCTCATCGGCGATGAATTTGTGAAAGTCTTTGAAGAAGAAGCGGCCAAGATCAAAGGCGTAAAATTCTTAGGCCAGGGTACTTTGTATCCGGATGTAATTGAGTCATTTTCTCCTACGGGCGCGCCCTCAAGCCATATCAAGAGCCATCATAATGTCGGCGGATTACCTGCTCATATGAAGCTTAAACTTATTGAGCCGCTCAGAGACCTATTTAAAGACGAAGTGCGCCAGATTGCTAGAGAATTGGCATTACCGGATATAATAATTTATCGCCAGCCTTTTCCCGGTCCGGGATTAGCCATCAGGATTATCGGTGAGGTGACTCCCAGCCGCCTTAATCTGCTACGGGAAGTTGACTGGCGCGTAATTGACGAGATTAGAAATGCTAACCTCTACGAACAGGTATGGCAGTCATTCGCTATACTCCTGCCCATAAAAAGCGTGGGAGTGATGGGGGATGAGCGCACTTATGAGAATGTGGTGGCTTTGCGCTGCGTTCAGAGTTCCGATGGCATGACTGCAGACTGGGCAAAGCTTCCTTATGAAGTTCTTGAGAAAATTGCCCATCGGATTATTAATGAAGTTAAAGGCGTCAACCGCGTAGTTTACGATATCTCATCTAAACCTCCAGCAACGATTGAGTGGGAGTAATTTAAAAAGTTAAAAAGGTTAAGGATGTTAAAAAAGTTAAGGAGGTTACAAAAAAGAAATTGAAACTTTCTTAACCTTTTTAACCTTTTTAACCTTTGTAACATATCTCTAATGCCCCGAAGCGAATTCAGCCACCTGCATCTGCATACCCAATATAGCCTACTCGACGGTGCCTGCCGCATACCCCAACTCTTAGAGCGAGCAAAGCAGTATAAAATGGATTCGCTGGCTATTACCGATCACGGCAATATGTTTGGCGCAATAGATTTTTATCTGGAAGCCCAGAAAGCCGGGATAAAACCCATTATTGGCTGCGAGGTTTATATTGCGCCGGGAAGCCGGTTGGATAAGACATCAAGCGGCATTGATGAGGCATCATATCATCTTATACTTTTGGCTCGCGATGAAACCGGATATCAAAACCTGATAAAATTAGTTTCTCTTGGGAATTTAGAAGGGTTTTATTACCGCCCGCGCATTGACAAGGAAATTCTCTCTCAATATCAAAAAGGCCTTATTGGCCTGACTGCTTGCCTTAAGGGTGAAATACCGGTGTTATTGCAGCAGAGGAGGTTTAATGATGCTCTAAAAACAGCAGATGATTATTTAAATATCCTGGGCAAAGATAATTTATATCTGGAAATACAGGAAAACCTTATCCCGGAACAGAAAATAGTTAATGAGGGATTAATAAAGATATCCAAGGAGCTAAATTTACCGCTTATTGCCACCAATGATGTGCATTATCTCTCTAAAGAAGATGCCGCAAGCCATGAGGTTCTACTTTGTATCCAGACCCAGGCAACGCTTAATGACCCCAATAGATTGCGTTTCCAAACTGATGAATTCTATTTTAAGGCTCCTGAGGAAATGCAGGAGATTTTTAAAGATGTCCCCGAGGCAATTACCAATACCCTGGAGGTTGCCAGCCGCTGTAATTTAGAATTAGATTTTTCCAAGATACATTTACCCCGGTATGAACCTCCTGAAGGTAAAACCAAAGAGGAATATTTAAAGGAGCTTAGCGAACTCGGATTAAAAGAAAAATTCCCGCAAGCACCTCCCGCAATAAAGGAGCGCCTGGAACACGAATTAAAACTTATTAAAGCTCGAGGCTTTGTAAGTTATTTTTTAATTGTCTGGGATTTTATTCATTACGCTAAAAGTAGCCATATTCCAGTGGGGCCGGGTAGGGGATGTTTATTGCCTGATACAAAGATTTTAATGAACGACGGGGGGCAAGTAGATATTCAGAATCTAAAAGTTGGTAACTATGTCATCTCTCATACTGGTCGGGCTAATAAAGTTAAGGATTTATTTGTTTATGATCTTGATGAAGATATAGTTGCTATAAAAGCGAAGTTACCTGCTTTGGAGTTGAAATTAACAGCTGACCATAAAGTGTTAGCCGTAAGACATAAAATGTGTAAAGTAAAAAATATAAAACCTACCATATGTAAACCTACCTGCAGAAGATATTGTAAAAACAAATTATGGCAGGAATACAAATTAGAATGGATAGAAGCAGCCAAGTTAGAGAAAAATGATTTTCTAGTTTATTCTAGACCAAAAATAACTCCTAAAAAGGAGACACAATTGTTTGATTTGGCTACTATGATTCCCAAGAAGGGAAATCTTAAATATAATAATGAAAATATCTGGTATGAAGTTGGAAGTAATAAAATTATTCAAAAGAGAATCAACAGATTTATAGAGTTAGATGAGAAAGTAGCTAGACTTCTGGGTTATTATGTTTCTGAGGGCTGGGCTAGAACAAAAGAAAGAGAAGCAATGATCGGGTTCGGGTTTAGTAAAGACGAGGAAAATAAATGTAGAGAAGTGCAAGAGTTAATGAAAACAGCTTTTGATTTAGATTCTAAAATTGTCCCTCATAAAAAGAAAAACTCATACCAGGTTCTTGGTTATTCAAAAATAGTAGCAGAGTTTTTAGAATGTTTATGTGGAAAATATGCAAGAAATAAAAGAGTGCCAGAAGCGGTTTTTAATTCTCCCGATAAAATAAAGAGAGAATTTCTTACAGGATTATTTCTGGGAGACGGGAGTAATAAAGAAAAAATGCGCATAGCTTATGATTCGGTATCTTTGAATTTAGTATCGCAGGTCAAAATGCTACTAAGTTCATTGGGTATAATATCATCAATAAAAATACGTAATTATAGGAATTCTAACTGGAATGATTCTTATAAATTAAGAATTTCTGGCAGACAACTATTTTATTTTAATGAAATTTTTAGAGACTTTAAAGCAAATATTAAAGAGCAAAATTTTTATAGAAACGATACATTTATCGATGAAAATTATGTTTATTTTTCTATGCAAAGTATATCTACTCAAAGATATAAAGGTAAGGTTTATGATATTTCTGTAGAAAGAGACTCAACTTTTATCGCCAACGATGTTGTAGTTCATAATTCTGCTGCGGGTAGCCTGGTGAGCTACCTTTTAGGCATAACTGACATCAACCCTTTAAAATACGGTTTGCTCTTTGAGCGTTTCCTTAATCCGGAAAGATTAGGGCTCCCTGACATCGATATTGATTTCTGTTATGAAAGAAGGAACGAAGTTATTGATTATGTGACCAAAAAATACGGGAGAGGCAACGTTGCCCAGATTATTACTTTCGGTACAATGCAGGCGCGTGCGGTGGTCAGGGACGTAGGCAGGGTTATGGGCCTTGCCTATGCTGATGTTGACCGGATTGCCAAAATGATCCCCCCGGATCCCAGCCTTACCTTAAAGGACGCCTTAGAAAGCGAATCTGAATTAAAGAGCCTTTATAAAAATGACCCCCAGATAACTAAATTAATTGATACAGCCCTATCTCTGGAAGGCCTTAACCGCCATGCCTCCACTCATGCTGCAGGCGTGGTTATTGCAGATAAGCCCCTGGATAATTATACGCCCTTATTCGAAACCCAGGATGGCCAGATAACCACCGGTTATAGTATGTCGGCCCTGGAGAAGATTGGTTTATTGAAAGTAGATTTCTTAGGCTTAAGAACACTGACCGTGATTGACCAGACGCAAAAAATCATCGCAAAAACAAAGGCTGATATTGTCGATATCGATAATATCCCTCTGGATGATAGCAGGACCTATAAACTTTTAACTTCCGGCCATACTATCGGGATATTTCAGGTGGAAAGTTCTGGTATGCGCGACTTATTGAAGAAACTCCAACCCGACCACTTTGAGGATTTAATTGCACTCCTGGCTTTATACCGGCCTGGCCCAATCGGCTCAGGTATGCTCGATGATTTTATGCAGCGCAGGCACAACCGCGTTCCTATAAAATACCAGCACCCTAAACTTGAAACAATTCTAAAAGAGACATACGGGATAATTGTTTATCAGGAACAGATTATGCAGATTGTATCGGAGCTGGCGGGTTTTAGCCTTGCGCAGGCTGATTTGCTGCGCCGGGCCATAGCTAAGAAAATTCCAGAAGTTATGGAGCAACAGAGGAAAAACTTTATTTTAGGTTGTATTAAAAATAATATTAGCGAATCCGTGGCAAACCGGATATTCGACCTCATAGAATATTTTTCCGGTTATGGATTTAACAAATGTGTTGTTGGCTCCACAGAAATTATAGATGCCGATACTGGCAAGCCAGTTTTAGTTAAAGAATTATTCGCTAACATAGGCTCTGTAAAATCTACTTTTAGTTGCGATAATAATCTTAAGATTATTAAAACCAAAATAAAAGATGTAGTTAATAATGGGATTAAGCCTGTTTATAAACTCAAGACTTCCTTAGGAAAAGAAATCATTGCCACTTCAAATCACCCTGTCTTTACTTTTAGTGGCTGGAAGAATCTGGGAGATTTATGTATCGGCGAGAGAATTGGTTTAAGTAGAGCCATGCCTTACGAAGGTTGCTGTTCTATGGAGCCATATAAAATAATTGTTTTGGCAGGTATACTTTCTGAGGGTAATACTTGTCATCCCAGTGGAGTTTATTACTATAATAACGATAGATTACAAGTAGAGGATTTTGTAAAACATGTTGGAAAATTCAGCAATACAGTTCCGCGCATTTACAAAAGAAGAGGCTGTTTTGAAGTATACGTTGGTACAGGCAAAGATACTAAATTCTCAAAAGGAGATAACCCTTGGAATAAGGGGTTTAACAAAGAAAGTTACAGCGCTGCGGTAAAATTAATAACTAACAGAAAATGCGGGTTGAGGTTGTGGATTGAGCAATTGGGCCTTGATTACAAAAAAGCAACAGAGAAATTTATTCCTAAGGAGTTTTTTTGCCTGAATAAAGAACAGCTGGTTTTGTTCTTAGGCAGGCTCTGGTCAGGCGACGGATTTTTGTTTTCTAAGAATAATACTGTTCCGTTTTATGCCACCTCGTCGTATAAATTATGCCAACAGTTGCAAGACCTCCTGCTTAAGCTCGGTATCGCCAGCCGTTTGGCAAAGAAAAAGTTTAATTATAGATACAAAAACATCAAGAAAACTAGAGTTGGCTATGCGCTTTATTTGTACGGATATGAAAGCATTGCTAAATTCATTCAGCAGATTAGTCCACATATCATTGGGAAGAGCGGGCAGTTAGAGGAGTTACGCAGCTATTACAGGCGGATACCGCCTCATTTAGAAAGCAAAGATACATTACCGAGTTCGATAAAAGAACTGGTTAAAGAAGAAAAAGAGAAGCTGGGGCTTACTTGGAGAGAAGTAGAAGAGAAAACCGGCATCTGCATGAAAGAATTTTACGGCAGAATTAAACCGTATAAAAAAGGTTTTAGGCGCGATACTATCATGCAATTAGCCCATTTTTTTGAATCTGAAAGGCTATTAAGATATGTCAACGCAGATATAACCTGGGATAGCGTAGTATCTATCGAATATATGGGTAAGGAAGAGACTTTTGACCTGGAAATAGAAGATACGCATAATTTTATTGCCAATGGCATAGTAGTCCACAACTCACACTCAGCCGCATATGCCATGATCTCATACCGCACTGCTTACCTGAAGGCAAATTTTCCCGTAGAATATATGTGCGCGTTATTGACCTCGGAAAGGGATAATACCGACAAGATAGTAGAGTATGTTAAAGAATCTAATCATATGGGAATCAAGGTCCTGCCGCCAGACATCAATGAAAGCGACGCCTTATTTAAAGTTGTAGATAATAGAACTATCCGCTTTGGGCTGTTGGCAGTAAAAAATGTAGGCAGTGGCGCGGTTGAATCCATAATTCAAGCAAGACGCCAAGGGCGATTTAGCTCTTTAGAAGATTTATGCCAGCATATTGATTTAAGATTAGTTAACCGAAAGGTGCTGGAAAGCCTTATTAAGTGCGGCGCATTAGATTTATTCGGCTCACCCCGCGCACAGATGTTTGTCTCGCTTGATAGAATTTTGGAATTATCCTCTAAGACACAAAAGGAAAAAGCAAAAGGCCAGCTCTCGTTCTTTGACACAGGATTATCACAAAATGGTTTTAAGAGCACGGTAAATAATATACCTGAGATCAAGGAATGGCCCGAGCCTCAGTTACTCGCCTTTGAAAAAGAGATGCTGGGGTTCTATGTTACCGGGCATCCTCTGGCGCGCTATGCCCATGAGCTTAAACGTTTTACTTCCTCTTCAACTGCTAATTTGCATGAGTACGAGGATGGCAGAGAAATAAAGATAGTAGGTTTGATTGTCAAGATTAAACAGACAGTAACACGCGCAAAACAGGAGAAGATGGCTATTCTTAAATTAGAAGACCTTGAAGGTGTTGTAGAGATTCTGGTATTTCCCGCTGCCTTTCAAAGAGCAGCAAGGTATATCCAGCCTAATACAGTAGTGCTGGTCAAAGGCAGGCTTGATCGTCGGGAAGATACCCCTAAGATTATAGCCAATGACTTATTCCCGATGGACGAAGCCTATAAACTGATTACAAGCGTAAATATAAATCTTTCAGGCATACGCGAAAACCTTTTTGAGACCTTAAAAGAATTGCTCACCCATTACCCGGGGAGAATTCCCATCTATCTGCGCTTAGATACGCCTGCCAAATCAAGGGTGCATCTGGTTGTGGGCGACGGACTCTTTGTTTTGCCATCCGATAAGTTAATCCGGGACATCGAATCTCTGCTTGGCGAAGACAGGGTGTCCTTGGTAATGTAGACTTTTCTCTTGATAGTACCAGGAAATTATATTTACCCCGACTCATAAGATGTGCCGAAATTCTCTTGCGATAAGCCCCTTCCTTAATAGGTATAGGAAGGGCTATCCTTTCTGGATAATTTCGGCACATTCGCCGGGGTCTGCGTAAAATCGCCACAAGCTTCGCCGAAGGCGATTTTACTTGACTTCGTAACTTTTTGCTGCTATTATAGTTAGAAAATGGGTCCCCGCAGCTAAGCACTTCGTAGATTTCTCCGAAATCTACTCGTAGCTGCTGGGATTATCCTCGACCGCCTGCAGCGGTCAAGGATTTCGCTAGATAAAAGTACAAGGTGCTCAATTCGCAGACGCTTCGCTATAACTTACGTCGTTCTTAGGAACTACGTAAGTTATCTGCTCATTACGAGGAGGTGAGAGATGACCAAGAAAGATATTATACTAAAGGTATCTGATGAGACTAATTTAAAACAGATAGATGTGAAAAAGATTGTGCAAAAGACCTTTGATTGTATTGTTGAAGCGCTGATAAGAGGAGAGAAGATAGAGCTACGCAATTTTGGCGTCTTTAAGATAAAGCAAAGAAAGAGCCGCATTGGCAGGAATCCGCGTACCGGCCAGGTAATTCCTGTTCCACCCCGAAAAGTAGTAGTCTTTAAGCCAGGTTTAGAGATAAAGAAGAAGGTCAAATGAAGACACGACTTACGCTTTTTTGGTGATTTTCTTGGAGGATAGAGGTAAGTTGTGTATCAGAATTCAATGCCCTCACCAGAAAAACCCAAATTATAAAATAGTACACTTTTAGACGATAGAAAAAGCAAGAGGTTAATTTTTATTTATGTTTAAGAAAACACCCGGAACAAAAGATATTCTACCCGATGAGGTCTCTTCTTGGCAGGTAATAGAAGGGACCACCCGCAACATTTTCTCTCTCTATAATTACAAAGAAATACGGCCCCCCATTATTGAAGAAGCAGCTTTATTTAACCGGTCTTTGGGAGAATCTGCAGAGATAGTTCAGAAACAGATGTTTCTCATAAACCCCGTTAGAAATACCGAAGCTCTTAGGGAGGAAAACAAGATTTCTAACGGGGTGAAAAAGGACAAAGATGTATATGCCCTCAGGCCCGAAGGCACAGCCTCAATAGTGCGCGCCTACCTTGAGAACAGCCTTGATAAAACCGCTGGTTTAATAAAAGTCTATTATATCGGGCCGATGTTTAGAGCAGAACGGCCGCAAAAAGGCCGCTTAAGGCAATTCCATCATTTAGGCTGCGAGGTCATCGGCTCGCAAGAGCCATATGTGGATGTAGAGATTATTTCTTTGGCCCAGAATTTACTTAAGGCTTATACGATAGAAGGTTATGAAATTAAAATTAATAGTTTAGGCTGCAGCAAAGATAAAAAAGAATTTACGGAAATTTTACGTAAAAAGTTAAAGCCAAAACTATCTAAGCTTTGCGATGACTGTAAAGTAAGGTTTAAACATAATGTCCTGCGGATTTTAGATTGTAAGAATGAAGGATGTATCGAGGTTGTTAAGAAGCTGGATATCCAGCAAGAGCATCTTTGCCCGGAATGTAAAGGCCATTTTGATAAGGTAAAAGAGGGGCTTGATTCTTTGAATATAGACTATAAAATTAATCCTGAGCTTGTGCGCGGATTAGATTATTATACGCGCACTGTCTTTGAGCTCATACATCATGACTTAGGCAGTCAGAATGCCCTGGGTGCAGGCGGTAGATATGATAATCTGGTGGGTGATTTAGGAGGGCCTGACCTTGGCGCCATAGGTTTTGCCTTTGGCGTGGAGAGATTATTATTAGTCCAAACTCCCAACCCCAAACTCCCAACTCCAAACTTAGTTTACATGATAACCTTAGGGCAAGAGGCTAAAAAAGAGGGGTTGAAATTATTAGATATGCTGCGCCGGGCAGGAATAGCCTCTGATACAGATTACGAAGGTAAATCTCTTAAGGGGGCACTGCGCAGAGCCAATGATTTGTCTAGTAGGTTTGTTTTGATTATCGGAGAGGATGAATTGCAGAAAAGCATAGTCACGCTAAAGGATATGGTTTCTGGAGAGCAGAGGGAGGTTGAATCTCAAGATTTGATACAGGAATTAAAGAGAAATCTATAATTTTTGGTTGCGTAATTGGGTTACGGTAACGAAGCCCGTATCGGTAACGGTTAAGGCAACGTAAAAACACGACTTTGTTAAAAATCAATTTTTCACAGATTCACACAGATTTTTTAAAGATACACACAGATTCTCTCGTCGATATCAGTGTGAATCTTTCTTTTATCTGTGTGTATCTC
>Ga0210017_1004231_pt1 | contig 11807 bp, 9 predicted proteins | sample CryGeyCG2014_020_FD_183966 | JGI IMG/M metagenome (GOLD analysis project Ga0210017, IMG submission 183966) | Groundwater microbial communities from aquifer - Crystal Geyser CG08_land_8/20/14_0.20 (SPAdes) (version 2) | ecosystem: Environmental > Aquatic > Deep subsurface > Groundwater | place... | reverse complement strand
AAGAAGATTTAGAAAAACTAGGACCTTGTGAGGCATTTCTTGCTGGATATCTTTGGTCTGAGGATTCTGGATGTTATAAAGTTGAAGGTTGTAGGCATATTCCGGAGATTACTTTCGGAGGAAAAGAAGAATGTGAGCTTGCCTGTAGTAATAGAATGTGGGGTTGCTGGGCAATAAAACAAGAAGATGGCCAAGAATTAGATAAAAGTTGGATTGAGGAAATAAATAAAATTTTACCTTCAGAAAGATCAGAAGAATTTTGTGGTTTGTCTACTTATGCGAAATGTAAAACTGATGCAGATTGCAATATGGGTGGATGTGGCGGACAGGTATGCGAAGGTAAGGGAGAGGGAACAATAACTGATTGCTTAGCAAGGGATTGTTATTATGTGGCAGGATACAAATGCAAATGTAGCGATGACAGATGTCAGTGGATAAAATAAATTTTTAGGCAAACACGCAACCTTTTTCAGCCTTTGGCGTTATGGTTATAGAGAGTTGAAAAGCTCTCGCAAAAGTCGAAAAAGAGTAAAGAATAATTTTAATTTATCTGGAGTTATGAAACAAGACGACTTAATCAAAAAATTAGAAAATATTGAAATTCCAGAAATTGAAATTCAGAGCCACAAACAAAGGTTAAAAATGGCTCTGCTTACCCGCCTAAATTTTGCGAAGCAAAACTTTGGCGGGCAGGACTCTGGATATTTTTGGAATAAAATTATGTTAAAGAAATTAGTTCCGGCTGGTGTGGCTTTGGCTTTAATTTTGGTTGTAGGATTTAGTGTCATTCAGCCAAAATTACAGATAGCCAGAGCAATGGAAATTGCCAAAAACGACCCGCAGATTCAGCAATTAATGAAAGATTACGGAGTGGAGATTAGGGAAGTAAAACTACAGGATGGCAAAGCTTATGTCTTGCTTGCTTTGCCTGAAGATAAACTACCTCCTGAGTTAGAAAAAAGAGCTCTTAGAGACGAAGAAACTGGCGTGCGTGGGCCCGGACAGATGTTTATGTCCTATCAAAACGTCGAAACAGGCGAAGTGATAGAATTTTCTGGCTCAGTGGCCGAAATAGACCTTAAAGCAAAGAAGGTAGAAAAACTGGAATTGGTGGAAGGAACTAAAATTGATATTACTCCTTTAACTGAAGAGGAAAAAGTTAGAGCGATTGAGATTGCCAAGTCAGACCCAAAAATCAAAGAAATGCTTCCCCCAGACGCTGAAGTTAAGGCAGTAAAACCCTTACCGCCTCTGAAACTTAAAATACAGACAACTTCAGAAGAAAACGGAGTAAAAGTAGTGGCTTATGATGAAAAAGAAGATAGAAGAGTAAATGTTATCTTTGAATCTGAAAGAGGACAGGATATCATCACGGTTAATTTAAGCAGCGGAGCCATAGAAGGAGCAATGTCAACTGGCAAAATTGAAAGGCAGGAATCCGAATATCCCGTGCCGATCAAACCCGGAGAAACGCTTTTCTATGATGTTGATGTTTTGCCTGATGAAGGAGTAGTAATAAACGAAGTTCAACCAAGCGGACAGGGAAGCGCTATTGATGAAAAAAATCTGTTTATTGAGATACTTCAGGATATCGCCGAGAAGGGTGATGACAGAATTAAAGAGTTACTAAAAGACAAAGATTATGAGATTTTGGAAGTCATTAAGTCAAAGCCAGTAGTTGAAAAGACTGAAACCAGCGAAACAACAAGAGTGGAAACCGTCACCATAGTTTTAGAAAAAGAAAGCACAGGAGAGAATTATTGGATTACTATAGATATGAAAAGTATGACAGTAAAATCAATAGAAAAAGAGTAAGCAGTGAATAAGAGAAAAACATTTCAGAATAAAGCGCCAAAAAATTTAACAAAAGCAGCCCAACTGGGTTGCTTTTGTTTTGAAAAATTGATAAGATAAAAATAATTTAGGCGGCGCGCCAGTTTTACTGGCACGAAATTCGGCGGCGGCGAAAGCGAGGGCGGGGCGGGCATTCATTTTCCCCACACCCCTTTTTCTGCCCGCCCCGCCCGAGCGTTCAGTTTGGCGCGCGAAGCGCGCCGTCAATTCCGTTCAAAATAGGTTCGGATTTCGTCAAACAAACGCACCTTTGATAATTTTAAATTTAAGATTGTAGATTTAAAATCCGAAATTTAAAATCGAAAATCGAAAATTATTCGAGTGGAGTTGTATAATTCCAGATACGCACTTTTACAATTTGAACCATTATGATATAATATAATTGTAATTACCATAGGTTCAAAATTATGAGAAACGATTATCACTTAGCTTTAAAAATGCGCAAAAAAAGCAAAAGTTACAAAAAAATTAGTAAAGAATTGGGCATTCCTAAAAGCACATTGAATTATTGGTTTAAAGATTTGGTCTGGTCTAAAAATATTAAAGAGAAATTAACGGAAAAAGCTATACGAACCTCGAGAAAGAGGATAAGGAGAGTAATTAAATCCAATAAAGAGAGATGGAAAAAATGGAGAGAAAATTTTAAGGAAGAGGCAAAAAAAGAATTTGTAAGATTAAAATCGAACCCTTTATTTATTACTGGCGTAATGCTTTATTGGGGGGAGGGAGATCAAAATTTTAAATACCCTGTCCGTTTAAGCAATGTTAATTACAAGATGATAGTTCTATTCAAGAAATTCTTATTGGAAATATGTAAAATAAAAAGAGAAGATATTTATCTATCTTTATTTTTATATCCTGATATTTCGGAGAGGAAATGTAAAAAATTCTGGGGCGATAGAACAAGTACAAATCAAGAACAATTTGATAAAGTGCAAGTTATTTACGGAAAGCATCCGACCAAAAGGCTGGAAAATGGGATCTGCACTATTAGAGTTAGAAGGAGCACGGGGTTAAAGGAAAAAATATTAGTTTGGATTAATTTATTAAGTGAAAATTTAACAAATTATTTACCCAAATAATAAAATGCGGGTGTAGTACAATGGTTAGTACGTATGCTTGCCAAGCATAAGACGGCGGTTCGATTCCGCTCATCCGCTCCATATTGATTTTAGAATTTAGAATTTTTTAAAAATGATTGAATGGCTAGTTAAGAAAAAAATATTCAGAAACGCCAACCATGCTATTTGGTTTATTTGCAGTATTGGATTTTTGTTAATTTTCCTGGGTTATTTAGCAAAAATTAATTTAAAATTCATTATTGTTGCCGTCGCCTTAATAGCCCATTTGCCGCCGCTGATAACGTCCATAATCGCAGTTTCTAAAAAGCGTGCTAGTGAAATATATTCCAAGGACTGCATCTGGTTTAATGCTATAATGTTATTGATATACTTTCTACTGTTTACTATTTACTAATACCAAAATGCGAAGAAAATGGCAGAGAGCCAAACCAAAAGAAGATAAAAAGAAATTCTGGGCCAATCGGCAAATCAGGGCCCTGGAAGTTTTTCTGATTGATGAAAACGGCGAAACCGTCGGCAACGTCCCGACAGCCAAAGCTTTAGCCATGGCCGAAGAAATCGGCCTGGATTTAGTTGAAGTCAACCCGAAATTAAATCCGCCGGTCGTAAAAATTATAAACTTGGGCCAGCTGAAATATGAATTGGAGAAAAAGGAGCATAAGCAGAAAGTGATGCAGAAAAAAATAGACACCAAGGGCATCCGTCTGTCCGCCAGGATCAGCGAGCATGATTTTTCTTTTCGTCTGGATCAAGCCAAAAAATTCTTAAGCAATGGCGATAAACTGAAAATTGACTTGGTGTTGAAGGGAAGGGAAAAACAGCACCCGGAAAAAGCCCGGGAAGTTATAATGGATTTTGTGCAAAAACTGGAAAAAACAGAAGGCTTAAACGTCTTTGCCGAGCAGGGCTTGACAAAACAGGGCGGAAGATTTAATATAGTACTAACCAATAAAAATAACTAAAAGCATAAATCAGGCCGATTAAACCCCGCACCCCGTGTTAAAACACGGGGCTTTCTAAAAAAGGATGTCTTTGACACATCTCCTATCTCTACTTAAAAAATTAATCACTAACGGGTAGCGGGGTAAACCTGTTTTTTATTTTAGATTAGAAGGGAGAGAAGGCATAAAGAAGGCAAAGAAGGGCGATAGGGTTAGAATTTTTTATCATCTTCCCTTCTCCCCCTCTTTAGCGCCTTCTAAAGCCTTCTACCCCCTCTTAATTTATATGCCGAAAATTAAAACCCATAAAGCCACGGCTAAGCGCTTTACTATCACCAGAAAGAAAATACTGCGGAGAAAAGCCGGCCAGGACCATTTTAACGCCCGGGAGCGGGGCAATACCACCCGCAACAAGCGCCGGGATATAGAAGCGAGCGGAACCAATATTAAAACTATAAAGAAATTAATGCCGTATAATTAAACTTCTAAATTCTAAATAAATTCCAAATCACAAATCCTAAATTATAAAAGTATGTTTTGGACATTAGAATTTAGAATTTGTGATTTGTTTAGGATTTAGGATTTTTGATTTAGGATTTAAATATTTATGCCCAGAGTAAAAAGAGGTGTCGGCCACGTAAAAAGGCGCCATACCTTAAGAAAAAAAGTAAAAGGATATAGGTGGGGAAGGAAAAACTGGCTTCGCCTCGCTAAAACCGCCGCTACCAAAGCCGGCGCGCATGCTTATGTCGGCCGAAAAAAGGAAAAAAGGGTCCGCCGGAACTTATGGCAGATAAAAATAAACGCCGCGGTCCGGCCTTACGGCTTGTCTTACTCAAAATTCATCAACAAACTTAAAACCAACAAAATCGGGCTGGACCGGAAAGTTCTGGCTGATTTAGCGGAAAACAACCCGGCCATTTTGGAAAAAATCATAAAAGAGGTAGAATAATAATAAGACCGCGCTTTCTTAGTTTTTGGCCAATCTCGGTTAATTGAAAAGCCATTTTCTCTTGCGAACTGAAATTAGTAAATTAGTAATTGGTCCCGCCACTTTATTATATTTATAGCGGGCGGGATCCCGCTAAGGCGGTGATAATTTGGAGGTTATGCTAAAATCGTTATGGCAAATTCCCAAATTACTAATTACAAATTTCAAATTACTATTTGGCAAACAGAATTATCTCTTTAATTTAATCTTAACTTATAAATTACCACCCTTGAATTTAATAACCTATGGACACGATGCAAATTATCCAAATTGTTATTGCCGTTGCGCTGATGGTTGTCATTTTGCTGCAAAATCGGGGCACGGGCCTCTCCGGGGTTTTCGGGGGAAGTAATAACGTTTACCTGTCGAAGCGCGGCTTTGAAAAAAAATTATTTGTGGCAACAATTATACTTTCCATAATATTTTTCGCGGTCTCTCTCGCGGCCATAATCCTTTAGCCGCCCCTTAGGGACTATCGCCGAATACGCTTTCGTTACGTAATTTTCAATTTCCGCAGCCGAATCCGCCAGCTGGCGGAGCAGTAGAATTGGCATTCGGTGACAGTCCTTGTTAAAACTTTTAAATAAGTGGACTCAGAAAAAAATAAAATTAGCCGGGTATTTAAAAAAGCTAAAAATCTTTTGGCTTTCTTTTCTTTTCCGTTTAAAGCCAGGGGCAACGGTTTTTCCTCTAAACAAACTGACCTTGATAAAAAACTGATTTATTCCCTGGCGAAATCAAAAATTCCGAATTTAAAGCAGATAAAATATTTAAAAAGATTTTTAAGCCGAAAAGAATTATTTCTCATAAACCTCTGCCTGCTTATCATCTTCATAAACCTCTTTGTCCTCGGCTATAATTTCTACAAAAGCCATGTTCGGCTCGTGCCGGTGGCCGGCGGAGAATACACCGAAGGCCTTATAGGCGCGCCTAAATATATCAATCCTCTTTACGCTAATGCGAGCGACGTAGATAGCGACCTTAGCCAGCTTATTTTTTCTTCCCTTTTTAAGCGCGGCCAAAACGGGGAACTAATTAAAGATTTAGTAACCGATTACGCCATAAGCGAAGACGGCAAAAGCTATACTCTGACTATCCGTGAAGATGGCCGCTGGCATAACGGCGAAAAAGTTACGACTGGCGATATTGTCTTTACCTTTAACGCCATCGGCAACCTAAACTATAAATCTCCCCTGCGGAGTAGCTTTTCCGGAGTAAGCATTGCCAGGATAGATGAAAAAACCGTAAAGTTCAACCTATCCGAACCTTATGCCGCTTTTTTAGAACTTTTGACTTTTGGCATTATCCCGGAAAGCCTTTGGCTGCCGATTTCCCCGGAAGCGGCCGGACTAGCCGAACTTAATTTTAAGCCGATCGGTTCCGGCCCTTATAAATTCAAATCTTTAACTAAAGACAAATTCGGCAATATCAAAAATTATAATCTGACAATAAATAACGATTATTACGGACCGAAGCCGCACCTAGAAAACCTCAACTTTAAATTTTTTTCAAGCTTTGAAGAAGCGGTGGCGGCTTTAAATGAAAACAGCGTCAATGGTTTAAGCTACCTGCCGGCCGCTTTAAAAGACAGCTTAATCTCCAAGGATTCCCTGGATTTCCATAAGCTGAACCAACCGCAGCTTACCGCCGTCTTCTTAAACCAGAAAAATAACCCAGCTTTGGCTGATAAAAAAGTCCGGCAGGCTTTGGGCTTAGCTCTAAATAAAAGCGAGATTGTTTCCGAGGTTTTTGGCGAAGACGCTTATTTAATTGACGGCCCGATCCTCCCCAATAGTTTCGCTTATAACCAGGAAATGAAAAAATATAAATATAATCCGGAAGAAGCCGATAAGCTTTTAACTGAAGCCGGGTGGGTAAAAACAGATGTAACTGGCGAAGAAATAGCCAAGGCTGAAACCGATAAAGAATCAACCGACGAGAAAATAAAAGGAGAGGCCGAAGCTAAACTGGCTATCGGCGCCGGCAGCTGGCGCAAAAAGGACAATAAATTCCTGGCCATAACTTTAACCACGGTGGAGACGGCAAATAATGTGAAGATTACCGAAAAGATAAAAAGCGGCTGGGAAAAAACCGGAGTTAAAATCAACTTAAACATAATCCCAATAAGCCAGATCCAATCCGAAATTATAAAGCCAAAAAGTTTTGCCGCTCTGCTTTATGGCCAGGTGGTTGGCAATGACCCTGATGTTTATACTTTCTGGCATTCCTCCCAGACCGGCGAAAACGGTTCCAACCTGGCTAACTACACTAACAAAGACGTGGACCAACTTTTGGAGGACGCCCGCTTAACCTCAAACCAAGAACAAAGAATTGAAAAATATAAAAAATTCCAGGAGATTATGGCTGAAGAGATGCCGGCTATATTTTTATACTCGCCTTATTATACTTATACCCAGAGCAAAAAAATCAAGGGCTTTGACGTAAAAAATATTCTAATACCTTGCCACCGTTTCACCAATATCTCTGACTGGTATATAAAGACCGGGAAAAGGATAGTCTGGTAACCCCTAAAATAAAAATATCGAGCCGAAGTGGCGCCTGCCTCGCCGGCAGGCGGGAAACTGGTAGATTCACCCCGCTCCTTTTCGCGCCAAAGGCCATCTTTACTAGGGGATGTGGCGGAACTGGTAGACGCGCTAGCTTCAGGAGCTAGTGGTAGCAATATCATGGGAGTCCGACTCTCCCCATCCCCACTCTACAAAAATTCCGAGGTTGATTAATAAATAAAAGGTGAGGTTTCCGCCAAAGGCGGACCAGGTCGGATGACCTGGCAAATCCTCTCTTCGGCACCCTGAAGATTTCAGATTTCAGATTGACGGACGGGGATTTTATATTTTAATAAAACATAAATTCTCTCTATAATTAATAACTATCACCGCCTTAGCCACCGCATTTTGCGGGGCAGGCGGGATCCCGTTTGCCCCGCCAATGGCGGTGGCCCTCAATTAATTTTATAATAAGGTGGCGGGAAAAATTAACTCATTAAAAATTTAGTAATTTGAAATTGTTTAAAAATTAAAAATTACAAAATTTAAAATTAACTACTATTATGATTACAAAGTACAAACCGTCTCTTTCCTATGCTGCCAAGCAAGGAAGGAGAAAAAGAACCTCGCCGGCAATTAGCGGTCAGGTTAAATTTAAACCTGCCTTTTTTAAAAGCAGCCAGGCTGGACCGGGAAGCAAACTCAAAATTATAGTTTTGGGCGGCTTAGAAGAGGTCGGTCGGAATATGACTGTCCTAGAATACAATAACGATATTATTATTATTGATATGGGCCTGCAGTTTCCGGAAGAAGATATGCTGGGCATTGACTATATCATTCCCAATATTGCCTATTTGGAAGGGAAAAAGGATAAAATCCGGGGCGTCATTATTACCCATGGCCACTACGACCATATCGGCGCCATTCCCCACCTGATGGGGAAATTAGGCAATCCCACGATTTTTACCGGCGCTTTAACCGCTGGATTGATTGATAAGCGCCAGGTTGAATTCCGCCAGGCTCCGAAATTAAACCTGATCAAAATAGACGAAATTTCTGAAATCAAATTGGGTCACGCCTTTACCGTTAAATTCTTAAGAATAAACCATTCTATCCCTGATTGCTTTGCCGTTATTATCGAAACCGCCCTGGGGACAATTATCCACACCGGCGATTTTAAAATTGATTATTCCCCGGTTAATGACAAACCGGCGGACTTAAACCGGATCGCCCAAATTGGAGGCCGCGGCGTCCTGCTTCTCTTATCTGATTCAACCGACTCAACCCATCCCGGCTACCAGATATCAGAGTCATCCATCGGCGATGAAATGGACAAAATTTTTGAAAAAATTGAAGGCCGGATCATAATCGGCACCTTCGCTTCCCAACTAAGCCGTATCCAGAAAATATTTGATTTGGCGCAAAAATACGACCGGAAAATTTATCTACAGGGCCGGTCTATGAATGCTAACGTGGAAATCGCCCACCAGATTAACTACTTAAAATTTAACCCAAAAATTTTGATTGATGACGCGGAATTGCGGCGCCTGTCGGACAATAAAATTTTAATTATCGGCACCGGCGCCCAGGGAGAAAGTAACGCTTTCCTTTCCCGCGTAGTAAATGGCGAGCACCGGATTATCAGCTTAAAGTCCGGGGACACGGTAATTTTTTCCTCTTCGGTCATCCCAGGAAATGAAAGGACGATCCAGACTTTGCGGGATATGATGGTCCGGCAAGGAGCCAACGTCATCAATTACGAAATGATGGATATTCATGCCGGCGGCCATGCCAAGCAGGAAGACTTAAAGCTGATGATGCGCCTGCTTAAACCCAAATACTTGATGCCGATTGAAGGCAACCACTATATGCTCCGAGCGCACGCCCAGCTGGCCGAACAGGTGGGGCTGCCCAAAGACCATATCCTGGTGGCTGACAACGGCCAGGTCGTGGAATTTAAGAAAGAGGGGACAGAAGTTAAAGGCGTCCTAACTAAAGAAAAAGTCCCGACTGACTATGTCATGGTTGACGGTTTGGGCGTAGGCGACGTTTCCAATATCGTCCTGCGCGACCGGCGCATGATGGCGGCGGACGGCATGATTGTGGTGATTGCCACGATTGATTCCAAAACCGGGGACACGATCGGCAACCCGGACATAATTTCCCGCGGCTTTGTCTACATGAAAGAGAACCGCGAGCTCATAGAAAAAACCCGGATGAAAGTGAAAAAACTGGTTAAAGACCATAACCAGCGCACTCCGGCTGACGATGAATACATCAAAAATAAAATCAGAAACGACATCAGCCAATTCCTGTTCAGCCAGACTAAACGCCGCCCCATGGTCCTGCCGGTTATCATTAAAGTTTAACTGCCCCCTTTCGTCAAGGGGGGATTAAGGGGGATTAAAAATCCGACATCCGATATCCGAAATTCTCGGGGTGAGATAATAAAAAGACAGGCAAGATTGTCTGTCTTTTTTTATCTAAAATATTTTGCCAGCTTTAAGAAGCGAATTCCGCCTCTACTTCTTCCCACATATCCAATAACTGGTCTTCCATAAATTCCAGATTATCATCATCGGTCAGCTTGCCCTTTTCCTCAAAATAATCAATCGTTTCTTCCACGAATTGTTTAAAGGCTTCGCGGTTAAAAGCGCCCTGCTCCCGCATTTTCTTTTTCACCAGATTTAAAATTTCATATATTGTCTCGTCCATATTGTGAGCCATAAAAATAAACTCTTCCTGATTTAATTATATTATATCCAGCCGTAGAGTCAATAATTTACCCACCTTCGTTAAAGTGGGTTTAGGGAATTAAATTCCGAAATCCCTGCCTTGCCGGCAGGCAGGCGATATCTGATATCTGACATCAGATTCCCGGTTGACCAAAATCCCCAAAAATGTTAATATAATTTCAGTTTCTTAAAACCATAAGCAATTAAAGGCCAAACTATATTTACAGGAAAAATGGGATAAAAATAAAAAAAATATCAGTGGATTTGCTGATTTTCCTCATTAAATTCCTGATCTTTCTAAAGAGGTTGACCGCCGCTTTTTTTATTATTGGCTTTAAACCGGCCCGGGCTATCATACGTTTTGTTTTTTACCAGGTCATCGTCAGAGCTTACAGCTTCTATCTTTCTTCGGGCAAAAGGCTGGGTTGGGCGAAGCGCGGCAAAAATTCTTTATCGGCTTTTCTAGGCAAAAGGCTTACCCAGGTTTTTGTCGTCGGCCTGGTTTTTGTTATTATTTTTGTTAATTTAACCGGCCAGACCAGGGCCGGGGTGATGTCGGAAAAAGCCCGGGAAACGATTATGGCTTCTCTGGTGCAAAGCGAATTTAGCGACCTGGAAGAAGGGCAGGCAGAGGAGCTGATTGAGGAATTTGCTGACGAGGAGGGCGCGACTGAGACGGTCCGGCAGTCTTACCTTGATAATTCCGCCACCCTAAAAGGCGAACCGACGGCCATAATGAAAGCGCCGGATGAGATTGAACCGGAAGAAAATATCGCCTCTCTCACCCAGGAGGGTTCGGCCTTGCTTAAGCCGGAAATGGCTTCTACGGCCAGAAGTAAAAAGCCCCGTTCGGAAATTATCTATTACGCGGTTAAACCCGGCGACTCGGTTTCTACCATTGCCGAGGAATTTGCTATCAGCGTCAATACTATTCTTTGGGAAAATAATTTAAGCGCTTACAGCCTGATCCGTCCGGGCGACAAATTAGGGATTCTTCCGACCACGGGCGTGGCCCATAAGGTCGCGCGGGGAGAAAACTTAGGCGCGATTGCCAAAAAGTACGGGATAGAAGAAACCAAAATCCTGGAAACTAACCAGCTGGCCGCGGGAGATAAATTAGCCGTCGGGCAGAAACTGGTTATTCCGGGCGGCCGCCGCATTACTTACGCCATATCCACGGCTTCCACTTATTCCGGCTTATCGGCCTTAAGGGATTTAATCGCCCCGCCCGGCGCCACCCCGGCTGCCAACAAAATGAACTGGCCCACAATCGGCTCCCGCATTACCCAGTATTTCTCCTGGCGCCATTACGGGGTTGATATTGCCAATAAAATCGGCACCCCGATTTACGCGGCTGACGCCGGCACGATTGAATTTGCCGGCTGGAAAACCGGCTATGGCAATACGATTATAATCAACCACGGCGGCGGCAAAAAAACCCTGTATGGCCATTTGTCAAAATTCTATGTTGGCAAAGGCGACAAAGTCGGCAAAGGCGCCGCGATTGCGGCTATGGGTTCATCCGGTTGGTCCACTGGCTCGCACCTACATTTTGAAGTTATCATCAACGGCCGCAAATATAATCCATTAAACTATATCAGATAATTAAGCACCAAATCCAAAGCACCAAATCTCAAACAATAACCAAATCTCAATAACCAAAAGATAAAATTAGTTTTGAGTATTTTCCCGCCACA
>Ga0210017_1004228_pt1 | contig 11811 bp, 12 predicted proteins | sample CryGeyCG2014_020_FD_183966 | JGI IMG/M metagenome (GOLD analysis project Ga0210017, IMG submission 183966) | Groundwater microbial communities from aquifer - Crystal Geyser CG08_land_8/20/14_0.20 (SPAdes) (version 2) | ecosystem: Environmental > Aquatic > Deep subsurface > Groundwater | place... | reverse complement strand
CACCCGCCGCCTGCTGATAGTTGAAGGCTTGGAGCATAGCGGCCAAATGCCGGATGAAGCCAAATCAACTATTTATGCCTTAATGAAAGAGGGCCACCAAGACAGTAATATTCAGATAGTTGCCAGCGTCAATCCGGAGGCAATTCCCGGTGGCATTGACCCACTCATAACAGAATATCTTAACGGGCAGTTAATTTGGGGAATAACAAAAACAACCAAAGACAATAATCTTCAGCCCGACGAATTTCTAGCCGCCGGCCTTGGACAATACGGCCAAGCTCTAAGGTTTTCCCTGCCTGAAAGTTGACAGTCAACTTATAGTCTGCTATACTCGGCCAAAATTTAAATTCTGCCCGGAAAAGAAAAGAAAAATATGACAATATTACCCGGTGAAGGATTACAACCAAATTCAACTGATAGAATAGCGCCTGAAAATCTTCCTTCTATTCCCCAAACCAATGGTGAACGATTAATGCCCACACTTAAACCAGTAAGAGGAGAAGATGGGAAAATTGACCATTATATTCTTAAAACCCCTTCCGGAAAACACGAAATAGAATATGATCCTACCAGCGTGGAAATGTTAATTCTAAAAAGAACTCTGGGGGAAATTACCGCCGATCAATGGGAAGCTCTTTCTCCTTTTGATCTTGCAGCTCAAATTAGATCTCAACTTAAAACTTTTGGCTTAAAAGAAAAAGATATCCCTACAGAACCTGAAGCGCTCATCAAAAAAGGCGCGGAGCTGGTTAGAGGAACCGTTGAGTTACAAAAAGCAGTGCGGGCCGGGAGGCAAGAAAATGTTCTTCAGGCCTTTTTAGATCTGGAGTTGAGAGTATTAGTCGGCGGAAAAGAAGAATGGCGCGAACTTAATCCGATTCAGAAAGAAATTGTCATTGATATGACTCAAACTCTAGTAGCCCAAATGCTTAGTCAAATGGGGATAAATCAGCAAGCAGTTGAAACAACAAAAATCATCAAAGAAGTTGACGCCATTCTTCAGAAAAGAAAAATAAATTTTGCTGGAGCCTTTGGAGAACAATCTGGACTTTTGATAGGAAATATTATAGAACAACTCTCACAAAAACTTCTTCCTGTTTTTGTGGGCCAGCAAAAAGCCCAGCAAGGATTACTGGGGGCAGGAACAGCAGTTATTGATGAAGCTGTCAGAAAGGCTGGTGCTTGGGCAGGAGACGGAATTGACGGAATAAAAGAAAAGTTTGGTAAGAAACAGCCAGGCGAAAAATCAACAAGCGATCCTGATGAATCTTATCAAGTTCCGCCTGTTTTTTAATCTCCCAGCTTTAACTAAATTCTAGCCTACATCTTCTCCGGCGCGCTGATGTTTAAACCAAAAGTTTTTTCACCAGAAGAAGGATGCTTTTGGCTAAATCAATCGCTTCCTTTGCCTGAACTTCAGTATAACTTTCAAACGGTACCGCCGGCGGCGCTAAAGCATCAGGATAACGGGTAGGAATATAATACTGATCCAGAGTTTTGCCAGCGTTAAGCAAAGCGGAAAATTCTTTCCGGTATCGACTGCATTCTTCTACTAATTCTTTTACTGAATGTTTCCAAACCATCCGGCTGCCGCAAAAATAAAGATAGCCCTTAAGCGCCTTTTGCGCTGCCTGTTCGGCTGAATAGCAAGCATCGGAAAAAAACTTTCGGCCAATATCCGCTCCGCCGGCTTCCAGGTCGTGTTCCGCCTGCTTCAACCACCGCTGACTTTCCTCACGCTGATGCTTCATAAATAACCTGCCCTTCTTCCAAAGCTTTCATAATTAACGGATTTTCCCATTCTATCATGCGCTTGAACTCATTGGGAGTATAAATAAAAGCATCGACTCGCGGCAGAACTCCCGGTAATAATAAAGCAAATTCTTTAAGTCTTTCCAAAAATGGCTTGGAGGTTGATTTGATTAAAATTAAATCAATGTCACTGGCTTCATCCTGGCTGCCTTTAGCCTGTGAACCAAAGAGAATCGCTTTTTGCGGCTGATAACGCCGAATCGTAGTCAACAGTTCAGGAGGAAATTTCAGCGGCATATTGTTATTGTAACATACTAATCTTACATCTTCTCCGGACAACTGATCCCCAACAACTCCAATCCCTGCTTTATAATCTCCGCCGTTGCTTGCGTCAGCCATAAACGGAAAGGTTCGGCTTTGCCTGAACCAATCACCCGGTGCTTATTGTAAAAACCATTGAATTTCTGGGCCAAATCATACAAAAACTCGGCAATTTGATTCGGCGCCAGCTCCTCTGCCGCCGCCGCCACTACCTCTTCATACCGGTACAGCGTCCGGAGTAAAATCTCTTCTTCCGGATGACAAGGTCGGACCTTGTCAGTAAACAAGGTCCGACCTTTTTCAGGCTTTCCTGCTTTCGCCAAGACACTCTTCGCTCTTGCGTGCGTATACTGCAAATACGGACCGGAGTTGCCTTCAAAACTGATTGATTTATCAAAGTCAAAAACAACATCCTGGCCAATACCGGATTTCAATAAAGCGTACTTGACCGCGCCGACGGCTACGGCTTCGGCAACCGCCTCGGAAGACTTAAAGGCGGTTTTTATCTTTTGCTTCGCCTCATCCAGCAGCCACTCGCCGGTTAAAACTTTTCCGGTTCTTGAAGACATCTTGCCTTCGGGTAGACGAACCATGCCGTGGCCGAGGTGCTTCGTTTTCCGCCGCAAATCCGGGTTAATCTTGTTAAGCGCCGTCAACACCACTTTAAAATACTCGTTAATCTCGTTACCGGTGACGATAACCGACTGATCATAAGGATATTTTTCAAACTTAGCCAAAGCCAAACCCAAATCTTTAGCTTCATAGGTAGGCAGGCCCAGCTGATTAATAAACACCCGATCGTGTAGGCCGTATTTTGAACCGGCAAAGATCACCGCTCCCTGGCTTTTAACAAAAACGTCTTTCTTTAAATACTCTTTTACCAGTTCCAGGCCGATTTCCCCCGCTTCCCGCTCGAAAAAATAATAATCAAATTTGGTACCCAGACGTTTGTAGATCGTCTCAAAATATTCCAAGCTCCAAGCCCGGCCGGTTTCGTAAAGCTGTTTGACTGACTCATCCAGCTCGTAAATTTTTTGGTTTAATACCTCCATCTCTTTTTTCGCCGCCTCTCCGTCAGCTGACGAATCTTCGTAAGCAGTGGCGCCTAAAGCATAGGCCTGGCCCATAAATTTAATTCTGTCTGCCAATGGTTTTTTAATCACAGTTGCCCAGTTTTTTTTCTTCATTCCCCAGACAGCCTTGGCGACGTGCATGCCCACGTCACCTTGGTAACAAGCTCTTTTGACTTCTGCTCCCTGGCTAATAAATAATCTGGCTAACGACTCACCGACGATATTGGAAAAGAGGTGGCCGATGTGAAACTCTTTAAACGGATTCGGGTCGGTAAACTCCACCATAATTTTACTCCTCTTAAGCGGTTTTTCCCAATTACCCTTTAGCAGTTTATTAGTTAGAGTGATAAGACACTCTGATTGGATTGATATATTAATAAAACCAGCTCCGGCGACTTTAATTTCTGAAGCCAGCTTTTTCATACTTTCTTCGGCTTTTAATTTGGCGCAAATCTTAAAGGTCGCTCCTTTGCTTTGCGAAGGTGCGACCTTATTGGAATTAATTACAATCCCCACATTGGTTGAATAATCCCCCCAAGCCATGTTTTCCGGATGCTCGACGGTAAATTTCACTTCCGGCAATTTCAGTTCTTTTAAAACTTTCTTGATGGCTTGCTCAATTATTTGTTTCATGCTTGACAATTTATTGCTGTTTGCTATTATATATTTAATCACGCCCCTGACCTACGGTTGGGGGTCATTTTTTTAAAAACATTCACTCCTAATTTTAATATAGACGCTTTAAAAATTCCCCGCTTTATATTCCATACTTCCCTACCTAAACTGCCATACATATAAATTACTATCACTTGTTTTCTTATTTTGATTAATCTTTCATAAAGCGTAGCAAAGTCCCCGTCGCCTGAAAAAATAATAAAGCCGGTAAATTTATCTAATCTCTCAAAACAATCCAAGCCGATTTCCAGATCAAAATCACACTTTCTTAAACTCACCCATTCCCCAGACTCAGCCCGGGTCCGGATATATTTCACCGGCTTGGTTGTCACCCGACAGCCAATTTGCTGCGCTCGTTTAATCTGGCCTTTTGAAGCCGGATGGACATCGGTGCCGAAATAAAAATTAATTTCTTTAATCTGCTTGTAAGTCAACAAATATCGATATAGTTTCTTCAGGTCGACATTTTTCTTTAGACTATCTTTCCAGTGATACACATTCGCCCAGTCGATAAAAACGGCGGTTTTGCCATTAAGTTTTAATTTAAATTTTTCCGGTTTCATCATCTTGACTTTTTCTTAACAAATTTTTTAATATCTTCTAATCTTAACATCGTCGTTTCTGTGCCATGCTTGATTAAAGCATAACTGGGCCGGTGGGAAAAACCAACATAAACCACTTTCTTTTTCATCGACCTGGCCTTATCTATCACCGGCAGTAAATCAGTATCGGAACTAATCAAATAAACCGTGTCATACTTATTTTCATAGGCTCCGACCAAGATATCCATGGCCATTTTAACATCCACTCCCTTTTCATGATATTTCCCGCCGCTTTTGAGCAGGTAGCTTAATTCCACCCTGAAACCAAAGCGTTTTAAGCGTCCGATTAACCGTTGCTGATCAATCATCAATCGATGACTTTTCCGGCTGCGCGGATTTTCCCTGACCGCCCCCACATAATAACTCCTATCCACCAAAATATTTCTGTTTGCTAAATTATCCACAAACCTGCCAAAATCAAAATTTATTTGCTTCGCCACCTTCAGTTCATCTAACCGATGGTAAAAATTACTACCATCAATAATAATAAAAATTCTTTTTTTAGCCATAAAAAAGCCCTGCACCTATAAAAGCGCAGGGGGTGTTAGTAAATTTACTATACCCCCCAGCGGCTTGCTTGTCAACTTTAAATTTCATACAATGTCCTTACCTGCCCCGTGAGTTAATCTTGCGGGGCTTTTTAGTTTTTTCTTTCTTATAAACTTCATCCAAAATCATTTTGTCAGTAATTTTTAAGTTCCCATACTATTTCATTTTACCCCATTTTGGGATTAATTAATAAGGCGCAAATTCTCTGGCCGGTATCAACCGCATTATTTATCCCTAAATAGCAAATTTTCCCCCGCCAAGGAGATTTAATCTTGACTGCTTTACCCGATTGTAAAATCAATCCTATCAGTTGATTCTTATCCACCCTCCCTCCCGGCTCAACCAAATATTTTAAAATCCCCCCAAATGGCGAGTAAATAAACTTTAGATCTTGCTCTTTATAAAAATTAAATTCTGTCAGTATTTTTTGCTTGGTTAAAAAGTTAATAATCGTTTTCACATCAGGCATGTTATTTTCGTTAAACTCCACCGTGTAGGCAGACTTTGCCTTATCCTTAAACGGATAAAGAAAACTCTCGTCAAACGCTCCGGTAAAATCATAAGGCAGCTCGATACAATCAGCAATGTTAAAAAACTTTACTTGTTCTTTCTGGTGACCAAAATAATAAACATGGTCAATACAATTCCAAGCAGTATGCAAATCAATGGCAATATCATGACCAAGAGCCAATCCCTGCAAAGTCTTGGCCAAAATCATCTCCCGGCTCATGCCCAATATTTTTTCTTTTTTCTGCCAACTAGGATTTTTAACAAAAATACTATTCCAATTACCGCTTTCGTCACCGTTCAGATTAATATAACCAATCTGCTTGTTGCCGATTTTGGCATCCACCCCCCAAGGGTTGGCCACCGGCACAATCGTCACTACTCCCTGTTGCAAATTTTTGGAGAGAAACCTAATCAACTGCCGGCAAACCGTAATTCCGGCAATCTCCCAACCGTGAATTGCCGCCTGAATATAAATTTTTTGGCCGGCAATACCGCTGTCTATTCGGACCGCTTTTATAAACACCCGGTTGCCCGATGACAAAGTCCCTAATAATTTTTTAATTTTAATAATTTTAGGCATATTTATATCTTTTAAAAGCAGATTTAATAATTTCATTAAGCAAATCATCATAGGAAATACCACTCTTTTGAGCGCAAATTCTTACATAACCTGCCGGACTAACCTCTGGGGGCGTCAATCCCGGGGGCGAATTAATTTCTAAAACATATGGATTCCCATTTTTATCGCACCGAATATCAATCCGCGCTACATCAGCTAAATCAAAATACTTAATAATCTTTTTGCAAATTTTTATTATCTTTTTCCCCAACTGTTTGTTACATTTTGCCGGGCAAATCAAATGATTTATATTCTTCGACTCAAATTCAGACTTAACCAATAACGAATTAAAACCTCCATATTTGTTGGGAATAACTTGGTGATTAATTTCTAAAATCGGCAATATTTTTAAAGGGTTTCCTAGTAATGCAACGGTAAATTCCCTACCGGACAAATAGTCTTCTATTATCGCCGCCTGATTAAAATTATTTACTATTAATTTTACCTGTCTTTTTAGTTGTTTTTTAGACCAAACAACACTATCTGGTATTATGCCTATCGAAGAACCTTGGGCTACCGGTTTCACAAATAACGGATAGTGCAAATCATTTAAATCATCTACTTCGTCTTCTGTTTTTAATACTAAATATGGCAAGGTGGGAATCTTATAATTTTGCAAGGTATCTTTGGCCTTCGCTTTATTAAATATAACCGCTTGGGCTAATACTGAAGGACCGGTGTGCGGCAGTTGAAGCATTTCCAGCATGGCTGGCAAGTGAGACATCCGGCAAGCACCGAATAACCCCACAGAATAATTAAAAACTAGGTCTATCTGTTTTTTGTACTTATATAGCTTGAAATAAGCTCTCTCATTTGCCTCAATCGGAATAACAGAATAACCTAAGAATTTCAAATGGGAAATCATTGCCTTGACGATTTCCGGGCTATCCCCATCAACTCCAATTTGTGAACTGAAATTATTATCTCTGGGCCTTGATGGCGCAATGTTAAATAAAAATGCGATTATCTTGTTATTCATACGAAATTTTTTAAAAAATTAATCGTTTCCAGCCAATCGCTGACTAATACTTTCTCTTGGTAAGTATGCATACCGCTAATAGGAATACCGATGAACAGGTGCGGTATCCAGCCAAAGCCTTGGTAAATTCCCACGATATCCGAATCACCCGAAGTTAAAACTTCAATTTGATAATTCAGTTTCAGCTGCCGGCAAATCTTAACTGCCTTATTAAACATAGTTTTATCACTAAAAAAATCGTCTTTAAGGCAAAATGACACGCCGTCGCCGTGTTTGACCGCTGATTTAGGGTCATCGGCATAAGTCGTATCAATAATTAAGGCTCGTTTTGGTTTAATGGTTTTTGCGGCCATCAGAGCACCGCTGAATTTCATTTCTTCCTGAACTGTTAGGGCTAAACTGCCGAATTTAATTTGCTTAAACCATTCAATCGCCGCGACTAATCCTAAAGCGTTATCCAAACCCTGTGAAACAACCCAATCATTCTTAATCTTAAAATTCGGCTGATAACTGATATAAAAGCCATTAATGACTGCGTCAATTTTCTTATTATGCGGCAGTTTGTTTTCCACTTCAACAGACAAGCCAACCGCTTCCGGTTTATTCCCGGGTTTAGACAACATAAAACCGATCTTATCAACATGGGCAAAAACCGTGATTTTTCGAAAGTTTTTGCCCTTATAGCAGATTAAATTACCGATTCTATCAGTAAAAATTTTTTCGCTGATCGGCTTCAATTTATGATATAAAAACTTGGTCAAGCCGGCCTCGTTGCCGGATACCGCCGGAAATGAACAAATTGTTTCTAACAACTGAAGATTATCCATATCAATCCTCCAACCATGGCGTCCTCAACCTGTTGTCAGCTACTAATAAAGGTAAATGATAGCCGTATTTGGCTAAAATGTGTCGGACATCCACGCCGGTATAAGCTCCGGCAAAAGTTTCCGGACCGTTCTTCTCTTCACAATTCAGATACAACTTAATCGGAGCGGAGTTATTCAAATCAAAAACGCTTTCATGATTGCCGTAAGCCATCACCGTGCCTAAATATAATCCTGCCCAAATGGAAAATTTGCTGATTGGCCCCCACTGAAGATAAGCATAATAAACATATTGGCTGTTAATAAATTCCTTAAAAGCGTTCTGTAGTTGCTGATCATTTTGCATTAATTCTTCCGCTTTTTCTTTGTTAAGAAACTCTGTCAGGTAGGGTAAATCCGGCACTATCTTTAATCCGGGCACTTGCTGGGCCAAATTTTGCATCATTTGCCAATGATCTCCCAGTTGGTCCTGACCGTTTTTAACTTTTAAAACCGACTCCTCCATGTGATCGCAGAAATCGCAATCTCTATCAAAAGGTGAAGGTGTATGAAATAATAATTCATCATAATATTTACCGGAAAACGGCTGTAAAACTCCGGTAAATATCTGCAAGTTGGTAAGTTTCGCCGGAACAATATGATTAGTGCAAATATCACTATGCCCAGTCCCCCATAATTCTTTAGGAATATAATTAGGGCAGACAGTCCCGTGTAGTTCCAATTTAGGTTGGCCGTATTTAATACTTTTCAATAGACCGACAGCAAAGGTTTTAACCGGACCGAACGGATGCTTAATTTCCTGATAAGGATCGCCGACTTTAGGAATATCCATAAATTTTCTTAAGGACAACCACAAATTGACCGACTCTAATAATAATTCTTTTGGCAAAGATTGACATAAGATATTCAACTCAAATTCTAATTGCAATTTTTCTTTTTGTAGTCTCTTTGCTTCCTGTAGTTTTTCGCTGATTAAAGTTGCTGATGGATCTGTTTTATAAGGCAAAACGTCTTTAATCGTAGTCTTTGTTTGCTTTAGCCATTCGTCTTCGGCAGTTAATGGGATTAATACGAACGGGGCACAGTGGGGTTGTTTTGTCTTCAATTGCTGTTTAACAATTGTCCCGACAGTAAACTTAAAGTTTCCGGGAAATTCTAATAGATTTTCAATCGGCAACGGAAGCATAATGGCCGGATCAACTGCTTGGATTGGACCACCGTCAACCTCAACCAAATGGTTCAATTTTTTCTGTGTAGTCTTACAATAATCTCCTGCCATGATAAATCCCCAAATCAACGCCAATTTATACTGTTCACTGAATTTCAATAATGTTTTTACCAAACTTAAACTGTTGGTTTCGCCGTAAATCACTGCCGGGTGATATTTCTCTAACATCATTTCCAACAACTGCGTGCCTAAGCCTTTTTTTTGCTGTTCCGGCTTGACCACAATCCCCTGAATATAGACGGTTTTTTCTCCTTCAGTGTTGGAAATTTTCAGTGACAGCGAACCAATCGGCTGGCATTCCTGTTGAATTAATAACACATCGTCTACCTCATCAAATTCAATCTTTAATTGCTGGGCCACAAAATCTTCCCACGCTTGACCAGCCACCGGTTTTAACCCGTACCCAGTAGCGATTAAATCTGCTAAAGCAGGTGAATATTCTTCTTTCCCCATACAAAAAGCCCCTTCGGCTATCAAATAATTGATAACTAAAGGGGCTCTTCGAAACTCGAAAGGCGGTACCACCCTATTTTGTTCTCAAGCGCTTTTGTTTCTTATGTAACACGCTTTAGCATTTCTACACTTGCCAGTGTCCCGAATTTTGTCGGGAAGCTTGACCGGATCGCGACTCCGGCATTGCTTTTTATTTAATTTTCAAACTAGAATACATGATACCATGCGTGTCAAATTTTTTATATTCTTACTAGTCTTAATCTTTTCTGGATTTAGTTTCTGGCTCGTCCAGCGGCCAACACCCTATACTGCTTTTCTGTCAGAAACTTATGACACGATTAAAACCAATTATTGGCAAAAAATCGAAGATCAGGCTTTAATCGATCTTTACCTGGCTGCTGCCCGGGTTGTGGCTAAACAGCCGCAGCTGGTGACCGCTAAAGACAAAAAAGACTTATTTAATCAACTTGGTAAAATTGTTAAAGACGAGGCTACTGCCACTACTATCGCCGACGCTGTCTTGGTCAACTTGCCGCCGGCCGGTAAAAGCCGGCTCTATACGCAAAAGCTGGCCCAAGATTTAAAAAACACCGTGGCCAACATCAACCCGGAAGTCAACCATTATCAGGAATTAGGTGTTGATAAGAATGCCGCTCAAGCGGAAATACAAAGCAGCTACCAAGCCAAAACCGCCACTGCTTCAGCCGAAAAAAAGCAAAAACTGGACGCGGCTTACCAAGCTTTAAAAGACACCACTACCCGGCAAATTTACGACACCACCGGCGCTGACCCCACCCTGCCCTACCGAATAATCACTGATCAAATCTACTATATTGCCATCCAAAAATTCTCACCCACCACTATCCAGGAACTCACTGCCGCCGCTAATGCCAGCAATCAATATCCTAATTTAAACACTTTAATTCTGGATTTGCAAGATAATATCGGCGGGGCCATTGACGGCTTGCCTTACTTTTTAGGCCCGTTCATCGGGGAGGACCAATACGCTTACCAATTTTTACAGCAGGGTGAAAAAGAAGATTTTACCACCAAAACCGGCTGGCTGCCGGGATTGGTAAAGTTTAAAAAAGTCGTGGTCCTCATCAATCAAAACACTCAATCTTCGGCTGAAGTCATGGCCGCAGTTTTGAAAAAATACCATGTCGGTGTTTTAGTCGGCACGACTACTAAAGGCTGGGGCACAGTTGAAAAAGTTTTTGAGCTAAAACACCAACTGAGCGATCAGCAAACCTACTCTGTCTTTTTAGTCCATCATCTGACTCTGCGTGAAGACGGCCAGCCGATCGAAGGCCAAGGGGTAAATCCGGATGTCGATATCCGCCAATCCAACTGGCGCCAGCAGCTAAACGCATATTTTAACTCTCCTGAACTCCTCACCGCCGTCAATAATCTATTCCTTCATCACTCCGGCGCGCAGTAAATACTTGCCGGCTTTTTCCCGACCCCAATCTTCAGCTAACAAACTCTTCGGCAACAGCGGATCAATAATTAAAGCTTCCAAATAATCCCGGTAAATCTTTTTTAAAAACTCCTCCCGCTTACTGGCTTCTTTAATCCCAAACCTGGTCACTACCCGGTCAATCACTTGTTTATACTTAACTTGAATTGCCGCCAAACCCCAGACTTTTTCCGCCAGCAGTTTTGGCTCACCCAAATATTTTTGTTTTGACTCCAACAACAACACCTTGCCTGGCAACCCTTTCACATCCAACCACTCTAAAAACTCTTTGCTGTAATCATAACAGGAAATATAAGTGCTGTTTTGCAGCGCCCCAAAGCCCATTTTTATTAGCTGCCGTCTTAATAAATCCCTTAGCTTTCTTTGCGATTCAGCAATGTCGAAAATCACAATCCGCCAAAACCCGTCCCATTCCTGTTCGCCGGCCGACAAACTTAACACCGGTTTATTTTTCATTAACTGCTTCCGGCCCAGTCCGGTGAGCCGGAAATGCGGCCGGCCTTCCACCAATACTTGCTGGACATAACCCTCCCTGACCATTCTGGCTACCAACTGGCGGTATTTTTTCTTGGAATATCCCGGCGGCGTCCATAAAAAAAGTTTGCCGGAATCATAAGCCCGGGTAAAATCCCCGCCGATCGCCAGTCCCCACAAAATTCTGTCTCTCATTCTTATTTTCATATCAGCTCGATTATACTATAGTAAGCTTATGAAAATCTGTATCGGTTATCCGCCCTTAAAATCCA
>Ga0210017_1004226_pt1 | contig 11814 bp, 13 predicted proteins | sample CryGeyCG2014_020_FD_183966 | JGI IMG/M metagenome (GOLD analysis project Ga0210017, IMG submission 183966) | Groundwater microbial communities from aquifer - Crystal Geyser CG08_land_8/20/14_0.20 (SPAdes) (version 2) | ecosystem: Environmental > Aquatic > Deep subsurface > Groundwater | place... | reverse complement strand
AGCAGACGACAACATCACCCAGCTGCGCCCAGCGTTTACGGGTCCCGCCTAAAACCTTAAAACACCTGACGATTTTAGCGCCGCTGTTATCAGCTACTTTTAAAATGGAACGTGGTTGGATCATGGTTTCATTTAAACATTAAAACATTTAAACATCTTAACAAAATACGGAGCTTTCCTATGCTTAAATGTTAAAATGTTAACATGCTAATATGATTTATATTTTCTTCAAAACCACCCAGCATTTATTCTTGCTCATCGGCTTACATTCCTGAATTATCACTTTATCATCCACCTGAAACTCATTTTTTTCGTCGTGCGCGCTGTAACGGGTCGTCACTTTATACTTTTTTTTGTAAAGACTGTGCTCTTTAAGACGCGTCACCGCGACGATCGCCGTCTTTTGCATCTTATTTGAGATGACCACGCCTTTTAATTGTTTTTTGGGCATATTTCAATTTAAAATATAAAAATGAAAATTTAAAATTTGAATTTCGGTTTTTCTTTTTTATTTTTTACTTTTTAAATTTTAAGTATTGTCAGTATCTGCGCTATCTGTCTCTTGATTTCTCCCAGCTCATTCGTCTTTTTCAGTTTTTTGCTCGCCAGATCAAATCTCAAAGAGCGGATTTTCTCCCGATTTTCCTTAAGCATCATCGCCAGCTCTTCTTTGGTTTTTTGCCTTAATTCTTTCGCCTTGACTATCATATTATTTAACTATAAATTTAGTTTTTATCGACAATTTATGCGCTGCCAGCCGAAAAGCTTCCCGCGCGTCTGTTTCGCTTATGCCGTCCATTTCAAACAATATCCGGCCGGGTTTTATCACCGCCACATAATATTCCACCGCTCCCTTGCCGCCGCCCATCGGAGTTTCAGCGCCTTTTTTTGTTACCGGCTTGTCGGGGAAAACGCGTAGCCAAACTTTCCCGCCCCGTTTTATGTATCGGGTCATAGCGCGTCGGGCTGCTTCGATCTGCCGTCCGGTCATCCAGCAAGTTTCCATTGCTTTCAAACCGAAAGCGCCAAAAGCCACCTCGTTGCCGCCTTTGGACCGGCCGCCTGAATTGCCTTTCTGCCACTTGCGATGTTTTACTTTCTTAGGATTCATTGTTTCATTTAAACAAATTAGCAATTAAACAATTCAACAAAATGCGAAATGCGTGATTTCCTTATGTTTAATTGTTAAGTTGTTTGTATGTTAAATTGAGCTACTTCTTCTCTTCTTTCTTTTTATTAACTTCTTCTTTCTTATAAACCCAAACCTTAATGCCGATCGTGCCGTAAGTCGTGAAAGCCGTCACCTGCGCAAAATCAATGTCTGCCCGCATCGTCTGCAAAGGAATGCTGCCTTTTTTCAGCCACTCGCGCCGGGCAATTTCGTTCCCGTCAAGCCGACCGCCCATCATAATTTTCACTCCCCGCACATCGCGCGATTGAGCGACCCGCTCAATTGTCTGCCTCAGCACACGCCTGAAAGGAATGCGTTTTTCGATCTGTTCGGCTATGCCTTGGGCTATAACCGCCGCCCTAATCTCAGCATCCTTAACTTCTTCAACCGCTAAACGCAAATCCATTTTAAGGGGTTTTTTTAACTTCCGGAACAGCATTGACTTAACTTCTTTTTTTAAATCCTCAATACCCGATCCCCCTCGGCCGATGATCAGACCGGGTCGGGCCGCTTGAATTATGACTTCGACAAAATTAGCGGAACGCTCGATCTCAATCCGGTCCACGCCGGCTTTAACTAATTTAGCCGTCAAAAAATTCCGGATCAGATAATCCTCTTTCAAAAGCTCCTGGAATTGTTTAGTTGTGAACCAGTGTGACTTCCAATTCTGGGTGCCGCCCAAACGGAACGCGACTGGATTGACTTTTTGCCCCATAGTTTATATTTAAATTGATTTCCTTCTGAATACTCTCTTAAGATTGCCTAGGGTCTGGCGCGAAAAATGTCTTTTTTTAGACTCGCTGGAGGCGCCGTACGGTTTGGCCGACTGCACGCCTTCGGGCTGGCCTTCCTTGGCCAACGGCTCTAATCTTTTTTCTTTCTCTTTAGTTTCCGGCAAAGCCTCATCCGCCTTTAAAATCTCTATTTTTTCCGCCGCTCTTTTCTTGCCGCTCCCCGGCTTTATTTCAGCCAAAACCAGAATTACCGAGCAGGTTCTTTTCCGGATGGCGCTTGCCCTTCCCATGGCGCGAGGCAACCAGCGTTTTAGTGTCGCGCCCGCTTCAACCACGATCTTTTCCACGAATAAATTACTTTCTTCAATTTCAAAATTATGTTTGGCGTTGGCCACGGCGGATTTCACCAATTTCAAAATCAAGGGCGCTGGCTTTTTTACTAAAAAAGCCAGCTGAGCCTGGGCTCGCTTAACGCTCATACCTTTAATGAGATTCGCCGTCAATCTGACTTTGCGCGGCGCCATTCTTAAATTGTTTAAACTATCTTTAATCTCCATAATCTTTCCTTATTATTTCCATAAGTGCCTATTTTTTCTCCGCTGCCGGGGCGGCTACCGCCGGAGCCGCTGCCGCGGCCATGGCTTTTTGCTGTTCCAGCTCTCTTTGCATCCGACCGCCGTGTTTAACGAATTTCCTGGTTTGGGCGAACTCACCAAGCTTGTGGCCAACCATCTCTTCCGTAATAAAAACCGGGATGTGCTCGCGGCCGTTGTGCACGCCAAAAGTAAAACCAACCATTTCCGGCGCAATAGCGCAAGTGCGCGACCAAGTTTTGATAATCACTTTATCACCCGGCTTTAAATTAGCTATCTTTTTCAAGAGCCTGGGATCAACATAGGGACCTTTCTTTAACGATCTTGACATTTTTACTCTACTAATTACGAATTTATACAAATATACCAATTACGAATTATTTGTATATTTGTAAGTCATTTGTATTTCGTAGCCAATCAGTTATTTCCTTCTTTGTAGGATAAATCTCCGACTCGGTTTTTTCTTTAACCTGGTCTTCACGCCCCGCGCCTGCTTGCCCCAAGGGGTCTTAGGACCGCGCCGTAAACCGATTGGCGCGCGTCCTTCGCCGCCGCCGTGCGGATGGTCGACCGGATTCATGGCCGAACCGCGGACGGTCGGACGGACGCCCAGCCACCGGGAGCGGCCCGCTTTGCTTAAAATCTTATTGCCAAATTCCGAATTGCTGACCTGGCCGATGGTCGCCAAACTTTCCATCACGATCATTCTGACCTCACCGGAGGGCATCTTTAATTGAGCATACTTTCCTTCCGTCGACAAGACTTGCGCGAAAGAGCCGGCCGAGCGCACTAAAACGCCCCCGCTCCCCGGCCGCATCTCAATATCGTGGATCTGCGTGCCGACCGGGATTTTACTCAAGGGCAAACGGTTCCCAATTTTAAACTCCGCGCCGTCTCCGCTCATCACCTGATCGCCGACTTTGAGGCCTTCCGGCGCGATAATATAGCGCTTGGCGCCGTCCTGATAATTCAACAAGCTGATGAAACAATTGCGGTTTGGATCGTATTCAATGGCCACCACTTTAGCCGGAATGCCGAATTTATCGCGCCGAAAGTCTATCTGGCGGTAAAGCTTCTTATGGCCGCCGCCCTTGTGGCGAACCGTAATTTCGCCGCCACCCCGGCCGTTGGAACGAAAATAAAAACCCGTCAGCTTTTTGGCTGGCCGATTTTTACTTAAGTCCGCCTTAACGCGAATCAATTGGCGAACTCCGGGACTGGTTGGATTAGATTTCTTCAACATATCTTTGGAGTAATCGCGAATATACTAATTCACGCAAATATACGAATAAGTTTAACTCACCCCGCCCCTCTCTTTAAAAAAGAGAGGGGGTTCCTCCTCTTTTTCTAAAGAGGAGGTTAGGAGGAGTTAAATTTTGCATCCGCACATTCGTATATTATTTCCAATTTGTATATTCGTGATTACTACTTCTATTACTTAGTAATTTTCAGCACAACACCCGCGCCGACAGTGTGACCGCCTTCACGAATGGCAAATTTCAATTTCTCTTCCATGGCCACCGGCGTGATCAAAACGATCTTTAAATTAACCGTGTCTCCTGGCATCACCATTTCCGTCCCTTCCGGCAAGAGAACCTCACCCGTCACGTCGGTCGTGCGGACATAGAACTGGGGCTTGTAACCCTTGAAAAACGGCGTGTGACGGCCGCCCTCTTCTTTGGTCAAAATATAAACTTCAGCGTCAAATTCGGTGTGTGGCGTGATGGAGCCGGGCTTAGCCAAAACCTGGCCGCGCTCCACGTCTTCCTTCTTTAAACCACGCAGTAAAACACCAGCGTTGTCTCCCGCCATGCCTTTATCCAAAGATTTATTGAACATTTCAATGCCGGTGACCACAGTTTTCTGGGTCGGCTTGATGCCCACGACTTCCACTTCATCGTTAATGTTAATTTCGCCTCTTTCGATCCGACCGGTCACCACGGTGCCGCGGCCTTCAATGGAGAAAACATCTTCTACCGGCATCAAAAAGGGCTTGGTGGTATCGCGAACCGGATCTGGAATGAAATCATCCAGGGCTTTCAAAAGTTCCAGGATAGGCTTGGCCGCTTCATCGTCTTTCGATTTGGCGTCCAAAGCTTTTAAGGCCGAACCTCGGATAATCGGAGTTTCGTTGCCCGGATAATTATATTTGGTCAAAAGTTCCCGGATCTCCTGTTCCACTAAATCAATCATTTCCGGATCATCCACCTGGTCAACTTTGTTCAAGAAGACTACCAGCCGCGGCACGCCAACTTGATAAGCCAACAAAATATGCTCGCGGGTCTGGGGCATCGGGCCGTCCGTCGCCGCGACCACCAAAATCGCGCCGTCCATTTGCGCCGCGCCGGTAATCATGTTCTTGATGTAGTCGGCGTGGCCCGGGCAGTCAATGTGCGCGTAATGGCGCTTCTCGCTTTCATATTCCACGTGGCAAGTGGCAATCGTGATCCCACGGGCTTTTTCTTCTGGCGCGGCGTCGATCTGGTCAACGCCTTTTTGAGACGCCTTAAAACCCGCCAAGCCCAAAACATGGAGCATCGCGGCGGTTAAGGTGGTTTTGCCGTGGTCAACGTGGCCAATGGTGCCGACGTTAACGTGGGGCTTGGTGCGTTCAAATTTTTCTGCCATAGAACAGTTAACAGTAAACGGTTAACAGTTAACTTAATAGTTAATTGCTAATTGTTAATTGTTAATTTATATATATTTTTAAAATTTATGACTATTTTATCTTATCTTAATTTTGCTTAAAAGTCAACCCCGTATAAAGCCTTCTGCTAAACCTAGTTTATTATCAGGAAAAGCCGCAGGCGAAATCGGGTAAAAGAAGTATTTCATCGCCAAATTCAGCCGGGCTTTTGACGGGGTCAACCCCGTCAACTTTAAAATACCCTCTTATCCTGTCAATCGCCCGTATTTTAAGCCAATGGCAGATTTTCTATCCTTAATTCATCGCTATCTTGGATATCGGACAATTGGACTTCCGGCGAGTTCTCCGTTTGCTTCGCTTTCCAATCAACGATTTCTTGATTGATCTTTTCCAGAAGCCCGGAGTCGTCAGCCCCATCCTTAAATCGCGGCCCGGCTGTTTTGATGGCTGAATCGCTCTCCAGGCTCTTTTGATAATCATCAAAAGGCATGATAACGTAGGCCGGTTGGCCTTCTTCTACAATGATACAAGTCGCGCGACTTTTTTTCAATATTTGTTTGATGGTGTCCCACATAAATTCATTTAAACATTTAAACATCTTAACATTTTAACAAGGCACTAATCCTTCTGAATGTTTTTATGTTTAAATGTTAGTATGTTAAAATGATTTATTTCTTTCTCCCCTCCATAATTTGCTGTGTAATATTATTAGGCACTTCTTCGTAGTGGTCAAATTCCATGGTAAAGTTCGCCCGGCCTTGTGTCATTGATCGCAAAGAAGTCGCGTAGCCGAACATCCCGGACAAGGGCACTTTGGCATCGATCACTTTCACCCGGGCCACGCCTTCGCCGCGCTCGCTCATATTATCGATGCGCCCGCGTTTGGAATTGATATCACCAATAACGTCGCCCATAAATTGCTCCGGGATGATCGTCTGTAGCCGCATCACTGGTTCCAGCAAGATAAGCTTGGCGCGCCGAGCCGCTTCCTGCAACGCCATAGCGCCGGCAATTTTAAAAGCGATTTCCGAAGAGTCAACGTCATGGTATGACCCGTCATAAAGCGTCGCTTTTATATCCACCAAGGGATAGCCCGCCAAAACACCTTTATCCACCGCTTCTTTCACGCCCTTTTCCACGGCCGGAATAAATTCCTGCGGGATAAGACCTCCTTTGATATCGTTCTCAAATTCAAAACCGGTGCCTTTTTCTTTAGGTTCAACGCGCAACCAAACATGGCCGTATTGGCCGCGACCGCCCGACTGGCGGATGTATTTGCCTTCGGCTTCGGCCTGGCCCTTAATAGTTTCTTTATACGCCACCTGCGGCTGACCGACATTGGCTTCCACCTTAAACTCACGCATCATACGGTCCACGATAATTTCCAAATGCAATTCGCCCATGCCTTTGATGATGGTCTGGCCGGTATCGGGATCTCCCTGAATCCTGAAAGTCGGATCTTCCTCTGCCAAACGATGCAACGCCACGCCCATTTTTTCCTGGTCCGCTTTAGTTTTAGGTTCAATGGCCACGGAAATGACAGGCTCGGGAAATTCCATTTTTTCCAAAATAATAGGGTTGGCGGGGTCGCAAAGCGTATCACCCGTTCCCGTGCTTTTTAACCCCACGGTCGCGGCAATTTCCCCCGCGTACATTTCCTTCACTTCTTCGCGGTGATTGGCGTGCATGCGCAAGATCCGGCTGATCCGCTCTTGGTTGCCTGAAGCGGTATTTAAAACATAAGAGCCGGCAATCAGGGTGCCCGAGTATATTCTAAAGAAAGTCAGCTGGCCCACGAACGGGTCGGTCGCCACTTTAAAAGCCAGAGCGGAAAACGGCGCGTCGTCTTTTGGTTCGCGAATAATTTTTTTCGTTTCGTCTTTAGCGTCAAAACCCTCGGTCGGCGGCAGGTCAACGGGCGACGGCAAAAAATCGCAAACGCCATCCAGCATCAACTGTACCCCTTTATTTTTCAAGGCCGAACCGCACAGCACTGGAATGATCTTGATAGCCATGGTGGCCTGACGCAAAGTTTGCTTTAAAGTCTCGGCCGGAATTTCCTGGCCATCCAGATATTTCTGCATCAGGGCGTCATCCTGCTCAACGATCTTTTCAATCAAAGTCTGGCGCCATTTTTTCGCCCACTCCAATTTGTCGGCTGGAATCTCCTCCTCCACAATTTTCTCGCCTTTCTCCCCTTCAAATTTTATCGCTTTCATTTTAAACAGATCGATGACGCCCAAAAAATTCTCTTCCGCGCCTATCGGTAAATTTATCGGCAAGGCGTTGGGCGTCAAGCGTTCATGGATGGAAAATAGATCTTTTTCCCAGTTAGCGCCCATGCGGTCCATTTTATTAATAAAGCAGAACCGCGGCACGCCATATTTATCGGCCTGATGCCACACGGTTTCCGACTGCGGCTCCACTCCCGCCACGCCGTCAAACACCACGACCGCGCCGTCGAGTACACGCAAGGAGCGCTGCACCTCAACGGTAAAATCAATGTGGCCGGGCGTATCAATAATATTGATCTGGCAATCTTTCCAAAAACAAGTGGTGGCGGCGGCGGTGATCGTGATGCCGCGTTCCCGTTCCTGTTCCATCCAGTCCATGACGGTGTCGCCCGTGTGCACTTCGCCGATCTTGTGCGAAACGCCGGTATAAAAAAGCACCCGCTCGGAAACCGTGGTCTTGCCGGCGTCAATGTGGGCAATAATGCCGATATTGCGAATTTTATCTATAGGATGGGCTCGCATAAATTCATTTAAACATCTAAACAATTAAACTAACTTAACAAAATGCGGAAGACTAAATTTTCTTATGTTTAATTGTTAGAATGTTAAATTGTTAAATTGATTTACCAAGAAAAGTGCGCGAATGCTTTATTTGCTTCCGCCATTCGGTGCATATCTTGTTTTTTCTTGATAGCCGTGCCCTCGTTCTTGGAGGCGGCCAAAAATTCTTCCGCTAATCTGGCGGCCATCGGTTTGCCTTTTTTGGCCCGCGAACCTTCAATTATCCAGCGAAACGCCAAGGTTAATTTCCGCTCGCCCCGAACCTCCCGGGGCACCTGATAGTTGGCGCCGCCGATGCGCTTGGACTTGACCTCCAGGGCCGGCAAAATATTTTTTATCGCTTCGTCAAAGATCTGCAACGGGTCTTTTTGTTGCTTAACTATAATATCAAAAGCGTCATAAAGCACCCGCTGGGCGGTTGATTTCTTGCCGCGGGTCATCAAGCGGTTAATGAATTTTGCCACAGCCACATTCTGGAATTTCGGGTCGGGCAAAATATCTCGTTTATAGTTTCGTTTTCTGCGCATGAATTTATATATAAGAGAGGCGTCCGCTGAGAAAAATGTCGCGCAGACGCGTCCTTACTTTTTTATTTAAATCTTGCTTGCGCGGCGAGCGCCAAGCAGCAGCCGGAGTTAAAACTTGTTATTAATATTATCTGGCTGACTGCGGTTTTTCGAAGCGGACGCCGAGCGGTTTTTACACCCGCCTCACTTTTCTCGGCCGACAACCATTATGCGGCACAGGGGTTACGTCTTTAATGGAAAGGATATTTAAACCATGGGCGGCAAAAGCCCGGACTGCTGATTCGCGGCCGCCGCCAACGCCCTTCACGAAAATAGCTACGTCGCGGAGACCCGCTTTTTTAACTTTCTCCATCAAGGTTTCCACTATCTTGGAAGCCGCGTAAGGAGTCGCTTTTTTCGGGCCTTTAAATCCTAAAGAGCCGGCGCTCGCCCAGGCAATAACCGCTCCATGATTGTCAGCAATGGTAATAATGGTGTTGTTGTATGTTGACTGAATAAAAATCCGGCCCTTGTCGATCCATTTGGCTTTCGGAGCCTGCTGGCTGGCTGCCGCCACCGCCTTTTTCTGAACCGACTCCAAATCAGCCGTTTCTTTCAACAGTTCTGTTTCGCTTTGACTTTGGATTTTTTTTTTGCCCATGATTTTCTTTTAAACTTGAGTGAGGCGTCCGCTGAGAAATGTCTGCGGATGCGCTCCTATTCTTTTTGTATTTTTTATTGGAGTTTCATCAAACTAAAAGCGAGGAAATTAGTTTCAAAACGCTCAAGCCGACAAGCGGGCACGGTGCCACGCAACTGCGGGGCGAGCGAGAAGGCTTGGCGAATAAAATTTTCCACGCTGGGAAAAATTTTATGATTTTGAAACTAATTTCCGAACGAACTTCTACGTCTTTTCCGAAGAAGCCTTTCTGCCCGAACCCATGGTCTTGCGGACATTACCGCGCACGGTCCTGGTATTAGTCTTAGTGCGCTGGCCGCGGACCGGCAAACCCTTAGCGTGGCGGATGCCGCGGTATGAACCGATATCCCGCAATCTTTTTATGTTCATCATCCGTTCGCGGCGCAATTCGCCTTCCACCCGCAAACCTTTTTCAATGATATCCCTCAAACGGTTAATTTCTTCCGGCGTTAATTTTTGCGCCCGGGCGTTCGGATCAATCTTCGCTTGGGCTAAAATTTTATTACTCAAAGTCCGCCCAATACCAAAGATATAGGTTAAAGCGATCTCAATCCGTTTATTGTCTGGAATGTTGACTCCGGCTATACGAGGCATAAAAATATAATTCAAATGTCATTCAAATGAAATTCAAATGATTCGAATAGACTCTTATAAAATATCGCTTTTGAGCCTATTTGCGGCATTTGAATGTCATTTGAATTTATTGGCATTATCTCAGCCTTGTCGTTGTTTATGTTTTTTAATTTCACAAATTACCCGCACGCGTCCTTTGCGCCGGACAATTTTGCACTTTTGACAAAATTTCTTAACTGAGGCTCTAACTTTCATGATATTCATTAAAACATTTAAACATTTTAGCATTCAAACATTCTGAAAAATACGGACTCCCGATGCTTGTTTAAATGTTAATATGTTTAGATGTTAATATGATTTTACCCAACAAAAAACCCGCTAAGATCCCCTAAATCCCGCTTTGCGTCCACGGAATCCCCCCTCTTTTTTAAAAAAAGTGGGGGCGGTTCACTTAGCACGGCTATTACTTCTCCCTGAGAGTAATCCTGCCTTTTTTATCGTCGTACGGACTCATTTCCAAAACAACTTTATCTCCGACCAAAACCCGGATATGATTGATCCTCATCCGGCCGGATAAGTGCGCCAAAACCTCGCTGTTATCCTCCATTTTCACCCGAAAAGTGGCGCTGGGCAACGCCTCGATAACTCGTCCGCTTTTTTTAATTACTTGATCTTTTCCCGACACTAATTTTAATAGCTATTATTAGCTTTTATATATTATACCCAAAAGTAAAAAGAGTCAACCCCCACACCTAATCAGCATTAAGGCTTTTATTAATCCGTCTTTTTAATTGATTCCAAGCATTTGAACGAAGTTTCAAATTATGTTCTCTACGTCTAGCCTCTTCTTCAACACGATATGCTTCGTAATAAACAATTTGCCACGGCAAATATGGTTTTGTGGCAATAGACAATCCCTTATTATGTTCTTTTACCCTATCGCTAAGATTATTTGTATATCCAAAATAAAATTTTTATGATTAATACTTTTTAAAATATATAAAAAATACATAAAAAAATTGTGCTGACTAGGTGTGGGGGTCAACCCTTCATCTATTTATTTATTCACCTGTATTATCACCTTATCCAGGTTGCTAGGCGCGCTAGCCACCCAAAAAGGCCAGAAAACCACCTTGGCCTCTTCAACCTCCGAGTGCTTGGCAAAAATATCCCTGATGGCTTTTTCATTCTGGCCGACGATTTCCCTTTTCAGACTGTCGGTATTAATCTTCCAAACCAGGCTACCAGCTGATTTAATTTTCATCGACGCCTGCCCGCGGGAATAATCTATCGCCGCCAACTGATAGCTGACCTGGTCTGACGCGAGCGCCAAATCTTTATCGTCGCCTAATTTATCCGCTAATTTTTTCTTGACAACCTCCAAAACATCTTTGGCGTCAAAAAGCACCGCTACTGCCGTCCCCTTGAGTGTCATGGTAAATTTTTCAGCCGGCGAGCCAACGGCCAGATTTATTTCCGTTCCGCTAATCTCTTCTTTGCTCGCTCCGTCAAGTATTTTTAATTCACCGGGCAATTGACTTTTGAATTCGCTGTCCAGCGCGGGCCGCAAGCTTTGCCAAAGGGTGTCTTTTGCCTTATCGTAATCATCTTGCGAAATAACTTTCATCAGCCCCGCCGCGCCGCCGCTCATGGCGGACTTGGACTGGCCGTAAAAAGTGGAGTATTTAGGCGTGCCCTGAAATCCGGGGATCGTGAAGCGAGAGGGCGCCACGTTATACTCTGATCCTGACTGGTCCGCCACCACTTCCGCCTCAATGGAGCTGGCCACAATTTTGCCGTCCTGGATTTTCGCGCCCGGCACGGTTAGGGACTTGACCAAACGGAAAACCTGGCCGCCTTCAGCCACAAAACGGGTTTTTTCAACCAACACCTGTGGGCTGGAACTGAATTCATTATATATGGTCAGCGTGCCCTTAGCTTTGTCGTTGACCTGACGCTGGCCGGTGGTGGCGAATTCCTGCGACTGGCGCTTGTCCAATTTTATCAGCTGAGCCGGTATCTTATTTAATGAAGAATCAATTTTACTCACCCCCTTATCCGCGATAATAGTTAGGTCCAAATTGATGGCTTCCGT
>Ga0210017_1004225_pt1 | contig 11817 bp, 10 predicted proteins | sample CryGeyCG2014_020_FD_183966 | JGI IMG/M metagenome (GOLD analysis project Ga0210017, IMG submission 183966) | Groundwater microbial communities from aquifer - Crystal Geyser CG08_land_8/20/14_0.20 (SPAdes) (version 2) | ecosystem: Environmental > Aquatic > Deep subsurface > Groundwater | place... | reverse complement strand
ACATAAGAAGATCTTTCCCCGCCATCCGCCAAAGAACTGTGGCGGAGCGGGTCTGCGGAAAATCTGGTAAAGTTTCTGCCCGCCGCGTTCTTTGGCGGGCAGATTTTTCTTGATAATCCGTTTAGTATATGCTATAAGCATATATATGTATGTAAAAATAAGTGGAGGCGTTTCATGAATAAATCAAAATCCCAAGTTGCCCTTAAAGTTGTCTGTGGTTCACCTTCAGGGAGAACCCCTCGTTTCTTACAACCGTGCCTTCTGGCATTATTATTGTGTTGTCCGTCGTACGGCTATGAATTAATGGATCTTCTTAAGAAGAAAGGGTTCTTGGAGACGGATCCGGATGCGGGGGCGGTTTATAGAATACTGCGAGCTTTCGAAAAAGAGGGTTTTGTAAAATCAAAATGGGATACACATAAAAAAGGCGCGGCAAAAAGAAATTATGTTGTAACTGCCGCTGGAAAGAAGTTTTTAGAAGACTGGGTAAAAGCGATTGAGGCTAAACGTGATTCCTTGGGCAAGTTTCTTGACTTTTACGCAAAGCATATAAAAAATGGATAAAAAAATAATCGCAGAGTTTTTAATCATTGGCTTTGTTCTGGCTGGCGCTGGCGGAGTGTTCGCGCAAGAGGAAAATATTGCCCGAACGGCATTATCGCTGGATGATTGCATATCGCAGGCTTTAAAAACGCATTCTAAGATAGCCATCTACGGGCACAAGACTGACCAGAAAAAAGAAAAGTTGTACGCGGTCACCGCTGAGAATTTGCCTCAGATTGATGCCGTGGCAAGTTATGACCGGCTGTCGTATGTGACGCAGGCAAAACAACGTTATTTGGGTGGTACCAACAATGATTATCAGGCGGATATCGTGGTAACCCAGCCTCTTTATACTGGCGGGAAGATTACTTCTCAGAAAAGTTCCGCGAGATACGCCATTGACGCGGCAGAACTTGGGGTTATGGCGGCAAGAGAAGATGTTATTTTTGGCGTAAAATCCGCTTATTATAAACTCATCTTTGCCCGCGGTATAGTACGAAGCAAAGAAGTCCTTCTGAAATACACGCAAACGTCTTACGATACCGCCCTTGATTTAAACAAGAGGACAAAAACTCCAAGAGAGGAAGTGCTTTTGCGTTTAGAAGTGCAGTTAAATGAGGCAAGACAAGAATTGATCTCCGCGCAGGAGAGTCTGAAAATAGAACAAAAAGCCCTTCTTAACGCTATGGGGTTAGATTCAAACGGTTCGATCGATGTGCAAGATCTGGAGGAAGATTTTTTCTTGAGCGAAGAGACACCGGTTGATGTCGCTGATAACTATGAGATCTTGAAAGTATCCAAAGAAGTAAAGGAAGCTGATGAACTGGTCAAGATAGCAAAGAGTGGTTTCTACCCGCAGTTAAATGCCCGATACAGTTATGGCTACGAATGGGGGGGATTGGCCACAAGGAGGCGATACAGACTGGATTGCCGGGGTCGCGGTAGATTTTAACATCTGGGATTGGGGGAAAACCAGAGCTGACGTCAAGCAGGCGAAAGCGTATAAAGAGGAAATACAGTCTTACGAAAATTTACTTCGCCAGCAGATAGACTTGGAATTGGAGTCGGCGCGGTTGAAATATGAATCAGCGTCAAAGAGATTTGAGATTGCCAAGACAAGCTATGATCAAGCCAAAAGGAGCTTGGATTTATTTGAAAGCCGTTACCGGGACGCGCTGGTGACAAGCGTTGAACTCTTAGATGCGCAAAGAGCGTTTGCATTGGCGCAAGTCAGGTATTTTTTATCGATGCTTGATATGCGCCTTGCCAAAGCAGAGATTGAGAAAATAGCAGGGAAGGGTTATGACGTTAAGTGATATTTCCATAAAAAGGCCGGTCGGTGTTTTGGTTCTTACATTGATGGTCGTCGTGCTTGGTGTTTTCTTTTTGCGGGGGCTCGCGGTAGACCTTCTCCCGCGGATCACGTATCCCATGGTGCGCATCATCATCGATTGGAAAGGGGCGAGTCCGGAAGAGATAGAGGAAAATATATTAAAAAAGGTTGAGGCAAGCGTTGCCACAACTGAAGACGCCATTCAGGTCATCTCTTCCGCTATAGAAGGTAACGCATCCATAGAAGTTTATTTCGAATTTGGCAAGGATATGGATGTGGCGCTTGCCGACACCCGCGCGAAACTTGATTTGGTGAGAAATGAACTGCCGCCCGATGCCGACGAACCCAAAATCTACAAAGCTGATCCATCCCAGCTTCCCATCCTTGATATCGCTCTATCCTCAGCAACAAAAGACGAGCGCGCTTTGCGCGACTGGGCGGAAAATGATTTAAGCAATTATTTTCTCGGCATTCCGGGCTTAGGCGCGGTAGTTACCTCAGGCGGCAGGGTGCGCGAGATCCAGATCGTCTTTGATCAGGAGAAAGTCCAGAAATATGAGCTTTCAACGGGGAAAATATTAGATCTTTTACGATTAGAAAACGTTGAGCTTCCCGCGGGAAGAATTTCCGATACTAAGAAGGAATACAGCCTGCGTCTTTTAGCGAAGTTTAAAGACGCCTCTGACGTGGGAAATATTATTATCGCTAATAGTGAGGGGCGCTTTATTAAGATTAAAGATGCCGCCGAGATAGCTGATTCGTATGAGGAGCAGAGGATTATTACACGCTTTAACGGTAAACCCTGCGTTACGATGAGCTTCTTAAAACAGCCAAACGCCAATACCGTTGAGGTTGTTTCAAAGATAAACAAGCGCGCCAAAGAATTGTTAAAGAAGAAGATCATCCCGGATGATGTCAATTACGCGGTCGCGTCCAGCCAGTCTTATTAGATAGAGAATTCCATTAAAAATGTCGGTTCATCGGCGGTTATCGGCGGCATCCTCGCGATGCTAACCATATGGTTCTTTTTGCATAACATAAAAAGAACTCTTGTTATCGCCGTGGCTATCCCGGTAAGTATTTTAGGAACGTTCATCCTTATGGGGCTCTTGGATGTTACCTTGAATATTTTCTCGCTTGGCGGCCTTGTGCTGGCGGTAGGTATGCTGGTGGATAACTCTATTGTTATGCTTGAGAATATCACCCGGCACCAGAGCGATGCGGCGAATCCGCTGGAAGCGGCTCATATTGGAAGCAAGGAAGTAACCAGCGCGCTTATTGCCTCGACGCTTACGAATCTTGCGGCTATTGTTCCGTTCTTTTTTATCAAGGGGATAGCATCACTGCTTTTTAGGGATATGGTCGTGACGGTAACGGTGGCTTTTATTATTTCGCTTTTTGTGAGTTTGACGGTTGTGCCGTGCTTGTCAGCGCATTTATTCAAGAGTAAGAAAGAGGCTAACGATGACAATTTTGCCAAGAAAGTCATAGGCAAAGGCACCGCAGTGTATAAAAGCCTGCTTAAAGGGGTGTTGAGGCAGAGGGGTATATTAATAATGGGTGTTGTTATTTTATTTATAGCGAGTATTTTTTTGGCGCGAACTCTGGGCAGGGAATTCTTACCGCAGATCGATGACGGCAAAATAACGATCAAAGTGAAGCTCCCTGTAGGGTCGGCGTTGGAAAAGACGGATGCGGTTGTGAAGAAGCTCGAAGGCATGGTCAACGCCATGCCCGGTGTTAAGAAGGTTTCATCCATGGTGGGCGGGTATTGGCAGAAAAGAAACGTTTATGAGAAAACAAATGAGTCTGATATCACGGTTGAGCTTGCCGAGAAATCAAAGCGCCCGCTTCCTACCGCGGCTGTCATCAGGAAACTACAACAACAATTGAAAGAAAATCCTTTCAAAGGGGCGAAGATTAAAGTAATGCGCACCCCTCTGCGCGGGATCAAAACGACGCCTACTTCCGACATCGATATCCGCATAAGAGGATACAACTTGGACAAACTTTTTGAGATAGCCAGAGAGATACAGGACAAAATAAAAGACGTGGAAGGATTAGAGAATCTCGATATCTCAGTTGATTTCTCGAGACCGGAAATACATATTTTCCTGGACAGGGAGAAATTAAGTGATTTTAACCTTACCGCGAGAGACCTGTCGGATGTGGTGAGGACGTCTGTGGACGGCTTGGTGAGCACGCAATTTACGGACAAAGAGCGTAATGTCGACTATGATATCCGGGTGCTGGCTGATCCGCTTATTGTCAGCAATAAAGAGGCCGTTGAAAACTCCCTGATTTTTCCTCCCACCGGAGTTGAGGTTAAACTTAAAGAGGCGGCAAACGTTGAAATATCAGAAGGACCTGTGCAGATCGATAGGGAAGATCAGGTGCGATTGATTGGGGTTACCGGCGATGCGGTAGGCAAAAATGTCGGGAAAATTACCGATGAGATAAAGAAACGGTTGAATGCGGTTACTTTGCCTGCCGGATATTATTTGGAATACGGCGGGGAGGAAGAATCGGCAAAGGAATCAAATGCCCAGTTGATCATAGTCATCGCGCTGGCGGTTTTTCTTTTGTTCGTAGTTATGGCGGTTCAGTATGACTCATTGATTGATCCGGTGATTATCATGGTTACTTTGCCGCTGGCGTTGATAGGCGCGTTTCTTTTGCTGGCTATCACACGAATGCCTTTTGGAGCGACAGTTTTTCTCGGACTTATTTTATTGGTCGGGATCGTCGTTAATAATGCCATTGTTTTGGTTGAATATATAAACAATCTGCGGAAAGAAAAGAGGCTCGCTGTTTATGACGCTGTGATTGAAGGCTCGTCGCTCAGGGTACGGCCTATTTTAATGACAAGCATCACAACCATTATTGGATTATCACCGCTTGTCTTCGGCTGGGGTGAAGGGCTGGAAATGTTACGGCCTTTGGCTATTACTGTTGTGGGCGGGTTATCGGTTTCTATGTTGCTGACGCTATTTATGATCCCATGCGTTTATACAGTTTTTCATAAGGCAAGATTATGATATTGATCAAGTTGTTTCTTACATTCTAAAGTGGGCCTTTTTACCATTGGCAGCGGTTATTCCATGTTAGTCTTAGCGCAAAGGTATGTAGTGGAGTCATACCATTGGCTGACTATCCAGGAATTCACCGATTTAACAGCTATGTCTGAAATTACTCCCGGACCGATTATGGTCAATCTTGCCACTTATGTCGGGACAAAAGTTGCCGGTATAAAAGGAGCTATCTTCTCAACCTTAGGCCTTATTGTAATACCTTTTCTTGCATTATATATTATTGCTTTGAAATATTCCCAATTTAAAGACTACCCTGTTATTCAGAATCTCCTTAAAGTTATCAGGCCGATGGCCATAGGATTTATCACCGTGGCAATTCTGAAATTATTTAAAACTTCGATTACAGATTTAAAGACCGCTTTCGTCGCTATTGCCGTGATTTTGTTGACTTATGTATTTAAAGTCAATCCCATCTTTATTGTAACTGGAGGAATAGTTTTTGGTTTACTTGTTAAATAATTATTAGCTCCCAGCAGTTATAGTCGGGCGTCATGGATACCATATAAGCCCTGGCACTCTCTATCCAATCTTGCACCGGCTTCTTAATGACGGCTATGTTGCTTTAAAAGAGAAAAACGTGGGTGGAAAAATAAGAAAGTATTACCGCATAACTCGAAAAGGCAAGAAAGCCCTGAAGGAATGCAAAGAAAAAATCCGAGAATTAGTGGATGAAGTCGTAAAGGAAAAATAAGATGCAAAAAAAGAAATTAGATAGAAATATATTTACCCTTGGCTTAGTCAGCCTATTTACTGATATCTCAAGCCAGATGATATACCCGTTGCTTCCCATATTCTTATCCAGTGTCTTGGGTATGGGGATAGCATTTATCGGCTTACTTGAGGGAATAGCTGAAGCTACTGCCAGTATATTAAAAGTGTTTTCCGGCTGGTATTCAGATAAGTTAAGAAAGCGCAAAGCAATAGTGTTTTTAGGCTATAGCTTATCAACCGTAGGCAAACCTTTTCTCTATCTGGCAACAGCCGGTTGGCATGTATTGGTAGTTCGCTTTATCGATAGAGCCGGCAAAGGAATACGCACATCCCCCAGAGACGCGCTTGTCGCGGATTCAAGCCTGCCTGAACAACGAGGTAAAGCATTTGGCATACAGCGGGCGATGGATAGAATAGGTGCTTTCCTGGGCCCCTTGGTTGCTTTTGCCATTCTACCGGCCTTAAACAACAACCTGCGGCTGCTATTTTTGCTTGCCTTTTTCCCTGCCCTTATAGCTGTACTTACTATAATTTTCTTTTTAAAAGAGAAACAACATATTCAGGATCCCTCCAAGCAAATAAAATCCATCTCATTAAAACATTTCAGTAGAGATTTCAAATCCTTCGTTTTGATATTGGCTATATTTACTCTGGGCAATTCCAGCGATGCCTTCTTAATTTTAAGAGCAAAAGATTTAGGGGTAAAAATAGTACTTATACCTATCCTTTGGCTTGTGTATAATTTCGTCAGCTCTGCCTCGTCAATTCCCTTAGGCCATCTATCAGACAAAATAGGCAGGAGAAAAACTACACTTCTGGGATTTTCTGTTTACGGAGCAGTCTATTTAGGATTTGCTTTTTCTAATACACAAAGTCTTATTTGGATTTTTATGGCTCTTTATGGCGTATATTACGGATTGAGCGAAGGTGTACTGCGGGCATACGTTGCCGATTTAGTAGAAGATAAGTCAGTCTTGGCAAGCGCGTATGGGATTTATCATACCGTAGTAGGTCTATGCATGTTTCCGGCAAGTCTAATTATGGGGATTTTGTGGCAGCAGTATAGCCCCACCGTTGCTTTTGGCTTTGGAGCCTCTCTTTCTCTTGCAGCAGCCATCCTTTTATCTATCTTTATCAAAAAATAAAGCAGGTTTTAAAAAAATTTGACATGGCAACTGTGTGTTAGTATAATAGTTGCGAAATATATAAACTATGAAACAGATATAAGGAAGTGCGGGAATGGATAAAAAGATGGAAGAGAAAATGTTTCAGATGCATGCGGAGGTCTGTAAAAGCATGGCGAATCCTACTCGTTTGAAAATTATTAATTTGTTACGCGAGGGCGAAAAGTCTGTTGAGGAGTTGCGAAAACGACTGAAGCTGCCCAAAGCTAATCTTTCTCAACATCTGAGTATACTGCGTCAGCGGAGGATCCTTTCTACGCGAAGATCCGGTTTAAATATTTATTATAAAGCTGCCAATCCCAAGATGATAAAAGCCTGTGATATTTTACGAGATGTACTTTTAGAGCAGCTTCAAGAAAGCGGAAACTTAGTACGAGGCGTAACCAATAAAAGATAATTCAAAAAGAGGGGTCAAAAATGCTTAGAAAATTAACTGAAATTGTCACCAGATTTCCAAAGGCAACCATAACCATGGCGCTTATCGCCACCGTCTTTTTTGCCATGCAATTCCCCAAAATGAAGATTGATACTGACCCGGAAAACATGCTTGAACAAACTCAAGCAGATAGGATTTTTTATGATAAGGTTAAAAAAGAATTTGGCATCAATGACCTTTTAGTGGTGGGAATAGTTGACGAAAATGGCATTTTTAATCCGGATACATTAAGGAGAATTGCTAAGATAACCGACGATATCCTGAAAATCAAAGGCGTAATTATTGAAGACGTAGTGAGTTTACGCACATCAGACAATGTTACGCAAGATGCCGCTACCTTGGTAGTAAAGCGCTTTATGGAAGAAGTCCCCAAAGACCAGAAAGAAATAGAAGGTTTGAAATCGGCTGTTTATGGTAATTCCTTCTTCGTTGATAAAATTATTTCTCAAGACGGCAAGGCCGCTTCTATCTATATTCCTATCGAGAAAAAAGACCAAAGCTATCGCATATCTAAAGAGATTGAAACGATTCTCAAAAAAGAACTGACTTCAAAGCAAAAGTATTATTTAGCCGGTCTACCCGTAGCTGAAGATACCTTCGGCCATGAAATGTTTGTGCAGATGGGTATCACCGCGCCTCTGGCAGGATTTTTTATAATGATACTCCTATTTCTGATTTTTAGAACGGGTATAGCCGTTATACCGCCAATGCTTGACGCCATGCTAAGCGTCATCTGGACAATGGGATTATTGATTGGATTGGGTTTTACCGTTCACATAATGAGCTCAATGATTCCCATATTCCTTATGCCCATCGCGCTTTTGGATGATATCCACATCTTAAGCGGCTTTTTTGACCGCTATCCTTCGATTAAAGATAAGAGAAAAACAATAATCGCTACAATGAAAGACCTTTATCGGCCGATGTTCTTTACTTCTGTTACTTCAGCAGTTGGTTTTGGCTCACTCGCTTTGGCCGATATTCCTCCCGTAAGAATATTTGGCCTCTTTGTTGCCTTTGGCATAATGGCAGCATGGCTATTTACCAATACAATTGTTCCGGCAATCGTCATGCTCATGAATGAAGAAAAACTGACAGCATTTTTAGAAAAAAGACAAAAGAAAACTTCGAGTCTTGACAAAATACTTAAGGCATTTGGCAGATTTTCATTTTATAGAAGCAAGGCCATTCTATTTGCTTCGCTAATAATTCTTATCATAGGCATTATCGGTATTTATCAGATCCGCATTAATGATAATCCTGTGAAGTGGTTTAAACCGAGCCATAAGATAAGGATTGGTGATGATGTTATGAATAAGTTCTTCGGCGGGACCTACATGGCTTACTTAGTGGCAGAGGGTGATAAAGAGGATACGATAAAAAGACCGCAAGTTTTGTCTTATATAGATAAATTGCAAAATCATCTCGAGGATTTAAAGATTGTCGGCAAGACCTCATCAGCGGCAGATATTGTCAAGCGAATAAACTATGTGCTTCATGACGAGAGTAAAGCCTTTGATGTTGTGCCTAAAACTCAAGCGGAAGCCGGTCAGTATCTTTTCTTATTTTCAATGACAGGAGATCCCAATGACCTCGATAATTTCTTAGATTATAACTCACAAAAGGCAAATATCTGGATTCAGATGAAAGGCGGAGATAATACCCAGATGCGCCAGGTAGAAAGGTCTTCCTATAATTTTATGAAAGATAACCCGCCACCCAAAGATATAGCTATCAGATGGTCTGGCCTTACCTATATAAATAAGGTCTGGCAGAATCTTATGGTGTGGGGAATGCTTAAGGCAGTGCTGGGAAGCTTTGTTATTGTGTTTTTACTTATGGTTTTGGAATTTCGCTCTTTAAGATTGGGCATTATCTCAATGCTGCCATTGAGTATTGCAATTATCTCTTCCTATGGGTTTGTGGGCCTTGCAGGCAAAGACTATGATATGCCTATTGCAGTCTGCTCTGCCTTAAGCCTTGGAATGGCCATTGACTTTGCCATACACTATTTGCAGAGATTTAAGGCGTCGTATCGGGAATTTAGGGATATAGAGGCCGTTAACACATTTATGGCTGGTGAGCCATATAGGGCTATAATGGGCAATGCCATTGTTATCTCCTTAGGATTTTTGCCGTTAATCACCTCAACACTTACGCCCTATGTGACTGTAGGAACATTCTTTGCGCTTTTGATGTTATTTAGCACGTTAGCCACCTTAATCTTATTGCCAGCGATTATGAGATTATGGGGAGAGTCTCTGTTTAAAAGGGAGGTTTCAAGATGAGAGCGATCAAAACATTCTTTGTAGTCAGCCTGTTTCTTCTTACTAGTTTATGTCAAGGATTGTCTTTTGCTAAGGATGAATTTTCCGCCAACGATATTATCACAAGATCCAGGCTTGCCTTTTATTACGCTGGTGATGATGAAAAAGCAAGAGTAACAATGGAGCTTATAAATAAAGCCGGTCAAAAAAGGATAAGAGAGCTTACTATGTTAAGAAAGGATTACGAAGAAGGAGGAGAGCAAAAGTATTTTAGTTATTTTCACCAACCATCTGACGTAAAAGATACTACTTTCATGGCCTATAAGTATCCGGACAGGGATGACGACCGCTGGCTCTTTATCCCCGCGATTAATTTGGTAAAGAGAATTGCTGCCAATGATAAATACTCCAGCTTCGTAGGGAGCGATTTTACTTATGAAGACGTCTCTGGAAGGAAGCCGGAAGAGGATATCCATACCTTATTGCGAAAAGAGAAATTAGGTGAAAAGAGCTGTTTTGTTATTGAAAGTATCCCTAAAGGATCTTCTGAATATACAAAGAGGATTTCCTGGATTGATGAGACGAATTTCCTGCCTTTAAAAGAAGAATTCTATGATAAGCAGAAAGAACTGTATCGCCAGTTTGAGGCGCAAGAAATAAAAGACATAAACGGAATAATGACAATAACCAAAAGATTAATGAGAAATGTTAAAACCGGCCACAGGACAGAGGTTACTTTTGAGACTGTAGAATACAATGTGGGGATAGGAGATGATATCTTCTCTGAGCGATATTTAAGGAGACCGCCTTTAGAATGGATAAGATGAAGGCATTATCGCTCATAGTTACCACTCTCCTTATTTTTGTTCCCATGGCTAATGCTTCCGAGTTATCCTTACATGGTTTCTTGCAGACAAATTATTCGGTTAGAGTTAATGAAGATAATCCACAAGGAGCAAAAGAAGGGAATCTGATTCTGGGAGAGGAAAGGGCGCAGCTCAAGGCATCATTTTATCCGCAAAAAAGCAAAATAGGTGTATTTGTAAAATCTGATTTTTACCATGATTGGGTCGAAGAAGATTGGACCTTTGATTTTCGGGAAGGATATCTCGATTTAGCGGAAGACAAATTTGGCTTAAGAGTCGGCCGCCAAATATATACCTGGGGAGTAGGAGACCTTCTTTTTATAAATGACACCTTTCCCAAGGACTGGGAGGCATTTTACTCGGGAAGACCGTTAGAATACTTAAAAATAGGAGCGGATAGCTTAAAGCTGGATATTTATTCTGATATTGTTTCCGCTGAGGCAGTTGTTATGCCATTTTTTGAACCGGACGACCTTCCTTCAGTAGGCAGGTTCCATTTTTTTGATCCATACCCGAATACACCAAATAGAGAGCTTGAAAAACCTGACTCCGCCTTTGAAAAATTTGGGAACATGGAGTATGCCTTAAGGCTTTATCGTTATATCGGGGATTTTGATGTGTCAGCCTATGCTTATAAGGGCTTTTTCAGATCACCCGGAATGAAAGCAGATAATTTTAATTCACCCACAACCATTTCTTCCTTCTATCCAGAATTAGCCGTTTATGGCCTGAGCGCGCAACGGAGCGCTTTAAACGGTGTAGTAAGCGCGGAATATGGCTATTATGACTCTTTGGATGATAGGAGCGGCAAGGACCCGGGCATTAATAATTCACAATCGCGCTTTTTAGTTGGATATCAAAAGGCATTTCCTGATGATTTTACTGTTGGAATTCAATATTACGGTGAACTAATGTATAAATATAGTCAATATGAAGATAATCTTCCGTCCGCATTCGCTGAAAGAAAACAGCTTCATCAATACATCACTTTAAGGATTACAAAATTACTTAAATATCAGACGCTGAAGCTTTCGTTATTTACCTTTTATAGCCCGGATGAAAAAGATTCCTTAATGACTCCCGAGGTTAGTTATAACTTTACCGACAATCTTCTCGGTGCCATAGGCATGAACATTTTTACCGGCGCCGAAGATAATACTACTTTCGGGCAGCATAAAAAGGATAGTAACATTTATGTAACGGTAAGATATAGTTTTTAACGCCTGTCCTTGCGGCAGGCAGGGAGGTGATAAAAATGACACTAGAGAGAGCTTTAAGAGGAATTGCAGGATTTTTCATTTTGACAAGTCTCGTATTAGCTTATTTGGTCAGCCCAAAGTGGCTGTGGTTTACTGCCTTTGTTGGTTTTAGTCTCTTTCAGTCCG